>Ga0306920_100014275_pt1 | contig 10846 bp, 8 predicted proteins | sample flu12Cox44000170_FD_204666 | JGI IMG/M metagenome (GOLD analysis project Ga0306920, IMG submission 204666) | Lab enrichment of tropical soil microbial communities from Luquillo Experimental Forest, Puerto Rico - flux4day.12C.oxic.44.000.170 (v2)... | ecosystem: Environmental > Terrestrial >... | reverse complement strand
TATTGCGAAATACGGTAAAGACGGTGCTTATCAAAAGATTACTCATTATGGCGACGAGTTCATGCACGATGATGAACTGGCCTGGGCGGCTTGCGAATTATTTTTAGCCACGGGTGAGTCTGGATTCCGGAAAAAGTTTGAAGAGTGGCTTAACCTAGAGAGTGGTGAAACACGGCGCTGGGGCTGGTGGCGGCTGTATGATTCCTACGGCTGCGCCATCCGCAGTTACGCTTTTGGCGTTCGAACCGGGCGGGTCAAGCGCGAGCAAATTAACCCACTGTTGCTCGAGCAGTGCGAAAATGAAATTGCGCTAGCAGGGGAGGATCAACTGCATCGCGCGACCGCGAGCGCATACGGAACGAGCTTTCCGCTGGAAACCAAACGCGCACTCAGCGCAGGCTGGTACTTTTCAAGCGACGCCGCTTTCGACCTGGCCGTTGCCTGCCAGCTGGACTATCCCAGCAAACGGGATCCTCGCCCAAAAATGATCGACGCTCTGCTAACCAACCTGAACTATGAGGAAGGATGCAACCCGGTCAATGTAGTCTACCTCACGGGCCTGGGCTGGAAACGTCAGCGCGAAATCGTGCATCAATTCGCTCAAAACGACCGTCGAATTCTGCCTCCCGACGGCATCCCTTTGGGCAACGTTCAAGCCGGCTTCGGGTGGAATAATGTTTATCAGCAGGAGCTGGAAAAGCTCAGTTTCCCCTCCGACAGTTCCAGCGACGGTCCGTACCCTTTCTATGACCGTTGGGGCGATGCGTTTAACCTGAGTCAGGAGTTCGTGGCGGTCAACCAGGCTCGGGCCATTGGGTACTGCGCCTGGTTGATGGCCCAAACCCCGCTCAAAGACCAGCACTGGAAACCCGGCCCCGCTCGCATCAGCGGTTATGAGGGCAGCGCTCAGCCAAAACCTGAGACGCGGCTTCGTTTAGTCGCTGACGATTTGGACCTCTCCACAGCCCGGATAGTCTGGGAGGCCGACGGCCAGGAACCAGTATTCGGAGAAAGCTTCTCCCTGCCGACCGGCAAGAAGTTGCCTCAATGGGTCGAGGCTGAGGCGCAACTGCCTGATGGCAGGCGGGCTTTCGCGGCCCTTGATCTGGCAAAAAAGCCCTGAAACCTAGGTTGTTTTTGTTGGGGTGCACGTCTGCTGCAGGTTGCTGGATTTACCCACTTTTGTACTGACTTGGGCAGAATTACGGTCTCCTCCAGCAGCCGTTCACTTAACAGCATCGCTTGACATTGTGAGGGCGGGCGGACGCGGACTGCTGCTGCCGATCGAATGCCGATGAATAGCAGTTATACGGAGGTCGTGGCCAGCTTGGGAATGAGCAAGGGGGCAATCGACCAGGAACCTCCATCAAAGAGATGAAGCTGCTGTTCGTTCATCAAAAGTTGGGTGATTTCGGGGGAGCGGAAGTCAATATACGGCTTTGTGCCGATGAGCTGAAAAGCCGTGGCTACCAATTGGCCCTTCTACACGAAGAAAACACGGGCCGCAACGAAGCCGGCTGGCAGGACTGTTTTCAGCAAAGCTTTTGTCTTCCCGAAGATTCACGTCCGGATTTTGTTCGAAAAGTCCTGGCAACTTTCCGTCCAGAGCTGATTTATCTGCATAACCTGTCAGACCTGGACACTCTCGAAACCCTGTTAAACTCCGCTATACAGGTTGTTCGCATGGTCCACGATCATTCGTTGTACTGTATGCGATCGTACAAGTACAACTATTTCACCCGAGGGATTTGCACCCGGCCCTTTTCACCGTTTTGCGTGTTTCCCTGCCTCGCATCAGTGGCCCGTAACCATCAAGGAGGCTTTCCACTCAAATGGGTCAGCTATACGGATAAAAGGCGCGAGATTGAGCTCAACAAACGCTGTCATCGATTGGTGGTCTACTCGGACTACCTCAAGCAGGAGCTGGTGCGCAACGGATTTGAGGCTGAGAAGATTCATCTGTGCATTCCGATCCGAATCCAGACTGACGAAACAATGACGAGTTCCTTCAGCGAGCGGAACCTTATCCTGTTTGCAGGTCAACTTATCCGAGGCAAAGGCGTGGATGTGCTCCTCCACGCCCTGGCAAAAGTCCGGACCCACTATGAATGCGCCATTTTCGGCGACGGAAGCCATCGGACCGCGTGCGAGAGGCTCTCTTCGAAACTGGGCCTGAACAGACACGTCAGCTTCCACGGGTATGTCCATCCAAACGACCTGACCCGATTTTATGGAGAAGCCAGCATCTTTGTAATGGGCTCGCTTTGGCCCGAGCCGTTCGGGATGGCCGGCCCTGAAGCCATGCGTTATGGCCTGCCGGTAATTGCATTCGACGCGGGCGGAATTCGGGAATGGCTTACGGACGGTGAAAACGGGTTCCTGGTCGCCTGGAAAAACGTCGACCTGTTCGCGGCCAGACTCGAACAGCTGCTTCGAGACAAGAATCTGGCCCGCAAGCTTGGCACGTGCGCATTTGAAACCGTTCAGCGGTATGACTCCGCTCGTCAGATCGATCGCCTGGAACGGTTATTCCAACACGCCGTCGAGCATGCAAACGCCGCCACTGCAGTTTCCGCAGGCATGCCCAAAACATTTCCTGCCTATGAGTAACGACGTGAATCGAATTGCGCTGCGCCGGCTGATAGTCTCGCAAACACCATGGGGCCGGTCGTATTTGGGGATGCATTTGTTCTTGCAGAGATTGCGCTCGCAATGCCTGGCTTACGGCGGGGACGCTTCGAAGCGCGCCTTTGATATCGTTGTGAGTCTGGTGCTGCTGATCCTGCTCAGTCCCTTCCTGGCGCTCATTGGGTTGGCCGTCTGGGCCGAGGACGGCGGGAAAATCTTCTTTCCTCAAACCCGAGTTGGCCGTTACGGGCAGCTGTTCACCATGTACAAAATCCGATCGATGTGCTCTGACGCGGACGAACGCCTCAAGGACTTACTTGAGAAAAACCAACTTAAGGAAGGTGTGACCTTTAAGATCAAAGACGACCCTCGCATGACCCTCGTTGGCAAGTGGTTGCGCAAGTACTCTTTCGACGAGTTGCCTCAACTCTACAACGTCTTAATCGGCGATATGTCCCTGGTTGGACCGAGACCTCCCGTGCCTCGAGAAGTGGCCATGTACCGGCCTTCGGACAGACGGCGCCTCGCAGCTAAACCTGGGATCACCTGCATCTGGCAAATTAGCGGTCGCAGCGAAATTGATTTCTCGGGCCAGGTCGGCCTCGACGTCGGTTACATCGAATCGCAGAGTTTTTGGAGCGATCTCAAGATCCTGGTAAAAACAGTCCCTGCGGTACTTTCCGGAAAGGGCGCCTGCTGATGATAAACCTCCTAATCTGCCCCTCTTATCGTCGTGAGGTTGTGTTTTTTTCGCGGGATACACCTCTTGCCAGTATGCCATTACTAGGCCAGAGCTTGTTGGAATATTGGCTGAGTGCATTGTCGCTTCGCGGCGCGAGCAAGGCGATCGTGTTGGCACATGAGCAGCCTGCGGCCATAGTGGAGGTTGTCGGCAAAGGTCAGCGCTGGGGCCTGGACGCAAACGTCATTACGGAGTCCAGGGAGTTGACGCCAGATGAGGCGCTATTGAAGTATGCATCCGAGTTGGACCCCGTTCCCAGGCCCGACTCCATCATAGTGGTAGACCATTTTCCGGGACTCCCGGAGCAGCCGCTCTTTACGAGCTATCAAGCGGCCTTCCGGGCAATACGCCAGTGGCTTCCGTCAGCTCTTACTGTGGATCGCGTCGGGGTCAGCGAAGCGCGACCCGGTATTTGGCTGAGTTGCCATTCGCACGTATCGCCGCACGCCCAACTCGTCGCCCCATGCTGGATTGGTCAGCATGTATTTATCGGCGCTGATGCCCTCATTGGTCCTGGGGCTATCGTCGAAGACGGCTCTTTTATTGAGCCTGAAGTCGAGTTAGTGGAAAGCTGGGTCTGCAGCGATACCTTCGTGGGGCGGTTTGCCAAAATCTATGGGTCGATAGCTTGGGGTAATGCTTTGATTAACTGGCAAACCAACTCGGCAACACAGATAGCTGACCCGTTTCTGTTATGCGCGTTGCGGCGTCCGAGACAAGCGCACCCTGCTAACTGGTTGAAGAGGCTTTCCGGCATTTACGCTCGCAATAAGAGCGAGGTTGGCCTCCTCTGGAAACATCTCTTGTTGCATAAAGAAGGATAAAAGATGTTCTCCGCTCCAGCGTTGCCTCTGGTCAAACCATCTGTTCCACCGCCTTGTCCGTGCTATGGACTTGCCGGATCTTGCCGCAGCGCGATGGAGGTTGGTGGAGACTTGCTTGATGTGATTCCTCTGGGTCATGACTGCACAATCATGGTGATGGCTGATGTAATGGGGAAAGGACTGCCAGCATCGCTGTTCGCGGCCTCATTGCGCACACTGTTGCGTGCCCTGGCGCAGGGAACTTGTCGGCCGGCAGAATTGTTGACCGAGCTGAATCACCTGATGTTTGAACAACTATCGAGCGAGGATACATTCATTACTGTCCAACTGGTCCTGGCGGATCTTCTGAGTCATCAACTACGCATCGCAAATGCCGGTCATTGCCCGCTGCTGATCTCAGATGGAACCCATTCTACCCAAGCTATTGCACCGGAGGGAATGCCCTTAGGAATTAAAACGCCTATAATCTTTAATGAAGAACGAGTCCAACTGCCGCCTTTCAGTTCGGTCCTGCTTTATACGGATGGAGTGACTGAGGCCAGGAGCCGGTCGGGCGGGTTATTCGGGCAAGCTCGCCTTGAGAACTGGTTCCAACAGGCTGTCGCGAGCGGCGGCAATTGTGTTGGGCTTAAGCAGCGGCTATTGAAAGAATTGTCTGAATTCCAAGGCACCGATTCGCCCCTCGATGACCAAACCTTCCTGATTCTGTCGGATGAAACCCCTCGGCCAGCTTCGATGCGAGGCGAGCACCGGTATCTGCCTTTGTACGACGTTCCTGGCGGTGTGCTGCGGCGCGTCAAAGTTGATGCGCTGTCAGAAGAGTGCGACAAGGCATATGGAAATGGCCGCCACAGGGTGGCCTAAGTCTGGTAATTAGCTGCTGAGGCAGATCTCATTAGCATCATTTGAACGCCCAATTCCTCTGCCGCGCTAATGAGATTCCCGTTGTTGACTTTGATAGCGCTTTTTTCTTCCATTTCGCAAGAAAACTTATATTCTTACGCACGTGACTGCCGAGACATTCAGACAGGAAATTGCCGAGGCAATGAAGGCTTATGAGAAGTACATCATCTGCATCGACAAGACGCCCGAAGAATTTCACACTTCGCTTGTTTCCCTGTTGAACAAAGCCATCAAAGCCTACGAAAGCCGTGGGCCACAGCTTCGACACGGCATTGCGCTGGACCGGCAAGTAACCGTTATCCTTAGCCAGACAGACAGTCCCCGCCCTATTTGCGGGATTTATTTCAATCTTCATTCTCCCTACCAGAAACCCGCGGTCGCAAAGGCTGTTCAGACGGTGCGCGAACCAATTGGCGGGGTATCCGAGGACTGAGGCACCGCCGTTACGCGGCGCTGCGAATTCCCATAACCATTTTAGCTCTTTCGGCGCCTGCGAGATCGCGAGTCAAGTTGGTTTTTGCGAGAACGATTAACCAAACATAGAACAGAGTCGTTGTTAACTCCGGAACCCACCAGGCGAAGAGGTAAGTCCCCATACCGGCGGTGGTAGGCTTGATTGGCGCCGCGGCGGCAATCGAGCAAAATAAAGCAACCAGACTCGGTGCGGCCTTTCCTAAACCGGCAGTCCAGACGATGGCGCCCGCCTGAGTACGAGCTCGCAAACCAAACCACAGCCCCAGCCAGCACAGAGCCGCAGCGCCTACGAACGCGTTAGCCACCGTCAGCAGCTTAAGTAACGTCAGGTCAGCTCGTGGCGCCGCGCCGGCGACCGTTCCTACGGCGGACAGTCCGATAAGGAACTGCGGCAACATCGGAGCTTGCATGCACAGGACAGGCCACACAAAGAGCCGCTTTAGCACCCGCCACTGATCATCAACGACGGTCCGTGAACCAACCGGAGTGGTCAGTAATAATTCCAGGTCCCCCGTGCGCCGGACAGCGACGAAAAAGCGACTTGCGACCCAGGCCACCAAGGTCGCGCCGATTAATCCGGCAACAATTCCCAAGGGGGAAGCGACCGCGAGAAAAAAAGGCCCGCTGGGAATGCCTTGAGCCTGACGGACCAGAGGAACCCAGGCGTTGCACGCCAGGGCAAGGACACCTGCGGCCCAAATGCCGGCGTGGATCCCATACTGCCGGAAAACCAGCCACTCCACCGGGCCGGTTTCGGATTTCACCGGTTGCCAAACACCTAAGCCAATAGCCCGACGATCCTTTTCGGCGGAGGCATGGAGGTCCGGCGTGGAGGCGCCACCCCCGCTGGCAACCGCCTGAACCAGCCGCCGTCCCGCCTGGATTAGCAAAAACCAGCTGGCGAATTGTACCGCAGCAAAAGAAAGCCAGAAGAGGTTAGGTGACGTGGTATAAGCCAGGTCCCCGGCACGAAGCAACAGGACAAGCGGGCTGAACAAACTGATGTACAAAAAGATTCCACGCCCCCAACCTACATAGGCGAAAAATGGCAACAACACGATTAGTCCCAGATGGAGAAGAGCATTCCGGACGGCACGAAAGCGTTCGTGTTCCGCCGCTGAGCTGAATAATCCCACCACCAGAGCCAGAAACAAACCATCCAATAAGGCGAGGCCCTTGCGCGCGGCCTCTGCGCCGGTAATGCCACCGGCCAATACGGGAACCATAAGGATCGGAAGAAAGGCCATCACCGCGCAGAATGAAGTGATGCCAACTGAACCGAGTTTCCCCAACAGGACATCCAACACCTTTACGCGGGTCAGGAACAGCAGGCCGAGCGTGCCCTCGCGCCACTCGCTACTAATTGCATCCGCGGTGAGCAAACACGCGCAGCAGCTCACCAGAAACGCCGCGCCAACAACTCCATTGAACACGAACGCGCCCATCATTGAGGGCGATGAAAAAACGCCAGACTGCAAGGGTTGAAGACAGATTAAAACTCCCGCCAGCGCAACACAAAGCCGTATCCAATAATTTGCCTGGCCACGCGCCCGGACGCGGAGTTCCCGGTCCAATATCGGCAGCAGAGTCATATCTTAGCCCGGAGTTCAACGCTGGAAACCCTGGATTGGACGTGGGCCCAATCCCATTTCTTATTGCGTCTCACCCCGTGTTACGCGCATGAACACTTCCTCGAGACCGATCTCGTCTTCTCGCAATTCGATCAGTTTGGCGCCACCACGTACCAGAACATCCGCCACGATGCTATGGTCGACGTCATGGCCTGTGAGGGTGATTTTAATTTCGCTATCCAGGGTAGACACTTCGGAAATCTCCGGCCTGCTTTTCAGCAACTCCACCGCCTGGGCCTGGTCGCTGGAAACGCGCACCCAGACCACTCGGCCCTGTGACATCTGGTCCCGAACTCCCTGCACCGGTCCACTGTAAATCAATTTGCCCTTCTCGATAATTGCCACCCGGTTGCAGAGTGTTTGCAACTCACTCAAGATGTGAGAGGAAATGATGATGGTCTTTCCAAGGCGCTGCAATTCCTGCAGGATCGCCATCATCTCGATGCGGGCTCGAGGATCCAGTCCGCTGGCTGGCTCATCGAGAAGCAACAGTTGCGGATCGTGAATTAATACCCGCGCCAAACCCAGGCGCTGCTGCATTCCGCGGCTCAGTGCACCAATTAATGCACCTTTTTTCTCCGTTAACCCCACTAGTTCCAGCACATCATTGACGGACTTTTCACGCTGGGCGGTGGGAATCTTGTAGCAAGCCCCGAAGAAATCGAGATACTCGGTTACTTCCATGTCCTTGTAAACACCGAAGAAATCAGGCATATACCCGATGACGTGGCGAACAGCGTCCGCATCTTTGACCACGTCATGACCAAGCACCCGGGCGTTGCCTGCGGAGGGTGCAAGGAAGGTTGCCAGGATGCGAAGCGTGGTAGTCTTGCCGGCGCCATTGGAGCCAATAAACCCAAACAAATCCCCTTTGTTCACCGTCAAATCCAGGCCATACAAGGCCGCGATGGCGCCATACATCCTGGTTAAGCCCTTGGTTTCAACCGCTGGAACAAGAGGTGCCGAGTCAGTCATACGGATTATTCTATCTTAAGGGCCAATCGCCAGAGTGTATCGCGTTGCAGGCGGCGGGGGGAGAATTGATACACCGGCTTGATTGGTGAATAGCCTCCCGCCCAGGCTAACAGTACAGCGCCGCCATGGTCGAGCACCGGGCTTAGGTCCAAACCTGGCGGTGAAACAAAATTGTTTTGATAGGCCTGCGAGCCGGTCAGCTGTGAAATGAAGGACGCTGCCATGGTCGAGGTGGGTTTGTCTTCGATTTGGCCGCTGGCGGTTGACCCAAGGGCATGTTGCCGCGAGACCACTGCGTTCTGGAAATTACCCGCGAAGGTCGAAATAAAGTTTTTCAATGTCATGCCGTCACGCCTCGACAGCGCTTGGGTGCGGGCTGATTGTTTCGCGAGGTTCCCAAGCGGGATAATTCGGTCGTCAATGGCCAGTTGCAAATTCGAAAGGTTTTGCTCTGACTTGTTTTCCATTTGAATTTCCCACCCTTCCGCCACGGGACGAACTCGCGCGGTGAGGGGAATCGCCGCCGATTGCCACCAATCACTTACGAATAGTTCGCTGGTCCAGACGGGCACAAAAATGTCCGCCTTAAAACTGTCGCCGCTCTGCAGAACTGTGGCTTTTTCGCTCGAAGCGTTTGCATTCCAAGCGCCGGCGAACTCGGGACGCAAAGTCGCAAATTTTTGCTGACTGGCCAGAGTATAGCGCTGGTTTGCAGGTGAATAAACGGAGCAATATGAAGAACCGCGCAATTCAGCCTTGGCCCCGTTCAACAGCACATCCACAACGTGCAATTCGTTCCACTCGGACTCGCCTGCGCGGAGCTTGTAACCAATGAAGTAGATGACCAAAGAGAAGAGAACAACGTAGCATGGAAAAGTTATCCACGTCAGCATCGGTCTTCCGATACGTTTAAGCCAGAGCTGATCAAGGGGACCTATGACTACCAGGTAAACGATCAACAACAGCAGCAGCCAGCCCACGGGAAGTTTATGCACCTGCCGGGTATCGATCATTGCACCGAATACGCCGTCGGTGCTCCACCCTCCCTGAGAATAAAAGTCCCTGGACGAATACCAGGCACCTGGCACCTCGGCGAGTTTGGCCCAGAAAATCGGCAGTTCTCGCCAGGACCGCACCGGCTCGCGTTCCGGGCTGAACAATAACGCGGTGACCCTGCCACGGCCGCGCTGCGCCGTAACAATTAAGGGTGTGTCACCGGCGGCGACTTCAATTTTACCATCGCGTGGCTGACTCACCGCCACCTGAATTTCTTTGCTCTCGAAATCAAAATCGTCGGCCAAGGAAGCAAAAGGGTTGGGAACGCCGGCATGAGGGACATTGGGTTGGCCGCCGAAATTGGGATTTTGGAACCCTTGCGCCCGGAGGGAATTAGTGCTCCAGGTCGCGCTTCGCAACCAGTCCTGCAGTTCTGGATGCCGGGGCAGCATTCGCAGGTCTTTGACCTCGCACGGGAAGACACTCTTAAGCCAGGGTGATGAGTTGATGTCAGCAGGCTGTTCCACTCCGACAATGAGGTGTCCACCGGCATTGAGCCACCCGAGAAGCCCATCAACCTGGTTTATCGTGAGGTCCCCGGCGCGCTCGGAATTCAGGTAGAGACTCGTCATCCCCTCGAGAACAAGCGGGTTGTCCGGAAAAATCGACGGCAACATCCTGGCTGAGGCAGGCTGAAACTCCGAGCCCTGGGATGAAGTCTGTTTGATAGTCGGCGTTCCAGTTGGTGTGCGAGGCAGAGCTCCGAGTAGCGGGGTTCCATGTGAAATTTGTTTCCGGGCGCGTAATCCCAGTTGTTCTGAACGGGCTTTTCCCCGCTCGTCCAGCAAGCGTACATCCCAGCTGGCATACCCGCGTCCACTGGAGAAGACCGGGAGAACAAAACGTTTCAGTGTGCCGGTGGGGAGCTCCACGGTCATTAAAAGCGTCTGTTCCTGGTTGTAGCCTCCCTTAACCTCGACCGTTCCCGTGAAGGAGGGTCCATCGTTCTTGACCTCACAGACAATGGGGAACCAACAAGCCTCCGGGACAAAGCCATCGTAACCAAGGAATACGTCGAATTGCAGAGCAGCCCGCGCGGGATAACAAGACAAGAACAGGTACAGGATCGCTGCCAAAAAACAATGCCATCGGCGAAACGTTTCAGACCTCATCCTCGGCCTTCCCCCACCATGTTGCCAAAGCAGCCTTCACTGTGAATATAGACACCTATACGCAGCGAATTTGTTTTTAGCAACGTTCATTTCCCTACGAATATTTTGGTAGAAAGGTCCGAGGCCCCTTTTGCTTACTTTTCAGCTGCTGGCTTTCTGGTTTACTCTTCAGGGCATCAGGCAATGATTAAACAACTGGAGCCGCCCGACACCCATCACCTGAACGCTGCGGAAGGGTGGATCGGTTTGGGAAACCCGACGGAGGCTGAGCGGGAGCTGGCCAAAGTTTCGTCAGTCCGCGCCCATCACCCGGATGTGTTGCGCGTCTGGTATCATGTTCACGAGAAAAGAGGCCATTGGGAAGAGGCAGTAACGGTCGCGCGCGTTCTTTGCAGGACTGTGCCGCACCTGGCTTTTGGTTGGATACACCTGGCCTATGCTCTGCACGAACTGCGACGGACACATGAAGCCTACAAGGTCTTGCTCCCTATAGTGGAGAAA
>Ga0306920_100014274_pt1 | contig 10846 bp, 9 predicted proteins | sample flu12Cox44000170_FD_204666 | JGI IMG/M metagenome (GOLD analysis project Ga0306920, IMG submission 204666) | Lab enrichment of tropical soil microbial communities from Luquillo Experimental Forest, Puerto Rico - flux4day.12C.oxic.44.000.170 (v2)... | ecosystem: Environmental > Terrestrial >... | reverse complement strand
CCTCCTGTGTGGTTGCGAGCCCGATGCGACGCGTCGCCTGATGCGAGCTTTCGCGGAAGGGCAGGTTCATAAGGAATACCTCGCCATCTGCGAGGGAGCTCCTCCGAGGGACGAGTTCATGGTTGACGCGCCGATCGCGGACGGTGGGCGCTTGGTGAGAATCGCGGTGCGCATTGACCGACGCCATGGCAAGGCAGCGCGCACCGAGTTCCAGGTTCTGAAACGATTTCGGCGCGACGGGGCATGGTTCGCGCTGTTGCGAGCGCGCCCGCATACCGGGCGGCAACATCAGATCCGCGTGCACCTGCGCGAAGCGGGCCTTCCACTTGTGGGAGATAAGATCTACGGGCCGGATGAGGGTTACTTTGACCGGTTCTCCCGGCATTGCTTGGAGCCAGAGGCATGGCTCAGGCTCCGCCTACCTCGGCACGCACTTCATGCCGCGCTGATTCGCTTCGAGCATCCGTCGAGCCAATCTCAGGTTTCATTTCAGTCTCCGCTGCCTGCTGACCTGCAGTCGTTTCTTTGCCCGTAGTCGGATGTTCGACGCCAATGTGGCCGCGGCTCGTCGCGCCCAGCGGCCCTGGGGTTGTCCCATCCGAACATCTAGAATGAAAAAGCCTTGGCCCTGAATGCGCCGCGAATCCTGATGGTCGATCCTGACCCGACCAGCATTCGGATCCTACAGAGCGCAGCTGAGGGTTCCGGCTATCGGATCGTGCGTGCGCCGAGCGCCAATGACGCGCTGGATCGAATCGCCAGCCGACGTGTCGATCTCTTGGTCATCGCCCTTCCTTCCGCTGACGCGGTGCAATTGTGCCAATGCGTGCGCTCGCAACCAAGTTGCGCGCGTTTGCCGATCGTGTTGCTCCTGGATGGACCGGAAGATCGGGACCTTGAGCTGCGCGCCCGCGATGTCGGCGCGGAGGATGTCTGCTACCGGTCCATGAGTCCTCAGCACTTGGGCGTCCGGGTTCGGAACTTGCTGAGGTTGGCCGACGTCGACCGTGACGAACGTCTCTTTCACCAACTCGCCCAGAGCGACCGGCTGGTCACATTGGGTCAGCTGGCGGCGAGCGTGGCGCACGAGGTAAATAACCCGCTCGCCTTCATTCTTTCCAATTTGAACAGCCTCAAAGCATACCTCGACGACGTGAGGCGGGTGCTTGCCGCGTACCACCGTAGCCCTGCGGATGGGGCGGCGCTAGAGCGCGAGTCGCAATTTGCCCAAGCGATGTCCGACGCGGAGTCGATCGTCACCGAGACCATAGAGGGCGGAAAGCAGGTCCGCACTCTAGTGCAGGAGCTGAAGAACCTTTCCCGAGTTGACGGAGGGGTGCTTGAGCCTGTGGACTTGGCCGAAGTCGCGGCCTCGACGCTGCTGCTGACGGAGCGCGAGCTTTCCTCGCGCGCCAAAATCGTCAAAGCACTCAATCCGGCTCCGGTCTCTCGAGCCAATCGCGGAAAACTTCATCAGGTGGTGCTCAATCTGCTGGTGAATGCCGCTCAGGCCATGGATGGAAAGGATCCCGAAGGCAATGAGCTGCGGATCGTGACCCAAACGGAAGGGAAGGACGCAATTCTTTCGGTATCGGATACCGGCTGCGGCATTCCGGCGGAGCAACAAGAGCGTATTTTTGATCTCTTTTACACGACCAAGCCCGCGGGCGTAGGCACGGGCATCGGACTCTCGGTCTGCGCCATGGTGGTGCAACGCTTGGGAGGGAGAATTGTGGTGCGAAGCGCCGCAGGAGAGGGGAGCACCTTCACGGTTCGGGTACCGTTCGAGGTGAGCCTGGCGAATTAGCGACGGCGGCGGGCAGCTGCGAGCGACAGCGCGAGAGCCGCCAGTACCATCCAGGTCGGGGCCGCTGCGCCGGATGTGCTGCACCCGCCCTTAGTTGCTGAGGGGGAAGAGTTGCCGTTCGAATCGACGTAGGTGAAAGCCATCGGTAACGTCGCCGTGCCCGCATCGGGGATGGTGACCGACACGTCGACTTTCCCCACTGCTGAATGGGCCGGCGTCAAAGCGGTGATTGTCGCTCCACTCACCACGCTCACGTTGCTTGCGGCCAGCCCGCCGATAGCCACGGCCGCGCCCTGCTCGAAATTGGCGCCGCTCAAGGTGATCGCCGTGCTGCCGCCGGTCGAGCCCGAGTCTGGAGAGATGCTGGAGAGCGCCAGCGCGGACGCGCCGCCAATCTGAACCACGAAAGCATCTTGCCCGCCGTCGATGGTGCCTTGAAACGCACGGAGCACCGGGAAGTTGGTCGACACCGTGTATCCGGCGACGTAAGCGTCCCCGGCCGCGTTGACGGCGATCCCTCGCGCCTGGTCCTTGTCTGCGCCACCCAGGTAGGTGGAGTACAAAAGCGTTGAACCTAGAGCGCTGAGCTTCGAGACAAAGGCATCTCGGTCTCCACCGGGACCCTGCAGCGAATGTAGGCTCGGAAAATTCGCGGAGACGGTGTCTCCAGTCACGTAGGCGTTACCCATCGAATCGAGCGCAACCGCGTACGCGATGTCCTGTCCACTGCCGCCCAAGAACGTGGAGTACAGCAGGGTCGAACCACTGGCGCTCAACTTCGAAACGAAAGCATCTCCTCCGCCGCCGAACGTCTGTTGCACCGGAGTTAGCGTCGGAAAGTCCGCGGAGGCAGTCTGTCCAACCACCACCGCGCCCCCGTTTCCGTCTAAGGCGATGCCGTATCCGAAGTCGTAATCCGTGCCGCCCAGGTAGGTCGAATATACGAGAGCGGACCCGGCGGCGTTTATCTTCGCTACGAATACGTCAGTTGCTCCGGCCTTCGTTGCTTGCAGCGCGTTTGCAGTAGGAAAGTCCGAGGAGGCGGTATTTCCTACGATGTAGGCGTTTCCAGAGCCATCCACGGTAATTCCGTTGCCGAACTCGGTGAGAGAGCCGCCCAGAAGGGTTGAATAGACCACAGACGATCCGGACGGATTCACCTTCACTACGAAGGCGTCCGAGGTACCGCGGAGCGTTGCTTGGATTGGGTTCTGGGTCGGAAAGTTCACCGAATCCGTGTCCCCGACGATGTACACGGCTCCGGTGCCGTCCAGCGCAATGCCGCGGGCGTTGTCCGTTCTAGCTCCTCCGTAATAAGTGGAGAAAATCAAGCTCGAGCCGGTGGCGTTTAACTTGCTGAGCACGATGTCGAATTCCCCTGCCAGCGAAGCCTGCAGCGGCTGCGCGGTGGGGAAGTTAGAGGAGTTGCTGTAGCCCAGGACGTACGCGTTGCCGGCGGAGTCGACAGCGATTCCGGTTCCATAGTCGTTGCCTTGGCCGCCGAGATACGTCGAATAGATGAGGGCGGACCCCGCGGGATTGAACTTGCTAACGAAGATATCGAAAGTGCCCGCGAGCGCGCTTTGTCGAGCGTTGGCGGTTGGGAAATTGGTCGAGATGGTTGAGCCGACGACGTAGATGTTGCCGGCGGAGTCCACCGCGATGCCGTTCGCAGCATCGGTGTCGGAGCCTCCCAGGTAAGTGCTGAAGGTCAGGACCGGGTCGATCACCACGCCCCGGCTCGAGTCATGCGGCCCGAGGCGGATCGCCACTTCCTTGGATCCGTTCAGCTCGTACCAGGCGCGAATCTCCGAGCTCGTATCCGCGTCTTTAGGGTAGGCGCGTGGGCGCCGTTGGCGGATCTCTCGGTCATGAATCCGCAGCACCAAATCACCCTGATCCGCCACTTGCAGCGAGTCGACACCTTCGAAGGAAAGCCGAGTCCCATCGACCGCCGCCCCTGGCTGAAGCTCAAGGTCGAATTCGACTTCGCCTTCTCTGCCGTAAAAGATCAGATCCACGCCCCGATAGAGCTGGCGATAGCGGACCTTTCCAAACGTTGGAATGCCGGTCTGCCACTTCGATGGGTCATTCCCGATGAAGTAGTGCGCGTTTCCCGCAAGCTGCTGCTCGCCGGCGACAACCACATCGGGCCGGGAATCCGCCCAGTGAATTGAGAACGAATCGGTCGCGTCTATGGTGGTCCCCCTCAGGGCGAAAACGGCAGCGTTGCGCGTCAGGAATACGTCTGCGCGCCGGGTGCGGGCAACGTACCGAACCTGCGAATCCAACTGGCCGCTGTTCTCCTCAAAAAACAGCGGTGGGCGTTGAACCAATTCGCGAATGCGAACCGGCGGCGCGGGATTCTCTTGCTGCTTTCTCAAGTCAGAAGACCGCGATGCAATCGCCAGCAAGACGGCCAATCCGGCCAGCATGCACAGCAGTGAACAGACTCGAAGCCTCCGACCGAAGGAGATCATCATTTGCTTCCTGGGTTTTCGTCGGGAACGCAAAAAGCGTTTCAGGAATCAGCGATCGAGGCAAGCCAAGGCGGGACAACTCCGAGTGACTCTGTGGTTGCGCGCCTCACAGACAGCTTCTTCTTCGTTGAAAAGCAGTTGGCCTGGGGGCGTGCGCGAGGTTGTGCGGAGATCCACCACCTGCTCGCCCCACCAGCGTGTCAACGACGGGTAGCGCAAAGATGGCTCGGTCGCGAGCCTCGATGAGCTCGGCATCACGTGCGAGGTTCGCTACCCCCGGAGGAGATCATCGACCGTCACTGGCTGACGCCGGTGACAGGAAGGAACTCTCAGGCTGCCGCCTGGTCTTTCTCCATTAGAAGTTGCCTTGGTGCTGCTAGGCGAGAGCGCGCGGCTGCTCGTGGCGAAGCGGAGGCGAGAGGGTATCCGTCAAGTAGTGGCCAGAGAAGCAGGCATTGCAAAAAGTGCTCGAGCCTCGGTCTCCGACCGCCGCCCCCAATCCCTCCAAGGAGAGGTAGCCCAGGGTGTCCGCCGTCACATACTTGGCGATTTCCTCGACCGAATGGCTCGAAGCGATCAGTTCCTGCCGAGAGGGGGTGTCAATGCCGTAGAAGCACGGCCAACGCGTCGGGGGGCTCGAGATTCGGAGATGGACTTCCGTTGCGCCGGTATCCTTAATCATCTTGACGATCTTCCGAGACGTGGTGCCGCGGACGATCGAGTCGTCGACTACGACCACGCGCTTTCCGCGCAGCACTTCGCGCACCGCCGAAAGCTTGAGCTTCACCCCGAAGTGCCGAATCGATTGCTGCGGCTCGATGAACGTGCGTCCGACGTAGTGGCTTCGAATCAGCCCGACGTCATACGGAATGCCGCTTTGTTGGGCGTAGCCGATCGCCGCCGGCACGCCTGAGTCGGGCACCGCGATCACCAAGTCCGCTGTTACCGGCTGCTCTCGAGCGAGTTGGCGGCCCAGTTTCTTCCGAATTTCGTACACCGACTCTCCGAAAAGCGTCGAGTCTGGCTTCGCGAAATACACGTGCTCGAAGACGCACCTGCCGAGCCGAGTAGGCGGAAACGGATGAGTGGCGTGCAATCCGGCCTCGTCGATCGACAGCATCTCCCCGGGCTCGATTTCTCGGATGAATTCGGCCTCGATGAGGTCCAATGCGGTGGTCTCAGAAGCCACCACATACGCGTTCTTGAGCCGACCGAGCACCAAGGGGCGGAATCCAAAACTGTCGCGGATCGCAACCAGCTTGCGCGGGGCAAGTATCAGCAGCGAGTACGCGCCCTGGACCTGATTCAACGCCTGGCTGATTCTGTCCTCGAGGCTGGCGGCGTGAGCATGGGCGATCAAGTGGATGATTGCCTCGGTGTCCGAGTCCGATTGAAAAATGGCTCCGCGCTTGCCGAGGGTCTCACGAAGCTTGTCCGCATTGGTGAGATTGCCGTTGTGCGCTATCGCCAAACCACCGCCCGCATACTCCACCATGAAGGGCTGGGCATTCTTAAGCTGACTCACTCCAGCCGTGGAATAACGCACTTGCCCGATCGCCAAGCGCCCAGGAAGCTTCGCGAGCGCCTCCGCCGAGAAGACGTCCGCGACCAGGCCCATTTGACGGTGAGCATGGAGCGCCTCCCCATCTGAAGAGACGATGCCTGCCGATTCCTGCCCTCGATGCTGCAAGGCATGCAGGCCTAAGTAGGTTAGGTTGGCTGCTTCATCGTGACCAAAAATGCCAAAGATCCCGCACATAGCCCGAGCCTTAGGCCTCCTTAGAGGAAAATAGCAAAGCGGCCGAGATGATACGCCTCACCCGTTTGTACTAACTACCAGAATTCGCGAATGCCTTGGTCCCGAGCGCCTTATCCCACCCGAGTCCGACTGACGTGATGGGCCGCCTCTCCTGTACGCTGCTGGGCCTTGGGGCCGCTTTCGGTCGGCTTGTTTACTTCCTTGGGATCCGCCGCCGGGTGGCACTCGAGGGGTTAGCGCGCGCATTTCCCGAACTCACGGCGGCTGAACGGCGGCGGCTGGCCCGCGATTGCTACGCCCACCTTGGGCGCGGATTGGCGGAAATTCTTCTTACCCGCAGAATGCCACACGACGCTCTCGACGACTTCGTGTCCTTTGAAGGCTACGAGCGTTGGCAGAGTGCCAACGCCTTGGGCAAAGGCGTAGTGGTGGCGATGGCGCACTTTGGAAACTGGGAGCTGCTGGGCCGGGCATGTGCGCGCCGCGGGATTCGTTTTGCGGTCATCGTGCGCAACCTGCGCGGTCGATTCAACCGCGCTGTGACGTCCTGGCGCGAAGAGATCGGAATGGGACTGCTCGCAGATCGCGGCTCCACCATGGACGCGCTGCGCCGCCTCAGGTCCGGGGAGACCTTGGCAGTGATCGTGGACCAGAACATGCGCCGAAGCCGGGGCATCTTCGTCCCTTTTTTTGGAACTCTCGCGTGCACCACGCCGGCGGCGGCGGTGTTCTCAATGCGCACGGGTGCTCCGCTGCTGGCCGTATTCCCGGTGCGTCAACCGGATGGCACTCACCGAATCTACTGGGAAGGTCCTTTCTTTCCTCCGAAGGGGGTCAACGGCCACGATGCCATCGTCGCGCTCACGGAGGAGGTTACGCGAGCCCTGGAACGTACTGTGCGCGCGCATCCGGAGCAGTGGTATTGGGTGCACCGGCGCTGGAAAACGCGCCCGCCTGAGATCTCCCCATGAAGCTGCTGCGAATACTTCGCGTGCTCGGCGCGGCCGTCGGACTCTCGTTGTTGGTGGCGTACACCGTCGGATCTCTCGATTGGTGCAGGCGCTCTCCGGCCCAATCGCCCAGGCTCGAGCGAAATGAGAGCGCTCAGGGACCACTGCTCGCAGGAGCTGCCGAAGTGCAGCTGCAACCGCCATATCCCGTGGTCAAAGCGGGCTATGCCCCGCCGCGACCGGAAGTGACGGTCGCGGCGCATCCGCTGCACGCGCGGGCGCTGGTGCTGCAGGTCTCAGGTCTCAAGGTAGCAATAGCGTCGCTCGAGGTGCTCCTCATCCCGGAGTCGCTGAGCCACGAAGTGCGCCGAAAGCTCCAGGATCTCGGCCTGGCGCAGATTTGGCTCGGGGCAACCCATACTCACTCCTCCATGGGGGGTTTCGATCCTCGACCGATTTCGGAGATGGCAGGGATGGGCAGGTACGAGGAAGAGGCCGAACAATCCTTGGTAAAGGCGACGGTCGATGCGATACGCGCAGCAGCGGCGACTTTAATGCCAGCCCAAGTCGAAGCCGGTGAAGCACGCTTTCCCGACCTGGTAACCGCAAGAAGCGAGGGGTCGGAGCCCGATGGGCGGATGAGTAGGATTGTGATCCGTCAGGGACCATCGATGCTCGCTCAGCTGGTCATTTTTGCTGCGCATCCAACTTTGCTCCCACGGCAGATGGATGCCCTCGACCCTGACTTTCCTGGCCTCTTCTCCGAGCGCGAGCGCCGCTCCGGTCACGGGATCACCTTATTCTTGCAAGGAGCCGTGGGGAACGTGTCGGTCGCGTTCTCCGCCTCTGACCCTTGGATTCGGGAGCAGGAGTTCGCAAAAGAACTCAGCCACGCCAACGCCGGCGTCGCCCTGAGCCCACTTGGTCCAACGCCATTGGAGGTGCGTGCCGCAACCATCGGCTTGCCGAATCCAGACGCTTCGCGTTCCGCCCCGCGCGGCCTTCAGAACATCGGCCGGAACCTGCTTTGTCGCTCCGCGCCTTCGAAAGTCGAGGTCTCAGAGCTCAAGCTCGGCACTCTGAAGCTTCTCTTCCTTCCCGGGGAACCCACCGTCGGTTCGGAAAAGCGTTTGCTGCAAGCGAGCGGAGCAGACCGCGTGGTTTCCCTGACGAACGGCTACTTCGGCTACCTGGAGGCGCCGGACTTGGTGCTTGCTCACCAGGGAGAGTCTAAGCGTCAGTACTTTGGCCCGGAGTTGCTCGAGGTATTGGTTTCCGCCGCGCGGCTCGCCGGTCACTCAACGCAGTTGACCCGAGGAAACTGAACTGCGAAAGGGGGTCCCCAACGGAGTTCACCCCCTGGAGAGGAGGGAAAGGCTGTCTGCCAAACCGCCGCAGATCGACCGTGCGCTCCAGCAGCTGTACCAAGTAGCGCCGGAAGCCTTTACTGCTGCACGAAACCAACTGGCGAAAGAGCTCGCCGCAGCAGGTTCTTCAGAGCGCGCCCAGAAGGTTCGCAGCCTGTCCAAGCCAACGGTGGCCACGTGGGCGCTGAACCAGGTCGGGCGTGAGTCCCGCGAAGAGCTGGACGCGCTTTTCGATGCGGGCGACAGGATTCGCCGGGCCCAGGCCGTGGCACTGCGGGGGAACCGAGAAGGTGCCGAAGAGCTTCGTCGCGCGAGTCAAGAAGAACAAAAACTGATCGCTCTGCTGCTGGGACGGGCAGCAGACTCGATGAGAAAACTGGGACACGTAGCTTCCCCGGCGGCGCTCGGCCGCATCGAGGGTACGCTGCGTGCCCTCGCTCTGAATCCAGGAGAGACTCGCGAGTTGCTGAAGACGGGGACCCTGGACAGAGAGCTTCAATACACGGGCTTCCCGGGCTCCCTGGAGATGAGCGACGTTCGGCCCGCACCCCAGGCCGGAGCTGGGGCTAAGGCCAAGCGTGAGCTGGAACGAATCGCTGAGGGCAAGAAGCGGGAAGAAGATAAGCAGGCCGCGGCCCAACGACGCGCGGCAGAGCACGAGGTCCGTGATTGGGAGCGAAAAGTCGAGCGCTCTCAAGCTACTGCCGCGCACCTCGAGCAGATTGCCACCCGCGCGGAACAGTCGGCGCGACAAGCCCGCCAGAACGCCGAGCAGGCCAAACGCTCAGCCGATGAGGATCAGCGACAACTCACAAGGGCGAGGGACTCTCTGGCCAATCTCGTGCGGAAGCCCGGCTAACCCATATATCGCTTCAGGACGACCAGCAGCTCCTGGGCCGCGCGGCTGCGCGGCGACTTGGGGCTCTCGGACGGATCCACGACGTGATAACGAACGTGTCCCTCTACCACTTCGGACATCTGGCTGTTCAAGGCTCCCCGGGCCGCGGCAATCAGCTGAAGGAGATCACCGCACTTGTCCTCTTCTTGAATGGCTTTCTCAATCGCGTCCACCTGCCCGCGAATTCGCGGACTCGGTTCAACAGCTTCACTTGGTCCTTGTGCACGTGAGCCATGACCGTACTCTAGCGGGTATTAAGGATAGCGAATGGCCAATTTGACGCCGCTGGTCACCAGCTTTGCCCTGATCTTCCTGGCGGAGCTTGGGGACAAGACGCTCTACACGGTGCTCCTGTTGTCGGCCCGATACCCTGCGGTACCGGTATTTGTCGGTGCTTGCGCGGCATTCGTGGCGCAAGGCGGTATCGCGGTGGGATTGGGGTCCGTCCTGGCGCTGCTTCCGGCCCAAGCGGTGCATTGGGTGAGCGCCGCAGTTTTCTTTTTCTTCGGATTGATGTTGCTCTTTAAGGAGGAGGAGCAGGCGGATCTGAGTGCGGAGAAGAACATTCCCCCCCACCGGACGGCGTTGACGACTTTCGGATTGGTATTTGCGGCGGAGTGGGGCGATGCCACGCAGATCGGCTCCGCAGCCTTGGTTGCGCGGTTCCGCGCCCCACTTCAGGTGTTCAGCGGCGCCACGTTAGGATTGTGGTTGGGAACCTTGCTTGCGGTGATTGTGGGCCGTTGGTTGGGTCCGCGGCTGCCGGGGCGCGCGCTGCGCAAATTTGCGGGACTGTTGTTCTGCGCGTTTGGGATCGCCAGCGCGGTGAAGTCGTTTTAGCTCCACCTGCCAGCATCACGCTTGGAGCTGAGGAACCGCAATTGTCGCTTGGCGTCCACGTAATCGGGGCGCAGCTCCAACGCTCGGTTGTAATGCTTGATTGCGCCCGCCCTGTCCCCGCGAATCCGCGCGACTTCGCCCATCAAGTAGTGTGTGGGCGCAGCGCGTTCGCTTAACTTCACGGCCCGCTGAAAATCCTTCTGGGCCTCTCGGAAGCCGTCGGACGACTGGGTCGAAAGAAGGAACTTGGCGTACCCGCGAAACGCATAAAATTCGCCTTCGTCGGGGTTGCCGGCAATCGCTTGGTCAAACTGCTCGAGTGCCTCGGGATACCTCTTCACCTTGAGCAGGGCGCAGCCCTTCTGAAACAAGTCCTCCGCGCGAAGTATTTGCGCAACGTCCACCTCCTCCGCGCTACCGCTCTTGAGGCTCTCCAGGTAATTGTCGCGGCTCTTGTCGTCTGACAGTTTTCGGTATGCCTCTCCCACCGCTGCGAACAGCTGGCTCTTCAGGCTTGCCATCTCGGCCGGGGCATTGGGCGGCAGAGTGTCGGGATGCAGGGTCTTCGCAAGCTCGAAGTAAGCCGCCCGAACCGCTGCTGAGTCTGCTTTTTCGTTCAGGCAAAGAACCTGGAAAAAATTCTGCTCCTTGAGCTTTGCCACCCTCGCGCGAAGCTCGACCAACGCGTTGTCGTTGCTTGGGGGGGGCACTGAAACCGGGGGGGCCGAAATGGGGAGTGGGGCGA
>Ga0306920_100014273_pt1 | contig 10846 bp, 3 predicted proteins | sample flu12Cox44000170_FD_204666 | JGI IMG/M metagenome (GOLD analysis project Ga0306920, IMG submission 204666) | Lab enrichment of tropical soil microbial communities from Luquillo Experimental Forest, Puerto Rico - flux4day.12C.oxic.44.000.170 (v2)... | ecosystem: Environmental > Terrestrial >... | reverse complement strand
AGGAAGGTCTTGCAGCTTCGCTTGTCGGGGTCGATGAGCTTGATCTTGCTGTTGTAGGTGTCGGCGACGTAGAGCTTGCCATCCTTGTAGGCGACGCCGAGGGCATGCTGCAGGCGGACCTCGTCGCCGATGCCGTCCTTGTCGCCGAACTCGAAGAGACCCTCGCCGACGATGGTGGACACTTTGCCGGTCGGGTCGAACGGGACGGCGCGGACGGAGCTGGTCTCGCTGTCGGCGACGTAGAGCGACTTGCCATCGGTCGCCAGGCCACTGGGCTGGGCGAACGAGGCGAACTTGTGCGGTCCGTCGACGATCGTCTCGCGGCCGTTGCCGGAGAAGGGATCGACGGTACCGCCGGCGGGGTCGTAGGTCCAGATCTGGTGATGGCCGGCCATGGCGATGTAGATCAGCTTGTCGTGGTAGAGCAGGTCCCAAGGGCTGTTGAGGCCGATCTTGAGGCCTGGACCGCCCCGGTTCCGGGAGTAGCGATCCTGCTCACCGGTGCCGGCGACCGTCTTGACCGCTTTCGCCTTGAGGTCCAGGGCACGTAGTGCGTGGTTCTTGCGATCGGCGACGTAGAGCGTCTCGTCGACGAGGGCCATCCCTTGCGGGTCGCTGAAGCGGGCCTTGGTGAAGTCGCCGTCCTTGAAGCCCTCGGCGCTGTCGCCCGCCACGGCGATCTTTTTGCCTTGCAGGTCCGTAATAACGATGCGGTTATTGGTGCTGTCGGCGATGAACAGCCGGCTGCTCTTGGCATCGGCGAGGACCTTGCCGGGGAAGAACAGCGGGCTGTCCGCCTTTTCGCGGATGAGCTGGAATGGGAACGGAGTATCCTTGAGGAGTTTCTTGTCCTTCGCCTGCTTCACGAGTTTTTCGATGTTCTGGTCGAGCACGTCGAAGTTCCCCTCGCCAGAGGTCTCCCCGACGTAATTACCCTCGGCATCGAAGAGGATCAAGGTAGGCCACGATTCGACGCCGTAGCGCCGCCAGATCTTGTGGTCGGCATCGTTGATGACCGGGTGCTTGATATCGTAGCGCAGGACGGCCTTACGGATGCTCTCGGTCTTCTTCTCGTTGTCGAACTTGGGCGAATGGACGCCGATGACGACGAGCACGCCGGGATACTTGGCTTCGAGCTTGGCGAGATCGGGGAGCGTGTGGATGCAGTTGATGCAGCAGAGCGTCCAGAAATCGACCAGTACGATGCGGCCCTTGAGGTCGGCGGGGTTGATTGCTTTATCGACGTTGAGCCAGTCGGTGCCGCCGGTGAAGTCGAGTCCGCGCCGAGGTGGATCGCCGCCGGTCGCCGTTAGACTGAGCGGCTGGGCATGGCTGAGACTGCCGATCAAGAGCAGGAAAGCCACGCCGAAAGCGGCGGCGCAATAGGGGTGCAGCAAGGCCCGGCCGGTCCGGTGAGCGAGGCAGGCGATCGGTTGCAGCATGGTGGGCCTCCGGGCGAGATACCGTAAGCAATGTGATTGTACGAAGCGCTCTTCCGCGATGGAACCGCAATGTAGCCCTCTCGCTCCGCGAGAGGAATGCGCATTCCTCTCGCGGAGCGAGAGGGCTACATCATGATTTCGGTTGACCGGCGCTGCGCGCTCCCCTAGCGTAGAGACGGTTTGCGTGAGGCGCTCGCTTGCGGTTTCGCGAAACCGCAAGCGAGCCCCTTACGTGAACAGACGAGGTAATGCTCTATGGCCAACGAAGAACAAACGACGACCGGCGCGGCGCCGGAGGCGCCTCCGGCACCGGAGACGCCGGGCAGTGCGCCGGCGCCGGAGACCGCCATCCAGGCGGCGCCGCCCGAAGGCGCGATCACCATTCCGACCGGCGCCGGGCCGGCAGCCACCGACGCCGCGCAGTCGGTTCCGCTCGCTCCGCCCCTGGAAGACGCGCCGCCCTGGCTACGACGGGCTGACTGGCTGCTCGTTGGTCTGACCGTCGCGCTCGCGTTCGTGGTCGGCTCCGTCCCCGCGTACAACTCCGACATCTGGATGCACCTGGCGACCGGCCGGATGATCGCCGAGGGCACATATAGCTTCGGCACCGATCCGTTCTCGTTCGCGACGGAAGCCACGGCCGGGCACGATGCGGTGAACTGGGCGGACCATGCCTGGCTCTACGAGCTGGGCCTTTACCTGCTCTACTCTGCGACCGGCGGGGTCGGCGTCATCATTGCACGGAGCGTGATCGTCGTCGCGTTGGCCATTCTGCTCGTGCTCATGCGCGGCCGGCAGACGAGCTTGCTTGTGGTCGCCGTCTGTCTGGCACTGAGCGTGCTGACATTGAGTGCCCGGCTATTCAGCGTTCAGCCGGTGCTGGTTTCGGCTCTGATGCTCGGGATCACCCTGTTCATCCTGCACCGTGCGGGCATCTTCGAAACGGTAAATGACCCGCAGGCAGAATCGTCGCGGAGCAAGGTTCTCTGGGCGCTCCCGGTCTTGTTCGTCTTGTGGGTGAACCTCGACCAGTGGTTCGTGCTGGGCCCGATCACGGTGGGGTTGTGCCTGGCGGGCGCGGCGCTTCAGCGATGGCGCGGCCAGGGAAGCCAGGTCTGTCTGAGGCGACTTGCCGCGGTCTTCGGCGTTGGGCTGCTGACGTGCGTCGTCAGTCCCTTCCACGTGCGCGGTCTGCAACTGCCGCCGGAGCTTGGCTACTGGGTCGTGCGCGGCGCCGATGCGATCCACGTCCCAGTGCCGGACGTCATCGTGGGCGGCGGAAGAACGATCGCGACTCTTCGCGAGCAGGAAGGGACCAGCGCTAATACCGTCCGCCTGTCGGCGTTCGCCTCCCCCCTCGTCAAGGAATACCGCACCAGTGATCGGATCGGATTTAACGTCGCCGGCATCGCGCTCTGGACGCTGCTGATCCTGGGACTGGCCGCATTCCTTATGAGCGGTCTGGCCTCGACGCTCGCCAACGGTCCGCCACTCCATCCGGGGCGGTTCCTGATCTGGCTCTTCTTCGCAGCCCTTGCCATGGGGATGTATCGGCTGATCCCGTTTTTCGCGGTCGTCGCCGCGCCGTTGACGGCCCTTACCCTGAGCGAACTGGTCCTGTGGTATATGCGTACCGACGAGCCGGGAACCTCGGCGCCGCCGTGGACCGCGCCGGTGCGGCTGGTGCGCTTGCTCGCGGTGCCGCTCATGCTCATCCTGATCGGGCTGGCCTGGCCGGGCTGGCTGAACTGGGAGATCGGCGACATGGCCTCGCCGCGGCATGTGGAGTGGGCCATCCACACCGATCCGCCGTCGGTGCGCCAGGCCGCCGAACGTCTCGCCGAGTTGAGCAAGGACCAGCCGAACATCCACGTGTTCAACACCGCGCCCGACTTCGCCAACCATTGCGCCTGGTTGGCGCCGGGCGTCCGGTGCTTCATCGACGGGCGCCTCAACCTCTACGCCGATTCCGCACGCGATTACGTCACGGCCAAGCAGGCTCTTTTCGACCGCAGCAAGCCGACCAAGAACTGGACCGAGGTGTTTCGAAAGTACGGCATCACCCACCTGGTGGTCGAGAACTTCCTGGATAGCAACCCGCAATACCAGGACTGGTGGAAGGACTCAGACCGCTGGCTGGAGGAATACGGCGACATGCGGGTGCACGTGTTCGCCTGGTCCAAAGGCGAAGCACGCTGGACGGCGACGACGCACCTGGAGCGGCTGAACCACCGGGCCTTTGGTCTGGTCGCTGCGGCCGACCGGCCGCTCGGCTCCGGCCTGCCGGCGGAGTTGCCCGAGGCGCTCGGCGTCGTGGACCGCTATTTCAAGGCCCCGCCGCACATCTCCCCGAAGGCGCTTCAGATCGACGGCATCAACAACTACGCCGAATATGCCAAGAAACGGACTCTCGAGGAAGCGTCCCAACAGGCGCCGCGCGTCGCGGCATTTCTCGCGGGCACCGGCGCGTACAGCACCATTTATTCTCCGTATGTGAACGTCGCCTTCCCCTTCTTCACTCTGTCCGACTTCCGTACTCCGGCGGCCCCCGTGCTGATGATGCGGTTGGCCTGGCAAGGCGTGGCCGAGGCACCCGACAATGAACGCTGCTACCGTTACCTCGAGAGCGCCTGCAAGGCGGCGAGGGATCAGGAACAGTACTGGCTCGCCAGCGCCGGCCACATTCCCGGCGGGGTGCGCGAGAACATGCGCCGCCTGCAACAGATCACCGCCCTGCGCGACGCCGCCGAGGTCGGCTCCGCCATTCCCGGACGGGAATACCAGCTGCAAGCCGACCTCGCCCAGCAGTACCTCGACCTGCACTACATGGACCTGGCCGTCACCCACATGGTCATGGCCGTGCAGATCCTGGAAACGATGCCGTCCCCCGATCCCAAGCAGAAGGAAGAATGGCGGAAATTCGTCGAATCGAGAAAGAAGCGGCTCGCGCAACTCGAGGACGACGTCCAGAAGCGCAAGAAGAAATTCAACGTCGATTCGCAGATGTTCAAGTCCCAGATCGAGAAGGTTCGCTTCGCGCTCTACGGCGCCTACCGCACCTTCGGCGAAGACAGCAAGGAGGGCGTCGACCCGCAAGGCCTCGGTCTTGCTCAGGAGGCGCTTGAAATGCTGGACAAGCTCAACCCGGCGACCCTTACAGAGCGCGAGAAGCAGCTCTGGCTCGACATGACGCTCGATCTGCTCTTCACGATGGGCCGAGCCCGGCAGGCGGCCGTGTTCATCGACAGCGGTAAAGACACGCTGGAACAGAGCGGATCGCCCTTCCCGATTTACCGGGCCGCCGTGCTCGGCCGATACACCGAGCTGCTCAGCATTCTGGCCCGGCGGGAAGAGAAGCTGGCGGCGGGCACAAAGGAGTTGCGAGAGAAAATCATCCCGTTCGCGCTGACGCCGCCGCCCCTTGTGAGCGGCCCAATCGCGCAGCTCAGCCTCTGTGCTGCCAAGCCGAGCTTCGATGCGCCGCGCGCCCTGGAGTTGAACTTGCAGGTGATACTCGAAATCTGGCATCGCAGCGCGAACGAGTATTTCAGCATCAAGACCCTACGCGGCCTGATGGCCCTTGAGGCGGGCGACACGGTGCTGGCGCACCGGATTTTCCAGGAGGTGCTCCGCGAGTCCGGAGGCGCCGGGGGCATCGATTTCAGCGACCGGCCGATTGCCGAGCGCTACGGGGAGTATCTGGCGAAGTACCAGAAATAGGTCAGTGACTCACGCACCACCTAGAACGGATGCTGCACACCAACCCAAACCTGCCACGGCGCGTTGACGTTTATTGTCTTTGCCACGTCGACGCGCAGCGTGGTCCTTTCGATGAGGCCGAGCCAGATCACGTCAAGCCGCAGCCCGATGCCGAGAGCATGCGCCGTCGGTCCGAACTGGTAGTTTCGCAGGTACGCATCACCCACATCGTAGAACGGGGCGAGATAAACATTGCGCAGGCCACCGACGTGGTCGCAGAAATCGTAGTCGAGGTTGCGCGCGATCGGCACGCGCCACTCGACGCTGCCGACCCAGACGCTGCTCCCCTGGCGCTGGGACAAATCGAAGCCGCGGAAGCGATCGCCGCCGCCTAGTGAAAAGAGCTGCCCATTGGTCGGCAATCCCCCGGCGGCGCCGAGCCGAAACGCCCAGCGCGTGTCGCTTAACCAGCGGGCGATGGGACCGTCGCCCAGCCAGTCCGGCAGCTTCGGCGTCTGTTTCACGCACGAAACCTGGCCGTACAGTTCCTGGAAGGTGCGGTCGTTGTGCAGGATCGGCAGGCCGCCCTGGTAGGTCAGGTCGGCCGCGAAACCGCCTTCGGGATCCCAGTACGGCGTGAGCAGATTCAGATGGTAATGGGCGCCGAGTGCGGGCCGGGAGTTGAAGAGCTCGGCGCCGATGACCGGCCAGCGCGGGCTGGGCAGGTCGCGGTTCTGCCACAGCGCGAAGCCCTCGACATAATGAAACGGCGGCAGATAGAGCGAATCGCCGTAGAGCAGGACGTAGCGGCCGAACAGCACGCCGCGGTTGGCCGGTGTATCGTGCGGGCCTAGCGTCGTCAGGCTCTTCTCGAACACGAAGCCAACCTGCGTCTGCGGCCAGGGCAAGTGGTCCCACAGGCCATCGACGCCGGCGACGATGTCCCGATCGTCGGCGCGATAACCGAGGTAGGCGCCGCCGTAGAAATCCTGGGTGCGATAGGCGCCGATTCGGACGCCGGCCAGCGCGGTCCGCGTGAACCACGGATCACTGTACGACGACAGGAAGACCCACGGGCCCGCGATAAAGTTCCAGCGGTCATACGAGTTCGTGACGTCGGTTTCCTCGAGCTGCGTGTAGAGCGGCGTCAGACGCCAGCGATTCACGATCTTCCAGTGGTTGTTGGTCGGACACTCGTCGAGCAACATCCGATCAGGATCGACGGTGATTTGCTCGGGTTCACGCGGCAGCACGATCTCGACCCGGACGATCGCCTCCTGATTGCCCTTCGACCCTGGCTGCGTGCGGCATTCGATCACCGCGGGAACGTCCTCCAGGTCGAGCCTGGGCACGTCCGGGTAGATCGGCACCCGCACCTGGTAGCCCTTCTCACCGGCCAGGCGGATGCCGAGCGTCGTCGGCTCGTTGAACCCGCCCTGCTGCTTGAGGTGCACGACGACGCGGCAGCTTTCACCAGCCCGGCTGCTTCTGAGCAGCCGGGCTGCTACCGCCGACTTCCCATCAATCTCCACGCGCTCGACCTTCCAGTCGCACATGCCGCTGCCGTAGACCCAGTACTGAAAAAAGTCGTCCCAGGAATGGCCGGTCTGATCTTCCAACTCCGTTTGGAGATCGCGCACGCGCAGGATGCGGAACTGGTATTTAGAATAAAGGTGCCGCATGAACTCGAAAAACGCGTGTTCGCCGAGGCGCTCTTCGATTGAGCCGATTACCTTGCTGCCGCGGTCGTAGGTCGCCGCCGCGAGATTGACGAGGTGATTGTACTTTTCCATGTTCTGAACGGTCGGATGGATGTCGCCGCGCTTGCGGGCGCCGAGGTAGCTATAGTTGCGCAAGTCTTCGCGATGGATGTTCGGCAGCCACTTGAGGCCGGTCGGATATTCGAGCAGGGCGTTGTTCGAGCCGGTGAGCTTGTCGTTCAGGCGGTGGCTGAAGTAGGTCGCCGGGCCCTCGTCCATGAAGGTCTCGGCGTAACCGTTGGTCCCGACCACGTTGTACCACCACTGGTGGCAAAGCTCGTGCTGCACGAGGTAGGCGGGATAGGATTTGGCGACGTGTGGCATGCGGAACATGCGGTCGTCGATCATCACCAGGCCGCCACACTCGTTGCCGTTCCAGCCGAAGGACGCCTCGACGATCGTGAACTGGGGGTACGGATAGCGGCCGAACCACTGATTGTAGACGGGGATCGCCTGGCAGGCGGCGTCGAGGATCACCTTGGCATAGAACTCGTGCTCGGGAAAGGCGAGGCAGCGGACCTTCACACCATCGGCCTCGCTCCACCATTCCTGGAACCGGCTGCTGGCGATCAGGGCGAAGTCGCGCAGGCAGGTTTTCTCGAACTCGATCGCCTGCCAGCCATCCTCCAACTCGCGGATGTTCTTGACGGCGGCAGAGGCGGCGAGCTTCTGATCGCCCGGCAATGCGACCCGGACGGTGTAGACGCCGGCCTCGTTGAAGAATGGCTGGTGCCACGGAATGAACGGCGTCGGCTGCCAGGCCTTGCCATCGTGTATGGCGACGACCGGCAGCCACTGGCAGAGCGTCGTGATGCCGTCCCATTGCCCCCAGCGGCCTTTCTTGGGTGGCAGCTTCATGGTGAAGTTGAGCCGGACCGTCGCAGACTGGCCGGGCTCCAGGGGCTCGGGCAACGGTACGATGAGCGCGGTCTGGTTTTCCGGAGCGTAGGAATAGGTCGAATGGCGGTCAGGTTCGCGCTGGTCGACGACGCAGATCTTCTTGCCCGCGAGCACGGGGACCGAGGCGCTCTCCATCCGCATCGCCGGCCCGTCCAGGCTCATCGCCTCGCTCGGCGACGTGCGCAGGATCTCGAGCATCTTGGCGAGCAGGCCGACGTCTTTTTCCGGAATCTCGTAGGCCGAGTGGGCGTTAAAGACGATTTCTTTGACCGCCAGAGGGCCGCGGTTGGTCCACGTGACCTCTTCGCACACGCGAACCATGAGCCGCCGGGTGTCGAGCACGACGTCGACGTCGTAGCGCGGCAGCCAATCGGGCGGCTCGTCGGCGCGCACGGGGGACGCGAAGAACAGCACGAACATCGCACCGGTCAGGCTCGGCAGCAGGCTCTTTCGCACGTTGGGCATGCGCAGCGGTACCCCGGCCGCCGGGTGGGCAGCCGGGCTGTCGTACCGGGAGCCCAGAGGCGGGTCAACCGCAATGCCGGACGGCTGCCGATTCAAGGCAGGGAAGATGCGGTTGCGCGGCGCCTGTCCGCGTCCCACGCTTCCTCGCGCAGACCCACTTTGAACGCGTTTGAAACGGAGTGAAAACCGTCCCAGGTTCCTGGCATCGCACCATGCCAGACACTGCCTAGCCGGTGCGGTGGAGCAATCCGGCGCGGTTTTCACGCGTTTCAAAACGCGTCCGGACCCAGGAGCCCATCGTGTTGGGCTCCTGGCTTTTTTCCTCAAACCCTTGCAATTTACCGTCTTGCGAAACCTGGACCCACCCAGGAGCCCACATTTGCGGTATGTGCGACGGCTTGCTCACCTGGCCGAGGAAGAGGGTCCAGCACGAAGCTCACCCCGTCCGCCAATGTGGCACCCCCCCTCACTCCGCCCGCCAATACATCCCCTCCCCCACCCCGCCCGCAAACGTGGCACCCTCTCCCCTGACTTGCGCTGCCCCTGTCCGTGTCTCTCGCCACCCGACCTCAGCGGAGCTTCTGGGAAATATGGGCAAAAAAAGCTTGACTCGGCGGGGGAGATGATTACAATGTTGCGTCACAGGATGGTGGACTTCGCTGGTTTGTGGCAGGATGCCTCGCCCCCTGCCGAACTCGCTATTTTGCCTCGCGAATCCCCCCTCTCCTCTTGACGGCCTGTTCGTTCCCCTGGCTGATTTTTCAGCCAGGATTACGCGTAGAGGCCCGTTGCGCGCAAGTTCGCGCATAACCTTCGTCCTTGCACAGCCGGCAGCGTCGGCGCAATGCGTGCGATACGCAGGGGCGACAAACCCGGAAAGCTTGAGCGTCGTCTCTACTGCGACCGAGGTTTTGCTTCAAGACATCGCGAGAGACGACCGACGAGGCTGGATTCTGTCGGCTATACTTGGTCCGGTTTCAGTGCTCGTTTTTGCGTCAGTAGAACCCCGGGCCGCGTGATTTGGCAAGAGACGCGGGCCGGTCTTAATGAGAACCGCGGCCGGTTTGTTGACGTAAGACAAGCGGCAGAAAGCGGTTATACCAAACGGGTGTTTCACAGGTTTTGATGGCCCCCTTGGCACCCTTGTTGCTGCTTCCGTGGAGGCGCTTTTGGGATTTTGTCCAGAAAGAAAGGTGGTGAGCCATGGCCCGACGTGATGCCTTGCTCCGCCTGCAGAAGTCCCTGGTGGCCCGCCGGGACGAGTTACGGCGACGACTCGGTGGAGACTTGAAAGACCTGCAAAACGGGACCGCCGGCGTGGGCGCCGACACGGTCGACGTTGCATTTGACTCCGGCAGCGAGGAAGTTACCTCGCAATTGGCAGAACTCGAATCTCGCGAGCTGGTGCAGATCGAACGCGCACTCACTCGCCTGCGCCAAGGGACGTACGGCGTCTGCGAGGGTTGCGCCCGCAAGATCCCCATCGCCCGGCTCAACGCGCTGCCGTTCACGACCACGTGCATCGAGTGTCAGCGGGAGATGGAGCTGTACGGCTCGTTCAGCCGCGTCGGTGCATCCGGGAACTGGGACAAGGTGTCCGACGGATCCGCGCTCGAAGACCAGCGCGAGGTCCGGCTCTCGGATCTCGAGATGGACATGTCGTCGGGGCGCTAGCCGCTCCGATGCGATGAAACGCAACGAACCCGCGAGAACCTCGCGGGTTTTTTGCGTTTGTAGGGCCAGCGCGGCTCGAATTCTCTCCGTGGCGCCGGGCATTTTCTCAACTCGCCCCTTGTCAGCGTCTAGAATCGAATGGTTTGCCACGGAGGGCTCATGCGCGAATTGCCTGCGCGTGGCCGGCGAGCGCTCCACGAAGACCGCGATGGGTTTTCCATGAAACGTGCCGTGGTAATCTGCGTGCTTGGCGCCGCCCTGTTCCTCGCGGCGGGTGCGGTGGTCTCGGTGCCCGGGCCGCTCGGCGCCTGGCTGAGCGCCCAACCGGGCTCGCCCCTGGGCCAGGCAGATCCAGTCCTCCAGCTCAGCGATCGATTCGAGACGGTTGCCGCCCGCGTCCTGCCGGCGGTCGTGTCCGTCGAGGCCGTCAAGCCGCCCAAAGTGGCCCCCGACGGAAAGTCGAAGCCGGTCGAGGAATCGGGCTCCGGCGTGATCGTCAAGCTCGTCGGCCGGCCCGGACATTTCGTTCTGACCAACAACCACGTCATCTTCCAGGCCCGGCCCGAGCAGATCACGGTCAGCCTTCCCGATGGCCGCATCTACCATCCGGGCCAGGTGTGGGCTGACGCGGAGAGCGACATCGCCGTCCTCGCGGTCGATGCGCCAGCGCTGCCGACCGCGACGCTCGGCAACAGCGATCAGGCCCGCGTCGGCCGATGGGTGCTTGCCATTGGCAGCCCGTTTGGCCTTAGCCAGACCGTCACGCACGGGATCATCAGCGCCCGCGATCGCGGCCAGGTCAGCCTCGGCGGCTCGATCCGCATCAAGGAGTTCCTGCAAACCGACGCCGCCATCAACCCTGGTTCCAGCGGCGGTCCGCTCGTGGACATGCACGGGGATGTCATC
>Ga0306920_100014272_pt1 | contig 10847 bp, 8 predicted proteins | sample flu12Cox44000170_FD_204666 | JGI IMG/M metagenome (GOLD analysis project Ga0306920, IMG submission 204666) | Lab enrichment of tropical soil microbial communities from Luquillo Experimental Forest, Puerto Rico - flux4day.12C.oxic.44.000.170 (v2)... | ecosystem: Environmental > Terrestrial >... | reverse complement strand
GGCGAGCGGGCGCGGAAGTAGAGCTCGGTGTTGCCGTTCGCCGTGCCGCCCGGCACCGCGACGTCGGCGTACACGAGCATGTTGCCGCCGGCGGCGATCGGGCCGGTGCTGGTGATCACCGCGTTCGCGCCGTTGCGGAACGTCACCGTCCACCCGGCCGGCAGCACGATCGACGCGAAGGTGCCCGCGGTGCTCGCGGCAAGGTCGTAGGCATCCGGCTGCGAGCTGGTGTTGTTGACGTAGAGCGTGAAGCGCGCGGTGTTGCCCGGGAGCACGGTCTGCCGGTCAACGAACGCCGCCTCGGGGCCCGCGCCGGCGCCGGCGCCGCCCGGCAGCGGGGCGTTGTTCGTGACGTCGACTGCGTTGCCCGTGATCGCGGTGAGGACGTCGGTCGCCGTGGCCGTGCTGGCCGGGTTCGTCGCCGACGTCGCGGTCTTTTGCACCTGATACGGGCCACCGCTTGCCGCAGCCGGCAGCGTGACCTTGAGGATCACCACGTAGGTGGCGCCTGGGGCGAGCGGGCCCACGTCGGGCGTCAGGTTGCCGTTCGAGTCCGTGAGCGGCGTCACGCCGTCGCTCTGGAACAACTGCACGATCGAGCCGGCGGGGAACGTGTTGCCACCGGTGCTGATGTCGAACACGTCGTTGCCGTTGCCGGTGTTCTTGAGCGTGTTCGTGAACGACACCGTGGCGCCCTGCACCGCGCTCGCCACGGTCTGGCCGGTGAACGTCACGCCCGCGGACTGCGTCACCGTGAACGGCGCCACGTTCGTGAACAGCGGCCCGACGTTGCCGGCGCCGTCGAAGTAGGCGAAGCGCGCCGTGTTCCCGATCACCTGCGGCGGTAGGGCGGCGTTCACGTTCACGGCGAACGTGACCGTTCCGCTCTGGCCCGGAGGCACCTGGTTCACGATCGCGGTCACCGCGCCCGGCGTGGCGACGTTGAAGTCCCAGCGGATCGTGTTCGCGCCGGCGCCGTGCGTGTCCGTGGAGTCGGCGTCGGAGAGCGCCGTGGCGCCGGTGCTGCTCCAGCGCGCGCTGCCCGCGACGTACGTCATGCCCGCGGGGATCACGTCGGTGAGGCGCACGCTGCCGGCCGTGGCGTTGCCCGAGTTCGTGTAGGTCAGCGTGTACGTGTACGGGCCGCTCGGCGAGGCGCCGCTCGGCGCGCTGATCGACTTCGTGACGTTGACGACCGCGTTCGCGGTCACGGTCACCTGGTCGGCGTTGACCGCCGTCTGGGTGCCGTCGAACACGCTCACCGCGTTCACCGTGATCATCGACACGTCGCCCGCGAGCCGCGTGCCCGGCACCGAGCCCACCGCGACGAAGCGGAAGCTGGCGCCGGCGGCGAGCGGGCCGGTCGTGGTGACCGGCGTGAAGTTGTCGGGCACGCCGTTGCCGTCGGCGTCGGCGTAGAGCACGAGCCCCGTCAGGTCGAAATCGTCGCCGCCGATGTTCGACGCGGAGAGCGTGAACGCATCGGTGCCGTTGCCGTTGTTCGTCACGACGTGCGGGAACACGGCCTGGCCGCCGGGCGCGGCGACGCGCGTGCCGGGGGCGGTGAGCGCGAGCCCCGCGACCTGCTGCACGACCGTGGTCACCGGGTTCGACGTCACCGTGTAGCTGTTCGACGCGGCGTCCGTGTACGTGGCCGTGGCCTGGTTGCCGATCGTCGTCCCGGCGGGCGGGGCGGCGATCGCGACGACGGCGATGCCGGCGCACGCCGCGACCGAGAGCGCGGCCAGCGTGCGTCCGATCGGCGACGAGACCCTGTGGCGGATCGTGCCGGCGATCTGCGATGCGTTCATGGGGAGACTCCGGGGAGTGGGTCGACCCGTCCGAGGACGGGGATCGTGTCGGGGGCGGGATCGGGACTCGGGGCTCAGTGCGTGTTCGGGGCCACAGGGGTGGACTCGACCCGGACGCGCGCGCTCACCGCGCGCTGCTCACGCGACGGCAGCGCGCCGAGCGGCCACCGCAGGGCGCGGTACTCGGTGACCGGCACCTCCTCCACCACCGTGCGGCCGTCGGGCGACTTGACCGTGCGCTTGAGCGGCACCGCCGCGAACGTGCGGCCGTCGAGGCTCGCCTCGACGCCGCGCGGCTGCGCCGTCCCGGCCACGTACTGCGTGCCGCGCGGGATCGGCAGCGTCGCCATGAGGCCCTTGGCCTCGCCGGCGCCGTCGTTGCGATAGAGCGCGCGGTACTCGATCAGCTCGCCGGGCTTCGCCTGATCGGCGGGTGCGAGCACTTCCTTGCCCCGCGCCTTCGTGACGCGGTTCGCGGTGAGCTCCACGGCGACGGAGCCGGTCGCCGGCTTCGCGGGGCTCGCCGCGGCCGCGGTCCGTGATGCGACCCCGGCGGCTGCCGCGATCGCGATCGCGAGCGTGAATCGGACGAAACGGTGCATCGCCTGACCTCCCTGTCGGTCATGCATCGAGCGGATGGGTGAATGCGCTCGCGCCCCGAAGGGCGGAGCCTGCCGGGATTCGTATCGGCAGCGGCCGGGGCGCCCTTGAGAGCCGAGAACCCCTACGCGGCGCGCTGGCGGCGGTAGACGCGCAGCGTGCACTCCACCGGCCCCAGTCGGACCCGTTCCGACGCGCTCTCGGACTCGCCGCCCGAGCGGATGGGGTTGGCGACGAACATCGGCAGGCCGAGATGGAGCTGGCCGTCGCGGCCCGCCATGCTCGCCTTCACCTTGCCGGCGAGGATGTTCATGACCTCGGAGAGCCCGTCGATCACGTCGTGCTCGGTGACCGGCTCGGTGTGGCGCAGGCCCAGCAGCGCGCGCGCCAGCGCGCGGCAGCGGGCAGGCGTGGCCGAGAGCCCGAGGTGGACGGCGTTGTGCGGGCTCAGGATGGCGATGTAGGCGCCCGGCTCGCCCGGCTCGTCCTGCGTCGCCGGGGTGGAGCGAGTCTCGGGCTGGGGATCGAAGCGGAGCGAGTGCTTCGCCAGCTCGTCCGACGCGGCGCGGAGCGTCTGCAGCCACTCCTCGATCGGGATCACGTTCGTCTTCCGGCCGCTCATCGGTGCCCCGCCTTCAGGCCGGATCGCGCCGACGGTAGACCACCGTGCGCGCGAGCGGGACGGCCTCGAACGAGTCGTCCATGGTGAGCGTGGTCTCGCCGGCGCCGAGCACGAGCACGCCGTCGGGCCTGAGGAGCCGCGCGAGCTGGCGCAGCACGCGCCGGCGGAGCTCGGGCGCGAAGTAGAGGAGGACGTTCCGCAGCAGCACGACGTCCATCTGCATGAGCTCGGGCCAGGGCTGGGCGAGGTTCAGCTCGAGGAACTCGACGCGCGCGCGCACCTCGGGCCGGAGCTCCCAGGTGTCGGGGGCCTTGAGGAAGTGGCGCACGAGCTGCGCGGCCGGGAGCCCGCGGTTCATCTCGATCTGGCTGTAGCTCGCGGTGCGCGCGCGCTTGAGGATGCCCTGCGAGAAGTCGGTGGCGAGGAGCCGCACGTTCCACCCCGCGAGCCGGTCGCCGAGCTCGTGCAGCAGCATGGCGAGGCTGTAGGGCTCCTGGCCCGTGGCGCACGCCGCGCTCCAGAGGTGGAGCGTGCGTGTGCCGCGGCGGCGCTCGATCAGCTCGGGGAGGATCGTCTGGCGAAGCTCCACCCACAGGTGGGCGTCGCGGAACCACGATGTCTCCGCGATCGCGAGCACCTCGACCACGAGCCGGTGGAGCACTCCCCAGTGCTCCTCCGTGCGCACCGCCTCGACCACGTCCGGCAGCGCGTCGAAGCCGAGGTCGTTCGCGAGACCGCCGAGGCGCATCTCCGCGAAGTGCTCGCGGCTCGGGTCCAGGAGGATGCCGGTGCGTTGGTGGAGCAGCGAGCGCAGGAACTCGTGGTCCGCGGCGGAGAGCGCGTTCTGGCGTCGCTCGGGCAGGGCGCTCATCGTCAGGCGGCCTCGGCCGTCGGTCCCGAGCCCGGGCTCTCGAGTCGCCCGCGGCTGCCGAGCGCGATCAGCTCGCCTCCGATCAGCGACAACGGCACAACCGCGTTGGCGAGGCCCGCGCGCACCACCGCGCCCGGCATGCCCCACACCACGCTCGAGGACTCGTCCTGGACGAGCACGCGGCCGCGCGCCGCGTGCACCGCGCGCGCGCCCTCGACACCGTCGTTCCCCATGCCGGTGAGCACGATTGCCAGCGTCGCGGCCCCGAACCCGTGCGCGGCCGAAGCGAACAGCGGGTCCACCGACGGGCGACAGCCGTTCTGCTCGGGGCCGTGATCGAGCTGGAAGCGCAGGCGCGTGCCGTCGCTCGCGATCGTGAGGTGGGCGCCGCCCGGCGCCACCCACAGCACGCCGGGCTCGACGGCCTGGCCGTGGCCGGCGATCGCGACGCGCATGCGGCAGTTGGCGGAGAGCCCACCGGCGAAGAACTCGGCCATCTCGGTCGGCATGTGCTGGACGATCGCGATCGGGATCGCGTAGTCGCGCGGCAGCTCGCCGAGCGCGGCCGCGAGCGCACGAGGCCCGCCCGTCGAGGCGCCGACGACGATCATGCGCGGCGCGGGGTCCCTCGCGGGCGGCGCGGGGCGCGGCGCCGCGCCGGCGGACGCCGGGCTCGCCGCGCGCGGACCCGCGGCCGGCACGGCGCGGGCGGCCGGCGGGAGCGCGGCTCGCGGTGAGGAGCCGGGCGTCGCCGGCGCCGGCTGCACGCGGGCGAGCGCGCGCAGGCGCGGGAGCAGCTCGGCGCGCAGGAACGCGTCCATGTGCTCGGGGTTCGCGTCCCTGGGCTTCAGGAGGTAGTCGCTCGCGCCGCGCCACAGCGCCTCGAGCGTGGCCTCGTTCGCGTGGCCCACCGTGCCGCTGAACACCAGCACCGGCAGCCGCGGGTGCTGCGGGCGCAACCGGGTGAGGAAGTCGAGGCCGTCGAGCACGGGCATCTCCAGGTCCAGCACGATCACGTCCGGCCGCGAGCGCTCCACCAGCTCCAGCGCGAGCACGCCGTTCGGCGCCGCACCGCACAGCGTGAAGCCCGGCTCGTGCTCGAGCGCGTCACCGATCGCGCGGCGCACGGCGACGCTGTCGTCGACGACCAGGACCTTGAGATCGGGGAGATCGCGGCGATCGGCCATGCGGGTCAGGCGACCTTGCGCTCGGGATCGAATCCCAGCAGCAGCAGCTTCTCGAGCAGCGCCTGGCGATCGAATGGCTTCATCAGGTACTCGCTGGCGCCGGCGTTCAGCGCCACCTCCACCTGCTCCATCTCGCTCTCGGTGGTGACCATCATGATGGGCAGGTCGGCGTAGCGCTCGTCGGCGCGCAGGCGCTCGAGCAGCGCGCGCCCGTCCATCTCCGGCATGTTCCAGTCGAGCAGCACGAGCGAGAGCCCGTCCATCTTCGTGGCCAGCCCCAGCGCCTCGAGGCCCGTGGCGGCCTCGTGCACCTCGAATCCCAGCTCGATCAGCAGCTTGGCGATGATGTGGCGCATCGCGCGCGAGTCGTCCACGACGAGTGCTTTCAGTGTCTTCACGGCGTCTCTCCCATGGTGAGAAGGGGGTCGTTCGCGGGGCCGCCCTGCAGCCGGCCCGCGATGCTCCCGAGCGTTGTCGACAGGCGCACGAGGTCAGCGGCGATCTTCTGGCTCGCCTCGGCGTGCGCGCGGATGCGCCGGGCGCCCTCGGCCACCGCGGCGCCTTCCTCACCGATCGTGACCACGCCGCTCGCGGCCTGGTTCAGGTTGCGGCTGATCTCGTCGGCGCTGCGCAGCTGCTGCGCCACGGCCTCGGCGATCGCACGCGAGATCATCGCCAGGTGGTGGATGGTGCCGCGGATCCCGGCGATCGCCGTGACGGCCTCGTGGCCGTCGGCGCGCACCTCCTCGAGCGTGTGGGTGACGCTCTCCGCCGCCTCCGCGGTCTGGCGGGCCAGCGATCGCACTTCCGTGGCCACGACCTGGAACGCGCGACCGGCCTCGCCCGCGCGGGCCGACTCGATCGCCGCGTTGAGCGCGAGCAGGTGCGTCCGGCGCGCCACGGCGGAGATCGCCTTCACCACGCCGCCCGCGCGCGCGCTGACGTCGCCGAGCCGCTGGATGCGCTCCGCGGCCGCCTGCGCCTCGCGCTCGGCCGACTCGGAGATCGCCGCCGCCTCGGACGTGTTGCGCGAGATCTCCTGGATGCTCATGCCCATCTGCTCCACGGCCACCGCCACGCTGCCGACGTTGCCGGCGGTCTGCTCGGCCGCCTCGGAGAGCGCCTCCGCCTGGCCCGCGGTGCGCTCGGCCTCGGCGTCGGTGTCCCAGCCGCTCGACGCCAGCCGCTCGGAGAGCGCCGAGAGCTCGTGCGCGTGCCGGTGGAGGCCGGCGCCCGACGCGGGCGTGGCCTCGCCGCGTCCCGGTCCCGGTTCCGCGCGCCGCGCGCTCACGCCGCCTCGTCCAGGCGCTGCGGGTCCGCGCGTCGCGCCCGCCGTGCGCCGCGGGCGGGCAGCTCGGAGGCGCGCGCCGCGGCGCTCTGGCCGAACCGGAACTGGCTCACCGTGCGCTGCAGCTCGGTCGCCATCATCGCCAGCTCGCTCGCGGCGCGCTGCGTCTCGCGCGCGGCCGTGGTGGTGTTCTCGACCGAGCGCGCGACCGTTCCCACGGTTGCTGCGATCTCGTCGGTGCCGCGCGCGGCCTCGCCCATGTTGCGCGTGATCTCGGCGGTCGCGGCGCTCTGCTCCTGCACGGACGTGGCGATCGCTGACTGCGTGGTGCTGATCTGCTCGATGATGCGGCCGATCTCGGAGATGGCCGTGACCGCGCCCCGGCTGTCGTCGCGGATCGCGCTCACGCGCCGTGCGATGTCGTCGGTGGCGCGCGCCGTCTCCTTCGCCAGCTCCTTCACCTCGTTCGCGACCACGGCGAAGCCCTTGCCGGCGTCGCCCGCCCGCGCCGCCTCGATCTCGGCGTTCAGCGCCAGGATGTTTGTCTGCTCGGCGATGGCGTTGATGACGCGGATGACGTTGTCGATCTGCTCGCTGCTCTCGCCGAGCTGGCGGATCGCGGCCTTCGCGTCGGTCGCCGCGCGTACGGCGGTCGCCGCGACGGCGGCCGCCTCCTGCGCGTTCTGCGCCACGCTGCGGATGCCGGCGCCCACCTGGTGCGCCGAGGCCGCGACCAGCCGCACCGACGTGTTGGTCTCCTTGCTCGCGCGCGTGGCGAGCCCCATCTGCTCCGAGGTCTCGGCCGCGCTCGACTGGAGCTGGCTGCTCACCGACGCCAGCTCCTCGGAGGCGTTGCCCACGGCGACCGAGCTGTCGGCGATGCGGGCGAGCGCGCCGGACAGGCTCTCGACCGCGCGGTTCACGTCGCCGCCCAGCCGGCCCAGCTCGTCGTCCTGCGTGAGCGCCACGCGCGCGTCCAGGTCGCCGCCCGCGATCGCGTCCATCACCCGCGACGCGGCATCCAGCGGCTCGACGATGCTCTGGCGAACCACATGGGCGGCGACGAGCAGTGAGAGAAGCGCGATGGTCGCGATGACCACCATGAGCGTGCCGCCGGCGCCGGCGGACTGGTCGAGGTCGTGCGCGGCGGACGTGGTGAGCGACTCGAGCCGGTCGCTCGCTCGCGCGGCGACGGGCTCGAGCCGCTCCCACTCCGCGAGCAGCGCCGGTCGCAGCCGCTCGACCGCGGCGGCATCGCCCTGCTGCGCGTGCTTTGCCAGCTCGAGCGCCAGCGACGCAGCGCGCCGCGAGCCCTCGTGCGCGTCGCGCAGCAGCGCCGCGGTCTGGGGATCGAACGCGCGCGCCGTGGCGCGCTCGGAGAAGCGGTCGAGCCCGCCCGCGTGCTGCGCCAGCGCGGAGACGTCCTGGTCGCGCTCGGCCGCCGTGCGCGCGGCGAGCACGGCGAGCACGTCGGCGCGGATCGAGGCATTGAGGAGGCTCAGGTCGAGCTGGTCGCGCACGGCGAGCACGCACTGCTCCATGGTGCGGCTCATGGCGCTCGCCCGCCGCAGGTTCCAGCCGCCGGTCGCCGCCACGGCGAAGAGCAGCACGAGCCCGAGCGCGGAGAGGCCCACGAGCCGCTTGCGGATGCTCCACTTCATGGCCGGGCTCCCCCGGCTCGGGGCCCGAGCGCCGGTCCCGGCAGTGCGAACGCGCGCGCGAGCACGCGATCGAGGTCGAGCACGACGAGCAGCTGCCCGGGGAGCGCGAGCGTGCGCTCGATGAGCGCGGTCTCTTCCTCGCCCGCCCGTTCCAGCGGCGGCAGCGACGGCGGCGGCAGGCCTGAGTCCGCTCGACGGACGTCGCCGATCGCGTCCACGAGCAGCGCGACCGGTCCCTCGGCGCTGCTCACCACGACGAGGCTCTCGGTCCCCGACGTGTGCGGTTGGCGGATGCCGAGCACGACGCGCGGGTCGATCACGGGCAGGATGCGGCCGCGGAGGTTCACGAGCCCGGCGAGCGCCGGCGGCGCGAGCGGGAGCCGCGTGACCGGCAGCGGCCGCAGCACCTCCTCGACGCGGGCGAGCGCCACGCCGTAGTCGCCGCCCCCGAGACGGAACGTGCACCACGCCTGCGCGGGCGTCCGGTCGATCGCGGGCGCGATCACGCGGCGGCCCCTGAGAGCGTGACGAGATCGGTTATGTGGTCGCCGATCACGATCCGGCGCGGCCCGCGCGCGTCGCCCGGAGCCTCCGCCCCGTCCCAATCCACGATGTCCAGGACCGCGTCCACGACGAGGCCCACGCGGCGGCCAGGACCGGCTCCGCCGGGTGTCCCGCCGTGGACGAGCACGGGCCACAGACGCGACGCGGACCGGCCCACGGCGGGTTCTCCGGCGAGCGAGGGATCGCCCGCGAACGCGGCGACGGGCAGCACCTCGCCGTCTAGCCGCACGGCGGGATGCTCGTCCAGGCGCTCGAACGCCGCGGACTCGAACTCCACGACACGCTCCACCTCGGTGAGCCGCACCGCGGCCGGCACGCCGCGGCGCGCGCGCACGAGCAGGAGCGGCACGCGCGCTCGGGCCGGGGCTGCCGCCGGTTCCGCCGCGTGCGACACGTCGGCCATGGGGGCCGGGCCGCCGAGCCCGGCGCGCACCGCGAGCGCATGCGCATCGAGGATGAGCGCCACCCGGCCGTCGCCGAGCACGGTGGCGCCGGCGAACGCGCCGTCCCGGAGGCGGTGTCCGATCGGCTTCACCACGATGTCCTCCGTGTCGCGCACGCGCTCCACGGCGAGTCCGTAGCGCCGGCCCTCCGCCGAGAGCACGAGCAGGTGGCGCGGCGCGCGCGCGGCGTCCGCCGGCTCGCCCGCGGCGAGCCATCGCCCCAGCTCCACGACCGGCAGCAGCTCGCCGCGCAGCCGGAACACGGGCCGGTCGTGCGCGCGCTCGATCCGCGCCTGGTCGCCGCAGCGCACCAGCTCCAGCACGTGCGCCTGCGGGATGGCGTAGATCTCGCCCGACTGCTCGAGCGTGAGCGCGGGCAGGATCGCGAGCGTCAGCGGGAGCCGGATGTGGAACGTGGTGCCGGACCCGGCCACCGTGCGCACGCCGATCGAGCCGCCCACGGCCTCGATCGCGGCGCGCGCGGCGTCGAGCCCCACGCCGCGGCCGGAGATGTTCGTGACCCGGGCGGCGGTGGAGAAGCCGGGACGGAACACGAACGCGAGACACTCCTCGTCGGTGAGCCGCCGCGCGTGCGCGGCGTCGACGAGCCCGCGCGCGATCGCCTGCTCGCGGATGCGCTCGGCGGACATGCCGGCGCCGTCGTCCGCGAGCTCCAGGTGCACGCTGCCGCCCTCCTCGAGCGCGGCGAGGCGCAGCACGCCCTCGGCCGGCTTGCCCGCCCGCGCGCGTGACGCGGCGTCCTCGATGCCGTGATCGATCGCGTTCCGCACCAGGTGCGTGAGCGGATCCTTGAGCGCCTCGACCAGCGCGCGGTCGAGCTCGGTGCCGTCGCCGCGCGTCTCCAGCCGCACGCGCTTGTCGCAGGTCGACGCCACGTCGCGCACGAGGCGTGGCAGCCGCGCCCACGCCGCCGACACCGGCTGCATGCGCGTCCGCATCACCTCGTCCTGGAGCAGCGTCGTGGCATGGTCCAGGCGCTGCGCGGCGGCGGAGAGACCGCGCGCCACGAGCGCATCGCCGTCCCGGCTGCTCGAGGCGAGCGAGCGCAGGAGCTGGTTGCGCGCGAGCACCAGCTCGCCGACCAGGTCCATGACGGCATCGAGACGGCGCACGTCCACGCGCAGGTATTGCTGCTGGAGCGCGCCCGCGACCGGCGCCGGCGCGCGCTCGCGCGACGGCGCGGTGGTCGCGGCCGCCGTCGCGGCCGGATTCGGCGCCGGGCGTCCGGCGGCCGACACGGCCGCACCGCAGTCGGCGAGGCGCCCGAGCAGCGCGCTGTCCTCGCCCTCGGGCTCGCGCCGCGTGGACTCGATCGCGGCCAGGATCGCGCGCACCGTGTCGGCGGTCGCGAGCAGAGCATCGGCAATCTCGCGCGTCCACTGGAGCCGCCCGCCGCGCAGCGCGGCGAGCAGCGACTCGCCGGCGTGCGCCACCTTCTCGAGCCGGCGAAGTCCCAAGAACGAGCACGTGCCCTTGATGGTGTGCAGCGAGCGGAACGCGCTCGCGACCGGCTCGCTCGCGGCCGGGTCGTGCTCCAGCGCCAGCAGGTCGCGGTCGAGACGGTCGAGACCTTCGTGCGAGTCGACGAGGAAGTCGTCCAGGATGGAGTCGTCCATGGGCTCCAAAGAAGGCTCCGAATGGTCCGAGGTCAGACTCCGATCGTCCCGTTCGCGCGCGGAAACGCGCGACCGGAACGCCCGTGCGCCCCATAGGTCACGTGGTTGGCCCGGGCCGGTCGAGATGTCGAAGCGGGAGGTGGCGGACCCGGGCCGTTCCGGT
>Ga0306920_100014269_pt1 | contig 10848 bp, 9 predicted proteins | sample flu12Cox44000170_FD_204666 | JGI IMG/M metagenome (GOLD analysis project Ga0306920, IMG submission 204666) | Lab enrichment of tropical soil microbial communities from Luquillo Experimental Forest, Puerto Rico - flux4day.12C.oxic.44.000.170 (v2)... | ecosystem: Environmental > Terrestrial >... | reverse complement strand
GACCCGGCCTATGCGGGGGCCAGCTACCAGGACGCGGTCAAGTCGTACGTGCACCTGGTCAACGGCAACGGGATGGTCGCCATCCTGGACCTGCACTGGACCGACGGCCGCTACACCGGCCCGTCCTCAGAGTGCGCGTCGGCGCAGGCCAGGTGCTTGAAGCCGATGCCGGATGCGGCGCAGGCGATCCCGTTCTGGACCTCGGTGGCGAACACGTTCAAGGGCAATGACTCGGTCCTGTTCGACCTGTTCAACGAGCCGTTCCCGGAGCGGGCCGCGCGCGGCGAGGCGAGCGGCTGGCAGTGCTGGCTGCACGGCGGGTCCTGTCCGGGGATCGGCTACCGCGTGGCCGGGATGCAGGCGCTGGTCGAGGCGGTCCGCGGCACGGGCGCTCGCAACGTGATCCTGGTCAGCGGCCTGGCCTACGCCAACGACCTCACCGGGTGGCTCGCCAACGAGCCCGCCGACCCCGACCACAACCTGGCCGCGTCCTGGCATTCCTACAACTTCAATGCCTGCTCGAACCTGTCCTGCTGGGCCAGCCAGGTGGCGCCCGTGATCGCCCAGGTCCCGCTGGTGGCGGGGGAGATCGGGGAGAACACCTGCGCGTCCGGCTACATCAGCGGCCTGATGAACTGGCTGGACTCCCAGTCGGCCAGCTACCTGGCCTGGGCCTGGAACGCCGATTTCGCCTGTTCCTTGGGTCCCTCCCTGATCACCAGCTACGACGGCACGCCCACCGCCTACGGCGCCGGCTACCGGGCGCACCTGAGTTCCCTCGCCCGCTGACCCGGGCACGGGCGTGGCCGAAGATCCCGGTACCAGATCGGGGGCACGGCCGCACAGGGATCGCGCCGTGGCTGTGCCGGCCGTGCGGGAACCGCCGCACCGGCGGGTGCGTCTAAGGCAGGTAACGGTCGGCCGGCGCTGGCTCGTTAACCCGCTCGCGACGCCAGCGCCGGTCCCGTACCGGCAGGAGGGTTGACACCGGGCTGATCGGCGCGGCGACGCGGTTGCTGCACGTCAAGTCGGTGCCGTGGCCGTAGTCACGATCCAGGCCAGAATCAGCGCCTCCTCATGCCAGGCGTCGTAGCGCCCGCTCCGGCCGCCGTGGCCCGCGGTCATCTGGGTCTTGAGCAGGAAGGGGCCGCCGCGGGCGGTGGCGCGCAGCCGGGCGATCCACTTCGCGGGCTCGCGGAACAGCACCCGAGTGTCATGCAGGCTGGTCACCGCCAGGATCGGCGGGTAGACCTGGTCGCGGACGTTCTCGTACGGCGTGTAGGCCTTCATGTACGCATAGACCGCCGGATCGTGCAGCGGATCCCCCCATTCCTCCCACTCCGGCACGGTGAGCGGCAGCGAGGGATCCAGGATGGAGGTCAGCGCGTCCACGAACGGGACCTGGGCGACGATTCCGGCGAAGTCCTGCGGGGCGATGTTGGCCACGGCGCCCATGAGCAGCCCGCCCGCCGAGCCGCCCCGGGCGATCAGCCGCTCCGGGCGGGTCCAGCCCCGCGCCACCAGGTGCTCGGCACACGCGACGAAGTCGGTGAACGTGTTGGTCTTGTGCAGGGCCTTGCCGTCGTCGTACCAGTGGCGGCCCATCTCGCCGCCACCGCGGACATGCGCGATCGCGTAGCCGAACCCCCGGTCCAGCAGCGACAGCCGCGGGATCGAGAAGCTGGGGTCTATCGAGATCTCATAGCTGCCGTAGCCGTAGAGCACCAGCGGCGCGCTACCGTCCCGCGGTGTCCCGTTCCGGCAGATCAGGGAGATGGGGACCCGGGTGCCGTCGGCGGCGACCGCCCATTCCCGGTGCTGCTCGAAGTCCGCGGGATCGTAGCGCCGCGCGCCGGGCAGCGTGAGGACCGGCTGGCGTTTGCGCAGGGTCAGTTCCCCGGTCCGGGTGTCGGCGTCGTACACCGAGTCCGGCGTGGCCAGCGAGACGTAGTGCAGCCGGAACTCCCGGGCGGCGTACTCCGGATTGGCGCCCGGGGACACCCGGTAGAGCGGCTCGGGGAAGGCGATATCCTGCGCGCCGCCGTCCGGCAGGAGGATCCGCAGGCCGGTCAGGCCGTCACGGCGGAAGTACACGACGAGGTGGCCGGCGAAGGCGTCGGCGCTCAGCAGCCTGGTGTCCGCCCGGTGCGCGATGACCGTGGACAGGTCCGCCGGATCGGCCAGCGGGCCGTCGCCGCCGGAGTCATCGAGCGGGAGCTGCGCCAGCTCGAAGTTCAGCGCCCCGTCGTTATGCAGGATCAATAGCCGCCCGGCACCGCCGGGCCCGGCCTGATGCTCGACCGAATACTCCACGCCCGGCCTGCGGGGGAGCACCACCCGCGGGCTGGCGCCCGGCGCGGCCGCGTCGAGCAGCCAGACCTCGCTGGTCAGCGTGCTGGAGATCCAGATGGCCACGTAGCGCTCGCTGCGCATCAGCCCGACGCCGACGGAGAACCGCTCATCGTTTTCCTCGATCACGATCACGTCGTCGGCGGCTGGCGTGCCCACCTGGTGCCGCCACACCCGGTACGGTCGCCATGCGGCGTCCACGGTGACGTAGAACAGCACGGACCCGTCGGCGGACCAGGCGCAGCCATGGAAGGTGCCAGGGATCTCGTCGGCCGCCGTCTCCCCGGTGACCAGGTCCTTGATCCGCATGGTGAACCGCTCGTCGCCGGTGAAGTCGGTCGAGTAGGCCAGCAGCCGCCCGTCCGGGCTGACGCTGAACGCGCCCAGGGAGAGGAACGGCGAGTCGCCGGCGACCTCGTTCTGGTCCAGCAGGATCTCCTCGCCCGGCGGCGGCGCGCCATCACCGGTGACCGGCGGGGCCTCCTCGCCCGGCTGGACGGCACGCCGGCAGTTCACCGGGTACTGCTGGCCGGCGACGGTGCGGGAGTAATACCACCAGCCGTCCTTGCGGACCGGCACCGACAGGTCGGTCTCCTGGGTGCGGCCCTTGATCTCGGCGAAGATGTCGTCCCGCAGCCCGGCCCGGCCCGCCGTCATCGCCGCCGTGTGGGCGTTCTCGGCCTCCAGGTAACGCAGGGTCTCCGGGTCGTCCTTATCGGCCAGCCACGCGTACTCGTCGATGACCGTGTCACCGTGGTGCGTGCGCGTGCTCGGGATCCGCCGTGCCGCGGGCGGCTCGGGGAAGGGCCTGGCAGGCTGGCCCGGCGAGGCCGCCATCGTGTCGGCACGGGTCGGCTTGGTCACAGCGGAAGTCTACGGACGCCGGCCGCCCGGCCCGGCGGGCCGGGCGGACCGCCGGTCAGAGCACGTCGTGGCCGGGACGCGGCTCGGCCGGGATCGGCCGCGGCTGTGCCGGGATGCGGCCCAGCCTGCCAGCCTGGTAGTCCTCGAACGCCTTGACCAGCTCGTCCCTGGTGTTCATCACGAACGGGCCGTACGCGGCGACCGGTTCCCTGATCGGCTCACCGCCCAGCAGCAGGATGTCGAAGTCCTTGCCCGGCCCTTGCTGCCGCTCGGCGGCGCCGAACGTGATCGAGCCGCCGGGCCCGAAGACGACGAGCTGCCCGGTGCGCACCGGATGACGCTGAGCGCCCACGGTGCCGTTGCCGGCCAGGACGTAGCCGAGCGCGTTGAAGTCGGGCCGCCACGGCAGCCGGACCTGGGCGCCGGGGGACACGGTCGCGTGGACCACGGTGATCGGCGTGTGGGTGATGCCGGGGCCCTCGTGGCCCGCCAGGTCACCGGCGATGAGGCGGAGTAGCGCCCCGCCATCGGCCGACGAGAGCAGCGCCACTTCGCCGGCCCGGATGTCCTGGTAGCGCGGGTTGGTCATCTTGAGCCGGGCGGGCAGGTTCACCCACAGCTGGAAGCCGTGGAACAGGCCGCCGCTGGCAACAAGCTCCTCGGGCGGCTCCTCGATGTGCAGGATCCCGCCGCCCGCGGTCATCCACTGGGTGTCGCCGTTGGTGATCAGGCCCCCGCCACCGTTGGAGTCCTCGTGCCGGAAGGTGCCATCGATGATGTAGGTCACCGTCTCGAAGCCCCGGTGCGGGTGCCATGCGGTGCCCTTCGGCTCACCCGGGGCATAGTCGACCTCGCCCATCTGGTCCATGTGGATGAACGGGTCGAGGCGGGCCAGGTCCACGCCGGCGAACGCCCGCCGGACCGGGAACCCTTCGCCTTCGAAACCCGACGGTGCCGTCGTCACCGACAGCACGGAGCGGTCGGCCAGCGCCGCCGGGTCTGGTTCCTGGACGCGGGGCAGCACCAGGATGTCCTGGACAGTGACTGCGGGCATTGCGTCTCCTCCGCTCGTGCGCTCACCTAACAGTAGCTGCGCCACGTACAACAGTTGTTGATAGTTCAACATTCCCGCCTGGCGGCCGCGGGTGCCTGGCTCGGGCAACTGGCAAAGGTCCCGCCCGGATATGCCGGGGGCGGGCTTGAGTCCCCGCCCGCGGAGTGATTGTGTAGACACTGAGTACCGAGACGGTTACCGCCCATCGCGTAACCTGCTCACCCCGCGAGGAAGGAGCGCTGCCGTGTCCGGCGTACGTCGGGTCATCGTCGGCGCGAGCGGCTCGCCGGGCAGCCTCCGGGCACTGCGCCACGCCGAGGACCTGGCCCGCCACAACGAAGCCGCCCTGACACCGGTTCTGGCCTGGGTGCCTCCCGGCGGCGAGATCGCCGCGCGGCAGCCCTGTCCCACTCTGGTCCGCATCTGGCAGGAAGCCGCGTGGCAGCGGCTCTGGGACGCGCTCGGTGCGGCCTGGGGCCAGATCCCGGCCGAGCTTTCCGTCCAGCCGGTCGTGCAGCGCGGCCAGCCCGGGCCGGTCCTGGTCGCCCTCGCCTGCCAGCTCGACGACCTGCTCATCGTCGGCGCGGGCCGGCGCGGCGCGGTGGCCTGGCCGGGCCATGGCCGGGTGAGCCGGTACTGCCTGGCGCACGCGCGGTGCCCGGTGCTGGCCGTGCCGCCCGCCGTCCTCGCCCAGGAGGGCCGTGGCCTGCACGGCTGGGCACTGCGGCGGAAGGGGCCCAACATCGAGGAGATCCTGCGCGGCGGCGGCAGCGTCACCGCATAGCCGTGCCGCGCCTGGGCTAGGGGCGGCCCGCCCTCCCCCGATACCCTGTGCCTGAGGGACCCTACCGGACTATCCCGGCAATCGGACTCCAGACGCGATCACGCAGGGAGGCGATCCATGCCACCGCCTCAAGGCAAGGAACTCGAGGAGATCAGGGCGCGCAGGCAGAAGCTGCGCGAGAAGTACCTGCGGAGCCGCGGTGAGCGGCCCGCCAGCACGGTGCAAGGCGTGCACCATCTCGCCTTGATCTGCAAAAACGTCGAGGAGACGATCCAGTTCTACCAGGAGTTCCTCGGCTTCCCGCTGGTGGAACTGGTGGAGAACCGGGACTACGCGGGCTCCAGCCACTTCTTCTTCGACATCGGCAACCGCAACATGCTCGGGTTCTTCGACTTCCCCGGTCACGAGCACCCCGCGTTCCAAGAGACGATCGGCGGGGTCCAGCACCTGGCCATCTCCATCTCCCCGGAGCAGTTCGACGCCGCGAAGCAGAAGCTCGAGGCGGCCGGCGTGGACTACCTCGGCCCGGACCGCGGCGTGGAGGACAGCATGTACTTCCGCGACCCGAACGGGGTGAACGTGGAGCTGTACCGGGAGGAACTCGGCATCTTCGACGGCCGGCGGCTGCTCGACTGACCACGCCACGCCACGCCTCGCCGGCCGTGCCACGCCGGCCGACCGCGTCAGCGGCTGGTCGGCCGGAGTTCCCGCCTGATCACCAGGCGAACGCCCGTCCAGGTCTCGTCGATGGCGCAGACCTTGTTGTCCACCAGGCCGGTGGGCAGGGCCACCTCCCGGATCACGTGATCGGTCATGTCGGTGGGCACCCGGGCCGCCCGCTTCGGCCAGGCGATCCACAGCCCGCAGGCCGGGGCCATCCGCGCGCGCAGCCCGGGCAGCTGTGACTCGAACTCATCGCGCCAGCGCACGAAGGTCACGATCACGTCCAGCGGCCCGGCGGCGGGCAGGCCCTCGGCCACGTCCGCGCCGGACTGCGCCGCGAGGCTCCCGGCCAGCCCCGCCGGCCCGCCGAGCACCGCGACCGCGTGGCCGGGCTTGATGCCGAGCTTGCGCGGCAGCGGCGTGCCGGAGTAACCGGCCGGGCCGGGCCCGCCGGTGCCGGGGGAGGCCACGTTACGAGCGCGACTTGAGCGTGGCCAGGCCCTCGCCGGACAGGTCGCCCAGCGGGGCACCGCGCCCGGTCATGGCAAGAATCAGCGACAGGTGCGGCCCGGTCACCTCGGGGCCGCTGCCGGTGGACCAGCCGGTGTCCGTGGCGCGCAGGGCCAGCCCGGCGATCCGCTGCTTGGCGCCGACAAGCAGGTTCGATCCCTTGTAGAAGTCCGCGACCCGGATCAGTGCCTCCTCCGGGTAGTCGCGCGCGATGCCGAGCGGCGTGCGGATGTCCGCCGGGTGGATCACCGCCTCGCCGAGCATGGCCTCCACCGGGCCGGGCGGGTGCGTGGTGTCCTTGAGGTGGCCGCGGAAGTTCGCCAGGCCATCGGCCGGTTTCGCGGTCTCCTCCGCAGCCACGCCCTTCGCGGTCATGGTGTTGAAGCGGAACCCCGCCGCCGCCATCTTTGCGAAGAACCTGGGCGGTGTCATCTTCGCCGTCGCGGTCATGTGCCCGAGCACGTCGCGCACGGTCCACTCGGGACACAGGGACTGCGTCGCCCACTGCTCATCGGTGAGCGCGTCGAGGTCGGCGATGAGCGCTTCGCGTTCGGTGTGGATGAGTGGCCAAGGGCTTGTCGTGGCCATGGTGTGCTCCCCTGCAGGTCAAAGTGCCGGCCGCCGCCGCCGTGAATCCGGCCGCACCAGGTTAGCGCCACCTGGTGGCCACATGCCGGTTTTGCCCCGGGCCGACGCCCGCGCCGCCGGTCGCGCCGGCCCGGGTGACCCGGGCACGCAGGCCTGGGCCGGGCTCAGACCTGGGGGGCTCCCGAGCGGGGTCAGAAACCGAAGCCGCCGGGGCGGCCGTTGCGGTCGGCGATCAGGCCCGCCATGGTTGCCAGGGCGATCTCGGCGGGGGTCCGGGAGCCGATGTTCAGCCCTATCGGGCGGTGCACCCGGGCGATCTCCTCGCCGGGCACGCCCAGTGCCGCCAGCGCCGGGATGTGCGGTGCCGGGTGCCGCGGATTGCCAAGGACGCCCACCCAGCGGGCCGGGCTGGCCAGCGCGTCGCGCAGCACCGCGCCCAGCTCCGGCCGGTGGTGGTCGGTCACCACGACGTCGGTGGCCTCGTCGGCCAGCCCGGCCAGCGCGGTGGCCGTTTTGAGCCCGTCCAGGCCGTCCAGGACGAGGTCGCCGTGGCCGGTCCCGGCGCCGCCGGCCAGGCGCCCGGCGTCGGGATCGATGAGCACCGGCCGGTAACCGGCGTCCCTGGCATAACCGAGCAGGAAGCGGGCCACCGGGGAGCTGAACACCGCCACCAGGGTCCGCGTGCTGGCCGGGGGCTCGGCACGGCCATGCGCCACGTCACAAGCCGGATCGGCGGAACCGGCGTCGGTGACGGCTGGGACGGAGATGGCGGCACCCGAATCACTCATGGATCCGAGCTTGCCACGCCCGGCCAGGCGCGGCCACCCGGTCCGCGGCCGCAGCTTGCCGCGCCCGGCCAGGTGCGGCCACCCGGGGCGCGGCCGGCGGCGGCGGGACCGGGCGCTAGCCCGCCACCAGGGCGGCGACGGCGGCCCGCAGCGGGCCGAGCCGTCCGGACGCCGCGGCGCGGGCCTTGGCAAGCGGGCGGCCGCCCAGCGGCTCCACGACCTCCAGGTAGCACTTGAGCTTGGGCTCGGTGCCACTTGGCCGGATCACCACCCTCGCGCCGGTCAGGTGGTAAGTCAGCACGTCCGAGGGCGGCAGGCCACCGTCACCGGCCGCCAGGTCGGCGACGGCGGTCACCGGCAGGTCCGCCAGGCTCGCCGGGGGGCGGGCCCGCAGCCCGGCCATGACCTCCGCCGGGGCCCGGGTGGGCAGGGTGACCTGCGCGGTCAGGTGAACACCGTGGGCGGCTTCGAGGGCGTCCCAGCGGTCCAGCAGCGACTGCCCGGCCGTGCGGGCCGTGGTGGCCAGCGACAGCAGCGCCAGGGCAGCGCTCATGCCGTCCTTGTCGCGCACCGCGGGGGTGACGGCGTAGCCGAGCGCCTCCTCGTACCCAAACACGAGCCGGGCACCGGGCACGCCGTCCGCGGCCCGGGCGATCCACTTGAACCCGGTGAGCGTCTCCGCGTAGCGGGCCCCCGCCGCCGCTGCGATCTTGGACAGCATGGTGGACGAGACCACCGTGGTCGCGGCCAGCCGCGCGGCGGGATCCGGCCCCGCGTCCCGGTCCAGCAGATAGGCGCCGAGCAGCCCGCCCACCTGGTCGCCGGTGAGCGCCCGCCAGCCGCCGGCGGCGGCCGGGTCCGGGACCGCGACGGCGAGCCGGTCGCCGTCCGGGTCGTTGGCGATGATCAGGTCCGCTCCGGTCTTGCGGGCCAGCGCCAGGGCCAGGTCGAGGGCACCGGGCTCTTCGGGGTTGGGAAACGCCACGGTCGGGAAGGCGGGGTCCGGCTCGGCCTGGGCGGCGACCACCCGCGGGAGCGGGTAGCCGGCGTGTTCGAACGCCCGCAGCGCCAGGCCGGCCGCCACCCCGTGCAGCGGGGTGTAGACGACCCGCAGGCCGGCCGGGGCGGGCTCCGCGTGCCCCTGCGGGCCGGGCACCGCGCCCACGATGGCGTCCAGGTAGGCGCGGGCCACCTCGTCGCCGTGCCTGCCGATCAGCGGGCTGTCCGCGGCCGCGACCGGGACCCGTGCGAGGTCGCCCAGTGCCGCGATGGCGGCGCCGATCTGCGTGTCCACCGGCGGGATGATCTGCGCGCCGTCACCCAGGTAGAGCTTGTAGCCGTTGTCGGCGGGCGGGTTGTGGCTGGCCGTGATCATGATCCCGGCGGCGGCCCGCAGGTGCCGTACGGCGAAGGCGAGCAGCGGGGTCGGCTGCCGCGGCGGCAGCACGTGTGCCCGGATCCCGGCGCCGGCGAGCACCCGGGCGGCCTCGCCGGCGAACTCATCGGACCGGTGCCGGGCGTCGCAGCCGATGACCACGCCGGCCTCTGCCGCGCCCGCGCCGCCGTGGCCGGCCTGCAGCCAGCCGGCCAGCGCGGCCGTGGCCGCGCGGACCACCGCCCGGTTCATCCGGTTGGGGCCGGCCCCGATCGCGCCGCGCAGGCCCGCGGTGCCGAACTCCAGCCGGGCGCCGAACCGGTCGGCAAGTTCGGCCGCGGCCGCCTCGCCGCCGTCGTCGAGAAGCGCGCGCAGTTCGGCGCGGTCCCGCTCGTCCGGGTCGCCGGCGATCCACCGCTCGGCCCGCGCCCGCAGCTCGCCGCCGATCACGCTCACGGCCCCGGCACGAGGCCGGGCAGCAGCCCGGCCAGCAGCGACCCCACCCGGCCGGCGGCCGCCTGGCCCGCCGCGACCACCTCCGCGTGGTCGAGCCCGTGCGGGGCCAGCCCCGCCGCCAGGTTGCTGACCAGCGAGATGGCGAGCACCTCCGCGCCGAGGTGACGCGCGGCGATCGCCTCGAGCACGGTGGACATGCCGACCAGGTCGGCGCCGAGGGTGCGCAGCATCCGGATCTCGGCCGGCGTCTCATAGTGCGGGCCGGGCAGCGCGGCGTACACGCCCTCGGCCAGCCCCTCGTCGGCCCGGGTGGCCAGCGCGCGCAGCCGCGCCGAGTAGAGGTCGGTGAGGTCGGTGAAGCGCGGCGGGTAACCGTCGGGCGGCGGGGGCCCGCCCAGCGGCGAGCGCCCGGTCAGGTTGAGATGGTCGCAGATCAGCACCGGATGCCCGACCTGGTAGCCCTCCCGGATCCCGCCCGCCGCGTTGGTGAGCACCACGACCTGGCAGCCGGCCGCGACCGCGGTGCGCACGCCGTGCACCACGGTCGCCACGTCGTGCCCCTCGTACAGGTGGACCCGGCCGAGGAACACCAGGACGTGCGCGTCACCGGCCCGCAGCGAGCGGACCGCGGGGGAGTGGCCGCTCACCGTGGGCGGCGGGAAACCGCCGAGGGCGGCGAGCGGCACCTCCGCGTCGGCGGAGCCGAGGGCGTCGGCCGCCGGCGCCCAGCCGGAGCCGAGTACCACGGCGACGTCGTGCCGGGACACCCCGGTCAGCTCGGCCAGCCGGGCGGCGCTGGCCTGCGCCGCCCGGTACGGATCGGCGGTCTCCGTCATGCCTTGATGTACGGCTTTCCGTCGGCGGCGGGCGGCCGTACCCGTCCCACCAGCCCGGCCACGGCGATGATCGTCGCCACGTACGGCGCCATCAGGAGGATGAACGAGGACACCGGCACGCGGAGCACGGACAGCTCGGTCTGCAGCTGGAAGCTGAACCCGAACAGCAGCGCCGCGGCCACCGAGCCCAGCGGCGTCCAGCGCCCGAAGATCATGGCGGCCAGTGCGATGTAGCCGAAGCCCGAGCTGATGTCGGACGTGAAGAAGCCGACCGAGCCGACCGTCAGGTAGGCCCCGCCGATCCCGGCGACCATGCCGCCGAGGATGACGTTGCGGTACCTGATCCACTGCACCCTGATGCCGACCGTGTCGGCCGCGACCGGGTGCTCGCCCACCGCGCGCACCCGCAGCCCCCACCGGGTGCGGAACAGGCCGATCTGGATCACCAGGATCAGCGCGTAGGTGATGTACAGGAAGACGTTCGAGTCGAAGAACACCGGGCCGATGATCGGGATGTTGCCGAGCACCGGGATCTTGATCGTGCCAAACGTGTTCCCGGCGTTGAAGGTGGCCGCGTACGG
>Ga0306920_100014268_pt1 | contig 10848 bp, 7 predicted proteins | sample flu12Cox44000170_FD_204666 | JGI IMG/M metagenome (GOLD analysis project Ga0306920, IMG submission 204666) | Lab enrichment of tropical soil microbial communities from Luquillo Experimental Forest, Puerto Rico - flux4day.12C.oxic.44.000.170 (v2)... | ecosystem: Environmental > Terrestrial >... | reverse complement strand
CCGCGGCCGTGGCAAAGACCGCGCACACGACCACTCCGAGCCAGAGTACCCCGCTCGATTCGAAACGCATCGGCTGCCAGTGGATGGCAGCGGCGCCGAAAGCCGTCAGCCAAGACATCACCGCGCAGGCCAACACCTGCAAAACGCTCAAGGCCGCCGCAGAATGTTCCTTCGTGTGTTCGCCGACCAGAATGATGTGAACCGCATAGGAAGCGGCGGCGAAAAATGTCAGAACGTCGCCGCGGTTCAGATGGGCGACTCCGGTTGCCGGCACGGTAAGAAAATACAGGCCGGCGGCGGCCGCGAGAGTTCCGAAGTAAACCCATAGCGTGGCGCGCTTGCCCCAGAAGAGCGCCAGAATCAACGGCACCAGAACCACGCTCGACCCGGTGATGAAGGCGGAATTTGATGCGGTGGTGTAGCGCAACCCCGCCGTCTGGAACGCGTAGCCGCCAAACATGAAAAAGCCCAGACGGATGCCGGCAAACAGCTCTTCGCGCGGGGAGTCGCGGAGCACTGCCGGCCGCAAAATCGCCATGCACAGACCGGCTAGAGAAAACCTCACAGCCAGAAACACAAACACCGAGGAGTGCTCGAGCGAGTTCTTCACCACCACGAACGTCGAGCCCCAGAGCAAGCTGCAAAACGCCAACGCCAGTTCAGCGCGCAGTCGGTTGCTGTGAGCCGGCCAAGGGGTGCGTTTCACGGCGGAAAGCATAGCAGCAGCGGGCATCGCCCGCACCGGCATGTGGCCCGCCGTCCAACCGCTAGAGGGCAACGGGCTCGCTCTTGACTCGCCGCGGACAGCCGGTAACATGCGAGTCATGCCGAACAGCCGAAGGACCAGGATGCGGACGCTAGCCGCTCTGCTCGCTGCCCTCTTGGCCGGAGCGCAATCAGCGTACGGCGAGCATCACGAGAACTGGATTGAAGTCAAATCACCGCATTTCACAGTGTATTCAAACGCGGGGGAACACGACGGTCGGCGCGTGGCGCTGGAGTTCGAACAGATCCGAGCCATGTTCGAGCAGAATTTTCCCAAGCTGCGCGTCGACAGCGGCGGCAAACCCACCATCATCTACGCGCTCAAAAACGAGGATTCGCTCAAACTGCTCATACCCTCTTACGGGCAGAACAAAAACGCCATGAAGGTTGCCGGCGAGTATCACCCCACCTATGACAAGAATTTCGCCGTGGTTCGCACCGATGTCGTCGGAAGCGCAGGAAGCCCTTACCATGTGATGTACCACGAATACGCCCACGAGCTGTTTCGGCTGAACTATCGCGGTTTGCCGCTCTGGCTGGACGAAGGCTTGGCCGAATACTGGGGCTTCAGCGACATTCAGAACAAAGAGGCCGCGGTCGGCCAGGCCGATCCCGGAACGATTCGTCTCTTGCAGCACAGCCAGTTGCTGCCCATTGCGACGCTCGTGTCCCTAGACGCGACTTCCCCGTTGTACAACACGCAAAATCACTCCGGAATCTTCTATGCGGAAGCCTGGGCGCTGGTCCATTACCTCTCGATGTCGCCCGAACTGCGCGGCCAGAATCTGCTGAACAAATATCTGGCGGCGCTGCAGCAAACCGACGATCCCATCGAAGCCGCCAACCAGACCTTCGGGGATCTCCAGAAGTTCGGTGAACGGCTGGAAAGCTATGTGCGTTTGCAGGGGTTTTATTTCCAAAAGGTGAGGCTGAACAGCGATTTCTCCGACAAGCAGTTCGCCGCAAGACTCTTAAGTCCGGCCGAAGGGCTGGTGCGCCAGGCCGATTATCTCCTGCACGCGAACCATTTGCCCGAAGCAATCGATGTTTTACACGAAGCCGAGCGGCTCGATCCGAAGGCACCCGCTCTGCACGATGCGCTCGGCTACTACCATTTCCTTAAGGCGGATTTCGACAACGCCGAAAGAGAGTATCAGCTCGCGCTCGAAGCCAATCCGAACGATGCCAGCGTGTATCTGTACCGGGCGCTAGCTCTTTACAGACGAAACGGGTACCGCAGGGAGTCCACCCCGCAAATCATCGCCAACCTCGAAAAAGTGCTCGCTCTTCAGCCCAATTTCGCCCCCGCGCAAGCTTTTCTCTGTATGGCGTATATCGCTACACCTGACGAGAAGCCCAAAGCGATCGCCGCGGCTGAGCGTGCGGTCGAACTGGAGCCCGGCAGCATGGCCTATTTTCTCGACTACGGGCGGGCGCTGCTGGCCAATGGACGGAAGGCAGAGGCCAAACAAATCGCCGACAAAGCCGAGAAATCGGCGACCTGGCAGCACGATCGCAGCATGGCCAGCAACTTTAGTAAAGCGGTGAGCGACGCGGCGAGCCCCGGGGCTAAGAAGCCGTCTAGCTCGGTTGCTGCGGATGAGCTTTCTTCCGAGCGCTCCGATGAGGTCATCTCCGCAGACGGAAAAATCAGCGAGCTCCTCTGCGGGCATCCGCCGTCGGTGATGTTCACGCTGACAACGCCAGACGAGCAGTTCTTGTTTCAAGCCAAAGACATTAGCAAGCTGGAACTGCAGGATCTGGCGGGAGCCCCCGCGGCGAGCCTCTTCGTCTGCTCCAGCTGGAAAGACCGCAAGGCTAAGGTCTCCTACCGGCTGACGCCGGACGGCCCGGCACACGGAGAAGTTAAAGCCATCGTTTTCGAGTGAGCCAGTTACTGCGCGGAATAGACCGTTCGGCCGCCGACGACAGTGCGCAGCACGCTGGTCTTAGTGTATTCGCGCGGATCGATTTTGGTGAGGTCGTTCGACAACACGATGAAGTCAGCGAACTCGCCAGCCTTCAGTTCGCCCTTTTTGCCTTCCATGAACTCGCCGTAAGCGGAGCCGCTGGTGTAGGCGCGAATGCAGTCCTCGAGCGAAATTTTCTCCTGCGGCTGCCAGCCCCCCTGGGGCCCGCCGCCGGGAAGCTCGCGCGTCACGCAAGCGTAGAGGCCGCGGAACGGGCTGATCGGCTCCACGTCGTAGTCGGTGCCAAAAGCCAGCCGCACGCCGAATTTTTTCATGGTGGCCCAGGCGTAGGCGCCCTTGGCCCGCTCCGGGCCCAGGCGCTGCTCGGCCCAGCGCATGTCGGTGGTTTCGTGCGACGGCTGCATTGAGGCGATCACCTGTAGGCGTGCAAAGCGCGGGAAGTCGGCCGGCGCCACGACTTGGGCGTGTTCGACGCGGTCGCGGCGGTCGCGGGGCCCGTTGGCCTTGGCGGCAGCTTCGAAGACGTCCAGAGCAACCTGATTTGCCCGGTCTCCGATGGCGTGGAAATTAAGCTGAAAACCGGCCTTGTCCCGCTCGACGGCCAGCTCGCGCAGCTTTTCCGGCTCCATGGTCATGATGCCGCTGGTCTTCGGATCATCGGAATAAGGAGCCAGCATGGCTGCCGTGCGCGAACCTAATGCCCCGTCGGTCACCATCTTGAGCGCGCCCGTGCGCAACCACGGATCGGTCGTGCCGCCTTCGCGGCGCATCTCTTCGAGCTTCTCAAGAGGCGCCGGGAACGGCAGCCATTCGGTGATGCGCACCGTGAGGCGGCCCTCGCTCCGCAGCGCACGATAGGTCAGAAAATCATCCCAGGCTGAGTTGTCCTGCACGGACGTGACGCCATATTTCGCCACGTCGGCAAGCGCCAGTTCAATGCCGCGGCGGCGCTGTTCGGCGGTGGCTGAGGGAATCTTGCTTTCCACCAGGCGCATGGCTGCGCCTTCCTTCAGCATTCCCGTCGGTTGGCCTTGGTCGTCCTTTTCGATTTCGCCGCCGGACGGATTCGGCGTGTCCTTGCTGATGCCGGCAAGCTCGAGCGCGAGCGAATTCGCGACCGCCACGTGGCCGGAAACATGGGTCAAAATGGCGGGGTTTTTTGGAGAGACTTCGTCCAGCTGCTGGCGACGAGGAAACTTCTTGTCCGGCCAAAGCGTGTGGTCCCAACCGGAGCCGGTGATCCATTCTCCCGGCTGGTGCGCGGCGACGGCCTCCGCCAACCGCTTCTGGAGCTCGGCCACGCTGGGTGCTCCGAACAGGCGGACCGCCAGAAAATCTTCGCCGGCACTGCCGAGATGCACGTGCGCATCATTGAAACCGGGCATTACAAAATGCTTTTCGAGATCGACGACTTTCGCGCCTTTATCCGCAAGCGCGCCCACCTCGTCGTCGTCGCCGATGGCCAGAATCTCTTCGCCGCGCACCAGCATCGCTTCGGCCCATGGCGCCGTCGCATCGTTGGTGTAGATGCGGCCGTCACGGTAGAGCGTCAGCTCTTGCGAGCTGGCTGCCGGCTGCTGCGCCGGATGCGAGAAGGCAATGGAAACCGCCGCGGCCAGCAAAAGCGGGGGCCAGGCGGCACGGAGGGCACGGTGCCCGGCCCTCATCGCGTCTTTTCCGCCGCCACGCCAGAGCTTCCGAGCAGGGTCAGCAGCACCCGCCTGAGGCCCAACTCGCGGCCGTCCGATTCATACCATTCCTGCAGGGAATGCGCGCCTCCTCCGTTGCCTCCTGCCCCGATGGCGATGGCGTCGATTCCAACCGAGAGCGGGATGTTGGCATCGGTCGAGGCGCGCTCGGAACGCGATTCGTTGCCCAAAAATTCGTCAGCAGAACGCAACGCGGCCAGCAGTGGGGAGTTCTGAGGCAGTTCCCCGCCCGGCCGGCTGCCGAGCAGATCGAGCTTCCACTCCAACTTGCCCTTGGAACGGTCACGCGAGGCTTCCATTTCGTCCCGCACTCCGGCCGCTATGCATTCGCGCAACACCGATTCGAGCCGCAGCAGCTCATCCTCACTCTCCGAGCGCAGGTCCACTTTGAGGCTCGCTTCGTGCGGCACCGAATTGATCGAAGTTCCGCCAGAAATCTGTCCGAGGTTGAACGTGGTACGTGGACTAGACGGCACTCGCGTGCTGATGAATCGTACGGAACTGCGGACCAGCGCGTTGATCGGATTGGGAATTCCGAAATCGGACCAGCTGTGCCCGCCCGGTCCGGTGATGACCACTTCCAAGCGGCGCGATGCCAGGGCTTTTGTAGTGACGTGGTCCACGCTCGAGCCGTCCAGAACGATCACCGCTTTCAAGCGCTCGCGGTAAGCGTCTATGATCGCGCGCATGCCGCGCAAGTTCCCTTCGCCTTCTTCGCCGACGTCGGCAACGAAAAGAATGGAACGCTGCGGCTGAATCCGTGCCTCGTGGATCGCCCGCGCTACCGCCACCAGCGCCGCCAGACCGGCACCGTTGTCGGAAATTCCCGGAGCCGTCATGCGGCTCTTTTCGCGGCGGACCTTCACATCCGTGTCCGCCGGAAAAACGGTGTCGAGATGGGCCGAGAGAATCACCATCCCCTTGTCGGAAGCGCCGCGAAGCAAGCCGGTAACATTGCCTGTCTGGTCCGTCGAAACTTCCAGCCCTACCGCGGAAAGCAGAACTTTCACTGCCGCGGCGCGCTCCCCTTCCTGAAAGGTCGGTGCAGGGATCTCCGTGAGCCGCGCTTGCTCGTCGTCAATCCACGCGCGATGATCGCCAAACCAGTCGAGCGCGGCACGGACCTGCGGATTTGCGGCCAGCTGCGGCAGCGCAGCCGACCGATTTGGCGGGAACGGAAGCGGCGGACGAGTGGGCATGGCCAGCAGAATACCGGAAAGCAGCAGGCTTTTCAGTGCGGAATCCGCTCGCCCGTTCAATGCGGTGCAACTCCGGTACAAAGGGCGAGAAGCTCTTCTTCGCTTAGAACGCGAGCAGATTGCTTCGCGGCTTCGAGCAACCGCGCAACCAGAGCGTCATCGGCGGGAATCTGGTGACGCTCGAGCCAGAAAAGCACGTTGGATCTGCCGCTCATCGGGCCGATTTCTATCTGCTGTTGCAGTCCGAACAGATGCGACGGAACGCCGCTGTAGACGATGTTCGCCAGTTCGATATTGCCTTTGTGGAAGGCTTTAACAATCGCCGCGGCATGAACACCTGTGGCGGTGCGGAAGGCGTCCTTGCCGATGACCGGGTAATTCGGGGGAATCGTGGTGTGCGTAGCCGCCGCAACCGTCTCGCAGTACTCCTTGAGGTGCGAGAGATCCTGGTGAAGCAAGCCCATGAGGCGCAAATTAACCAGCATCAGTTCCATTGGCGTATTTCCGACTCGTTCGCCCAGCGAGTTTGCCGCCGCGTGAATCTGATGCGCTCCGGCGGCAAGTGCCCACAGGGAGTTGGCGATCGCCAGCCCGCGGTCGCAGTGGCCGTGCCAGTCCACACGAACCGTTTCCCCTGCGGGCTTCACAACTTCCTCAAAAACGAACTTGACCAGGTTGTAGGCGCCCGGCGGCGTGGCGTGTCCTACCGTATCGCAAAGCACGATGGCACGCGCCCCGCTGCGAATCGCCGTCTTGTACAGCCGCTTTACCGTTTCAGGATCGGTTCGAATCGTATCTTCTGTCACATACATCGAGGGGAGGTTATGGCGAACCGCAAAGTTCACCGCATTCTCGGTGGTACGCTCGAGGTGGTCGACCGTCCAATCCTCCACCAGGCGGCGGATCGGGCTCGAGCCGAGGAACGTAGCCGCTTCAATGGCGAGACCCACGCGCTGCGAAATTTCAACGATCGGCCGGATGTCGTTCTCGACGGTGCGCGCGGCGGCGTTGGGGACGATCTTCATGCGGTTGGTCGCAATCTCGCGCGCCAGCGCTTCAGCGTGTTGCGCTGCGCGCGGACCGGCGCCCGGCAATCCGATGTTTACCGAGTGGATGCCCAACGCCTCCATTAAATGGAGAATGCGAATCTTTTCGTCGATGGCGGGGTCATAAACGGAGGGATTCTGCAGGCCATCGCGCAGCGTCTCGTCGTTCAGCAGAACCCGAGTCCCCGGCGGAATCAGCGGAGGCGAGGCGAGATTCCAGTCGTAGATCCATTCGTTCTGCTGCATGGAGCCTCCGCCTCCTAACCGCTTGAATTGTAACTGAAAGCGAAGTTCGCCACGAAGCGCCGGCTAGCCAATGCGAAACGCTTCCTCGTGCTCCACCGAGACCATGCACAGGCCTTGCGGCGGCACCGTCGGCCCTGACTTCGAGCGGTCCTTTAACAGATACAGCTTGTCGATGTCGTCTGGCGTCAGTCGCCCTCGCCCCACATCGAGTAGCGTGCCAACCATCTTCCGCACCATATACCGCAGGAACGATCTGCCCCGCACCGTGAACACAAGCTCTTCCTGGTCAGGAGAACGCACCAGTTCCGCCGCGTAGACTTCTCGCACCGTCGCGCGCTCCCGGTCATCGTCTTCCGACCCCGTCGAAGCCGCAAATGCGGCGAAATCATGGCTGCCCACGAATCTGGCTGCAGCGTCGCGCATCCGGTCTTCGTCCAGCGGGAATGGGTAGTGCAGCACGTAGCGCCAAATCGTCGGCGGCACCACTTTACCTCGATACAAGCGATAGCGGTAGGTTTTGGCGAGCGCCGACCATCGCGCGTTGAAGTCCGGTCCGGTTTCCTGCGCGGCCACGATGCGAATGGTCGGCGGCAGCAACGCGTTGAGCGCGCGCTGAAATTCGCTCGGCGAAAGCGCCGATTGGGTGCGAAAGCTGGCCACCTGCCCCAGCGCGTGCACGCCGGCGTCGGTCCGCCCCGAGCCGTGAATGGCAATGCTTTCCTGCGTCAGCCGACGCAAAATGGAGACCAGCTCACCCTGAATCGTGGGCTTGCCGGATTGCATCTGCCAGCCGTGAAAGTCTGTCCCGTCATAGGCAATGGTGAGTTTCAAATAATGCATGCCAGGCCGTTGGGAAGATCATGGGGCGGAACGCACAAACCGGCTACCCGGCTTCACCGCCAGCGAACCTTCACGGCACAGCGGACAATCCTCCGCCTCATAACTGGCAATGGGCAGGTTGAGCAAGGCCTGCGCTTCGACCGGAAAGTCGATGCTACCGCCGCTGCGGTCAATCAAAGCGCCCGCGGCTACCACCCGGCCCCCTGCTTCTTGCACCACCCGAATCGCTTCCTGCGTCGAGCCGCCGGTCGTCCACACATCCTCCACCACCAGCACGTGCTGATCCGGCCGCAGGGAAAATCCCCGCCGCATGGTCATGGTCCCGCTGCCATCGCGTTCCACAAACAGCGCCGGAACGCCCCCGCCGGGCACCGCGCGCGCGCCGCCTGCCTCGGGCAAAGCACGCGCCACCTCGTGCCCGATGATCAACCCACCCAGGGCCGGCGAAACAACCGCCTCGATCACGGCATCTGAGAACAACGCCGCCAGGGCCTTTCCTAATTTCTCTGCAAATCGCGGATACTGCAGCACCAGCGCGCACTGCACGTAGGTCGCGCTATGCAATCCGCTCGACAACTCGAAGTGCCCGTGCCGAATTGCTCCCGCCGTCTCAAAAAGCTTCACTATTTCATCGGAGGATGACATTCTCGAAGCAGCCCCGGCTAACCGTTGTTTTCCTCTAAACGTCGAAATGTCAGGAGCTTAGTGGGTGCGTGGTCGCGTTGTCAAGGAAGCGGGGCGCTGTTAGACTCATTCCTTCCGCATACGGTGCGTTTTTCGACTCCGCGACCGGCCGGGAGCCTTCTCCCGCCGGTTTCATGAAACAAATGCCGTGCTCTGAGCGTTTAGTTTAGTGAAGATATTCAGAATCAGCATCTTAAGTCCCACGGGACGTTTACTTGATACTTGAGGGGATAAGCACAAACATGATGAAGCAGCTGGTACGACTGACGGCGATTCTGCTGGCCTCGGTTCTCACTGCCGGCACCACGATGCCCGCCTGGGCACAAGACGCGGGGCAAAATCCACCCACGCCCGCACAGACCACCGTCGGCACCGGAGCCACGCCGCCGATCTCGTTAGGTATGGCTAAATACAACTACTCCCGTGCTCCCAAGGGTTTCCCGAACCTCATTGCTCCCTACCGCGGGGGAAACATTCCGTCGCCCTCGCTGAGCAATTCCCCCAAGATCGAACAACTCATTCACGACGGAAAACTCGAGATCAGTCTGCAGGACGCGATTGAGCTGGCCCTGCAAAACAGCCTGGATATCGTGGTGGCTCGCTACAACGTGTGGTTCGCCGACACCGACCTGCTCAATACCGCTGGCGGCGGCATTGGGCGCGGCACCGCAGGCGCAAGCTTTCCCTACTCCACGGCCAACATTCCCGTGCTGACTTTTGACCCTCTAGTGACCGGCTTGCTTTCCTTTGAGGATCAAAAGGTGCCGGTGAACAACCCGTTTCTCTCCGGCACGGGAACGCAGGCGCTGATCACCGGACTCGGGCTGCACACCGATCAGTACAATTTTGCCGTGTCGCAGGGCTTCTCGCCCGGCACCACGGTAAGCGTGGCCTGGGACAACACCCGCAGTTCGTCGAGTTCCCCTGTCAACTTCTTTAACCCGTCGGTCCAGTCGTCTTTGTACGTGAACATTTCCCAGCAGTTGCTGAACGGCTTCGGCAGAGCCGTGAACCGCCGCAACATCTTGATTTCCAAAAACAACCGCCGGATCGCCGATCTGGCATTTGCCCAGCAGGCCATTACCACCATCACTAACACCATCAACGCGTACTGGGAACTGGCCTATGCCATCGAAAACGTGAAAGTTCAGCAGCAGGCGGTAACCGTGTCCGACAAGCTTTACAACGATAACAAGAAGCAGCTCGAAATCGGCACCATGGCCCCGCTGGACGTCACACGCGCTGAGTCCGAGCTCGCCACGGATCGCCAGAATCTGATCGTGGCGCAGACCGCGCAACTGCAGCAGCAGCAAGTGCTGCGCAACGCCATCTCCAAAGACCCTATGGCCCCGAACGTAGCCAATGTCGAAATCATTCCGACCGATAAGCCCACTCCCCCGGCGATCATCGAGGCCGCCAATTTCGAGGACGCCGTGAAAGAAGCCTTCGCCAACCGTCCGGACCTGGCCACGCAGGACCTCAACGTCAAGAACGCCGAAATCGACACCAAGGCCAACAAGAATGCACTCCTGCCGGTGGCCACGGCCAACGCGCGCTACGGCGCGGTAGGTCTGGCCGGGAATTCTCCGATCGTCACTTCTACAACCGTCGCCGGGAACCCCATTGTCGACTCGACAGGCATACCGGTTACCGTGCTCGGCGCTGGCGGAACTCCGGTTGCGATTTTTGAACCAACCACTGCCGCCACCCAAACCGGCACCAGGAACAGCGGCTTCGGTGACGCGCAAAGCCAGATCTTCCACAACGAGTTTCCCGACTATCTGCTTTCGCTCAACGTGACCATACCGATTCGCAATCGCGTCGCGCAGGCCGACTACCAGCGCGCTCTGCTGACGCAACGCCAAAACGAGGCGATACTGCAGCAGCAGAAGAACGCCGCCGTCCTGGACGTTCGCAACACCTTCATCGCCTTGGTTCAGGACCGCGCCCAGGTCGAAGCCGCCGGCAAAGCGCGCGAGCTTCAGCAGCAAACCTTCGATGCCGAGCAGAAAAAGTATCAGCTCGGCGCTTCCACCGTGTACAACGTCATTCTGACCCAGCGCGACCTGATCACGGCGCAGGGCACCGAGCTTCGTGCGCTCGCCAACCTGGTCGAAGCCAAAGCCGCCTACGAGCGTGCCCTCGGCCGCACGCTCTCCGTCAACAACGTCACCATCGCGCAAGGGTCCAAAAACATCATTGAAAGGGACACCCTCATCCCCGGCACCCTGCACGGCCAGGTGGTGGGCACCGAAAAACTCTTCAAGAAGCTGGATGCGGAAAGCGGCGCGAGCGCCGGCACCGCCGTTTCCGGCCAAAACTAGGCGGGAGGCTTTTCGCGCTGCTCAACGGCAACTTTTTGTCCGGTCGTCGCACCGTGACGGAGCGCTCCGCTTGCCGACGCACTGGCTTTCGACTAGCATAAGAA
>Ga0306920_100014267_pt1 | contig 10849 bp, 11 predicted proteins | sample flu12Cox44000170_FD_204666 | JGI IMG/M metagenome (GOLD analysis project Ga0306920, IMG submission 204666) | Lab enrichment of tropical soil microbial communities from Luquillo Experimental Forest, Puerto Rico - flux4day.12C.oxic.44.000.170 (v2)... | ecosystem: Environmental > Terrestrial >... | reverse complement strand
TACGCGTACCGCGACCGGAAGAATCGAAAGCGCACCTTCCGCTCGCTCTGGATCGTCCGGATCAACGCGGCCGCTCGCGAGAACGGGCTCTCCTACAACCGGTTCATGGCCGGCCTCAAGAAGTCCGGGATCGGGCTCGACCGCAAGTCGCTCGCCGACCTCGCGGTGTCGGACCCACAGGCGTTCGCGGCGGTCGCCGAGCGCGCGAAGGCCGCGCTCGAGAGCGACGCCTGACCGTCTGATCACCTCGGCGCACAACGCGAAGCTCCGCCTCGTCCGCAAGCTCCTCTCGGCGCGCAAGCACCGGGAGGAGTCCGGGCTGTTCGCCGTCGAGAGTGAGGACCTCGTCGAGGCGGCTGCGGCGGCCGGGCTCGAGCCGGTCGAGCTGCTCGTCGCCGGCGAGAACGTCGAGCCCGAGCTCCTCGCGGCCGTCTCCACGCTCGGCCACGCGCCGCGTGTCGTCGGCGTCTACCGGCAAGGCGACCTCCCGCGCGGCTCGCGTGACGTCTCCCTCGCCCTCTGGAAGGTCGCCGATCCCGGAAACGTGGGGACGCTCCTTCGCACGGCCGACGCGTTCGGCGCGGCCGTCGCCCTCTCTTCCGAGTGTGCCGACCCCTTCGGCCCGCGAGCGCTCCGCGCCTCCGCCGGCGCGATCTTCCGCGTGCCGCTCGTCCCGTGGGAGGAGACGCCGCTGCCTCGCGTCGCCCTCTCTCCGCACGACGGCGTTCCGATCGCGGAGGCAGGCCTCGCACCGCCGGTGACGCTCCTCCTCGGTGCGGAGCGGGAAGGGCTCCCCGGCGACCTCGTCAGGGCGAGCGACCGGGTCGTGACGATCCCGCTGCCGGGTGCGGCCGAGTCGCTGAACGTCGCCGCGGCCGGCGCGATCGCGCTCTACGAGGTCTCGCGCGGGGCGTCCTGAGCGCCCGCGGGCGGGGCGGCATCCGCGGGTGGAACGCTCGCGGGCTGCGAGAAGTCGACGCGCGGCGGCTCGCGCTGGGCGTCGTCGGAGACCTCGAAGAACTCCCGCTTCGTGAACCCGAACGGCCCCGCGAGGACGGTGCCCGGGAACGTCTGCACCGCGTTGTTGTAGGTGAGCACGCTCTGGTTGTAGGACTCGCGCGTGGCCGCGATCATGTTCTCCGTCTCGTCGAGCTGACCCTGGAGCTCCCGGAAGTTCTGGCTCGCCTTCAGGTCGGGGTATGCCTCGGCGACGGCGAACAGGCGGCCGAGTGCCTGGCCGAGGATCCCTTCGGCTGCGGCGGCCGCCGCCGGGCCCTGTGCCTGCTGCGCGCGCGTCCGCGCCTCCGTGACCTCCTCGAACACCCCGCGCTCGTGCGCCGCGTAGCCCTTGACCGTCTCGACGAGGTTCGGGATGAGGTCGAAGCGCCGCTTGAGCTGGACCTCGACCTGCGCCCAGGCGTTGTCCACGCCGTTCCGGTAGCGGACGAGACGGTTGTAGAGCCCGACGACGAGCAAGGCGACGACGAGGAGGATCGCCACCAGGACGATGATCACCCAGGTCACGGCGCCTCCGACTCTAGACGATCGTCTCCGGCTAGGCTGGCGGGATGGCGACCGTCTCCGGCCTCTTCGTCTCCCCGGAGCGCGGCAGCGGGCGCTCGGAGGCGTGCGAGCGGGTCACGGCGATCGAGGGCCACGGCTTCGAGGGATGCGCGCACGCGAACCCCCCGCGTCGCGAGGTGCTCTTCGTCTCGCGCGAGCATCTCGACGCCGTCGGCGTCGAGCCGGGCGCGACCCGGGAGAACGTGACTGTCGAGGGCGCGGACGTCCAGTCGTGGCCAATCGGGCAGCAGGTGCGCGTCGGCGGGGCTCTCCTCGAGATCACGATGGTCTGCGATCCCTGTCATCGCATGGACGAGCTCCGCGACGGGCTCCGGGCACAGCTGGCCGACCGGCGGGGGATGCTCGCGCGCGTGGCCCAAGGCGGCGAGATCGCTCTAGGCGATCCGATCGAGCTGCTCTAGCGCCTGAGGCTTCGGAACCAGAGCGCGATCCGTCGCCAGACGTTCATCGAGTGCTCGTGGCGCTGCGTCGGCGCGAGGACTCGTCCCTCGATCTCTCGCACGTCGGCGCCGATCCGCGCGCCCAGCCCGGACTTGTCGTCCGGCTCGATCTCCTCGCTCGACGCGGGCTCGAGATACTCGCCGAGCTCGAGGGCTTCCGCGCGCGTGAGGTCGAGGACGACGGTGCTCTCTGTGATCATGGCGACCTGCTCCGAGCGGACGTACCGCGGCTTGTCGAACGCTCCGCTTGCGACGGCCAGGCCGTCGAAGATGTCCTCGGTGTCGTCGCCTGCAACCTCGTCGACGTGTCCGACCTCGAGCCCGTCCGACGACACGACCTTCCATCCCGGCTTGATCAGGAGCCAGGAGACGGGGTCCGACGCCGCGTCCGATCCGGTCATCTCCGCGTAACGATAGGAGACGAGACGCGCCGGCGACAGACGAAGACCATGTCTTCCTCGCCGCCGTGGGGACGGCGGTCGAACCACCCGTAGACGGCGTCGGCCTCGAGCCGCGCGCGGTCGAGAAGGGAGAGCCACTCGGGCAACGACAGCCAGTGGAGGCCGAAGGTCGCCGAGACGTCGGTCGACCGCACCGAGAGCCGAAGCGTGCGAGACCCCGCGTCCCAGACTGCGAGCTCCTCGATTCCCGGCTCGCGCTCGAGCCACAGGCCGTCCGTCTCCACGATGTCCTCGGCGCTCGGCGCGAAGACGTCGAAGACGAAGCGTCCGCCGGGCGCGAGGAGCTCGCGGGCGGCGACGAGCGCCCGCAGCTTCTCCTCCTCCGTCTCCATGTGCAGGAGCGAGCGAAACGGGCAGATCACGAGCGGGACGCGCTCGGCAACGGGCGGCTCGCGCAGGTCCCCGAGCCGGAGGTCGACGAGCTCCTCGACGCCTGCGGCCGAAGCGTGCTCGGCGGCGACGCGGAGCATCTCGGGCGAGGTGTCCACGCCGATCACCCGGACGCCGGCCGTCGCGATCGGGACGGCGATGCGCCCGGTGCCGACGGCGAGCTCGACCACCGGCCCTCCGGACGCGAGCGCCTCCTCGACGTAGAAGTCGACGTCCTCGGTCACCGAGCGGCTCCACGGGTCGTAGATGCGGGCGATCCGGTCGTACAGCGTCACAGGGGCCGATTCTGCCGGTCGTAGATACAGTCGCCGCCGTGGACCCGCAGGCTCTCGAGCAGGAGGCGCTGGCCGCCGTCGCCGCTGCGTCGTCTCCCGACGAGATCGAGCGCATGCGCGTCGAGTACCTCGGTCGCAAGAGCGTGCTGAAGCTGGCTCTGCGCGAGGTGCGCGACCGCGAGACGGGCATGACGCTGAACGCGCTCCGCGAGCGGTTGGAAGCGGCGATCGCCGGGCGCGAGGACGAGCTCGGACGCGCCGCCCTCGACCGCAACCTCGCCGAAGAGCGGGTCGACGTGACGATGCCCGGGACGCCGTACCCGCGCGGCCACCTCCACCTGATCACGCAGATCCGGCGCGAGTTCGAGGACATCTTCCTGGGCCTCGGGTACACGGTCGTCGACGGCCGCGAGGTCGAGACGACGCGGTACAACTTCGACGGGCTCAACTTCCCGCAGGGGCATCCCACCCGGTCGCCGCTCCAGACCCTCTTCCTCGACGACGAGACGGTGCTGCGGACGGAGACCTCGCCTTCGCAGGTGCGGACGATGGAGGCTCAGGAGCCGCCCGTCTACGTCGTCTCGCTCGGCCGTGTCTACCGGCGGGACACCCCCGACGCGACGCACACTCCCACCTTCCACCAGGCCGAGGGCCTCGCCGTCGACGAGGGCATCACGCTGGCCGACCTGCTCGGCACGCTCGAGTACCTCTGCAAGGCGCTCTTCGGCGACGACCGGAAGACCGACTTCCGCACCCACCACTTCCCGTTCACGGAGCCGTCCGTCGAGGCGTACGTCTCGTGCCACATCTGCGACGGCTCGGGGTGCCCGGTGTGCCGGCACTCGGGGTGGATCGAGGTCGGCGGGTCGGGGATGGTCGACCCGAACCTCTTCGACTTCGTCGGCTACGACAAGGAGCGGTACACGGGCTTCGCGTTCGGCTGGGGCCTCGAGCGGATCGCCGTCCTTCGCCACAGGATCCCCGACCTGCGCGAGCTCTGGCGCAACGATCCCCGCCTCCTGGAGCAGTTCTGACGTGGTGCGTCGCTGATGCGGGCCCCGCTCTCCTGGCTTCTTGAGTACGTGAGCGTCGACGCGACCGCGGAGGAGATCGCGCGCCGGCTTGCCATCTCGTCGCTCGACGTCGAGCGGATCGTCGAAGCGGGCGTCCCCGACGTGGACGGGAATCTCGGCCACTTCCTCGTCGGCAGGGTCGTGGAGGTCGAGCCGCATCCCAACGCCGACCGCCTGCGCGTGTGCTCGGTGGACGTGGGGGAGGGGGACGTGCGCCGGATCGTCTGCGGCGCCTGGAACTTCGAGTCCGGCGCGACGGTGGCGGTCGCCCTTCCGGGTGCGCTCCTGCCGGTCCTCGACCGGCCGCTCGGCGAAGTCGAGCTCCGCGGGGAGCTCTCGCGCGGGATGATCCTCGCCGAGGACGAGGTGGGTCTCGGCCCGGACCACGCGGGGATCATGGTGCTCCCCGACGGCCCGGAGCCGGGTACGCCCCTGGTCGACGTGCTCGCGATCCACGACCGCGTCCTCGACGTCACGCCGACGGTCAATCGGGTCGACCTCCTCTCGATGGTCGGGCTCGCGCGCGAGGTCGCGGCGCTGCTCGGAGGGGAGCTCGTCCTTCCGTCTCCGGACGACCCCGAGATCGTGGACGCGGAGGTCGTCGACGTCACCGTCGACGATCTCGAAGGCTGCCCTCGTTACATCGGGCGCGTCTTCCGCGACGTGCGGATCGCGCCTTCGCCGCAGTGGCTCCGCTCGCGGCTCCATCTCGCGGAGATGCGCGCGATCTCGAACGTCGTCGACGTCACCAACTACGCCATGCACGTCTACGGGAGCCCGCTCCACGCGTTCGACCGGTCGAAGCTCGCGGGCGGAAGGATCGCCGTCCGCCGTGCACGGGCGGGCGAGGAGCTGCGGACGCTCGACGGCACGCTCCGCCGGCTCGACCCGACCGATCTGCTCATCACCGACGGAGAGCGGGCGGTGGCGCTCGCCGCGATCATGGGCGGCGAGGACAGCGAGGTCGCCGACGACACCGGCGAGGTCCTCCTCGAGGCGGCCAACTTCGAGCCGATCGGGATCCTCCGCTCGTCGGAGCGCCTTGCCCTCCGCACCGCCGGCTCGAACCGCTGGGAGAAAGGCGTCGACCCGTACCTCGCCGAGCCGGCCGCGGTGCTCGCGAGCCGGCTGCTGGTCGACCTCGCCGGCGCGCGGATGACCGGTCACGTCGACGTCCACGGCGGCCTCCCCGAGCGCCTGTTGGTTCGCTACCGGCCCGAGCGGGCGGAGCGGCTGATCGGCATGGCGGTCGCGCCCGAGGAGCAGCGGGCGACTCTTCGAGGGTTCGGCTTCGACGTCTCCGACGGGTGGGACGTCACGGTTCCCACCTGGCGAGCGCGGGACGTCACGCGTGAGGCCGACCTCGCGGAGGAGGTCGCCCGGAGCGTGCTCGACCGGGTCCCGCACACGCTGCCGCTACGCCGTCACGTCCGGGGGCGGTTGACGAAGGAGCAGCGGCTCCGCCGGCTCGTCGAGGATGTGCTCGTCGGCGCCGGCTTCTCCGAGGCGTACACCTGGAGCCTCGCCGCCTCCGACCCGGACCCGGGCGCGATCCGGCTCCCCGATCCCATGACCGCGGACCAGGCGCTCCTACGGACCACGCTCGTGCCCGGGCTCGTCGAGGCGGCGAGAGCGGGAATCGACGCGGGCGCGGAGCGGCTCAGGCTCTTCGAGATCGCCCGCGTCTACCTCGCGACCGGAGAGCGGCTCCCGGACGAGCACTGGCGTCTCGGCGGCCTCGTGGACGGGGGTTTCGCCGAGGCGAAGGGCGCCCTGGAGCTGCTCTACGGAGCTTTCCACGTTTCGCTCCGCGTTCGGCGAGGGACGCACGCGTTGCTCCATCCGGGCAAGGCCGCGGAGACCGAGGCGGGGTGGGTCGGAGAGCTCCATCCGACGCTCCTCGAAGGCTCGTGGGGAGCGTTCGAGCTCGATCTGGGGACGCTCTTCGAAGCCGTGTCCGAGCGGGTCGTGTACGAGGACGTCATGACGTTCCCGGCGGTGCTCCAGGACCTCGCGGTGGTGGTCGGCGAGGAGGTCGAGGCCGGCGCGCTGGTCGACGCCGCGCGCGAGGCGGCCGGGCCGCTCCTCCGCGAGGCCCGCGTCTTCGACGTCTACCGGGGCGAGCAGGCAGGCGAGGGGCGGAAGTCGGTCGCGCTCCACCTCGCGTTCCAGTCGCCGGAACGCACGCTCACCGAAGAGGAGGCGACGGGCCTCCGCGGGCGGATCGTCGAGGCGCTCGGCGGGCGTTTCCACGCCGAGGTGCGCGGGTAGAGCAGCCGTCAGACCGAGCGGCCAGCGACGCGCCAGACGGCGCCCTGCGTGGCGACGTTCTCGGTGTCGGAGAGCACGTTGGCGGCGGAGAGCCGACCGGTGACACCCCTCGCGTCCATCCGCTCGAAGCAGCGCCGGGCCATGAGCGGCGATGCCCCGTAGCCCTGCTTCCCGGAGACGCGGAAGCGGAGCGCGATCTCGCCCGGGATGCGGGACGGATTGAGCGGGGCGCCGAGCAGGCTGGCGGTCGCGAGGTAGTCGGTCGAGTCCAGCTCGAGCTCGCAGAGGAGGTCGCTCCAGTCGGACGGCAGGGTGGCGAGGAGCGCCTCCCACGCCGCGAGGAGGAGGAGCGGCGCGGCCTCCGGGGCTTTCGTGGCGCTCGGGGCGATCGTCTCGGACGGCTCGACCTCATCGGCGGTGATCGTCTCCCTGAGGCTCAGCGTGCCCCAGATCCGCTTGCGGTCGAGGTGGCCCAGGAGGTTCGTGAGCTTCTGCGGGTTGGCGCTCCCGGACGGATGGACCGAGAACCGGACCTCGTTCCCGACCCGGCCCGGACCGATCGGCCCGAGCACGGCTGCGGCTGCCGCCGTCCCGGGGGCGTCCTCGGCGAGGAACGCGAGCCGCGCCTCCTCCCAGCCAACGGGGAGGTTCTCCTCGATGAGCCTCCACTGATCGACGGCCCGCATCGGCGGATCAGCATAATGGCCGCTCGATGACGACGGTCGAGGAGAGGGCCGAGCCAGGCGGTCGGCGCGTCTCGGAGGAGCTGCTCCGCTCGTTCTTCCGCGAGATGCTGCTCGTCCGCCGGTTCGAGGAGAAGGTCGAGGAGCGGTTTCGAGCGGGCGAGCTCCCGGGCTTCCTGCACGTCGCGATCGGGCAGGAGGCGACGGCGGTCGGGGTGTGCTCGGCGCTCGAGCGGGCGGACGTCATCGCCTCGACCCACCGAGCGCACGGACACGCGATCGCCAAGGGCACGGCCCCGGAGCGGATCATGGCCGAGCTGTACGGGAAGGTCGAGGGGTGCTCGCACGGCTACGGCGGCTCGATGCACCTGTACGACGTCGAGGCCGGGAACATGGGCGCCAACGCCGTCGTCGCGGGAGGGATCCCGGCGATCGTCGGCGCGGCGCTCGCCTTCCAGCTGCGGGAGGAGCGACGAGTCGCCGTCGCCTTCTTCGGGGACGGCGCGACGAACACCGGGACGTTCCACGAGTCCTTGAACCTCGCGCAGCTCTGGAAGGTCCCGGCGATCTTCGCGCTCGAGAACAACGGCTGGGCGGAGTCGACGCCCGCGTCCCAGCACTCGCCGCTCCCGGCCGCTCGGCTCGCGGTGCGGGCGCTCGCCTACGGGATGAAGACGATCGAGGCGGACGGGCAGGACGTGGAGGCGGTCTACCTCGCGACGCTCGCCGCCCGGGAGCACGCGGTGTCCGGGCGTGGCCCGGTGCTGCTCCATCTACCGACGCACCGGCTCACCGGTCACTACATCGGCGATCCTCAGGTCTACCGCGACCGCGATGAGCTCAAACGCGAGCGCGAGACGAAGGACCCGGTCGAGCTGCTCCGCGCCCGGCTCGAGTTCTCTGCGGACGAGTTCGAGGCGCTCGACGCGGGGGTGGTCGCCGAGGTCGAGTCCGCGGTCGAGTTCGCGAAGGCGGGCACCGACCCGCGCCCCGAGGACGCCGACAAGTACGTCTATGCCTGATGCCCCCGGCCGCCTCGGGCCCGAGCCCGGCAGAGCCGGGCTCCGCGGTGCCGCCCCGGGAGCGTCGGGTGCCTGAGGTCACGTATCGAGAGGCGGTGCGCGACGCGCTCCAGCGCGCGCTTCGCGAGGACGAGAGCGTGTTCCTCATGGGCGAGGACATCGCCGAGATGGGCGGCTCGATGGCCGTCACCCAGGGGCTCCTCGCCGAGTTCGGCCCGAAGCGGGTCCGCAACACGCCGATCTCGGAGATGGCGATCGTCGGCAGCGGGATCGGCGCGGCCATGCAGGGCATGCGCCCGATCGTCGAGATCATGTACGAGGACTTCCTCACGCTCTCGATGGAGCAGCTCGTGAACCAGGCCGCCAAGCACCGCACGATGTCGGGCGGTCAGCTGAAGGTGCCGCTCACGATCCGGACGCAGGGCGGTGCCGGCTGGTCGCCCGGAGCGCAGCACGCCCAGCAGCTCGAGTCGTGGTTCGTCCACGTGCCAGGGCTCAAGGTCGTCTTCGCCTCGACGCCCGAGGACGTGCGCGGCCTCCTCTGGTCGGCGATCTACGACGACAACCCCGTCGTCTTCTTCGAGCACCGGACGCTGTACCCGATCAAGGGCGAGGTGCCGGACGAGCTCGCGCCGATCCCGCTCGGGAAGGCGCGTGTCCACCGCGAGGGAGAGGACGTGACGGTCGTCGCGACGGGGCGGCTCGTCCACGAGTCGCTGCGTGCCGCCGAGGAGGCGGACAAGGAGGGGATCTCTGTCGAGGTGGTCGATCCCAGGACGCTCCTCCCGCTGGACGAGGACGCGATCGTCGCCTCCGTCCGGAAGACGACGCGCTGCGTCACCGCCCACGAGGCGGTCACCCGCGGCGGATTCGGAGCCGAGCTCGCGGCCCTCGTCCAGCACGGCGCGTTCGACTGGCTGGACGCGCCGATCGAGCGCGTGGGAGCGAGGTTCGCCCCGCTCCCGTTCGCGCCGGCGATGGAGCAGTGGGTCGTCCCCCACGCCGAGGACGTGCTCGAGGCGATCAGGCGCACGGTGGCCCGCGCGTAGGCCGGCCGATGGCGGTCGCGATCAAGCTCCCGCGTCTCGGCCAGGGCATGGAGGCCGGCACGATCGTGCGCTGGCTCAAGGCCGAGGGCGACGACGTCGAGAAGGGCGAGCCGCTGTACGAGCTCGACACGGACAAGGTCACGCAGGAGGTCGAGGCGGACTCGGGCGGCGTCCTGCTCAAGATCGTCGTCGAGGACGGCGAGGTCGACGTCGGCACCACCATCGCGATCGTCGGGTCCCAGGGCGAGGACGTGTCCGGGCTGCTCGCGGGCAACGGCGACGGCACAGCTCCCGCGGCCGCTCCCGCGGCTCCCGCCGCTCCCGCGCGACCAACCGAGGAGCCGAGCTCGGCCGTGGCCGAGGAGGAGAAACCGGCCGCCGCGGCAGCGCCCGCCCCGGCTCCGGCCCCCGCCCGCGCCGAAGGCGAGCGCGTCAAGGCGAGCCCGCTCGCGCGGCGGATGGCGCGCGAGGCCGGGGTCGATCTCGCGTCGGTGACGGGGACCGGGCCGGAGGGCCGCGTCGTCGCCGAGGATGTCGAGCGCGCGGCCGAGGCGCCCGCCGTGCCGGCCGCCGCATCCGCGCAGCCGGAGTTCGAGGTCGTCGAGCCGACGTCCGTGCGGAGGACGATCGCCCGCCGCCTGACGGCGGCGTGGGAGGCGCCGGTCTTCCAGCTCACCGTCGAGGTCGACGCGAGCGAGCTCGTCGCCACCCGGGAGCAGATGGTCGAGCGGCTCCGCGAGGGCGAGACGAAGCCGACCGTCAACGACGTGCTGACGAGGCTCGTGGCGGCCGCGCTTGTGCGCCATCGCGCCGTCAACTCCCTCTTCGTGGACGGTCGCATCCACCGCTACGTGCCCGCCAACGTCGGAATCGCCGTCGCGACGCCGCAGGGGCTCGTCGTCCCCGTCGTCCCGGCCGCGGACCGGCTCTCGGTTCTCGAGATCGCCGCCCGCCGTGCCGACCTCGTCTCGCGCGCCCGCGACGGCAAGCTCCAGCTGGCCGACCTCGAGGGGGGGACGTTCACGATCTCGAACCTCGGCATGTACGGGATCGACCAGTTCGTCGCCGTGCTCAACCCGCCGCAGGTCGCGATCCTCGCGGTCGGCTCCATCGCCGAGCGGCCCGTCGCGATCGGCGGGGAGCTCGACGTCGCTCCGACGATGACGATGACCCTCACCTGCGACCATCGCGCGATCGACGGGTCCGAGGGCGCCGAGTTCCTCCAGACCCTCGTCGCGTACGTCGAGGCGCCGGCGCTGGCGCTCTAGGCATCTACAGTCCCGCCATGGTCATTCGCCGCGGCGGCCGCCAGGACGTCCGGTTCCTCCGCGACATGCTCCACCACGCCTACTACTGGCGTGAGCGCGATCCCGGAGAGGAGCCCGGTCCCGTCGCGCGCTACGTCAAGGGCTGGGGACGCCCGGGCGACACCGCCTTGATCGCGCTCGACGAAGGGTTTCCCGTCGGCGCTGCCTGGTACCGCCTCTTCCGCCGCGACGAGCCGGGGTACGGGTTCGTCGACGAGGAGACGCCCGAGCTCGCGATCGCGGTCGTCCCCAGCCGTCGCGGCCGCGGACTCGGGGAAGCCCTCCTCGACTCGC
>Ga0306920_100014266_pt1 | contig 10849 bp, 14 predicted proteins | sample flu12Cox44000170_FD_204666 | JGI IMG/M metagenome (GOLD analysis project Ga0306920, IMG submission 204666) | Lab enrichment of tropical soil microbial communities from Luquillo Experimental Forest, Puerto Rico - flux4day.12C.oxic.44.000.170 (v2)... | ecosystem: Environmental > Terrestrial >... | reverse complement strand
TTCGAAGTACTCAGGCCGAACTGGGTTCCCGCTTCGGTCAAAATAGCATCGAGTGTACCCATTGATATGCTCCTAATGTGACTGGACTTAAAGATGAAGTCGGCGGCAGACAGAGTGGGCGGGAACCGAAACAGCAAAGCGCAGGCGGTAACAGCGCGGGCGGTCGGACGCAAAAAAGCCTAGCAGAATGGACGAGCGGTGGGAAGAAGGAAGAAACACTGGCCTAGTACCGGTGAGGGAATGCGGCCCAATTTAAGCATGTGGCTGCTTTGGCGGCGGACGTCAGGCCACAAGCCGCGAGCAGCACCGCGGCGGGCACCAGAAACGCCGGGATCTTTTGGTGATGATGTTCGAGCCGAATTGGTTCGGAAGTAAGCGTCAATTCGCCGCTCCGGGCAGCTCGGCAGAGTTCCGACCATAGCAACGCGCAGCGGAGGCTGCAAAAAATGAAAAGAGGGAACGAAAAATTCGTTCCCTCTTCCGGTTGAACTGCGCTAAGTGTGGAGGATTAGCGAGTCAAGTTTGCGGCGACAATCACGACTTCGGGCTTGCTGGAATTCCGGGCAAGTTGAATTTCCGTCTTGCTTAGGGGGAATTCACGGCCTGTGGTTTGGCCTTCCTGCCAAACCTGATAGAGGAAGTACTGGCCGCCCATGCGGTGGAAAACAAGCTTGGTCGTGGCTGAGGGCTTGGCGCTTGAGCAGGCCAGGGAAAGGACGATGCCCCCTTCGTCGGTGTTCCGGATCAGAATGGGTACGCCGTTGTCGCCGATGGATTTGACGGCGTAGTCGCCGGCCGGATACGCCTGGTCGGCAACGACGAAGTTGAACGGCACGCTGGCGGTCACGTTGGTGGTCTGGCCGTAAGCGGCTGTCGCAAGCAAAAGCGCGGTGAATACAAAAAGAACTGAGCGCAGGTGTTTCATAAAACCTCCTTTTAGATCGGCGTGGAGCGAAGTGGCGAGGGTAGTGGAAAGAGTTTCTATCACCGCCACTGGCCTCGGTACGCCTGACTTCCTGGTTTTTGCCGCTCCAAGCGACCGACGCGAAGGGAAGAGGCAGTTGGAGTGCCAGACCACCTGGAAGAGAGGAAAACCAGCGACGAAGGTTGAGATTGCAGATTCCACAGGGATTAGACGTGGGGCAAGAAATCCCAGAGGAGAGGCCGCAGCAGAAATCAGACCGCACACCTAACTGAACGGTTAGCGTGCCCGCGTTTTGGTTAGTCCGCCGGAGGAACTGGTTAGGTGCCGGAGCGAAAGGATAGACTTCTACATACCGGAGGGAGTTCGCACGGTAACGCTAACATCACTGGCCCGGGACAGAGCGATGCCCTGGCGACTGAGGCGATGCGCTTCGAGGAACTCCAAAAACTTATCCATTCCTTGACCTGTTTTTGCGGACAGGGACAGAACCGGCATGCCGGGGCGGACAGCCTGGATATTTTTGTGCGCGGTCGCGGCGTCGAACTCGACAGTTTCGGCCAAGTCGAGTTTGGTGATTACGGCGATGTCCGCGCTATGGAAGATGGTGGGATATTTGAGCGGTTTGTCTTCGCCTTCGGTGACGGAGAGGAGAACGAGGCGCAAGTCTTCTCCTAAATCATAGGAAGAGGGGCAGACGAGATTGCCGACATTTTCGATGAAGAGAAAATCGAGCGGGCCGACCTCCCAATCGCGCAAGGCATTTTGAATCATGGCTGCCTCGAGATGGCAGATCGTGCCGGTGGTGATCTGTTTCACGGGAGCCCGGCTTCGCGCGAGGCGCGCGGCATCATTTTCCGTCGCGAGGTCGCCAACGAGGGCGGCCACCCGGGCTCGCGGCCGCAGGGATGTAAGTGTTTTTTCGAGAAAGGTGGTTTTGCCGGTCCCGGGACTGGAAACCAGGCTGACGACGAACACGCCCGCTTCTCGAAAGTTCTGACGAAGGGCGCGAGCAACGATGTCGTTCTGCTTCAGGACGTTTTTTCGCACTTCGACAAGACGCGGTTCTGCGCTCATCCTTTTATCTCCAAGGCCACGAGTTCGAGTTCCTTTCCCTGCATAACCTGAGAACAGGGCGTGCCGCATTCCGGGCAACACATCGATTGAAGCGAGGCGATCGGTCGACGCGCCTGGCATTCCGGGCAGAACACCTCCACGGGAACTTCTTCAATCAGCAACTGTGATCCCTCAAGAGACGTGGAGGCCGAAACCATCTGGTAGCAAGAAAGAAGCGCTTCCTTGACAACGCCCGAGAGCGAGCCGAGGCGAAGGTGGACGGCGAGGACTTGCCCGTTGCCATGCACGGCCGCTTCTTCGCTGGCCAGGTCAACGATGCTCATGGCGATGGAGAGTTCGTGCATAGGTCTCTGCCGGGCAAGGAAGCTCTCAGCCCGTACCCCCTTTGCCGTCGACAACACATCCGCGGCCTTGCCAGCCCTTTTGAAGCACTTTGCCGTCCTGAACAAGAAGAGGGACGGTGTAGGGCGGACGCAAGAGGGCGCGCAGGCGATCAAAAGCAAGCGGGTCCGACTCGACATCGAATTCAACGAAATCCGTGCCACGCAGCTCGAGCCATTCGCGCATTTCGCGCGTGTAGGGGCAGCGGGCGGATCCGAAGAGTTCGAGTTTAGGCACGACGGTAATCCTCCAATGTTTCGCGGATCACATGATAAATCGACGCCTGGACCTCCTGGATGCGCGGAATGTAGTCGCAACGAACGACCAGGGGAAAATCCGCCAGGCCGCGGCGCAAAATTTCGCCACCGTCGTAGCCGAGGAGCGCAACGGTGACCAGGTTGCGTTTGCGTGCTTCTTCGAGAGCCACAACGATGTTGCGCGAGCCGCCGCTCGTGGAAATTCCGAAAGCGACGTCGTTCGGCTGGGCTTGCGCGATGAGTTGACGAAGAAAAATCAGTTCCTGACCCACGTCGTTGGCGATGGCGGAAATGTTGGCGGGCTCCATGGCCAGCGACACGGCGGGAACGGGCTGATAGTTTTGAGGTGGCATAACGCAATCGAGCGCGAAGTCGTTGGCGTCGGTGGCGGACCCGCCGTTGCCGAAGAGAATCAGCTTGCCGCCGCGCTTGAGCTGCTCGTGGATGGCAGCGACAGAATAGAAAATCTGCTCGGATTCTTCCGCAGCAACTTGCTGGCGGAGGGAAGAGTCGTCGCGCACTTTCATTTCAATGGAGGCTGCGACTTCGGCGATGATGTCGCCGGTCGGCTGTTTTTCTTTGCCGAGAAAGGGATAGAGGAAACCGGCTTCGCCGACTTCGTGGCCCAGCTCGTGATGTTCGAAAAAGACGTGAACCGTTTCCCAGAGCGTATGGTAGAGAACTTCGATGATCTCCTGGTGGATGAAAGGGTCCTTCGTGACGGCGGGCGTGGAGTAAGAACCTTCGAGACCGGGCAGGGCAAAAGTCATGGCGCCCCGTTCGTACGCCGCGCGAAGCGCCGCCCAAACCTCGAGGTCTCCGTCGGGCGGACCAAAGCCCATGACCATGTCGTCCGGAGTAAGAAGAACATCGAGCCAGGGTCGAAATTGCGGGGAAAGGTCCAAAGCCGGAAGGGCGCGTTTACCTACAATGACCGGGTGCACAAATTCCACGGAGACATGCTGAGCGTCTGTCGCGTACGGACCTCGTCCGAGGGCCAGCAAGCGGCCGCCGCGCAGGAAGCGATCGGACATTTCGCGGCAAGCTTCGGCGAGGCGGCAAGACTCGGTGGAGAAGAAAGCGTCGAAGACGGGGTTACGGGCGAGCAGCCGGCGCTCGATTTGAGTCGTCAGTTGGTATCGAGTGGCCATCGGATGCCTCTAGCAGATGCGGGGCAGAGGATCGCCGACGAGCATATCGACGAGGCGCGCGCCGCCGTAGCTCGTGGTGACGAAGACGGAGGCAGGTGGTTGCTCGCGGACTTCGCCGATGATTCTCGCTTCCGAGCCGCCTGGGGTCGCATGCAGTGCCTGCAACGCTATGTCGGCCTGCTCGGGTGCAATGACGGCGAGAAACTGGCCTTCGTTCGCAATGTGGAGCGGGTCAAGGCCCAGGAGTTCGCAAGCGCCGCGGACCGCGTCGCGCACAGGAATGGCTTGTTCGAACAAAGCGATCGCCAGTCCACAGTCACGGGCAAGTTCGTTCAGTGAAGTGGCCACACCTCCTCGAGTGGGGTCGCGCATCCAGCGGACACCTGCGCCGGCCGCTTTAACCAGGTCTTCAATGAGCGGAAGAACGGAGCGGCTGTCGGACTGGATTTCGGCTTCCATGTCCAGTTCGCCGCGCGCCAGGAGAATCGTGACGCCGTGATCGCCGATAGGTCCGGAGAGCAAGACTTTGTCGCCTGGCCGGACCGAGTCCGCCAGAACAGAGACGCCGGGAATCAGGCGGCCGATACCGGTCGTGGTGATGTACATATTGTCGGCTTTGCCGTGCTCGACGACTTTCGTATCGCCACCGGCAATGCGCACCCCCGCTCGTTCGGCGGCCCCGGCCATGGCGCGGACTTCCGCTTCGAGCACGTCGGTGGGCAAGCCCGCTTCGAGCACATAGGTGACAACGAGGGCTTCGGCGCGCGCACCGGAGACGGCCAAATCGTTCACCGTGCCGTTAATCGCCAGTTCGCCGATCGAGCTCCCCGGGAAACGGAGAGGTTTCACGACGAAACTGTCGGTGGTGACCGCGATGCGTGTGCCATTCAGCTGAATGTGCGCCGCGTCTCCAAGCGGGCCAGTAGCAGAGCCAAAAAGCAAGGGAGCGAAGAGGCCTTCAACGAGTCGGCGACTGGCGATTCCGCCGGCCCCATGGGCCATCTCAATTTGCGGCTCGCGAAATTTGATTTTGCCCGCGGGAGTAGCCATGGGTAGCTCGCTGTTTCAGAGCGCCACCGCGTTGGCGATGGTGACGGGTTTGTGATGCTGATAGTTGTAGTGAGCAGCGCAGGAGCCTTCCGAAGAAACCATCAAGGCGCCAATGGGTGTTTCGGGTGTGCATTCGCGGCCGAAGAGTTTGCATTGAGAAGGCTTCAGGACACCTTTGAGAACTTCGCCGCACTGCGCGGCCTTCGGATCGGTGACCCGCACACCGGGGACGGTGAATCGTTGCTCGGCGTCCCACCGCGCGTAGGCCGGACGAATCTTGAGAGCGGACTGTGAGATGAAACCGAGGCCGCGCCACTCGAAATAGGGACGAAGTTCGAAGACTTCGGCCATGGCGCGAAGCGCGGCGCGGTTGCCGTCCCAGGGAACGACGCGCTTGTACTGGTTTTCAACCTTCGCTTCGCCGTTGCGAAGCTGGCGAAGAAGCATGACGATTGACTGGAGAATATCGAGGGGTTCGAAACCGGATACGACCACGGGTTTGTGTTCGCGCTTGGCGATCCATTCGTAGGGGCGGCAGCCGATGACCGTCGAAACGTGACCGGGACCGACAAAGCCGTCGAGGCGCATGTCGGGAGAATCGAGTATGGCGCGGATGGCGGGAATGATGGTGACGTGGTTGCAAAAAACGGAGAAATTGCGGACTCCTTCGAGCTCTGCGCGCAGGATGGTGAGAGCCGTGGAAGGCGCGGTGGTTTCAAAACCGATGGCGAAGAACATGACGTGCTTTTCGGGATTCCTGCGGGCGAGCTTCAGCGCGTCAGAGGGCGAATAAACGATGCGGACGTCCATGCCGCGGGCCTTGTACTCGAGGGGGCTGCCGTGGGTTCCAGGAACGCGCATCATGTCGCCAAAAGCGGCGAAGATGAAGTCCGGGTTGGCGGTAACGGACAGGCCATCATCGATGCGGCCCATCGGTAGGACACAAACGGGGCAGCCCGGGCCGTGGATCAGCTCAACATTCGAAGGAAGCAAGTCTTTCAGGCCGAAACGGTAAATTGCGTGGGTGTGACCTCCACAGACTTCCATGATGCGGTAGTGCCTCAAGGGGTCGGCGAGACGGCGGATTTCCTCGCCCGCTTTAGCGATCAGTTCAGGCTGGCGGAATTCGTCAACGTATCTCATGGTCCGGCGCCTCGCTCGTTGTTGGAATGCTTTTCGTCTTCGAGGCCATAGCCCCGAACTTCCTCGATGGCGGCTTCACTTTCGCCGAGGAGGGCCAGAGTGCGTATCTGGTCGGCGGCGTCGGCTTCGCTGATTTTGCTCATGGCAAAGCCGACGTGGATGAGGACCCAATCGCCGGGCCGGATGGACTCCTCCTGGAGGAGGCCGAGGTCGACTTTGCGGCGCACCCCGACGACTTCCACAACCGCCTGGTTACGGGCGTCGCTGTCGAGTGCGACGATTCTACCGGGAATTGCGAGGCACACGCTGCGCTCCTGGTTGTGAATTAGCTGTCCAGCCGATGTTCATTGGAGCCGTCACTCCTTTCGGCGAGCGATGAGCTCGAATTTGAACTTCAGCTCGTCTTTCAGGCGCAACACGCCGCCGGCGACCGAGAATTGTTTCATGCCGTAGTCGGATTGGTGGAGCGTGAAATCGCCGAAAATACGGAGCGTGGAGTCCATGTTGACGGCGCGCGCTTCGAAAGAATGCTGCTGAGTAACACCGTGAAGCGTGAGGTCGCCCGTGACGCTGACCTTCAAATTTCCACCTTCCTTCTGGACAAGAATCTGGCGGCTTTGGTAGAGAACGGTGGGGAATCGCGCGGCGTCGAGAACGGTCGAAAACATCTCCTGTTCGAGTTTTTCGCGATCGCTGCGCTTCATTTCGTCCAGAACTTCGAAGGTAGTGGTCTTGGCGGTGAGCTGAAGCGAGGCGTCTTCGTAAGTGTCCGGGGCGAACTGTACTTCGCCGTCATAATCGCGAATGGCAATGGTCGGATTGTGGCCAAAAGCGGAAAGGATGCCCGTGGCAAACGCCTGGACAGTAAAACGGCTTACGCTCGGGTCCAGTACATAACGCACGGTCGCGAATCCTTTTTGTGTTGCCGATGACAAGGCGGTGTCCTTTTGGCCGAGGCCTTCGCGTGGGGTGGCAGACATGGCGAACCATTACATGGAACGCAGGCGAAGGTAGCGTTCGATGTCCGGCAAAGCCGCCGAAGCCATATTGCCCAGTCCCGCCTGTCCGAGCAGTTTGCGGATATTGGGATTCGACAGGATGAGCCCGGCGCCGAAGACGACCAGCGCCACGCCCCCCAGCAAATAGAGAGTGTCCCTGTCGGTCCCATTGTTATTGTTCGTACCGTGCATTAATTCGAGCGACATGGCTTTCTCCTTTGGGTGATGAAAAATCTTCATTTCGTTCGGGGCCAGTCTCCCTGGAGGATTTGGAAAACGAGTGAGTCGACCAGTTGAACGGCGTCGTCGATCGCGGCCCTGACGGGTTCGCTGAGGCCCATTTGGCCTTCTTCAGGACCGAGCGTAGCGGGGACACAACCGACCAGGTAAATGCGCTGAAGCTCGGCGCCCATACCCGCGGCCAGGCGGAGAACGTTGAGCGGGTTCATCGCGTGGGGCTCGACGACTCCGGCGCCCTGCGATGAATCGAGGTTGTCGAGAAAAACTTCGAGAACCGATACCGAGCCGGGAGCGGCGTCTCCCGGATATGCATCGACCAGGATTGTGAACTCGTAGCCTTCCATGAGGGCGCAGGCAAGATCAAAGCCACGAATGCCGAAGTCGGCGACGCGGACACCGTGAGGGAAGGAGCGTTGGAGGAGGCGGTTGGCGACTTCGACGCCAAAACCATCGTCGCCAAGGAAGATATTTCCGATTCCGGCGATGAGGATTTTCTTGGAGACAGTTTCTGAGACTGGGGGCTCTGGTGCGTTCGTTACGAGTTCGAGTTCGGCGGGAGCAAAGAAAAAGCGGTGGCCGGGCTGGCGCAGCAACCCGACGTCGCGGCCGGGGTCGTCATCGACGATAACACATACATGGAGTTTTCCCTCGTAATCCTGCTCGATGGATTCGATCGTGGCGATCCTTCCGGCGAGAGCCAGGTCGAAGATATCACCGCCCTTGCGTGGATTCAGTTGAACCCGATCGCCCGGCCGCAGACACGCGCCTTGGATCTCAACGGAGTCGCAAGCGGCCTTGTTTTCAAGGAGGTGCCATTCCCATTCGTTCAAGACGGCCCTCCTTCCCTCGGGCGGAGGCTGCGCAGCGCCCCGTGAAGTTTCATCAGTTGCTGTTCGGGCAGGTTTTCGGTGCGTTCGAGAATCTGGCGCGCGCGTTCGTCGGCGTGGCGCATCTCGCGCTTTTCGTCGTCGGTCATCGCCAGGATGCGGAGGGAGAGAATTTCGTCGATCTCCGCGCCGTCGAAGAGATCACCCGGGCTCTCGGGGGCGACTTGAGGGTAATCGTAGAGGATGATGGGCGAGGCAAGCATCGTGCGGCGGTCGCCTTGCTCGCCAACCAGGACGGGCCACACACCTTGGTTCTGGCAGGCCTGCGCAACAGACTCGAGCGAAGGGGGAGGGTCCAGAAGTGAGATGAATCGAGCGCCGGTGCTGTGCAGAACGGCGTGCGTGGAGACAAACGAATGGAGAAGGGCGCGATCGCGATCGAGAATTGCCGCATTGGGGAGAGGCGAGACATTGGAAATGTGCAGCGTCAGTTTAAACAGTCGGTCCGGTAGGGACTCAGCCGATAGTTGGAGCTCTCCGGCCAGCGGTTCCTGGCGGCGAAGGAGGGCTCCGAGGAATCCAGTTTCCGCGCCGTACAAGGGATCAAATGATTCTCCGCCCAGGAATCGAAATGATCGATCGAGCGGCGCGGAAACCAGTCGGCTTAGGCGGGCGCGTACGGTGAACTCACGTTCGACGGCGTCCTGCCAGGTCTGAAAGAGCTGACCATCAATTTCGAGTGAAGGCACCAGGCGGTGCTCGGGTATCCGGCCTTCGGGAAGAATTGCGACGGGAGCGAGGAATTGCGCGACGTCGCGAGAAGCCAGATGGAGGAAGCGGAGTTGAACCTCGAGCATTGCGTTGGAATTGCCCTGGGCGAGGCATTCCACATGCAATGAGGAAGCCTCGCCGGTAGGCTGCGCTTCGCAGTAGTCGCGCGGGGCCAGGACACCAAAGTTGAAACGCCGGCGGTTTTTCGCCGCGGAAGGACGGTACGGATAGAGCATGTAGCCTTCATAGCGGACGGCTCTGGCGATGCGGTCAACCAGAGCGGCGCTCATGAGCGCACCGTTTCCCGGACGGAGGCCAGCGCGCGTTCGATTGCGTCTTCCCAGGTGGGGATGCCTTCGCGGGTCTTAAATTCGTAGAGGCGTTCGAAGGTGTCGCGCCGAAGCGCGAGCCAGGCGGAATTCGGATAATGCTCGTCCATGAGGTCTTTCCAGACCTTGAGGGGCAGGCGGAACTTTGCTTCTTTGTCCCATGAGATCGGCGAGACTTGCAGCGCGCCATCCTTGTCCTCATAGAACACGGTGCCGCTGAATTGGAAACAGAGAGGGAGGTCGCCGGAAGAGAGGCCGTGAAAATATTTTGTGGCCGCCACGTTGAAATCGAAGGTGCAAGGGACGTACAGTTCGGCAATTGTGCGGCCAACGAAGCGAGGAACCATCAGGTTCGCGTGTGTCCAAAGGAGGCTGCGCAGCGTCTGACCCCAACGGTCCGGAGTGCCGAAAAGGTCGCGGAGGCGCCCCTGCTCCCCGGCGGAGTACGCGCGCCGCGCGACTTCGAGTTGAATCTGGGCGCGCAAGACCCCGGCATGAATGACTTCTTCGGCCGGCGCGTTGGAGATGCGCACCTTGAATGTGAGAAGGGGTGCGGCGGCGAACTTCACCGCTTCGGCACTTTCTACGCTGAGGTGCAGCTCAGGCATGGCTTACCCCGCACTGTCCGCCGGATTGTTTTTTCAGGTTCGAGAAAAAGGCGTTGATTTCGCGCCAGACCTTCGTCCCGCCGGAAAGCCCTCGCCAGTGGGCACGGATCAGACCGACCAGTTCGTAGCACTTGTCGATGGGAACCAGATAATACTCGTGGAGATTCGAACCGCGAACTGCGCCGACTCGATTCACAAGCAGCGCGACGACGTCGGCCGGCAGGTCTCGGAGCACGGGATTGACCTGTACGATGTCTTCCCAGGTGTCGAGCGATAGCAGGGATTCGATGGCGCCCGCCGGACTTGGATAAAGAACAATCATCCGGCCTCGCGGGCTGCTGTGGAAGAAGAAAGCCATTTCAATCGGAATGCGCAAGCTTTCCCACTGTGCGCCGGTTAGTTGAAAGTCCCCTAGAAAGCGCACGGAACGCGGGACACGCTTGTACTTGGCGTTGACCTGGGCGTCGAACAGGATGGCGCAGGCATCGCAGGCACAAAGGAGCTTGTGACTTTCGGGCTCGACCAGATGTGCGTGGCCCGGGAAAAGCTCGCGACTGCAAAGCTCGCAGCGCTCGGCGGGCGGGCGCTTGCGCGTGAACTGCCGCAGGCGAAGAAGTGCGTTATCGGGTTGCGGATAGAACGACGAATTCATGTCAGTCGCCGCTCCGCTGCGGGCTTCTGAGGGAAAGCGCCGCGCCGGCCCGGCCGGTCTCGAGATCGGCCAAGGCGACGAAGGCCAAGCCGCCGGCCGGCCGGCTGGTTTCCTTTATGACGATGGATGGCGCGTCGGGAGCGGCTTCCTCGACGGCGGATTTGAGCGAGGACTTGAGCGATGTGGCGGTCGAACCGCAGCCAGTGGATTGGGCATGAAATTCCAGGGTTACCGCGCCTTCGCCGTCGACGGACAGGAGCTCGGCGTCCGCGCCGTGCGATTTCAGAAGAACGCGGATGGTGTCAAGCGCTTCGAGGACACGGGTGCGCAGATCTTGAGGATGCAGGCCATATAAAAGGAGCACGCTGCGCACAAGTTCGTCCCGGCCGAGCCGGTCCATGATGGCGCGACCAGGATCGCCCGCCTCTCTCACGATTTCGAGC
>Ga0306920_100014263_pt1 | contig 10851 bp, 11 predicted proteins | sample flu12Cox44000170_FD_204666 | JGI IMG/M metagenome (GOLD analysis project Ga0306920, IMG submission 204666) | Lab enrichment of tropical soil microbial communities from Luquillo Experimental Forest, Puerto Rico - flux4day.12C.oxic.44.000.170 (v2)... | ecosystem: Environmental > Terrestrial >... | reverse complement strand
GGGGCAAGTCGTGACGAACTGCAGCCTCGATCTCGCCGAGGTTTTCGCGCATCTCGGGCGGCATCCAGTCCATTCCCAGCGCGGAATAGACCTCCTCCTCGGTTGCCGCGGCCACAACGGATCCGTTGTCGAGCCGCGCCAGAGCCCATTCGCTGAGCGTGAAGCCCATCTTGAGGGCGCGTTGACGTAGAGCCACATTGTGAGCCTTTGAGCCGGTAAAGTACTGCAGAGCAGCGCCGTAGCTGACTGAGGGAAGCAGCCGGACATCCACCTGCAAGCCAGCCGCGACATGAAAGCTGACCTTGTTCTCGCCCTTGGCGATCATGTCCAGGATTCCTGGGTAGGCTGAGACGTATTCCACCGTTGCGGCGGTCATTTCCGGGACGCACGCCGGCCCGGTCGCCAGCAAGTCAAGATCACCGGCCGTCTCGCGTCCTCTGCGCAACGACCCAGCCGGAGTCACGCGATCAATGCCGTCAAACGCAAGCAGATACGCCGAAATGCGCTCGGCTGCATCCTCCACCTCATCAATGCGGAAACGACCGGCGCTCCGCCGGTAGTCTTCGATACCCTTGCGGATTTTTTCGATTTGCTTGTCGCCCATCCGGGGAAGGCCCTTCAGCCTTCCTGCTTCAATCGCCTCGGACAATTGATCGATGGTTGATATCTTGCCGGCATCCCAGAGAAGCGCGACCGTCTTTGGCCCCATGCCAGGCAACTTGAGCAGCTCCAGCAGGCCCGCCCCGTACTTTGTCAATAGCTCGTCGCGCAACGGCAACGAGCCGGTTGTGACGATCGCCTGCAGATTTGCCGCCATGCTCTTGCCGATTCCAGGAATCTCCAGCAGCCGTGCCGTATCTGCGGAAGCAGCCACCAGATCGACGGTCGTCTGTTGCACGGCATCCGAGGCGTTACGGTAGCTGCGCACTCGAAAGCTGTCGGCTCCGTCGATCTCCATCAGATCGGCTGTTTCACTCAACAAACGGGCCATGGCGGGATTGTCCATCGCGACCTCTCCGCGAACAGTATCCGTTATCGGCCCGGGGGAAGACGAGCGCGGAGGGTACGGTCAATTGTGCATCGAGCCAAACGCAAGCGGACGCACAGAATCGACGCAAAGCTCTCTTCGCAATAGCTTATCGGTATGTGAGTTCGACTTTAGCTGAGAGCGGACGCTTCCCGGCCACCTTGTGGCAGCTTGTGGGAATGGCCAGAGATCCGCTTCTACTATGCCGCGTTGTGCGTCGCCGCATCCCTCAACCGGATAACTGCATCCGCTTGCGGGCCCTTCTGACCCTGGACGATGTCGAACTCAACATCATCGCCCTCTTTAAGCGTTTTATAGCCATCCAACTGAATTGCCGAGTAGTGGACGAATACATCTGGTCCGTCATCGCGTCCGATGAATCCGTAGCCCTTGGCGTTGTTGAACCACTTGACTTTGCCTTTGTACTGAGCCACAGGGTGCCTTTCTTGCATCTTTTTTAGTGATGACGAGCGTGGAGAGGGGACACCCGCCATTACGGACATATGACGCTCAAATCCGCGCAAAGGTTGATTACCTTTGCGCAAGAGAATTCATAAAGTGAGACGGGCCGGACGGACAAAGCACCGGCCAGCTGAGTTAAGGCGTTGAATTAAAGTCTCGAGGCGAGGCCGCTGATTCAGCGGCTCTTATTGGCGAGTTTGCGGGCGTAGAGCAGGCAGCTGCACAAAGTCTTTCCATCTTTGATGGCTCCCTTTTCGATCATTTTCACCACTTCAGAGAGCTTCACTAGCCGGAACTCGATCTCTTCATCGGCTTCGGGATGTGCATCTCCAGCCATTAGGCCCTTGGCAAGGTATACCTTCATCGTTTCGCCAAGAAACCCCGGGCTGCCGTAGTACTCAAGCAGAGGCTTCCACTTTTTCGCGCGATAGCCCGTCTCTTCTTCCAACTCGCGCTGCGCTCCGGCAAGCGGATCTTCTCCCGGGTCGAGCTTGCCCGCCGGTAATTCCCACAGATACTGCAGAGAGGCGTGCCGGTACTGACGCTCCATCACGACCCACGGGTCCTTCTTGTCAGTCGAATTATCAATGGCCAGAATCACCACGCTGCCATTGTGGCGAATTACGTCGCGCTCGCTCTTCTTTCCGCCCGGCTCGATCAGCTTGTCGTGTAAAACTCGAAACAGCGGGCCCTGATAGACCACTTTTGAGCTGATCAGCTTTTCCTTCTCGCTTGTTTTCGAGGCGCCCTCCTTCTTTAGCGGCTTGCCGCTTGTCGAGGACTTCTTCAACTTCATGTTTCCCGCATGCGCCATGATCGATTTGCGTTTTGCCGTCTTTTTCTTCGCCATTCGGCAGCATCTCCTTTGAGCACGGTCATGAGAAGTATATGCAATCGCTTCAGTTCCATCGTTTGTTTCCGTCTCGCATGTTGTGCATCGAACCTCCCCGCCATGGCATCCTTTACTCAGCCATTTCTATGCCGGGTCCGTCACAGGACTATTTCGGTTAGCCAGCCAGAAGGGAACGCGTTGCCGACCACAGACTGTCAACCCATTGATGTGGCGCCCGGCCTGAGCCGGCTCTTTGTCGACTTTTGTGGCGGAGATCCGGCAGCACGGCGGTTCTTTTCTTCGCCTTCAAGCACTGACGACTGGCAGAAGCGTCCTGCCGTTTCCGAACACTGGGCAGAGATGGCGGCGGTCATCGTCGCGCAGAATCCCACCGCACCTGCCTCCGTCCTCGAGGCACTCCGAAACGGCGCTGGGACCGTGGTCACTGGGCAACAAGTGGGACTATTCGGAGGACCGCTATTTACGCCCTTCAAGGCAGCGACAGCATTAGCGCGGTCACGAGAGGCCAGCGGCGCTGGACGGCCGCACGTAGCCATTTTCTGGCTGGCAACCGAAGATCACGACTTCGAGGAAATCAACAACGTAACATTTCCCGCAAGAAAAGAGCTGCGAAAGATCGTTTACAGTGCTGGTCCCTCCGTTCCCCGGCCCGTCGGCGATATTGTTCTCGATGACTCCATTACTCCACTGATCGACCAGGCGTGGGAGCTTCTCGGTTATTCCGACGCGATGGAGACGCTGGCCGCAGCCTACAAACCCGGCCATACCTTTGCTCAGGCTTTCGGCGAATTCTACTCGAAGCTGTTCGCTGCCCAGGGTCTGCTCGTTCTCAACGCCGGTTCGCGCGAGATTCATCGCTTGGGTGCTCCGGTTCTGCGAGCCGCGATCCAACAGGCTGACGAACTGCATCACTCCCTCATCGAACGTAATCGGGCGCTCGAAGCAGCCGGATATCATGCGCAGGTGGCCGTTGCGCCGCGGTCGAGTCTGCTGTTTCTCATTGACGAGCGCACAGGTGCGCGAGTGGCTCTCAGGCGTATCGCGCCGGGAGCGAAAGACCCCCACGGACTATGGCAGGCGGGACGTCAGACCTGGTCCACCGAAGACCTTCTCGGGATTCTCGCAGAAGCACCGGAGCGCATTTCGCCCTCAGCATTGCTGCGTCCGGTATTCCAGGACTTTCTGCTGTCCAGCTCCATGATCGTCGGCGGTCCGGCGGAAGTGGCGTATTTCGCGCAATCTGCCGTGCTGTACGACAAGATCCTTGGCCGAACCACACCCGCAGAGCCGCGTCTTTCCGCCACTCTGATCGAGCCTGCCATCGGCGAGCTTTTGCGAAAGCACGAGATCACGCTCGGGCGAGTATTCGCAAACACGCCTGACTCTCTCGCTCAGCTTCTGGCTGCGCGCGCCATGCCGGTTGAAGGCAAGGGCAAACTTGCCGAAGCGGGAAACGCGCTCGATGGAGAACTCGCCCAACTCCTCGACTGGATGCATTCACTGAATGCGGATCTGGGCCGCTCCGGCGAAACGGCCGCAAGAAAGATGCGCTACCAGATGAATCGGCTGCGTCGCCTTGCCGCGAACTTCCAAGTGCAGCGCGACGCCTCGCTGGCACGCCATGCACAAGCCATCACTCAGGCAATCTTTCCGCAGGGCATTCCGCAGGAGAGGGTCCACGGCGCGGCATACTATTTTGCCCGCTACGGATTTGAACTGGCTGAAACACTCACAGAGCAGGCTCTCGATCCCTGTCCCGGCCACAAGGCAATCTGGCTCTAGATTCTTGTTGCGCGATTCAGCGAGTGCGCGGCCTTTCCCCCAACATATCCCAGCTGGCGCGCCCGTTGAACGTGTCTGCGAAGAGTTCGTAGCTGCGTCCGCATCCCGTGCATTGAAAGCTGTGTTCCAGCAGGTTTCCGGGCCACTCGGGGCTGAACAGATCCTGCAGCGGGCAAGTGGCGTGCACCATCATGAAAGTGCCCTCGGCCACAACGGTGATGAGCTGGCGTGCCATGCCGAGGTACTCGCGCGGCTCGCTGATGTCGAAACTTCTGGTGAAGTCTGCGCACTTGGGGCATGGCGCCATGCGCCAAGTTTGACACGATTCTGGTTGAAGCATCGTACTCGAAGGTTCAATGCAACCATGTCCCAAAGGCACGTTGCAGGAGTTAATCGATTCGCTGGCCGAATTGCAGCAGATACCCCGAGTTGTCGCGAATCGCGAACTCACGCATGCCGTATTCGAATTCCTCGATCGGATACTCGACGACGCACCGGTCCTTCATTCGGCTCCAGAGCGACTCAACATCGTCAGTGTTGAAGTAAAGCGACCCGGTCATCTTCGGCTTGTCGAAAGGAATATGCTCATTCGGCAGGGTAAGCATCACCTCCGCGCCATCCAGACCCATGCATGCCCATTCCGGATTAGAGTTCAAACAACTGAAGCCGAGAACGTCTCGATAGAACTCGATCGCGGGCTCCATCTCGGTCACGGTCAGCATCGGTGTCACATCAAGGATCTTCATTCACACCTCGCGCAGATTCGGTGCGGCCCGGTCAACTATGTGGAGTGAAAACACCCAGAAACTAAGAGGCGGGCCGCCGGAATTCGGGAGTGGAAGGACTTCCCGAAACCGGCTGCCCGCTGGACCCTGAACCGGGTCTAGGTGGTATGTTTAGTTTAGGCTCGTTGCAGGGGAAAGCAAGTCCTTTTTTGGACTGAGAATTCCCTGTAGTGACAGCTATCACAGATCCCCGTGAAAGCGCCCGTCAAGCGTTGACTTAGGGGTTTGCCCCTGATACAAAAAGGTGTTCCACCCGCGCGGCGGAAATCAACCTCTCTGCCCGAAACTAACTGAAAGTCAGCATGCAAGAACTCATACAACAAGTCGAAGCGCTGCTCCTCGGCGCCGTGCCTACGGCTCTGCTGTTTATCGTGCTTGTTCTCTGTTACCAGTTTCTGGTACAAGGACCGCTGAGCCGCACGCTTAAGGAGCGTCGTGCTCGCACCGAAGGCGCTGTCGAGGACGCGCACAAGGCAATTGCCCAAGCTGAAGCCCGCGCAGCCGAATATGACGAAAAGCTGCGCCAGGCGCGCGCCGAAGTCTACAAAATGCGCGAACAGCGCGCAAAGCAGCGCAACGCAGAGCGCGATGCCGCTCTCGAGACTGCGCGCAAGGCTGCCGGCGCAAGGGTCGCACAGGCCAGGGCCGATCTGGATGCTGAGACGTCCCGCGCGCGCCAGGCAATCCAGGGATCGGCGGCAGAACTGGCCAATCAGGTGGTTCGAGCGGTGCTTCCGGTCGCCGCCGGGGGATCCCGTTGAAAAACACTTCTCTTCAATCGCGTGTTGTCTCTCGATTGTTGCTGGTGGTAGCCGTTGCCGTGATGGCGGTCGGAGTTTCACTCTCGCCTTGCCTTACCTCAGCGCAAGAGGCTGCTGCCCCGGCCCAGCATGCCGTTACCTCGTCTGCTCCAGAAGCAACCGGCGCTGCCCATGCTGAAGGTAGCAAGGCAGAGGAGGACGACCACAGCCAGTACCTATACGGCCCTGTGGTGCAGACACTGGCGCGTATCCTCCATTTGAAGCTTGAGACTGCTTCCCGCCTCTTCCAGGTCATCAACGCCGCGATCATTATCCTTGCTATTCTCATTCCGCTCGGCAAGCGCATGCCCAAGCTGCTCCGCAGGCGCTCTCAGAAGGTGCGCGACGATCTTGAAGCAGCCCGCAAAGTGACGCGGGACGCCAATGCCCGGCTCGGTGCCGTCGAGGCAAAGCTCGCGAATCTTGGTCAGGAGATTGCAAAGTTTCGGAGCGAGGTTGAGCAACAGATCGTTCAGGACGAGCAGCGCAGCAAGGCTGCCCTTGAGGAAGAGGGCGCCCGCATCGTGGCCTCAGCCGAGCAGGAAATCAGTGTTGCAGCGGCACAGGCAAAGCGCACCCTTCGCAACTTCGCGGCGGACCTGGCAATCGAGCATGCCTCGAAGCAACTGGTCTTGACGCCGGAAACCGATCGCGCCCTGATTGCGCAGTTTGTAAGCGAGACGGCGAAAGGAGGGCAGAACTAATGGGCGCATCCGCTTTTCGATATGCCCGCGCCTTCGCCGACGTTGTCTCGGCGGCAAGGCTGGATACGGCCGCGCTCGAACGGCAATTCAATGACTTTCTTGGAACATGGGATGAGAGCACCGAGCTTCGTGATCTGTTCCTGAATCCAGCAGTGCCCGCGGGCCAGAAAGTTTCTGTTCTCGACAAGCTCAACACGAAGCTTGGGCTTCAGAAGGAATTACGCAACCTCATCGCCGTGATGATCAACAATGGCCGCATCGGCGAGGTGCACGACGTTGCCAAAGCATGGCGCGCCGAGATGCAGGAACGGCAGGGGATCCGCCAGGCAGAGATAGTCACTGCCCGCGAGCTCACCGGCAAGGAGCGGGATGATCTGGTGGCCGGAGTTGGCAAACTCGCAGGCTCTCGCATTGAGGCAAGTTTCAAGCTCGATAGTTCCATCATCGGTGGCACTGTCGTGCGAATCGGGTCCACCGTGTACGACGGCTCGGTCCGTGGCCGCCTGGAGCGGTTGCGGGAAGAGCTCTTGCAGGATTAGCGATTGGCGTTCGGGAGATCGAAACGCTTGATCACCCGTTTCAAGGTTTTTGAAAAGTCGGAAATCAGAACCGGAGCAGGGGAAGAAAAATTTCTTAGTCACGGAGTTCAGGCGTAATAAGCAGTGCAGCATGCTGATCCCTGAGTCCTGACCACCCTGGTCCCTGAGGAAAGAAATGGCTCAGATCAAGGCAGACGAGATTACGCAGCTTCTTCGCGAACAGATCGCGAATTACGACTCGAAGGTCCAGGTTGATGAAGTTGGGACGATTACGTCTCTCGGCGACGGCATTGCGCGCCTTCACGGCCTCGACAAGGCGATGGCGGGAGAGCTTCTCAACTTCCCGCACGGCATCGCCGGACTCGCTCTCAACCTCGAAGAGGATCAGGTAGGCGCAGTTGTGCTCGGCGACTACACAGAGCTCCAGGAAGGTGACGAGGTCAAGCGCTCCGGCCAGATTCTCAGCGTGCCCGTGGGCCCCGCCATGATCGGCCGTGTCGTCAACGCGCTCGGTGCGCCCATCGACGACAAGGGTCCCATTGCGGCCAACGAAGTGCTTCCGGTGGAGCGCCTCGCTCCCGGAATCATCGATCGCCAGCCCGTGCGCGAGCCCATGGCGACCGGCCTCAAGGCCATCGACGCCATGATTCCCATCGGCCGCGGCCAGCGCGAGCTGATCATTGGGGATCGTCAGACCGGCAAGACTGCGGTGCTGCTTGACACCATCATCAACAACAAGAAGAACGACCTGATCTGCATTTACTGCGCCATCGGTCAGAAGCGCTCGTCGATCGCTCAGGTCGTGCAGACGCTCACTGAGGCCGGCGCCATGGGCCACACGATCATCGTAGCCGCATCCGCCTCCGAACCGGCCCCAATGCTGTATCTCGCCCCCTACGCTGCATGCGCCATGGGCGAATATTTCCGCGACAACGGCAAGCACGCCTTGGTGATGTACGACGACCTCTCCAAGCACGCGATGGCCTACCGCGAAATCTCGCTCTTGCTGCGCCGTCCGCCGGGTCGTGAAGCTTATCCGGGCGATGTCTTCTATCTCCATTCCCGCCTGCTCGAGCGCGCCTCGAAGATGAGCAACGAAAGAGGCGGCGGATCGCTTACTGCGCTGCCCGTGATTGAAACGCAGGCGGGCGACGTCTCGGCATACATTCCGACCAATGTCATCTCCATTACCGACGGCCAGATTTTCCTTGAGACGGATCTGTTTAACTCCGGCGTGCGGCCGGCGGTGAACGTCGGCCTCTCGGTTTCGCGGGTGGGATTCTCCGCGGCAATCAAGGCGGTCAAGCAGGTCGGCTCCACGCTGAAGCTCGACCTCGCACAGTATCGCGAACTGGCGGCATTCTCGCAATTCGGCTCCGACCTGGATCCGCTTACCCAGAAACAACTCAACCGTGGTCAGAGACTCACCGAGCTTTTGAAGCAGCCGCAGTTCCAACCGCTCACCTGGCAACAGCAGGTCGTGATTCTGTTCTCCGGTACGCAGGGCTATCTCGATGACCTTCAGGTCTCCGACATTCGCGCCTTCGAAAAAAGCTTGTACAAGTACTTCGACAGCGCGCAGACGGCATTGCTCGACGACCTGACCAAGAAGAAGTCGCTCGATGACGACCTGCGCAACCGGCTGCACGCAGCCATCAAGGAATACAAGGCCAACTTCCAAGCGGAACTGGCTTCAGCAAAGGCGTAAAAAGCAGGGAACGGGGATCAGGGGCCGGGGTTCAGAACGATGGTACGGTCATTTCGAGATTTGGTGGTTTGGCACAGATCGATGCAGATGGCTGTTCTGGTTTACCGATTGACTCAGGAGTTCCCACGAGAAGAGATCTACGGGCTTACGAGTCAGATGAGGCGCGCGGCTGTTTCAGCTCCCAGCAACATTGCCGAAGGGCACGGTCGACTTGGAACAAAAGAATACACGCAATTCCTCGGTGTGGCCCGCGGGTCGAATTTTGAATTGCAAACGCAGCTCGAACTTGCACGTATGCTGGGAAAAGGCGATCCCAAATTGCTTCAGGAAGCAGATGGTTTGCCGCACGAAGTGGGAAAGATGATTTTTGGGATTCTGGAATCAATCAAGGATAAGGGCTTGCTGAACTGATCCCTGAACACTGACCCCTGATCCCGGGAAGAGTTTATGGCAAATGTACTCGATCTAAGGCGACGAATCCGCAGCGTGAAGAGTACGCGGCAGATCACCAAGGCCATGAAGATGGTTTCGGCGGCAAAGCTGCGTCGCGCGCAGGAGCGTGCGCTTGCGGCGCGGCCCTATGCAAAGATGATTACCAGCGTCCTCGAATCGCTGGTTCGCCGCATCGACATTTACGACGAGGAGACGGGCAACCTGCACCATCCGCTCTTTGTGACGCGGCCAGAGAAGCGTGTGCTGCTCGTCGTAATCAGCGGCGACAAGGGATTTGCTGGCGCATTCAACGCTAACATCATCAAAACCGCATTTCAGTTCATCAAAGGCAATACCGACAAAGAAATCGATGTCGAGGCAATTGGACGAAAAGGCCGTGATCACTTGAAGCGGCACTATCCCTTCGCCGTCTACAACGAACAGGTTGACGAGAATGGCAATAAGCGCCAGGTCCGCGACCGCAAGGCCGCTGTCGAACTCACCGGGGACTATCCCGGCCTGCTTCTCAAATTGGAAGCACGGCCCGTCTTTGAGATCGCACAGTGTATCATCTCCCGCTATTGCCACGAAGAAATTGACGCCGCCTACGTCGTCTACAACGAGTTCAAGTCCGTCATTTCGCAGCGCCTCGTCGTTGAACGCTTATTGCCGATCATGAAGCTTGGCGTCCCACAAATCACAGGGGCTGCCGAGCCAACCACCGAAGAGCGCGAGCGGGCCGGGGAAGCTGCTCGCAGTGCAGGCATCTCCCTTGAGCCCCCAGATACCACCGCGGCAGACGAAGAAGCAAAGAAGTTCGGCACCGCTGAGGTGGACTACATCTACGAGCAGCCAATCGAAGAGCTGTTCAACAATTTGTTGTCGCAGTACGTCTCGGCGATGCTTTATCACGCCATGACAGAGTCGGTTGCCGCTGAGCACGCGGCCCGCATGACAGCCATGGATTCGGCGACGAACAACGCCACAGAAATGATCGACTCCTACACGCTCCTGATGAATCGCGTGCGGCAGGCCGCCATCACCAAGGAAATTATCGAAATCGTCAGCGGCGCCGCCGCTGTCTAGCACTTTGGAAGGCAGAGTTTATGGCAGAGAATTTTGGCAAGGTGATTCAGATCTCGGGTCCGGCCGTGGACGTGCAGTTTGAAGAAGCGACGATGCCGCCCATTTACCAGGCGCTGCGCGTCACCAGCGATGGCTTTAACGTGCCCACACCCATCAGCATCATGCTTGAGGTGCAGCAGCACCTCGGCGAGGGTCGCGTCCGTACCGTTGCCATGCAGGCCACGGACGGCATGGTTCGCGGAATGAAGGCCATCGACCTCGGCGGTCCCATCCGCGTGCCCGTGGGCAAAGAGACGCTCGGTCGCGTAATCAACGTGATCGGCGAACCGGTGGATGAACTTGGTCCCGTCGACGCGAAGATCCGCAATCCAATCCATCGCCCCGCGCCGGCCTTCGACGAGCAGTCCACGCGCGAAGAGATGTTCGAGACCGGCATCAAGGTCATCGACATGATTCAGCCCTTCTTGAAGGGCGGCAAGATTGGCCTCTTCGGAGGCGCCGGCGTTGGCAAGACCGTCGTCATTCAGGAACTCATCAACAACGTGGCGCAGAAGCACGGCGGATACTCGGTGTTTGCCGGCGTCGGCGAGCGCACCCGCGAGGGCAACGACCTCTGGCTCGAAATGACCGAGTCTGGCGTAATCAAGCCGGGCAAATGGCAGGAGTCGAAGTG
>Ga0306920_100014261_pt1 | contig 10851 bp, 10 predicted proteins | sample flu12Cox44000170_FD_204666 | JGI IMG/M metagenome (GOLD analysis project Ga0306920, IMG submission 204666) | Lab enrichment of tropical soil microbial communities from Luquillo Experimental Forest, Puerto Rico - flux4day.12C.oxic.44.000.170 (v2)... | ecosystem: Environmental > Terrestrial >... | reverse complement strand
GCCGCCGGCGCGATCGCAAAGCCCAGGCTCACCCCAATTCGGCGTAGCGAGCAAACCCCTCCTCGATATCGCCGAAGAACACCCGCTGCCCATTCGCCAGCAGCAACGCTTTGTTGCACATGGCGCGGCAGAAATCGATCGCGTGCGAAGCCATGACCATGATCTTGGCGCGGCTGATGAATTGCTCGGTGCGCGCGCGCGCTTTCGCTTGGAAATGCGCGTCGCCCGCGCCGATCGCTTCGTCGATGAGCAGCACGTCGGGAACCTGGATCGTCGCCATCGCAAAAGAGAGCCGCGCGTTCATGCCGGCGGAGTAGATACGGGTGGGCAGGGCAAGATATTCGCCGAGTTCGGTGAATTCCTCGATGTCGCGGATGTATTCGGGCAGGCGTTCCCTGGGCCAGTCGTAGAGATCGGCGACGAGGCCGATGTTCTCGTAGCCGGTGGCATCGGGATTGGGCGCGAGGTTCTGGCCGAGCAGCGCCATCACTTTGCCCTCGATCGCCACGCGGCCGTCCGAAGGCGGGTAAATGCCGGCGATCAGCCTCAGCAGCGTGGTCTTGCCGGCGCCATTGTGGCCGATGATGCAGACCCGGTCGCCTTCCTCGAGCGCGAGATCGATGTTGCTGAGCGCGTGAACGATGGTACGCGCGCCCGCGTGGCTCACATTGCGCGAGCCGAAGTTGGTGCGACCGAACTTCGGCATGCGCAGCAAACGCAGGGTATTCGCATCGTACACGGGAATGTGCACGCTGACGCCCTCGAGGTTGACGCGGGACATGGTCGCGCAGAGGCCTTGATTTAGACGCAGAACGCGAGGTCACGCCGCATCCGGCGATGGGCCATGATCTTGGAGCGGGAGTATTGGCAAATGTTATCAAGCCACGCCCGCGTGCGCAGGGCGAGCCAAAGGGCCGCGCCCGAGTGGGGCGTAGCGGCGCCGGTGGTGGCGTCGAGTGCCTGCAGCATAAAAGTTCCGCTTCGCGCTATTCCAGTCGCGCGGTTCCGTAGGCCGTATCTTTGCAGCAGACAAGGGGAACGTTTACCTCTAAAGCCCCTTGTCGGGAGGCGGGCGCAATGAGCCGGAATAATGAGCCCGCGGGAGCGTTGATCCGTGATGCGGGTTTCAGTCGTCATTCCGGTGTACGAGCGCCAGACGCTGGCAGAGCGGGCGTTGCGCAGCGCCCGGTCCCAGGACGTCGACGGGATGGAAATCATCGCCATCGATGACGCTTCCGAGCCGCCGTTCCAGCTTCCCGCCGATCTCGCCGCCGATCCTCGTGTCCGCGTTCTTCGCCATGCGCAAAATCGCGGCGCCGGGCGCGCGCGCGACACCGGGGTGGGGGCGACGCAGGGCGAATGGATCGCCTTCCTCGACTCCGACGATTATTGGCTGCCCGGCACGTTGGCGCCGCGGCTCGAACTTGCCGAGCGTGCCTTCGCGGCGACACGCGATCCGATGGTGGCCTATGCCGCCGGCTTTGTGCTCGACCGACGGACGCCGACCCAGCAGCATCAGGAGACCCGGATCCCGTTGGGGAGCGCCGACATCAATGACTTTCTCAGCGGCTGCTGGTTCGCGCACGGCTCGACCGCGCTGCTGCGGCGCGAGGCCTTTGCGCGGGTGGGGGAAAGCGACCCAGCGCTTCGCCGCTTTGAGGATTACGACTGGTTCGTTCGTTTCGCGCTTGCGGGCGGGCGCCTCGAAGTGTGGCCCCATGTCGCGGCGATCGTGGAGGTCTCGCACAAGCCGCGCGTCTCGGCGGTCGAGGACGTAGTCGCGCACCTGCGTGCGAAATACACCGATCCGCACGGGCCGTACCGGCTGGCGCCCAGGGCCATCAACCGCCTCGAGGCGTGTTTCGATTTCGAACTCGCCTCCAGCCTGTCGGCCGACAAGCAGTGGGTGCCGACGCTCGTTCACCTCGCGCGATCCTTCTGGCGCCTACCGCGCACGACGCTGCACCTGCGCCGCCTGTGGAAGGAACCGTGAGGCGATGGCGGCGGCGTTCGGTTGCACCTGAGTTCATGGACCGCGAAACGTCGGGCGTCGATGGATTTTGGTCGGCGGTAGGCTTATCGTCCGTGCTCATGGGCATCGTTGAGCGCGTGCGCGAACTGGGTCGCACAAGAGCGGCCGCGCCTGTTAAGCAGGCTCTCAAGCGGGCCATCGATCTCATTGACGGGACGACGTTTCGTGCAACTCCTACGCCGAGCCCAGAGGGGCCGATTTCTTCCTTTTATGAAGGTTACGGCTACGCGATTTTCCGAGGCGCCATCGAACGAGCAAACATCGACGCGTTGCACGAAGCACTCGAAGCCGAAGTGATCGCGTCGCAGGCCGCGTTCCTCCGGCACAAGTCCCTCAAACATGAGCCGAACATCTTTCTCGAGGGCACACGCATTCCGGTGGATGGCTTGCTCAACCCGCACGCCCAGAGTGACACCCCGCGCACCGCCGCGGCGATCGAGTCGCTGCTGCTAACCGACCGCATCGCCGACCTCCTTACAAGCATCGACGGCGCCCAGAACTATACCGTCCATCAAACCATCGTGTTCTTCACGCCGCCCGGTACTGGGCTCCACCTCGACGGATGGAGCTTCGATACTGACCCGCGCGGATACGGGCACACGCTATGGGTTCCGTTTGAGCCGGTCACGTTACGCAACGGTCCGCTGGCCATCGCGCCATGGCCGCGGGGTAAAGTTGTCGCGCCGTCCGAGTTGGACGTCGAATCGGCGTCCGCCGACGCATATGAAAGCTACCACGCCGCGCTGGCTGCATACGTACGGCGACACGCGCCGGATTGCGTTGTACCTCAGTTGGACCCTGGCGATCTCGTCGTTTTCGCATCGACCACGCCGCACGGAACCTTGCCGTTCGAGCAGCCATCCCGGCGGGCCATGCAAGTGATTGTCAGACCGAGTAACCTCCGCTGGGGCTCCTGGCCGCAATTCGATGCCGGGCTGGATCATAGTCCTAACGGCCCATGGGGAGCCTTGAAATCGGTCGGCGACCGGTGGCGGATCGTTTGTCTGACAACGGTTTGAATAATCCTTGGGCCGCCCGCATGAACCGCGCAGGAACGACGCTGCTCCGTTCGGTTGCACCTGATTGTCTGGCCCCCTAGAATCCGCGCTATGGGGAAGGCACCGGATATCCCGGCACTGACGGGGCTGCGCTTCATCGCCGCCGCGACGATCGTGTTTGCGCATTTCGCGGAAGGCTCGGAGTTTCGACCGTTCGGACTGCACAGCCCGATTTCCCCGATCGGGATGCCGCTGTTCTTCACGTTGAGCGGCTTCATCGTGCACTACGTCTATGCCGGGTCGTTCGCGCGAAGTTGGCGTTCTGCCGTTCCGAGCTTCGCGTTCGCGCGGTTCTCGCGCCTATATCCGCTGTTCTTCGCGATTCTGCTGTTTTATCTGCTCGGAAAATTGGGGCGCATGTTCTACGCCCACCCCGGCATCGGGCTGTCGTTCACGACGTTGACCGGAACATGGTGGTATTGGGTGGTCGATGGCCAGTCGCTCGCCGGCCAGCGTTATCACATCTCGTGGTCGATCTCGACCGAGATGTTTTTTTATTTGATCTACGCGCTCGTGCTCTATCGGATCGCCGCGCTCTCCAGCGTTCGGCGCTGCATTGTCCTGTTAGCCCTTTTGTGCGTGCTGACGTTTACGGTTTTCTACGTCGTGTTTGCCACCCAAGACTCCTGGCTGGCATACGTTCTCGCGCGCCACCCTGAATACATCTCGAACGACGTCGATGAGAATAATTCATTCCACCGTTGGCTCGTCTATCTCTCACCCTATTTTCATATCCCTGAGTTCCTCGTCGGCGTCCTGACCTGCCAGATCTATCTGCTTATCCGCCGCCCGGGTGCGCTTGTCCGGGCCGCGACCGGCGAAATCCTCGCCTGGAGCGGCGTCGCGTGGCTCATTGCCGCCATGGCGCTTCTCGTCACGCAATGGGATTTCGGCCACCGCGGCCAGTTCCTGGATTATGTCGTTTTCCTGCACAAAAATTTCCTGATGGCGCCGGGCTGCGCTCTGCTGATCCTGGCGCTGGCGCTCGGCGGCTCCTCAATCGCGCGCGCTCTCGGCCGTCGGGTGCCGACCTATCTGGGCGAGGTCAGCTACTCCATCTACCTCGGGCACCCGTTCGTGTTCACCTTCTTGTTCGTCATCGGGCTCGGCGCGCCGGTCTACGAGATGACAATCGGGCTTGTCCTCGTCGCCGTTTGGGCAAGCCTGCTCTATTTCTCGATCGAACGCCCGGGCAAGGCTTGGCTGCGCGCGGCCTTCAACGCCGCCTACGGGCGGCGCCCGCCTACGACGCCGGCGCCCGCCGCCCAACTCGAGGACGCCGCCCACATTGCGGCCGGGCGCTGACCCTTTGCCGCAAACCGAACGTGACCGCCGCCCGCCGTTGAAGTCGGTCAAATTGCTGCTGCCGGTCTGGGGCCATCGCTACGTCAGGCAATTCCTGGAAATCGGGCTGCCCACGTTGATGGCGCCCGGCAATGTGCCGGCGTTGGCGCAGTCGCTGCCGAGCGAATTTGAAATTCTCACCAGCGCGGCGGACGAGAGCTATATCCGGCAGCACCCGGTCTTCCTTCGCCTGGCCGAGATTTGCCGTGTGAACATCCGGCCGATCGACCGTCTGATCACGGCGGGCAACAACTCAACGACGCTTACCTTGGCGTACGCGGAGGCGATTCGGGCCGCCGGCCGCGCCATGCTCGATACGTGCTTCTTCTTTCTCGTCTCCGACTACATCGTTGCCGACGGGTCGCTGGCGAGTGTGCTCGCGCGCGTACGCGCCGGCGCCGGCGCGGTGCTGGTCGGCAATTTCCAGGTGACCGCCGAGGAGACGATGCCCTGGCTGCGCGAGCGCATCGGCCTTGACGCGGCGGCAGGCGCCGCAATTTCGGCGCGCGAGCTGATGCGCTTTGCGCTCGATCATCTCCATCCCGCCACGGTCGCGAACACCGTGAATGCCTCGCTCACGCACAACGCGCATACCAATCGCCTGTTCTGGCGCGTCGATCCCGAAACGCTGGTCGGCCGGTTTTATCTGATGCACATGATCGCGGTGCGGCCCGAGGTCATCGATTTCCGGGTCGGGGCCTCATGGGACTATTCCTTCGTGCCGGAGATGTGCCCTTCCGGAAACGTGCCCGTCATTACCGACTCGGACGAATACCTGGTGGTGGAAATGCAGCCGCGCGCGCACGAAGCGGGTTTTCTGCGGCAAGGACCACTGCGCCCGGATGCGCTGGCGCACAGCCTCGAGGAATGGACGACGGCGCAGCATCGCGAGAACGTCGCGCTTACGCTCATCTATCACGCCGGCGAACTCCCGCCGGCGCTTCCCGCAGCCGTCGCTGCGGCGGACGACTATGTGGCGCAGGTGACCCGGCACCTGCGCGGACCGCCGCAGCCTCATTACGGGCATCCCTATTGGCGCGGCGCCATTGCAACGGTCCAGGAGGCGGCGCGCGGGCGCCTGAGCGCCGAGGCGCTGCGCAACCTCCTCGGCGCGTCCAGCCGCCGCGGCTATTGGGTCGAGCGCCTGCGCGCGCTTCTGATCGGTTATCCGCCGCGCGTGCGGCCCTGGCATCCGCGCTGGCCGGACTATCGGCCGGTGTTGCGGTGGCTCTCGCCTTTCGCGGCTGACCCGGCGCGGCGTTTATTGCACGTGTCGGACGCGCCGACGCTGTTCTCGGTGATGCTCGCCCAATACGGGCCGCGCGTCGTTTCGATTCAAACAACCCCGTTTCTTCAGCGCCCACCTGAGCATGAGGTGTCTGCCGACCGCTTCGACCTGTGCCTCGTTGAACTCGAGCAACGCGATGTCGAGAACGCAGGCGAACTCATCCGCCGGTTTGCGTCATCGATGAAAAGCGGTGGCGCGTTGCTGATCGTGATACGCGAATCGCGACCGATGGAAAGCGCCGAACGGTTCGCAACGGCGCTCGGCGAGGCGTTGCGCGGCACGGCTCCTGCCGCGCGGGTGGAACAGGTCCGCTCTGTCCCGGCAAGCCGTTTGCGCGCGTGGTCGTACCAGACGTTCGCCCGTCTCGGCGCGACCGCGCACCAGCGGCCCTCAGTGGGGCTTCCGGGGCTCGCGCTGTTTGCCTTGCCGCTCGCGTTGTTCACGCTGGTGCTGAACCTTTTCGCGGCAGCCGGCGGTGCCCACGGGCCAGCGTCGAGCTTGCATATCGAAGTGCGAATAGCGAATAGCGAATAGCGAATGGAATTCCGGCAATCTCTCTTACCATTCGCTATTCGCTAATCTCCCACATTCACCAACACCCGCCCCGCGTTGCCGCTGCGCACGAGATCGAGCGCAGCGTTGATCTGGGCGAGGGGGAATTCGTGCGTAATGATGCCCTCGAACGAAAGCCGGCTGGCGCGCACCAATCGAATGATGCGCGGGATGTCGATATGTGGGGCGGCATCGCCACCGTGCGAGCCGGTGAGCACTTTGTTGAAGTGGATCGGCAGCGTGTAAATCGTGACCTTCTCGTTGGGCACGCCGACCAGGACGCAGGTTCCGTCCGCATGGGTCAGCTCGTAGGCGAGCTCGATCACCGATTTGACCCCGGTCGTCTCGAGCACTTTGTCGGGGCCGGCGACGCCGACGATCGCGCGGATCGCGCCTGCGACGTCGCTCGTTTTCGATGCGTCGATGCAGTGGGTCGCTCCGCGCGCCTTCGCCATCTCGAGTTTATGGGCAAGCAAATCGACCGCGATGATCGGATAGGCGCCGGCAAGCTGCGCGAATTGCACGAGGCTGAGGCCGACCCCGCCGACCCCGAAGATTACCACCGACTCGCCGATCTTGAGCTTGGCGTCATTGTTGACGACGCCCGCGGCCGTGGTCACGGCGCAACCGAACAGCGGCGCGAGTTTCAGGTCGAAGTCCGCCGGGATCGGCGTCATCCGGTTCTCCGACACCACGGCGTAGTCGTTGAAGGTGGTCACCCAGCCGGCGTTGAGGTGCTCGCCGCGCCAGCGATACGTCGGCGTACGGCTGGCGATGCCGCGGCTCGGCCGCCAGTGCAGCACCACCGTGTCACCGGGTTTGACCTGCGTCACGCCGGGGCCGATCTCGATCACTTGTGCCGAGGCCTCGTGCCCGAGCAAGTGCGGCAGGAACTTGTCCGGCCCTTTGACCGCGTCGATCTCGTTGATCTGCGCGCCGCAGATGGTCGTGTGCAGCACCTTGACCAGCACCTGGCCGGCGTCGAGCGCTTCCGGCAGCGCGATCTCGTCGACCACCAGCGGTTCGCGCGAGCGGGCAAGGATGGCGGCCCTGGCGGATTTGATCTGCATGCCCGTCACTTTCCCTGGCGCGCGAATAGCGAGTAGCGAATAAGGATTAGACCGAAGACCTAACTATTCGCTATTCGCCATTCACTATTCTCCCTACTCGAAGTAGATGAACTCGTAGTCGCCGGTATAGCCGAAGTGGTTGTAAAGCCAAATCCACGACGCAGTATCGAAAAAGGCCTCGGCGGTGAGCGCCCAGCACTGCATATTGAATTGTTCGTGCTCGTTGCGGTAGCTCTCGACCATCACGTATTTGTTGCGTCCGACGCGCTCGATTTCCTGCAAGGCGGTTTGCAGCTCGAAGATTTTCAGGTTGTGCAAGGTGCCGAGCGAGACCACGAGATCGAAGGCGCCCTCGCCGAACGGGTAGCGGTCCTGCGCCTTGTAGCGAAACAGCCGGTCGCGCAGCTCGGGCTTGGCGTCGGCGAGGCCGTGAAGCGACACGTCGAAGCCGACGAGGCGCGCCTCGGGCAACAGCTGCATGAACTCGTAGAGCAGGAAACCCTTGCCGCAACCCACGTCGAGGATGCTCGCGTCGCGCTTGAGGCCGTACAGATCGATCAACGCCTGCGCCACCGGCTTCCAGCGGCCGGGGATGTAGCGATAACCGCCGTAACCGTAGCGCCGGTCGCCGTCCCAATAATCGGCCTCGTATTCCTTGGCCTTGCGCATGCAGTGGACTTTGTCGTCCATCATGCGCGCGACATAGTCGCGCTCGGCCATCTGGTGGAGGGGCGTGACTACGTTGAGCAGGCGGCCCATGGACTCCTCGTGGATTGTCGGCGATGTGCTGGGCGGGAGTGGGCGGAATGTCAAGCGCCAGGTCGCATGCGTCACCCGCGCGCGAGCTTGAGGATGTTTTCAAAGCCGCCGAAGCGCACCGCGGGATCGTCGCGCAGCGCAAACCCCGACTGCGCGATCTCATAGGCCCGTTGCGGGTGGTTGCAGACGATGTCAAGACATTCGGCGAGGCTTTCGTCATCATAGCGGAACAAGAGGGCATTCCGGTCGTGCGTGAAAAGGCGCCGGTGCACCGGAGTATCCTCGACGAGGACAGCGCAGCCGGCGTTGAGCCCGTTCTGGGTCCGGTCGTGGAACAAGTCGTTGGCGTAGTTGGCGGTGAGCACCGCTCGGCACGATTTCATCCGCTCGGCGGTGGCCGCCATGGCGATGGTGCGGGCGTCCGTGCTGATGCTCGCGAGCGCCCCTGAAACCGGCGGGGCCGCGTCGGTCTGGATCGCGACGGGAAAGCGCGCAGCCACCGCGAAGATCTGCGCCCTGCGCTCTATCTGCACCGTATCGTCGACGATCTGAAAGCAGCGGTGGAAGTCGCTCCCTGTCAACTCGCGGCCGGTGCGCGCAAGTGCGGCGACCAAATGCGCCTCCAGCGGCCCTGCGAGATCGTGGCGCGCCTGTTCGATCGCTTCGCGTAGCGCCGTCTGCAGGCCGGGGTCGATGCGCGCAAGCCGCTCGCGCGCCTCTGCCATGGTGCCGCCGATGCGCTTGATTCCGAGCGGAATGAGGCACGTCGTCTCGCGGGCAAGAAATTCCTCGGGCAAAAGCGCGGCAATGCGCGAGCGCCAATTGGGCCCAACCGACGCGGTTGAAGCGACGCGCGCGTCTGGCAGGCAATAGCGGCGGAAGTACTGCGCCGCGAATTCCGAGACGAACAGAAAGCGCGAGTTCGCCGCGGTGGCATGGGTGAATTGCTGCCAGCGGGCGCTGGGATGATCGAGGATCCAGTGGATCACCGGGACGTCGCGCAACGCCGCGGCGGCGAGAAAATCCTTGCTGCCGATCCAGCAGTGATCCAATTCCGCGTTGATGCCCAGCACCGCGATCGTGTCCGCGGTCAGGCATCGGCGCAGCCCCGGCCAGCGTCCCGGCGCCTCGAACTCGAATGCTTTGCATTCGAGCCCGATCTGCCCGAAGTATTCGCTTATGTTCTCGGCGTAGACGCGGTCGTGTTCGTGGCGCGTGTGGCAGATTTGCAAATGGCCGGCGCGCGGCACCGGCCGCGGCCAGCGAAACCGGCGCGCGAGCGCATCGAACGACAGCGCGATATCGTCGGCGACGCGCGAGCCCAAGCGCCGCGCCGTTGCTCTCATGCTCATGTGAGCTATCGCTAGACAATATCCGGCCGGCCGGCAATCGCGCGTGCTCGACTCTCTATCGCCCCGGGGCAAATGGACCAAGCTCGAGATCCCGAAGGCGCGCGACGACCTGGGCCGTCCAAGGGTGTTCGTAGAGCCGCTGCATTACCAGCGGATTGAACGTGTTGCGACGCGCGTCCTGCGTAACTCTCGACAAAAAAGCAAACTCTTCGCGCCATGACGCTTCAAACGCTGGTGCGTTCATGACAATAACCATTCCCACCGCCATGGACGGGACCACAAGCCTGATTCTGCTTTGATGCGTCATCCTCCACAGAGCGGCCAACAGCGCGGCCCAGAAAAACACCGATGCGGTCGCGTAGCGCGGGTGGATACCCCAACTTCCGCGCGTGTAGCCGACCACAGAGCCTCGATCGATGAAAAAACCGCCACCGCGGCGAACACGCAGCAAGCTCCATCCACCGGCTTGCGGGCAATCACCAGCCATGAGATGTGGACTGTCAACACGGCAAGCAAAACGACCCCGCCCAGGCCGACGAAGAATTCGTGCCAGCCGGCCGCTGTCCCGACATACTCGACGGCCGTCCGAAAGATCGTGCCGGCTTCGAGCAAATAAAGCGTCGATTGGACCGGCCAGTGATACCCCGTAAAATACAATCCGGTGAACAGCGCATGGAACGCCGCGAGGATGGCGACGGGCCGCCACGAGCGCAGCCACAATCCCAGGAACAGAATCGGAGCGATAAGCAGAAGTCCGCTGCCAAGCGAAGCCACCGCGATCCCATCCGCCGCAACGGCCAAGGCGAGCCATGCAAGAGATCCGGACTTGATGGCTTGCCATAGCGCAACCAAGCAAACGAACGCCGAAAGATGAACGAAGATGAATTGGACGTTGAATGGCCAGGTCAAGTTCAGCCATTGGGACGTCGACCACAACAGGCCGAGCGCCAAGCCGGAAGCGGCCAGCCGGTCGAGGCCCGGCTGAGCGGCCAATCGGGCGCCCACCAACGCGACCGTGCCGAGGCTTGCGTAGGTGACGCCGATCGGCAGAAGCCCGCGCATGCGAAACAACATCGCGTCGGCGAGCAACACGATCCGAGTCGTAACCAATCTATGCTCGTTGTGTTGAGAAAAAAGATCGGACCACGCGTATGTGCCGTGCAGATATTTGAAATAGTCACGCACGAAAACCAACTGATCCCCGAAGGGCATCGGGTGGGTGAGCGTCACACCAAGCCACAGGGAATAGACAGCATAGCCAACGCCGAGGCGGGCCGGATCCAAACACCGATTTCCGATAACGGAGCTTGCGCCGCTTTTGGGGCAGGTCTAGGAATCGTCTCGGGGGCTTTCGACTGTTCCTGGCGCTCACCGTTGCCATTTGCCACTGAGCTCG
>Ga0306920_100014260_pt1 | contig 10851 bp, 11 predicted proteins | sample flu12Cox44000170_FD_204666 | JGI IMG/M metagenome (GOLD analysis project Ga0306920, IMG submission 204666) | Lab enrichment of tropical soil microbial communities from Luquillo Experimental Forest, Puerto Rico - flux4day.12C.oxic.44.000.170 (v2)... | ecosystem: Environmental > Terrestrial >... | reverse complement strand
CGTGCACACGATCCAATGCCCGGGTACAACTGGATCGTGCACGATCACGGCAGATATCTCGGTGCAAGAAGTTGGAAGCACCGCGTCCAATGGTGGCGCTGTGGCGTTGGAGGTCGACGGTATTCTTGTATGCACTTCCGATGCGAGCAATGGCTGCCACTATGCGGTAGAGATACCGTCAGATGGTAGGTTTGTCGAGGCTAACGAGCTGAACTCGTTAAGCAGCGTCGCTCTAGGCTTCCATACGGTCCAGACCTTCGTTTGGTCAGACAATGGGGCTAGTGGCGGCTTTTACAACATCCGATACGCAGTCTACAAGCCCTAGAACCAACAGGGCAGAAGGGGCCGCGGCCGCGCTATGTCAGGCGAGTCAAGGATAGAAGGGCAGCGAAACGTGGTCGTTGCGCTGGAGCAATTACAGCGATTAGCTGCCCATCCAGGCAGTTGGGTTGCTGCCCGGGAAGTAATTGTAGACGAGTTGGGATTTCGGCTTCTGCCGCGCAGCCACTTGGACCGCGAAGCTCATGGCTAGGCAGTCGCCGAGATCTGGGGAAGCCAGTCCCCGGCGCTTCATGTCTTCCTTCTTCTCCAGCTGGATCGCGCCCTTGGCGCCGAAGCCGTATTCCAGTCCGCAGAGATCCTGCGCCAGTTCCGGGTCATCGGGAATCTCGGCACATCCAGTTGCGCCTTGTTGGTGCCTTCCACCTTGCGCGAATCAACCTGGATGCCGTGCCAGCGATGCTTCAACCGTCCGAAGCATTCCCTGAACCTTCCCGTATTGCGGGTGGGATTCCCGCACACCAGCCACAGGATTTCCGTGTTTGCATCGGTGAGTGCGCCTTCGGTTGTCTCCCAGATGGAATCGACAATCGCGGAAGCCTCGTCAAAGATCACCAGTATCCTGCGACCCTGATTATGGAGTCCCGCAAAACTCTCCGTTGACGTTTCTGTCCACGCGATGATATCGGTGCGCCATGTCCTGGTATGGCGCGGATCGCGGCTGGTCATCGAACTGGCATTGAAATCGAACCAGTGATTGTGGATCGCCATGCGATACCACTTGGCGCATTCGGGCCACAGCTTGGACCGCAACTGCACTTCCGTTCCTGCCGTGAGCACAACCTTGCAATCCGGTGAGCACATGCCCCACAGCGTGAGCATACTGACCAGCGCGGACTTTCCGATTCCGTGACCGCTGGAAATGGCTACCTGGCAGGGCGTGTAGCGCGTGGCGTGATTCTGGAGATGTTGGCCGATCTGCCGGAGAACGTCACGCTGCCACTGCCTTGGTCCGTCCGACTTTGCCAGTTCGCCCTGCTTCCACGGGAAAGCGTGGTGGACAAAGCCCAGCGGATCGTGGCGGAACTGGGTGATCTTTCTGGCGAACTGTGCTTCAAGCTCACGGTCCATGACTTAGTTGATACTGACTTTGCTGGGTCAGGCTGACGGCTGAGCAACGCAGCGCTATCGCGAAGCTTGGCGGCCTGACACGGCAGAAAGGCATGACGCAGGAACAGCGTGAGGCGCTGGCAGCATCGGGAGGGAAAGGCTCCAAGGGTGTCCCTAAAACGAAGCGAAAGGACAAACAAGCATGAGCAAGAAGAAGGGCAACGGCGGGATCGTGAAGTTCCAGGGTTGGTGGACTCTCCGATACCGCCAGACCGTTTCAGAGAAAGGCGAGCTGCGAACCATACAGCGACGGAAGCGGCTCGCGCCTGTCAACGAGCAGTATAAAACAGCGGCATCGGTCGAGTATCTGGCTGATGAGCATCGGCCTGAGAAGGATGGTTTCGCGCCGGTCGCAATAACGACAGTAGCGGACTTCTGCGAGATGAAGTACCTGCCCTTTGTCACAGAGCACAAGCGGCCCAGTACCGTCCGTGGCTATCACCAGGTCTGGCATTGTTATTTCAAGCCGCTGCGGAAGTCGGCAAAGCTTGAACTGCCGCCGCACGATGCCCTGCTGAAGGATGTCAGAACCTATCATGTGCAGCAGTGGCTGGACACCATCGCCAGGACTTGCGGTGTTTCCAAGACTACTTTGCAGCACGTCAAGCATTTCCTGTCAGGAATGTTCCGGCACGCTGCCCAGCAGGACTATCTCGATCCCTCGCGTGGCAATCCGGTGACGCTTTCGATGATTCCGCCGAAAGCTCCCGCTGGCGAGGAAGGCGAGGCTTACTCGTTCGAAGAGGTCAACCGGATGCTGGAGGTTCTGCTGGAACCGGCGGCCACTGCGGTCGCGACTGCGGCCTATGGCGGATTTCGCGAAGGCGAACTGCGCGGACTTCAATGGGAAGACTACAAGCTTCCATCAGGCGATCAGCCTTCTCTGGGTATGCTGTCCGTCACCCGCAGCGTTTGGCGCAAACACATCGACAAGCCGAAGACGAAGAAGTCGGAAGCTCCGGTTCCGGTCATTCCGCAGTTGGCGGATCGGCTGGCGGCGTGGCGTGAGCTTTGCGCCAATCCGGCCAGCGGCCCCATCTTCGCCAACGGTCAGGGCAATCCTCTGAACCTTGACTGGTTGTACAGGACACGGATGAAGGACGTGCTTGCCAAGAGCGGAATCAGGTGGAAGGGCTGGCACGGCTTCCGGCGCGGCCTCGCATCGAACCTGAACCAGTTGGGCGTTGATGACAGCGTCATTCAGGGCATCATGCGGCATTCGACCGTCGCCGTCACGCAGAGGTGCTACATCAAGACAACAACGCCAGAGGCAGAGGCTGCCATGCGGAAATGGTCCGTTTCGATGCCGTTTGGGAACAAGCCAAACCAATGAACTTAGAGAGAAAAAAACCGCTGTATTTTCCGGTTGTGCCTCAGATTGTGCCTCAACTGTGCCTTGCTTTTGGCGCACTGCTGAAAGGCGATCTGCTAAGTGATTGACCTGTCAAGTGATGGCGGAGAGGGGGGGATTCGAACCCCCGATACAGCTTTTGACCGTATAACGGTTTAGCAAACCGCCGCCTTCAGCCACTCGGCCACCTCTCCGGCGGGTAGAATCAACAGGTTATGAAGATCTGGCGGTACTTTTACTGCACACTTACTGCAGCGTCCTCTTCAATGTACTGCACAGTCTTGGATTTAGCAATCGCTTGCTCGAACGCCCGGTTTCGACCCGTTTGTCCCGCACTTTGGCGGTGGAGGGTTGACGGTGGTAGCGACCCATCTTTGATCCACTCGACTGGCACCGCCTGCCATTCTGGATCGCTGGAGATTTCGCCGGTATTGAGGGCTATGAGGGTTCGGCCGGAAATCGGAATGGGCGCGCAGGGGGTGAATGTTGAAGGTCGATCCACGGTACTCAGCAAGCAGCATAAAAATGGGCTTCTTCGCTTTGAACGGGGAGTTACAGAGACGATTGTAGGGCCACTGCTGTTACTCTTAAAAGCGGAAGCCGACGCGGCAGGCGTGATAACCTGCAAAGCAGTTCAGACCGGTTACAATAGCAGTAGTGGAAAGCCACCGCCGCCAACCCGAATACGCGTTTGATCTCAGCGGGGGAGACCTCAGCCTTGACTTCGCAAATACCGTAAGCCGACGAACGGTTCAAGAGCGCCGTACCGATCACCTTACAACTTACGACGATCTGGTTGCGTTCGCACGGCAGTCAAAGGCGCTCTCATTAGGAGAAGCAGAGCAGCACCTGAGCTACGCTCATCAGCACCAACAGCGGGCCAAGGCCGCTCTGCGGGAAGCTTTGGAGTTTCGCGAGGTGCTCTATCGGGCCTTTTCCGCACTCGCCGCGGGAAGCCAGGCACCACCTTCAGACCTGCGGGAAATCAACAACCGCGCGATCCAGGCCATGACGCATCGAAAACTTGTACGCGAAGATGGTCGGTATCGATGGCATTGGCGCTGGAACAAGGCACAGGCGCTGGAGCGTCTTCTATGGCCAATTTCCCAATCGGCGGCGGACCTTCTTACCTCGAGTAATCCGGGCGACGTGCGCGAATGCAACGCGGCGGACTGCGCTTGGCTCTTTCTCGACCGCAGCCGTAACCGGAGCCGCCGTTGGTGCGACATGAAAACCTGTGGCAACCGTGAGAAAGCTCGCCGCCACTATCAACGTGAGCACGCGTAGGTTCCCGTCTACAATACACGCCCATCGGAGGTTACTCCCTGGACTGCGGCCTCACGGTCAGCTTGAGTAACTGGGTACCGCGCACCACTTCGACATCACACGCGACGCCGGTTCGTTCATAGGTAAGCATTCGATGCAGGTCGTCGACACTTCCGATTGGCTTACCGGCAAATCGCACGATCACATCGCGCTCGCGCAAGCCGGCGCGTTCCGCTGGTGAACCGGCTACCACCTCCAGCAACAACAGCCCCGACTCAACCGGCAAATCGTAATAACGCACCAGCCGCCGATGTAAAGAGACTCCCTGGCCTGTAACCCCGATGTAGCTGCGGCGAATGCGGCCGTCGCGAATCAGGTGCGACGCTACAAATTCTGCCGTATCCGCTCCAATTGCAAAACAGATGCCTTGCGCGCCCATGATCGTTGCTGTGTTGACGCCGATGACTTGTCCGCGGGAGTCAACTAGCGGCCCGCCAGAGTTGCCGGGATTGAGCGCCGCATCAGTTTGGATAACGCCATCGATCAATCGTCCGGAGCGCGACCGCATCGTGCGTCCCAATGCGCTCACCACGCCGGCCGTCACCGTGTGCTGAAACCCCAGAGGGTTGCCGATCGCGACAACCAGTTGGCCAACCGTGAGATTGCGCGAGGTGCCAAGCGGAACTGAAACAACGCCCTGCCCGCCGCGAACCACAGCTAGGTCGGTATCGGGATCATCCCCTACCAGTTCGGCGCCGAAGTGCTCTCCGGCGGAGGTGGACGCAATGATCTCGCTTGCCCCGTGTACAACGTGGCTATTGGTGAGAATGAACCCGTCAGGCGTGAAGACAAATCCCGATCCGGTGCCACCGTTGCGCCCTTGATGCACCTGGAGGTGGACGACAGCCGGCCCGACCCGTTGAACCGCCCCCACAACTGCCTGCGAATACGCATCAAGAATCGCAAGATCAGGGTTGTGACCGAGATCGTCCGCGGAAGAGGTTGGATTGGACAGTGAGTCTTGTGCGAGCCAGCTAATCGAAGCCATAGTTCCTCGTTCGATGTGGATGCAGAACGAGTGGGTTTCGATTCGCACCACACGACGAGTCAGTCGCGGCTGGGAGTTCGTGGTTACTCGGCCTTCTTCTGCAGTTCAAGACACCGATCGTGCAGTTTGGCGTCATGGGTCAGGCCGTCTGCAACCACACACTCCCTGTAGGCCGTCTGTGGGTCAGAGTCTTTCAGCATGCTGAAGAGCATGATATGCGGTTGCGGCCAGTCGGGTGACAGATGTGCGGCCTGCTTCAGCTCCTCGACCGCGGCCGGGAGATCGTGCTTTTTCTGATAAACGATCGAAAGGTTGTAGTGAATGTTCGCGTTCTTGGGATCGATGAGCAGCGCCTGCTTGTATTCGGCGATCGCTTCGTCGCTTCGGCCGGAGTCATCTAGGACGCTGCCTAAGTTCATGTGAGTCTGGGCGCTCTTGGGCACAAGGGCCAGGGCGGCTCGGTATTGCTCGATCGCGCCGCCAAAATCACGCTTCGCATACAACAGGTTTCCCAGATTGTTGTGCGCAGTTGCCAACTTCGGATTCAGGCGAATCGCCTCGCGATACTGCGCTGCCGCGGCGTCAACTTCACCGTTCCATTTAAGGGCCAGTCCGAGGTTGTTGTGGGCGTCGGCATCGTTGGGCTTCAGGTGTATCGCTTCTTTGAGTTCCTTGATCGCTTCAGAGTAACCTCGTTTATCAATGAGCAGCCGGCCGAGGTTGTAATGCGCATCGGCGTAATCCGGATAGTCCTTGATAGCAGCGCGATACTCCGAGATTGCACCGTCTGGATCCCCGTCGTGCTCGTTGGCTACTGCCTCGCGAAAATGACGTTCGGCGCTTGCAGGGATGATGGTAGTTGACTTGGCAGGCGGTGACGGTTGGCTGCTCGGTTGAGGCTGTGTTGTTGGGGGCAGTTGCGGGTATCCAGGCGGCGCAGACTGGCTCGCGGGAGTGCCGGGTGTCGGTTTGTTTGGCAGGTTGGTTTGGGCCGCGGAGAGGCTCCAAATAACGACGAACAATAAGACGACCGTTGGCGTGCCGAGGCGCCTGCACAATTCAGGAAATCTCATCATGTATCGAATCAAGTATATCTATATCCCTTGGTCGAAGGGCTACCAATTCGCGACCATTCAGACACCCAGAGCATTCCGCACTTCTTGCACTGCTTTCGACTTCCAGAATCGGGCGTGGTTATCGAGAGTGCACACGGAGCGGCTGTACATCCGGTCAAGAAAAAGAACGCCGCCAAGATGGTCGATCTCGTGCTGCAGAATTCGAGCATACCATCCGGAAGCTTCAATCACGTGCGCAACGCCGGTTCCGTCGAGACAGTCAACGCGTACGTGCCGTGAGCGCGGGACGATCGCAGTAAACCCCGGCACGCTCAGGCAGCCTTCAAAGAATTCGACATCGGGCCCCGATTCCAGGTGGAGCACGGGGTTGACAATCACATGAAAACTGACGGGGCTGCGCTCCCGTTCCGCGATCTGCTCGGGAGTGGCAATCGCGAAATATTCCTGCTTGTCTTCGATCACTGCCAACTGCAATGGCAGGCCGATCTGCGGGGCAGCCAGACCAACCCCTGGAGCATCATTCATCGTCTCGCGCATGTGTTGGATGAGCTGCTGAATTTCTGGGCTTCGCACCTCCTCTGGAGAAAGACGGCGAGCCCGCCGGCGCAATACGGCCTCCCCAACGGAAACGATCTTGAGTCGCATTCGAGCCGCCTCGATAGTTGGCGGATTTGTGAGCGGAACAGCTTGGATTTTATCGAGTCATTCGAGATCGTGACAATCCACGTTAAAGGAGGAAGTCGGACCTCACAAATGCTCATAGAACATTTGGCCTGTGCGGAAACAACCTTCTGCGAAAAACTCATTTCGCACCTGCAGCCTTCTTACGCCTCCCAGTGTCTGTCAGAATTCCGGTGATTGCGTTGCCATCGGGGGTTCCAAGTCCCGTGCACACGTCGTAACCGGGCCCAGCCTGATACGGTTGCCCCGGGGCACCGTTACCTCCAGCAGTGATGTCGTGGAAGCCCTTGGGAAAAGCCGCGTACAGTAGAGAATGTATGAAGCCAACGGGATTCTTGGCTGCCTGGTTGAGGCGCGCCAGCAGCCCGCTCCACAGCGGAGCAATGGCACTGGTGCCGCCAATTACCATGTTTCGGGCTATGGAGCGGGGCGAGTTTAGCACATCGAATGAAAAGTGCGATTAGGGTCCCCGTCGTTACCAAAGCATCTGCTTGATGTGGGCGGCGCTGCCTGGCGGAGGGTAAGAGATAACGCAGACCGATATCGGCAGATCGCAGGCATCTGGCCAAGCGTTCGCAGAAAAAGGTCAGCGCCTACTGAATTGCAACACGACAGTCCGCGTCGTGAACGCATCTGGGGGTCCTGGCGGATACGCGAGCTCCAGGCTACGGGACTGAGGGTCTAGTTCGCCGCCCGTAACCGTCAGCCCTATAAGATCTCCGACTAGCGGAATCCGATAGATCTTCCCGTTCCCGCCCGCGACTCGTAGCTCAAGGCGGTCGTGTGTGCCGTTCCACTGCTCGGAAACGATCTTCAGGTTTGTACTGACCGCTCCGCTTGTTGGTGCTTGGTAGGGGTACACGATCCCGAAGTCGCCTCGGAAGTGAATGCGAATGATCGCATTGTCACTAGTGATCGGTACGCTTAAGTGAACGTGCTGATCCACTCCGTTAGGCGGTTCGGCGGGATGAATCGAGACGCTATGCCCATCGACCTCAGCCGCTACTATCTGCGCGCGGAAACTGAGAGCTGGCAAGAATTCGAGCTGCACTTTCTGCCTGCCGCGTCGGTTAACTTGAAGTTCGATTTGATTGTTGGTGCGATGATACGAGAATGACAAGCTGGTAGAGTCTGTCTCCGATGTTGACCCCACCGGAACGTTCTGGATGGCAAAGCCTGTCCAGTTCGCTGGAACATGCGGCTCGAAGCGCACGGTCGAGTTGAGAGCGTCCACTGAAAGTCCCATCATGCCCCGCAGGATTGGGCTGACGATCATGGCGGATGACCAGATCTGGTGCGGCGTGCTGGTCGTGAGCTGCGTGTAATAGCGGCCTGAAAGGACCTCGGTCGCGCGGCCGAGGGTGCCGTCGAACACCAGCTGAGCGTTGGCTCGCAGGTTCAAGTAACCCGGGATCGCTCGATGGTAGTGATACGCTGCAACCGACTCCCAGCCCGTAAACAGGGGCCATACGCTGCCGAAGTGATATCCCGCAGGGCCGTACAACGGGTCTTTTTCCGAGATAATGCGCATGCCCCAGTCGGCCTGATGATCGGGGCCAGCTAGTGCGTTAAGGAACGACTCGCCATGCTGCGGGTCAAGCAACCCAAACCACATGGAAACGGTACCCAACACGCTGGGTCGGTCAATCGGCTGTCCGCTCATATCGAGCGCGTATATGTAAGTGTTCTCTTCCGGCGACCAGAAGGAGCTCTCGATCTTCGCGCGCTGCGCAGCGAAGTCACTCGTCAACGAGTCGGCAACGTCGCCTTTGCCAAGCAGGCGTGCGACGTCCGCCAGCGCTCCTATGCATTCGGCGCCGACACCGGCCTGGTAGAGTTCGGTTGAGACCGGCAGCAGCGGGCCGCCTTCAATCCAGCCGTGTCCCACGCCCTCGTTCCGCGGTAGTCCTTTGGCGCCATAAGTCGATTTCAGGAATTGGTAAGCTCGCCACAAGCTATCCCATTTCTCGCGCGCAAACCCCAGGTCGCCGCTGGCGCGCACATAGTCGTCGGCAGCGATGACGTATAGTGGCGTAGCATCGGCCGAAGCAAACCCGTAAACGTAAGCTTTGAACCAATCTTTGACCAATCCAACCGATTGCGGGATCTCATGCGGGATCCGGCCGTCCTCGCGCTGATATTTCGCCAGAAATTCGAGCGCCGCATGAGTGGTCTGAAAGTCTCCCATAGAGTCCAGTGCCAAAGAGGTCCACATGGAATCGCGGCCGAAGAACCAGGCAAAGCCCGGCCGATAATTGTTGCCGGAAATGTTGTACCCGGCAATCAAACCGTCGCCGGCGTAGGGATCGTCGACTAATCCTTGTAATGTGCTGATGCGCGACCAGTCGTAGGCGGCTTGCAGCTGCGGGTCAGGGAGCGAAAGACTGACGGTGTTCGCGAGATAATGCTTGTAAAATTGGTGTGCTTCCTGTTCCAGTTGCGATGACTGTGTCGTTAATTTCCGGTAAAGATCTTCTGCTTGTTTCTGGCCCTCGAATGATGCTGCAACTACAAACTGGTAGGTTGCATTGCCGGTAATGGGCGAGCCAAACTCAAATGCATCGCTCTGTGACGATGAGTAGTTCATTGAGTACGCTTGTCGGGTACTCGTCGCCTCCGGCGACCCGGCGAAAGCATAAAAACGGTGCTGTTCTTCTCCAAAGCGAAACGCCTTTAGCTGTGGATACCACTCGCTGTAGGCCGCACCCATACCCGCAGGCCACATCCATGCGATATCTGGCTCAAAGGATGCTGAAGTCTGCAACGGTTCGCTGCTCTGTACCTGGAGCGTAATCACCGCTCCCGTCTCATGTAGCGGTGTGAACCAGGTCTCGCAAACGGCGAACGTGTCCGAAATATAGCGAATCGAAGTTGATTCCGGGCGAATCGTAATCGTGCGCGGCAGGCTTTCTGCAGGGATCATGTGATCGCCCGCACGGAAGCTAAGGTGAAAATCGCGGAACAGCTTCAGCGGAAAGATCCAGGCTTCAACGCTGCCACTCTCGCGTCCCAGCAAAGCTGAGTGCGGGCCAACGGCATCGACAAACTGCCAGTCTCGTGCATCGCCCGAGAGCGCAAGAGCTTCGCCCGAGCTCTGGCAATTGCCGAGGCTTTCCTGGTTAACCAGCGCCGATGTGAACAGAGGAACCAACAAAAGTACGAGAAGTCCGAAGTGGGGGTACGATTCGCGTTTGCAGTCGCTCATGGTTTCGGGTTAGGTGAAGAGCTCGCCGAAAAGTGCATGAAGCCTTCCGACCGGCGGCATGGGAATACTAGTCGAAGCCGGCGCACAAGTCAGCAGCGGCGGGCAACCCGCTGGCGTCGATGGGTCTGGAGCCGCCGATTGAGAGACTGCCACCGCCAGGCTCAATCGGTGTCGCAATCGACTCGGCTGGCAACCGTACCAGGCCCAGCTCAGCCGCTCTCGATCTGTTGAATAACGGCGGATTCAGCACATGGATCAGGTGGGGTTGAGGGTTTTCCGTTCCCCAAGAGACCGTCGAACGGCCGGGGTGTACTGTTTTGGCCTGGTATTTCTTACTGGTACGGTCCACTTTCGTCAGGTCCCTCACGGGCCGCGAGGCGGAAGTGCCGCCCGGTCGGGGCGCTCACTCCGACAGCGCCTGCGGAACTGTTAGTTCACAGTCACGCTAATCCGCGACGTACGCGACAGGCTTCCGCTGGTGGCGGTCACAGTGACTGTGCCGCTTAGTGGAGTTGGGGGAGGCGGAGTCTGCCCGTTACTGCCGCCTCCGCCACAAGATGCGATCAATAACATCACGCAAAACGCTATCAAGGTCAGCAAGGCACTCCCCCGGGGGGCCGGCCTGCGGGAACCGCTTGCAGACCAGCGGCGTCGGAACAGAAGGAGTCCGGCAAACAGAACGCTGCTCTCCATGCCCCATGCGCCCGGAGAAAACCTTGGCCGCTTGTCGAGTTTGCCCATGAGTGCAGCCGCTTGAATTGTCAGCGTGGCGGTG
>Ga0306920_100014258_pt1 | contig 10852 bp, 9 predicted proteins | sample flu12Cox44000170_FD_204666 | JGI IMG/M metagenome (GOLD analysis project Ga0306920, IMG submission 204666) | Lab enrichment of tropical soil microbial communities from Luquillo Experimental Forest, Puerto Rico - flux4day.12C.oxic.44.000.170 (v2)... | ecosystem: Environmental > Terrestrial >... | reverse complement strand
TCGGCTCATCGAGCAGGAAGATCGCCGGCTGCTGCGCCAGCAGCGCCGCGACGGCGACGCGGCGCTGTTCGCCTCCGGAGAGAGTGTCGGTGCGGCGCGCCGCGAATTCCTCCATGTCTACCGTGCGCAGTGCCTCGCGCGCGAGGCGCTCATCTTCGGCGCTCTCCCATTGCCACAGCGCAAGGTGCGGGTGGCGCCCGATCAGCACCGTCTCGATGGCGGTACTGACGAACGCATCCTCGAGATCCTGGGGCAGGAGCCCGAGCCGCAGCGCCACGGCACGCCGCTGCAGCCGTGCGATCGCCGTCCCATCGAGAGACACCGTGCCGGCGGCCGGTGCGCGCAGACCTGCGAGCGTGTGGAGCGTCAGCGTCTTGCCCGCGCCGTTGCGGCCGAGGATCGCAACGACCTCGCCGGGCGCGAACTGTGCCGAGAGCTCGCGCACCAGTTCGCGTACGCCCGCGCGCACGCTCACGGCCGCCGCCGCCAACCCCGAAGCGGGCCGCAGCGCGCGTGTGCCGCTCAGTGCGTCCACCGGATCTCCCGCGCCGTCTCCGGACCGATCAGCACCCCTGCGAGCGTGTGTGGCATGTCCGACTGGTAAGACGACAGAGCGCGCCGTCCGGCCATGATCTCCGCCCACTCCTGCGGGTAGAGGGGATCCTGGTCGCGATCGCCGTAGCCGCTGGGAAAGAGCGGGCTGCCGGTGCGCAGGTCGTACTTGTCGCTGGCGCCGACCGTGTGCAGCAGCTCGTGCGTGATCACGATGCTGTTGCTTCCCGCCATGCCGGGATCGGCGAACAGGTGGACGACGCCGACCAGCCCCTTCTGCAGCCCGTGTGAATCCGGGGCGCGCTCGAGTGTGGCCGGATCGTGGTAGAGGAGGAATAGCCGGATACGCGGCGGCGCACGACCGGGCACCGAGGTCGCCTGAGCCGCGAAATAACGCAGCTTGAGGCTCCACCACGCGATCCCCAGGGGCCCTGCCGAGGGATCGAGCGAGGGCGGGAGCTTCGAGCCCGGCGGATAAAGCTCTATGTGCACCGGCTGCTCGAGCTTCAGTCCGTAGCGCCGCCCCTCACGCGCCAGGAACTCCTCGATCGCCTGGAAATCCCCAACGCTGAGTGTGGCGACGTGCTCCTGGGTCGGCGCGCGGCCATCGGCATTCAGGGGAAAGAGTCCGACCCAGAGTGGCTCCTGCCAGCTCTGCGTCGCGACGCGATCGAGCCAGGCGTGGAGCGCCACCACGGCCAGCACCGCGATGAGCAGCGAGATCCGGATGCTCTTCCACACGCTCGCAGACTCTCAGCGCCGACCTAACGGCGCGCCCGGTGCGCGTCTCACGGCTGCAGGCGCGTCGCGACCCACGGGTCCGCTCTGAAGGAGCCTTTGGGGAGCGCCCGGAGCGTGCGCTGCCAGCGCGCGCGATCGTGGATGCGTGCGGTTCCTTCGACCCACAGTTCCACCGTGTCCACCCACAGACGGTACCCGCCCCAGTGCGGCGGCCGCGGGATGGTCAGCCGGAGCGAGTCATCCGCGCCAGGGGCACCGGGCGTCGGTGCGCCAAAGCGTCGCGCGGTCTCTTTCACCGTCTCGAGCAGCTCGGCGCGCGAGCCGATCGGCTCGCTCTGCTCGCTCGCCCACGCGCCGATGCGACTCTGCCAGGCGCGCGCGGCGAAATAGCTGTCACTGTCGGCTGCGGGCGCAGCAACCACCTGCCCCTCGATGCGTACCTGGCGGTGCAGTGCGTCCCAGTGCATGACCGCCGCGGCGTGCGGGTTGTCCTTGAGCTGGCGTCCCTTGGCAGAGAGGTAGTTGGTGTAGAAGACGATGTAGCCGGGTTGCGGCACGATCTCCTTGCACAGGACGACCCGGGCGCTCGGACGGCCCTCGCGCGTGCTCGTCGCGAGCACCATGGAATTGGGGTTGGGCTGCGTGTGCGCGGCCGACGCCTGCACGAGCCAATCGCTGACCACGACCAGCGGATCCGCGGGCAGCGGGTCGGGAAGCGTCTCGGTGTGCGCGGCCATCGGACAATGTTAGCAGGCACGGTATGCTCGGGGCGTGACCCGGCTCTCCCGGAAAAGGTAGCGCGTGGCCGAGGCTGCGTGGGTGCTCCAGCGGACGATGAAGTGGCTGGGGATCGGCGTGCTCGCGCTCACGGCGCTGGCGTGCGTGCTGTTCCTGGGCGCGCTGCTCGTGAATGCGCGCGATGAGGCGCTCACCCCCGAAGTGCGCGCGCTGCTCACCTCACCGCCGAACCCGTACGGCGACCAGGACAACGCCTACGTGGCGCTGCAGGGATTCGATGCGCCGCCTGCCGAGTCCGTCATCGCGGCGGGTGAGGCGCGCATCGAGCACTACAACCGCAACATCGACGCAGCGTTGCGCGATCCCTCGGCGGCGAGCCTGGAAGGCCTCGCCGCGAAGGACGCGCACCGCCTCGCCTTCAGCGGCGATGTCAGCTTCATCCGCCCGCTCGAGTCTTCCGTCTGGAACGAGGCTCCGCAGTACGAGCAGCAGATCGAGGCGCTCCTCCACGACAACCACGAGCTGATCGAGCGCTATCTCGACCTGATCCTGCTGCGCGGCTACTACGAGACTGCGCGTCCAAGCGCGTTCATGCCTTACCCCGCGGCGCCCAACGAGGTGCAGCGGCTGTTTCTCGCCCGACTCGCGCTGCAGATGCGCGCGCGCCGCGCCGTCGAGCGGCAACTCGCACTGGCCGAACTCGAACTCGACATCCGCCTGTGGCGTCGCGTGCTCACCGGCGCCGGGACGCTGCGGTGGAAGATGCTGGCGCTCGCGTTCCTGCAGTCCGACTATCTGCTGCTCGCCGACCTCATCGCCGATCCGGAGGTAGAGCTGGCGCTCGATGAGAAGTACGCCGACTCGCTCGTGCCGCTGTTCGACGCCCGGGACTTCGACCTTGGCGGGGCGCTCGCCGCCGAGTTCCGTGTCCAGATAGCCACCCTCACGAGCCCCGACAGCGAGGCGCACCGCGGCTCGCAGGGATGGCTCGAGCGCGCGGGCAGTCGCATCAGCGATCGCTTCCTCAGGCTGAATGCCACCGAAAACCTGCTGGCCACACAGACCCGGCGCTGGATGGCCGCGGCCGCGGATCCGGCAACGTTCTACCGGATGAATCCAGAGCCGCGCGTCTGGCTCCTGCCGTTGACCTACAACCCGCTCGGCAAGCTCCTCACCGCGGTCGTGACGCAGCCCTATCGCCACTACCCGCCGCGCGCGTGGGATGAGGCGGCGCTGCAGCGCCTCGTGAGGGCCGCTTACGAGATCCGGCTGCGTCGCGTCGCAGCAGCGGACCTCGCGCCGTTCCTGCGGGCGCACCCGCAGTGGTCGACCCACCCGGCCGACGGGCGTCCGTTTCTCTGGGACGCAGGTACCGGCGAGCTGCGCGTGCAGACGCTGTCGCAATATCCTCCCGGATGGCGTTTCGGCGTCCGCCTCTGGCGACCGCCGCCACTTGCACCTCCCGCTGCGCCCCGATAGAAAGGAGTGGGGACTTCAGGAGGCCCCCTCCCATGACGCGCGACACCGTGACGCTGGAGGATCTCCGCCAGCGAATGAACGATCTCGACCGCCAGCTGATCCAGCTCGTGGCGGAGCGCAAGGTGCTGAGCGAGGAGGTGGCGCGCGTCAAGCGCGCGACCGGCAAGCCGACGCGCGACTACGAGCGTGAGCGCGAGGTGATCATGGGCGTGCGGGCCGCGGCGGCCGAGCGCGGCGTGTCGGGCGAGCTCGCCGAGCAGCTGCTGCGGCTGCTCATCCGCTCCTCGCTCACCACGCAGGAGCAGGCGAGCGTCATCGCACACGGTGCCGGCAGCGGTCGCCGTGCGCTCGTCATCGGCGGAGCCGGCAAGATGGGCGCCTGGTTCGTGAACTTTCTCGCCTCGCAGGGGTTCACCGTCGAGGTCGCCGACCCTGCACCGGTTGCCGCCGGCGTAACCCGCGTCGATGACTGGCGCCGTACCGATCTGAAGCACGACTACATCGTGCTCGCCACGCCGCTCGGCATCACGGATGCGATTCTCAGGGACCTGGCGCTGCGCCGTCCGCCGGGGGTGATCTTCGATGTGGGCTCGCTGAAATCGCCGTTGCGGGCGGGGCTCCTGGCCCTGAAATCTCATGGCTGCAGGGTGACCTCGGTACACCCGATGTTCGGGCCGGACACCGAGCTTCTCTCCGGGCGCCACGTGGTGTTCGTGGACCTCGGCAACGCCGCGGCACTCGAGGGCGCGCGCGCACTGTTCGCACCGACCATGGCGGAGCAGGTCGTGATGAGCCTCGACGACCACGATCGCCTGATCGCCTATGTGCTCGGACTGTCGCATGCCCTCAACATCGCCTTCTTCACGGCGCTCGCCGACAGTGGCGAAGCGGCGCCGCGGCTGGCTCGGATGTCGAGCACCACCTTCGACGCGCAGCTCGATGTGGCCACGCGCGTCGCCCAGGAGAGTCCCGAGCTGTATTATGAAATACAGAGTCTCAATGACTATGGGGCCGAGTCGCTCGAGGCTCTCTCGCAGGCAGTGGAACGCCTGCGCACCGCCGTGCTGTCCCAGGACCACCACGCATTCGTTGCTTTGATGAGCCGCGGGCGCGATTATCTGCAGGACCGGCGCAGCGTGACTGAGCACCGCGCCTGAGACAGGAGGACGCTCGCGCGATGCGCCGAACTCAGTCCGAGCCGAAAGCTGCGCCCGGCGCGCACCGTGCTACGCCCGAGTCGGAGGTCGCCCGCCTCGAGCGGGAAATGCGCGGCCTGGAAACAAAGCTCGCCGGGCTCACCGAAGAAGTCGGCCGCAACGATTCGCTGCTGCGCAAGACCCAGGAGCGCGAGCTGGAGCTGCTGCGCGCCAGCTCACTCACGCAGCTGTTCGAGCGGCTCATCGTGGGCCTGCGCGCCTCCTACCAGCTCGATGAGGTCGCGCTGATCCTGCACGACCCGCAGCACGAGATCCGTCACCTGCTCTCGGGCGATGGCGTCACGGCAGGCGAGCCCCCCGGTGTGTGCTTCGTCGATGCGCTGGTGACCGTGGCTCCGCAGCTCGCCAGCCTCGAGCGGCCCTGGCTCGGCCCCTACCGCAAGGCCGATCACGAGCTGCTGGTGCCGGGGGTCGCGACGCCGCAGCCCGGAAGCCTCGCACTGATCCCGCTGCGGCGTAACGAGCCGCTCGATGGCGTGCTGGTGTTCTCGAGCAGCGACCCGCAGCGCTTCACGCCGGAGCTGGCGAGCGACTTCCTTGCCCACCTCGGACTCGTGGCCGCGATCTGCGTGGAGAACGCCGTCAATCGCGCGCGCCTGCTGCGCAGCGGCCTCACTGACTTCCTCACTGGCTTCCACAACCGCCGTTACCTGCACGCGCGGCTGCGCGAGGAGCTTGCCCGGGCGCAGCGCGCGCGGCACGCGCTCGTGTGCCTGATGATCGACGTCGATCGCTTCAAGCGTATCAACGATCAGTACGGCCACCTGGCCGGCGATGCCGTGCTGCGCGAAGTCGCCCAGCGCATCGATGCCGAGATGCGCCTGAGCGACACCGGCGCGCGTTTCGGCGGCGATGAGTTTGCAATGGTGCTGTCGCACGCGACCATGGCCGACGGCGAGCGGGTCGCCGCGCGTGTGTTGCACGCGGTACGCGAGCAGCCCATCGCCGTCGTCAAGGGTGTCCAGGAGACCGTGACTCTCTCGATCGGTGTGGCGGCCGCCAAGCCGGGCGCCGGCCAGCTCGACTACAAGGTGCTGGCCGAGCGGCTCATCGCCGAAGCCGATGCCGCGCTGTATCGGGCCAAGAGTGCGGGGCGCAATCGGGTCGCGACCTCGCCCAACGTCGTCACCTGACGTGGGAAGATTCATGGGCACCACAGCCGCAGTTGCTGCGGGCCTCTCGCTCCTCGCCACCGACGGCCGCGCCGGAGAGGTGCTGACGCCGGCGCGCGTATTTGCAAGTCCGGATCTCAGCGGTCCCACTGCGCGAGGCGTGCAGATGGCGCCGGACGGCTCCGCCGTCACCTGGCTCAAGAGCAAGCCGTCCGATGTGACCGTCACCGACCTTTGGATTGCGGACGTTGCCGGCGGCTCCAGCCGGTTGCTGATCGATGGCGCCGCTTTGAGCCCGAAGGACCACACGCTCTCGGAAGCCGAGAAGAGCCGCCGTGAGCGCGAGGGCGTCCAGACTCACGGAGTGGTCGACTACGCATGGGACGATGAGGGGCGCTTCATCGTCGTGCCGGTCGAGGGCCACCTGTGGCTGTTCGTGCGCGAGAGCGGTGCGGTGCGTCAGCTGACCAACACGACCGCCAGCGACATCGATGCCAAGGTGTCGCCCAAGGGGGGCTACGTCTCGTTCATCCGCGACGACAATTTGTATGTCGTGCCGACGGCGGGCGGTCCTGAGCGCGCCCTGACGCAGGGAGGCACGGAGCTCAGAAGCTGGGGCACCGCGGAATTTATCGCGCAGGAGGAGTTCGATCGCTCGACCGGTTACTGGTGGAGTCCGGACGAGACGCGCATCGCACTCACCCTGGTCGATCAGAGCGACGTCGATGTCATCGAGCGGCCCGAGATCGGCGCCACCGGCGCGACCGTGGTGCGCCAGCGTTATCCGCGCGCGGGCCGCCGCAATGCGCAAGTCGAGCTTTACATCGAGGACCTGGCGACGCTCACCCGCACTCGCGTAGACCTCGGCGGCAGCAGCGACATCTACATTCCCCGCGTCGACTGGTCGAAGGACGGGCGGATTCTGTACGTGCAGCGCCTCAGCCGCGATCAGCGGCACCTCGAGGTGCTGGCGGTCGACCCGACGAACGGCACGGCGCGGGTGATTCTCGCGGAATCGAGCCCGCACTGGGTGGAGGTCACGTCGGACTTCACACCGCTGCACGATGGGCGGTTTCTGTGGACTTCCGAACGCAGTGGCTACCGGCATCTGTACCTTTACTCCGGCAGCGGACAGCTGATCCGTCAGCTCACCCATGGCGAGTGGCCGGTAGGGATGATCGAAGGCGTGGACGAGGCGCGCGGAGTCGCGGTGATCGGCGCCAGCAAGGACAATCCCACCGAGCGGCGCCTGTACGCCGTGTCCTGGCTGCGGCAGGGCCCACCGGTTGCCCTCACGGCCGCGGGCGGTTGGTGGACGGCAGTCGTGGCGAAGCGCGGCGGCAGTTTCGTGGGCACTTACCAGGATCCCGCAACGCCGCCGCAAACCGCGCTGTACCGCGGCGACGGAACCCGCGTTCGCTGGATCGAGGAGAACCGCCTGGCGGAGGGACATCCCTACTTTCCCTATCTGCCACGCCATCGGCTGCCGGAGTTCGGCACCCTCGCCGCGACGGATGGTCAGCAGCTGTGGTGGTCGCTGCGCACCCCGCCGGGCTTTGATCCCGGGCGGCGCTATCCGGTCGTCGTCCAGGTTTACGGTGGCCCGGCCCACGCTATGGTGGTACGGCAGTGGCCCAATCCGGTCGACCAACTGTTTCTCGAGGCGGGTTTTATCCTCTTCAGCCTCGACAATCGCGGCACACCCAACAGATCCGTGGCGTTCAAGACGGCGCTCGACCGGCGATTCGGTACCGTCGAGGTGGAAGACCAGCTCAAGGGCGTCGAGTATCTGAAATCACTGCCTTACGTCGATGCGCAGCGCATCGGTGTCACTGGATGGTCAAACGGTGGCTTCATGACCCTGCTGCTGCTCACAGTGCCCGATTCGCCGTTTGCTGCGGGTGTCGCGGGCGCACCGGTGAGCGACTTCAGCCTCTACGATACGGGATACACCGAGCGCTACATGGGAACTCCCGCGGACAACCCGGCGGGGTACCAGAACGCGGACGTGCTGCCGCGGCTGCCGCACCTGAAGCCAGGGCGCCTGCTCATCCTCCACGGCATGGCCGACGACAACGTCACGTTCGATCAGTCGACACGCGTCTTCGCTGCACTGCAGACTGGCGCCATTCCATTCGAAACGATGGTGTACCCCGGCCTTCGCCACCGCGCCGGGTGGACGCCCAATGACAAGTTGCACCGCACACTGACGACGCTCGAGTTCTTCAAGCGCCTGTTGGGGATGCCCTGAGGAATGCCCGGCGAGCGCATCCGGCCTAGCGGGCCCGACCGCGCAACAGCGCCACGAAGAGCGGAGCGCCGATGAGTGCCATGATGGCGCCGACCGGGAGCTGGCGGGGACTGGCGATGGTACGCGCCACGAGATCGGCGCCGGTGAGCAGCATGCCGCCGGCCAGCGCCGCGGCGGGGGCGACGATGCGATGATCGCCGCTGCGGAAGCTCAAGCGCACGGCATGCGGGGTGATAAGACCGACGAAGCCCACCGTACCGGCGCTGACGACCGCGAGCGCAGTGAGTGAGGCACAGGCGACGAACAGCACCGTGCGCCACGCCTCGAGCGCCAGTCCCACGGTGCGCGCGCGCAACTCACCGGCGGCCAGCACGTTCAGCGGCCGCGCCACGACGACGGCCAACGCCACGGCGAGAAGCGCGGCGCCGGCGCTCAGCCACGGGTTCAGCGCCCACTCCAGGTCACCCGCCAGCCAGAACACCATGCCGCGCACGCGCGAGGTGTCCGCGAGCGCCAGCAGCACACTCACCAGTGCCCCGCACGCGCTCGCCAGCACCACCCCGGTGAGCAGCAGTCTCGGGGTGCCGCCGCCCCTTGCGAGCAGGTACACGACTCCTACCGCCCCGAGCGCACCGGCGACTGCCGCTGACTGCACTACCAGCGCGGCAGCACCGGCGATCATCGCCAGCAGCGCACCGACCGCGGCGCCACCGGAGACACCGAGCACGTACGGGTCCGCGAGCGGATTGCGGAACAACGCCTGCAGCAACACCCCCGAGAGCGCCAACAGGCTGCCGACGCCAAAACCGGCGAGGACACGCGGCAGCCGCACATCGAGCAGCACGGTGCGCGTGGCCTCATCGCCTCCGCCGGCGAGCGCGGCAAGTGCCCGCGGTGCGCTGATGCCGGAGCTGCCAGTGAGCAGCGCGACGAGAAACACCGCGATCGCAAGCAGCACGAGCAGCGCCAGACCCCGCAGCGGTGCGAATCGCGCGAGCCTCGATCCCCGCACTGGCGTGACGCCTGCACCCGGGCCTGACATGAGCGTTAGCCTCACGGAATTTGCTGCAAAACGCCATCCCCGCACGACCCGGCGCGGCTGCGGACCTGAGGCTCACCGCGGCGGCGCCTTGTGGCAGACTGTCAGTTGCAGATGAGCGACCTCATCGACTCCGACGGTTTTCGTGCCAACGTGGGCATCATCCTGATGCACCGCGACCAGGTGTTTCTCGGTCGCCGCACCGGCGGCCGCGGCTGGCAGTTTCCTCAGGGCGGTGTGCGCCGCGGCGAGTCGCTCGAAGAGGCACTGTACCGCGAGCTCGAGGAGGAGATCGGCGTCGCCAAACCGGATGTGGCGCTGCTGGGGCAGACAGATCGCTGGCTGCGCTACCGCCTGCCGGCGCGCTACGTCCGCCGCAACCAGCGGCCGGTGTGCATCGGTCAGAAGCAGCGCTGGTTCCTGCTGTGCCTGAAGCCTGCCGATGCCGCCTTCGACTTCACACGCACCTCCGCACCGGAATTCGATCAGTTCCGCTGGGTGCCGTACTGGGAGCCGGTGAAGGAAGTCATCTATTTCAAGCGTGCGGTGTACGCGCGAGCGCTCACCGAGCTGGTCGATCTGGCATTTCCTGGTGGCAAGCGTCCGCCGCAACCGCAGTGGTGGGAGCGCATGACCGAGCGGAAGCGCCGCGCGGCGCCGGCGCCGGCCGACTGACACGACGGGTGGGCCCACTCGCCTCCATGCTCGGCAAGGACGGGGCACCGCTCGTCGTGCGGCAGCGGCCGCCCGCCTGGCGCACGGCGCTGCTGGTGGCTGCGGCGGTGGTGGGCCTGTTCGGGTTGTACGTGGTGTACGAGCTCGGCCGCTACGACGCCGGCTACGATCGCCAGGCGGTGGCGCAGCAGCGCACCGCTCTCGAGGTGCGCATCGAGCACCTGGAGAAGGAGAACCGCGAGATGCGTACGCGACTCGCGGAAGCCGATACCATCAGCGCCGGCCGCGCCCGTGAGCAGGCGGAGGTGGCGCGCGCCATGGGCGAACTGCAGGCGCAAGTCGCGCGCCAGTCACAGGAGCTGGCGTTCTATCGCGGGGTGGTGGCGCAGAACGCGAACACACTCGGAGTGAAGATCGAGCAGCTGCGCATCACCGCCGGCAAGCGCCCGGCAACCTTTATCGTCCACATGTCGCTGGTGCGCTCGGGGCGGGCCGACAGTGCCGCCACGGGAACCATACACCTCAGTCTCGCTGGCAGCACCGATGGCAGCGCTCGCTCGCTGGACCTCGCCGCGCTCACCGGTGGCCAGGTGCGCGAACTGCGCTATAACTTCCGCTATCTGCAGAACTTCGACCAGGAGCTCTCGGTGCCGCTCGCTTTCAAGCCGGAACAGCTCGTGGTCGAAGTGCAGTCGAGCCGCCACGATGTGGCGCCGCTGTCGCAGACCTTCCTGTGGACCGTCGAGGCATCGCCATAGGCGATGTCCCCCACCCAATCGGAGCCAGGGCAATGTTCAACCGCGACCCACGCCAAGCGCGCATCGATACGTTGATCGGAAAGGCCGCCCGAGTGCATGGCGATGTCGAGTTCCAGGGTGGCCTGCATCTCGATGGTCGCATCATCGGTGCGGTACGTTCGGATCAGTCGCGCGACTCGACGCTGTCGGTGAGCGAAAGTGGCTCCATCGAGGGCTCGGTGCAGGTGCCGAACGTGGTGCTGAATGGCAGCATCCATGGTGACGTCCACGCCATCGAACGCGTGGTGCTC
>Ga0306920_100014257_pt1 | contig 10852 bp, 8 predicted proteins | sample flu12Cox44000170_FD_204666 | JGI IMG/M metagenome (GOLD analysis project Ga0306920, IMG submission 204666) | Lab enrichment of tropical soil microbial communities from Luquillo Experimental Forest, Puerto Rico - flux4day.12C.oxic.44.000.170 (v2)... | ecosystem: Environmental > Terrestrial >... | reverse complement strand
CTCCCTGATATGCGGCCCGTGTGCCGGAGGCGCCGCTTACAGTCCCGCGCTGACCGACTTCGTGATCCAGACACAGCAAGCGCGGATGTTTATCACCGGACCGCAGGTGATTAAACAGGTAACAGGCGAAGACGTAAGCTCAGAAGAGCTTGGCGGACCGCATCCACAGATGAACTATGCAGGCGTAGTTCACCTGATTGCGAAAGACGACGATCACGCGATCCAGCTTTGTCGAAAGCTCCTGAGCTTCATGCCTTCAAACAACCTCGAGGATCCGCCGCGCGCGCCGTTCAACTCGAAGTTGAAGTCCGATTCTGACCTGAACACGATTGTGCCCGTGGAAGCGAAGGTCGCCTACGATGTGAGGGGTGTCATAACGCGCGTGGTGGACGACCGCGATTTTCTCGAGATTCAACCTGGCTTCGCTGCGAACCTCGTGATCGGATTTGGCCGCCTTCAGGGGCGGCCTGTGGGTGTGGTGGCCAATCAGCCGAGCGTTCTCGCGGGATCGCTCGACATTAATGCGTCAGACAAAGCAGCGCGCTTTGTCCGCTTCTGCAATGCGTTCAATATTCCGCTGCTGACGTTTGTCGATGTTCCGGGATTCCTTCCAGGCGTTGAGCAGGAGCGTGGCGGCATCATCCGCCATGGCGCCAAACTTCTGTTTGCTTATTCTGCAGCGACCGTTCCCAAGATTACAGTGGTGCTTCGAAAGGCATACGGCGGCGCCTACATCGCAATGTGCTCAAAGGGGCTTGGAGCCGATCGCGTTGTCGCGTGGCCAACAGCTGAGATTGCAGTGATGGGCGCGGAAGGAGCGGCGGAGATCGTCTTCAGGCGCGAGATTGATGCGGCCGAGGATCAGACTGCGCGTCGCAAGGAACTGGTCGAGGAGTATCGAGACACTTTTGCGAACCCATATGTGGCAGCCGGCAGGCGCCTGGTTGACGAGATCATTGAGCCTGCAGAGACACGAAGGTATCTCGCGCTCGCATTGGAGTCGTTGCATGGCAAGCGGGAGCTTCGGCCTCAGAAGAAGCATGGACTGATTCCCTTATGAAGCGGAGTGTAGCGTGACGTTGCATTGGACAGATATCGCGGTCTTATTGGCCCTCATTGTTACGGGATGCAGTGCGGCTCTTTTCATCGCGGCGAGGCTGACTCGGCGTAGCATATTGGGCCGGCAAGCAGAGATTGAGCGGACGTTGCATTCGTTGACCGACGCCGTACAAGCTCTTGAAGCGCGCCTTTCAAAACCGCGGGACACCTTCGTGCCGGCCTCTTCGATGCCAGAGGCTCAAACCGATTTGAACGGGATCGCAACTGAGGCTCAGGCCGAGTCGGATCGAGAAGAGATCGCACCGGAGATTCTGGCCGCGATTACTGCAGCCGCTCATGCATTTCTTGGAAAGCGCTCACGCCTTCGCTCGGTGAGACCGCTGGCTTCTCAACAGGGAGTTAGTCAGTGGTCGCAGCAGGGACGCGTTTTTGTTCAGGCGTCTCACAATCTCCGTTCGAGGAGATAAGTGGAATGGAAGTCCATCGGGAAGGAAGCGCACGTTGAAGCTTCGAATCACAATCGAAGGCAAGACATATGAAGCCGACGTCGAAGTCGTAGAGGATGCCGAGGGCGAGCCGGTATACGAATCGTATTCTGCGTTTCCGGTCGCCTATTCTCCCGCAGCCGTTCCCGGATCCGTCGTCCAGCCGCTCTCTTCAGGAGCAACCCCGGATGATGGAAAGACGTGCCACAGTCCAATCAACGGGCTCGTGATAAGCGTTCACGTCATACCCGGGCAGACGGTCGAGCCCAACGACCTGATCGTCGTTTTGGAAGCCATGAAGATGGAAACGCAGGTCCTGGCACAGCACAAGGCAACTGTAAAGAGCGTGCAGGTATCGCCCGGTGACTCTGTAAAGGTACATAACGTTCTCGTTGAGTTTGAATAGCGCGCCGGGCTGGTCGGGGCGTGCGGCGCATCACGTGCATTGAGGTAATGCAAGCAAGCATGCAGGAACAACTCAAAAATATTCCGGGGATTGGGTTTGTTGACCACGTGGCCATCGCAGTGAAGCAAGGCGACCTTGAAGGCCAGGTCAGAGCTTACGAGATGCTGGGGTTTCACGAGGTCCATCGCGAAGACGTTCTTGGATCGGACCAGGTGCGCGAGGTCCTGCTGCAGATTGGCGAGGGGCCCAACCTGATTCAGTTGCTGGAGCCGCTGACTCCGGAATCCCCGGTTCAAAAGCTCATTGAAAGGAATGGCGGGCGTGGTGGGTTTGCCCACGTGGCATTTCGAGTGAATGACGCACAACAAATGTTTGACGTCTTGAAAGCTGCCGGATTCCAGATCATCGACAAGGCTCCCCGCAAGGGTTCGCGAGGAACAACCGTCTTCTTCGTCCATCCAAAGTCCAGGGCAGTTGATCCTTTCGGAATACTCATCGAGATTGTCGAGGACAGAGAAGACAAGGGACAGAGATGACGAGCGCTGGATTTTTGACCGAGTTTCCTCCCGTGTCCACCCATGAATGGGAAGAGGTAATTTGCAAAGATCTTAAGGGTGCCGATTACGCACGTAAGTTGATCTGGGAGACCGGAGAGGGATTCGCCGCCAAGCCCTACTACAGATCTGACGATACTTTAGAACTGGAGCACGTGAACTCTGAGCCTGGAGCCTTTCCTTACATTCGTGGCACACGCACCGCGGCCGGCTGGAAGATTCGCGAGGAGGTCTTCGCTCACGATCTCGAAGAGGCAAATCGTGCGGCTCTGAGCGCAGTTACTTCTGGAGCGGATGAGATTGCGTTTTGCGGAGTTCGGATCGAAAACGAATCGGATCTCGGGTTGTTGCTCGGGAACCTGGAGACGGTTCCCCTACATTTCGAAAACGTGGACGAGTCGATGATTCGTCTCCTGGGAAAGCATCTGACCAGGCGGCGACGCGGCGCACCGACCTCGACTGGACGGGATCCGTTATCCAATCCTGACTTCGCGGAGGAGATCGTCACGTCGTCACCTGCCGGACTCCTTCCCTTTACGATCCACGGCGATGCGTTCGAAGAATCCGGCGCGAACGCCACTGAGGAGATCGGCTTCACTCTCGCTGCCGCCATCGACTTCATGGCCGAAATGCAACGACGCGGCGTCGCGATCAATCGCGCGGCCAACTCCATCACATTTTCCTTCGCCATAGGATCAAATCTCTTCATCCAGATTGCAAAGTTCCGTGCTTTCCGCATGCTTTGGGCGCAAGTTGTCGAAAGCTTTGGCGGAGACCGTGATGATGCAAAGGCGCATATTCATGCCAGAACCTCGCGCTGGAATAAGACGATCTACGATCCACACGTGAACGTTTTGCGCGCCACTTGCGAAGCGATAGCGGCAGTGATCGGCGGCGCGGATTCAATTACCGTCGCGCCTTTCGACGCCTGCTACAAGGCGCCAAATCCGGCGAGCCTGCAACTGGCGCGGAATACCCAGCTGATCCTCAAGCACGAAGCGCAACTGGCTCGCGTCGTCGATCCCGGGGGAGGATCGTATTTCCTGGAAGTGATGACAGACTCAATTGCGCGTATCAGTTGGGAACGAATGCAGGAGGTTGAGAGTGCGGGAAGCTATCGAAAAGCAATCGAGTTGGGAACGATTGCGCGAAGACTTGAGGCATCGAGAGCGGCAAAGGAGGCGGCCGTAACGTCTCGCCGGTGCATTCTGACCGGAACCAATCGATATGCCAATGCTGAAGAAGCCGCGCTTAGCCGCATCGACAAACCGCGAGTGGACCCCACACGCCGGGGCGCTCAACCCTACGAGGAATTACGGCTTCGGAGCGAACTCCACGCGCGCCAAACCGGCAAGACTCCGCGCATCCTGCTCGCTGAGATAGGGGATCTCAAGATGCGGACCGCCCGCTCTTTGTTCACAGGGGATGTCTTCGCATGCGCGGGTCTCGCCACAGTGAAACAACAGTTTTCCGATGCAACCCAGATCGCACTATGCGAGGCCGATCTTGTTGTGCTTTGCAGTTCTGATGGCGAATATCTGAAACATACAACAGATTTGCTCGCCGACTTGAAAAAGATGAACCGTCAGACGCCGGTCATCATCGCAGGCAACCCCGACAGCGCCGACGAACTTCGGAACATTGGCATTGCAGACTTTGTTCATCTGCGCAGTAACCCGATTGAGTTCCTTTCCCGCTGGCAACGGGAGCTGGGAATCGAGGACTAGGCATGCGTCCGGACTTTTCAAAGATCGTCTACAGGCCTGGCGCGGCTCATATCGCCAGACAGGAGACCACGGAATGGCTTTCGCCCGAGCATATTCCTGTCAAAACCTTTTACACGGCCGATGATCTTGCCGGGCTTGAACACCTCGCCTACGCCGCCGGCATTCCGCCCTTTCTGCGCGGCCCATACAGCACCATGTATGCCATGCAGCCATGGACGATCCGGCAATATGCTGGATTCTCTACCGCAGAAGAGTCAAACGCTTTCTACAGAAGAAACCTTGCAGCCGGACAGAAGGGACTTTCTGTCGCATTCGATCTCGCCACGCATCGCGGCTACGACTCCGATCATGAGCGCGTTGCAGGAGACGTGGGCAAGGCCGGTGTTGCCATCGACTCAGTCCTTGACATGAAGGTCCTCTTTGATCAAATCCCCCTTGACCAGATGTCTGTGTCGATGACGATGAATGGGGCCGTTCTCCCCATCATGGCCTTCTATGTCGTAGCCGCAGAAGAGCAGGGCATACCAACGGAGAAGCTGACCGGGACCATACAGAACGACATCCTGAAAGAGTTCATGGTCCGCAACACCTATATTTATCCGCCTGAATCATCGATGCGCATTATCGGCGACATCTTCCGCTATTGTGCGGCGTGGATGCCGAAATTCAACTGCATCAGCGTAAGCGGCTACCACATGCAGGAGGCGGGAGCGACAGCCGATATTGAACTGGCCTACACGCTGGCTGACGGGATCGAGTATCTGCGCGCGGGCATCAATGCAGGCCTGAGCATCGACGACTTTGCGCCGCGCATCTCGTTCTTCTGGGGCATCGGCATGAACCATTTTATGGAAATTGCCAAGATGCGCGCCGCGCGTGTGCTATGGGCCAAGCTGGTCAGGCGCTTTGATCCCAGAAACCCTAAGTCCCTCGCGCTACGCGCTCATTCCCAGACTTCAGGCTGGAGCCTCACCGCGCAGGATCCATATAACAACATCGTGCGCACGTGCGTGGAAGGACTCGCCGCTGCCCTGGGACACACGCAGTCACTTCACACCAACGCCCTGGACGAAGCTTTGGCTCTTCCCACCGAGTTCTCAGCTCGGATTGCCCGGAATACGCAGATTTTTCTGCAGGAGGAAACAGGCATCACACGCGTTGTTGATCCCTGGGCAGGCTCCTATTATGTGGAGCGGCTGACTCATGAGCTGATGCACTCAGCATGGGCCTTGATTGAGGAGATCGAAGCCCTTGGCGCCATGGCCAAAGCGATTGACACAGGAATCCCCAAGATGCGCATTGAGGAGGCTGCCGCACGCAGGCAGGCATGCATCGACTCCGGCCGGGACGTGATTGTTGGCTTGAACGCATACCCCGCTCCGGAAGAAATTCCCTTACCCGTTCTCGATATCGATAATGCCGCGGTTCGCCGCTCACAGGTCGAACGTCTTGAGAAATTGAAGCGGGAACGGGATGCGAACGCTGTGCGCCTTTCTCTCGAAGCGCTGGAGCACTCTGCGGCAAGACGCACGGCAATCTGCTCGAATGCGCTGTGGATGCGGCGCGCAAGCGGGCGACCCTTGGCGAAATCTCATCGGCTCTCGAAAAGGTCTGGGGCCGGTATCAGGCCACAACGCGCACAATCTCCGGCGTCTACTCGGCGGAGAGCGCCGGCAGCGATGAGTTCATGAAGGCGCAGCAGGCTGCCGAGGAATTCGAGCAGGCGGAAGGCCGTCGACCGCGGATTCTCGTAGCAAAGATGGGTCAGGACGGCCATGATCGCGGAGCAAAGGTCATCGCCACAGCATTCGCAGACATCGGATTCGACGTCGACATTGGTCCCTTGTTTCAGACACCGAAGGAAGTTGCCAAATTCGCCGTCGAAAGCGACGTTCACCTGGTGGGAGTGTCATCGTTGGCCGCTGGACATAAGACCCTTGTTCCCCAATTAATTGATGAACTTCGCAAGTTCAACCGTGACGATATTCTGGTCGCTGTTGGCGGGGTCATTCCGCCGCAGGATCATTCATTTCTATACAGTGCCGGAGTCGTCGGCATCTTCGGTCCAGGAACTGCGATTCCCATTGCGGCCCGACAGATTATTGAAGCATTGCGGGGTGTGGCGGTCGGGACCCCTCAACCGTGAGTGATGTGAAGGCCACAGCACGGCGGATCATGAATCGCGAGAAGACTTTGTCGCGTCAGGAATACATTAATGGGATCCTGCAAGGCGATTCCATCATCCTGGCGCAGGCGATTACCCTGGTCGAAAGCAGCCGAGCAGCCGATCGCGAGTTAGCTGAACTCATTCTCGATGACTGTCTCCTTTCTGCCGGCAAATCAATCCGCGTTGGAATCACGGGGATTCCCGGAGCCGGCAAGAGCACGATTATCGAGGGGCTCGGAAAGCACCTGACCGGCAATCTCGGTCAGAAGGTCGCCGTGCTCGCGGTCGATCCAAGCAGTCAGCTCTCCGGGGGAAGCATCCTGGGAGACAAGACACGGATGACATCGCTTGCTTCAAGTGAGTTGGCTTTTATCCGGCCTTCCCCCTCGCGAGGCAGCTTTGGCGGCGTCGCTCAGCGCACTCGAGAAGCGATGCTGCTCTGTGAGGCGGCAGGATTTCACAACATTATTGTTGAGACGGTGGGTGTGGGCCAGTCGGAGACAGCTGTTCACGAAATGGTCGATTTCTTTGTGCTCATCACACTCGCCGGGACGGGTGATGACCTTCAGGGAATCAAGCGCGGCGCGATGGAGTTAGCCGATCTGGTGGTGGTCAACAAGGCGGACGGGGCAAATCTGGCCGCCGCCGAAAGGGCTTGCGCCGAAGTGCAGAATGCGTTGCATTTCTTTCCACCTTCTGCGTCCGGCTGGACACCTCTGGCGATGACGTGTTCGGCGTTAACCGGCGCCGGAATCGACTCGCTGTGGAATTATGCATTACGACATGCCGAGATCACGCATGCGAATGGCTGGTTCGCGTTAACAAGGAAGGAGCAGCAACACCACTGGCTGCAGGAGATTCTGAACCAGGGTCTGAGGCAGCTATTCGATGCTCATCCCGCCGTCCAGAGACGCATAGGGTCCCTCGAGCAGGAAGTACTCGCCGGCAAAACGAGCCCCTTTCGTGCTGCGCGTGTGCTGCTCGGTATCTACTCGGATCATCTTCCAAGGCGCATGCCCTGATTCTTCGATTCCTGATCCTGCAAGATCGCCCTTTTGCAGATGGTCTATTTCAAATGGTGCTGCGGCAGCTATACTCGTGCGTGATCTGAGAATGGAGGAAAAAGGGCGGCTGCTGGTCCTTTGCCGGTACGCCCCACGGGAGGGTCACGAGCGCCTTCAACCGATGGAGTGGGTTTGCCATTCGTCTGAACTCGGAACCTCGACGCTTCCGCGGGAATCGCTCTGATGATTCGTCACGATGTCGCACGGATTTGTGCTGTGGTGCATGCGCGTGGTTGAGGTTCTGTTCTTCATCGGTCTTGCCGGCTGCGCGATTGTCGTGGTGATCAGTTGGATCTCGATTTTCAGCAGCGGTTTTTCAAAGGATGACCCCCCATCCAATTTACGCTAGCACCCGCCGAAGGGTCGCTTCGATCGCTGTCACCTCTGCGACTTGCGCTGTGTCGAACCATGCGACTAGGCTAAGTCGCAGTAGGAGCTCGTCATGAGCGAGTTTGTGCTGGATATCAATGGCGCGCGCATCAAGGTGAATGCAGCGGCCGATGAGACTCTGCTTTCTGTTCTGCGCAATCGGCTCGATCTGACAGGAACGAAGTATGGTTGCGGCGAGGGCCAGTGCGGTGCATGCACTGTCTTGCTCGATGGACGCGCGACGCGTTCATGCATGACTCCATTGTCGGTCGCTTCGGGTGCGAAGATCGTAACCGTCGAGGGGCTCGAACAAAACGGCAAGCTCAGCAACGTTCAGCAGGCATTCCTTGATGAAGGCGCATTTCAATGCGGTTACTGCACGTCGGGAATGATCATGGCTGCGACAGCCTTTTTGCGTGAAGTGCACAAGCCCAGCGATAAGCAAATCGTCGAGGCGATGAATGGAAACATTTGCCGATGCGGCACCTATCCACGCATTCTTGAAGCCATCCGGCGTGCCTCGCATCAATCCGCAAGCGGAGGCAGCCGATGAGCCTCGTCGACAAGCGAACTGGCGACGCGATCGCAATTAATGCGGACAGCGACATGCGCTTTCTGCACAGAGAGACCCCTTCTCTCGATCGCCGTGACTTTCTGAAAGGGCTAGGAGCCGGGTTACTTGTGGCGCTGTCTGGTCCATCGGTCTGGACGCAGGAATCTGGACGGTCGTTTGGCGGCCATGAGCTTCCGAAAGAACTTGGAGCCTGGATCCATATCGGGGCTAACGGGCAAGTAAGTGTGTTCACCGGGAAAGTCGAGGTTGGCCAGAATATAAGAACCTCTCTTGCGCAACTCGTCGCAGAAGAACTGCGGGTGCCCTTCGACTCCATCACGATGGTCATGGGCGACACAGATCTTGTTCCATGGGACATGGGGACGTTCGGCAGCCTTTCCACTCCGACGATGGGGCCGCAGCTGCGTAACATGGCTGTTACAGCCCGCCAAACGCTTCTGGAGATGGCTGCCAAGCGCTGGAGCGCCGACGTAGCAAGGTTATCTGCCGCAGAGGGGCGAATCACCGATCCCGAAACTTCGCACTCGCTCGGTTATGGTGAGCTCACGCGGGGTGAGAAACTCGTCAAGACGGTTCCGGATGACCCGGTCTTGACGCCTGCCGGCGATTGGAAGATTGCGGGAACACCAGTATCCAAGGTCCAAGGCCGCGAATTCGTCACCGGCAGGCACAAGTTTCCATCCGACATTACACGGCCAGACATGATGCTCGGAGCCGTGCTCCGCCCAGAAGGCTTCAACGCAACGATCGCTTCGCTGGACACGACCGCTGCAGAGAAGATACCGGGTGTAAAGGTCATCCGAGACGGCGGTTTCATTGGAGTGGCAGCTCAGGAAGCCCCCGCAGCGCAGCGTGCACTAACCGCAATTCAGGCCAAGTGGACTGTCCCTGAACAGCCCTCAAACCAGGGGATCTTCGATTATCTGAAAAACCACCCCGATGGACATAATGAAGGCCCACAACACGTCTCCGGCTCTGTGACAGATGTCTGGGCCGAGGCCGAATTGAAGCTGGAAGCTCAATACACGGTGGAGTACATTGCGCATTCACCGCTCGAGCCGCGAGCAGCCGTGGCCGAGTGGAATGATGGAAAGCTGACCGTGTGGACCGGGACTCAGCGTCCATTTGGCGTGCGCGATGAACTTATGCAAGTCTTCAAGCTTCCCCCTGAAAAGGTCCGCGTGATTCAACCGGATATGGGGAGCGGCTACGGAGGCAAGCACACTGGCGAAGCGGCGATCGAAGCAGCTCGTCTTGCGAAGGCGGTCGGAAAGCCGGTTAAGGTTGTCTGGACTCGACGGGAAGAATTCACCTGGGCCTATTTCCGTCCTGCAGGACTGATTGAGATCAAGGCTGGAGCACATACCGACGGGTCACTCATTGCGTGGGAGCATCACAACTACAATTCGGGCCCCGCGGCAATCGGAACGCCGTATGCGGTGCCAAACCAGCTCATTCAGTTTCATCCTGCCAAGTCTCCACTTCGGCAGGGATCATATCGCGGACTCGCATCGACGGCGAATCATTTTGCACGCGAATCGCACATGGACGCCGTTGCACATGCGGCCGGAATCGACCCGTTGGAGTTCCGGCTGAAGAATCTGACCGACCCGAGGCTGCGCGCAGTCTTTCAGGCTGCTACAGACAAATTTGGCTGGGGAAAGTCGAAGTCTGTGCCGGAGCGCGGTTTCGGACTCGCCGGGGGCATCGACAAGGGCGGTCACGTGGCCACATGCGCCGAGGTCGAAATTGATCCGGCGACAAAACGGATTAGGATTCGTCGAGTAACCCAGGCGTGGGATTCCGGAGCCGTCGTGAATCCTGACGGACTTCGCAACCAATTGACCGGCGCAATCGTGCAAGGTATCGGCGGCGCGCTCTTCGAAAAGATCCTGTTCGCCGATGGCAAAATCCTGAATCCACGGTTTGCGCAATACCGGGTTCCCCGATTCAAAGACACTCCCGCCATCGAAATCGTGCTGATCGACCGCAAGGACCTGCCTTCTGCAGGCGCCGGAGAGACTGGTCTGGTCGGTCTTGCGCCCGCGGTAGCCAATGCGATTTTCGCAGCCAGCGGCGTTCGCGTGCGCAGCATGCCCCTGGCGGCAGGATCGTCGGACGCTCGAGAAGCGGGTTCTTCCTTCCTTAGCTAACGACGCGCCGCGGTCCCTTGCAGGGATGTCTGAAGTATCTCGGCCTTGCGCCAGGCGCGCTCCTTCATCATCAAGAAGAAGACAGGCACCAGGATCAACACGTGAATCGTCGAAGTGATCATCCCTCCCACGATCGGCGCGGCAATCGGCTTCATTACGTCAGAACCGATTCCTGTCTCCCACAGGATCGGGATCAGGCTCGCAAGAACCGCCGCCACTGTCATCAGCTTCGGACGCAGCCTGCGAACAGCGCCTTCCATGACCGCCGCCTCCATCTCTTCGTGCGTCATTCGA
>Ga0306920_100014255_pt1 | contig 10852 bp, 10 predicted proteins | sample flu12Cox44000170_FD_204666 | JGI IMG/M metagenome (GOLD analysis project Ga0306920, IMG submission 204666) | Lab enrichment of tropical soil microbial communities from Luquillo Experimental Forest, Puerto Rico - flux4day.12C.oxic.44.000.170 (v2)... | ecosystem: Environmental > Terrestrial >... | reverse complement strand
GATGCCGGTCACTCGGATCGGCACCGGGTCCAGGCCGGCCGCCTGCCGCTCCGCCACCGCGTGGCCGAGGCGGCGGAGCAGGCCGCTCTCGGTCCCGTGGGCGCACAGGTAGGCCTCGTCGGCGCCGACCGCCGCGGCCGCCAGCGTGATCCCGTCCAGCACCAGGTGCGGCAGCCTGGTCAGCAGCAGCCGGTCTTTGCGGCTGGCAGGCTCGCCCTCGGCGCCATTGGCGACGACCGCCTTGCGTCCGGGCCGGGCGGCGACCGAGCGCATCTTGCGCCCGGCGGGAAAGCCGGCGCCGCCGCGCCCGGTCAGCCCCGCCGCTTCGATGATCTCGATGAGCCGCTCGGGCCGGCGGCTGCGGGACCGGCTCCGGGCACGGCCCGGCGGCCCGCCCGGGCCAGGAAGCGGCCCGTACCAGCGCTCGTAATCCTGCAGTCCGGCCGCATCGGCGACGCCCGCGAGCAGGCGGGTGGCGGTCACTGGGTCGGCCCGGGCCGCGCCGCGGTGATCACCCGCCAGCCGGCGGTGCCCAGCACGGCCAGGACGCAGGCCATGCTCAGCACGAGCACCCACGCGGCGCCACGGTCGGTGCCGATGCCCAGGCCGTGAGCCACCGCGACCGGCCAGCAGGCGTACGCCAGCCAGTGCACCCGGCGCCAGGTCCCGTGCCCGAGCCGCCTGCGGACCAGGCTGGTCGCCACCAGGGCCAGCAGCAGGTCGAGCGCGACCGCGCCCAGGCTCAGCCAGGCCGCCTTGTAGTCGGAGGCGAACGGGACGAACGCGGCGACCAGCGGAATGGTGGTGTACGTATCCACCACCGTCGTGCCCACGTGCAGGATCAGGAACGCCAGCACCAGTAGCGAGGTGTTGCGATGCAGGCCCTGGGACAGGAACCGAGGCCAGTTCTCGGTGGCGAACCGGCCTGCGGTGAGGATCCCGAGCAGCACGCTGACGGTCAGCAGCAGCAGGGCCACCAGGCCGGTGGCCCGCGTGGCGTACCACAGGCCAGGTCCATGAAGGTCAAGGCTCATCCCGGCCGGTCCTCGCTGTCCCTGGGCCAGCCGGCGACGGTGACGACCGTGCCATCGTGGCGGACGAGGCGGGCGGGCAGGCCCAGCCCCTCCAGCCAGGGGATCGCCCGCTCGCCGCGCAGGATCGCGGCCGTGGTCGCGATGTTCGCGCCGACGCAGCTCGCGGCCGCGACGCTCACCGTCCGCCAGCAGGTGCGCGCGGGCCGTCCGGTGGCCGGGTCGACGATGTGGTGGAGCTCGGCGCCGCCGCGCCGCCAGGCGCGGCCCAGCGTGCTCGACGTGGCCAGCCCGCCATCGTTGATCAAGACCACCTGACGGGGCTGGACGCTGGCGGTGCTGGCGTCGAAATCCGCGTCGTCGGCGATGCCGACCCGCCAGCCTGCGGTCGGCGGGTTCCCGGCCACCCGGAGGTCACCGCCCAGGTTGACCAGGACGCCGCAACTCGTCGTGGCCTCGATGGTGGCCGCCGCCCGGTCCGCGGCCAGCGCCTTGGCGGTGGCGCCCAGATCGAGCAGGATCCCGGCCGGAACCCGCACCGTCAGCCGGCTGCGGTCGAGTTCGACCCCGCGCCAGCCGCCTGCGGGCGTCGGCGGCTGGCGCGGGGGGCCTGTGTGCCGGCGGGCGTCGGCGAAGTCCCGGTCATAGCCGAGCCTGACCAGGCTCTGCCCGCAGGTGGGGTCTACGTCCCCGCCGGTGAGCTCGGCCGCCTCCAGGGCGGTGGCCAGCGCCTCCGCGAAGAGCCTGCTGACCTGGACCGGGCGGCCCCCGGCGTGGCTGACCCGCCACAGCTCCGAATCGCGGCGGAACCGGGAGCAGGCCGCGTCGACCGCGGCAAGCTCCGCGGCCAGCAGGTCGTGTGCGGGAATCAGCGCGTCCGGGTCGGTGACCAGCAGGATCGCGAAGGTACCCAGCGCCGGGAAGGTGCGGGAACCGAGCGCCGCGGCGGTCGGCGGCATCAGCCTCCTCCGTGCGACGCGCTGGAGACCGTCGGCGCCGGCGCGGGCGCGGAGCTTGGCGGCGGGGCTGGCGCCGGGGTGGTGGCCGGCGGCGCGAGCGTGGCTGACCTGGACGGCGCCGCGGCGGCGGTGGGGCTGGCCTTGGCCGTCACCTGCGCGGCGGCCCGCGGCGAGGGTGGCGCGGTGGCCTGAGGGCTGGCGGACGCGGTCGCCCGCGCCCGCTTGCGGTGAGCCTGGCCCGGCGAGGGGGTGGCCGGGGGAGGGTTCGTGGCGGCGGGCGCCGCCGTGGTGTCGCCCGCCGCCGTCTGAGCCGGGGCGGTCCGGGCGAACAGGGTGGCGAGGCCGACCGCGGTGACCGCGCTCAGCTGGGTGGCTCGCCAGGTCAGGCGGGAAAGGCGGCGCAGTCCCGACGTGCGCGCCGCGCCCGGCTGCTGCTCCCCGGGGAACTCAGCTCTGTCACCCATGACTGGTGATCACAGCAGGAGCCGAGTTAAGAGTTCGTGAAGACCGGCTCAAGAGGTAGTTGCCTGGCTCAGCGGCCGGTCCACACCGGCGGCCGACGTGCGCTTGCCAGCCGCGGGCCACTGCACGCCTGATGCTGGCGACCGCGGCGTAACCTGGCATGCTGGTCACGTGAAGCAACAGCCGCCGCCCCGGAGCCGGTTCGGGCGCCTACTACGGGCCGCCGAACGGCGCCGCGTCCCGCTGCTCACGATCCTCGTCACGGTCGGGGTGGTGGCCGCCACCTACCTTGCCGGCAAGCTGATCTACCGGCTGCGGGACATCGTGCTGCTGATGCTGGTGTCGGGGTTCGTCGCGCTGCTGCTCAACCCGATCGTGATCCTGCTGCAGCGCCGGCTGTTCCCGCGCCGGGGCGTCGCCGTGGCGATCGTCACCATCCTGGCCGCCCTGGTCTTCGTCGGCCTGGCCGCGGCGTTCGGCTATCCGCTGGTCAACGGGATCACCCACCTGGCCGACCGGCTGCCGGTCTACGTGGCCAACGCGCAGCACGGCAAGGGCTGGATCGGCCACCTCGTGACCAGGTACCACATCCAGGACTGGGTGCAGCGGAACGCGCCCAAGCTGGTGACCTACGCCCAGTCGCTCAGCAAGCCGGCCCTCAGCATCGGCAAGGGCGCCCTGTCCCTGGTCATCGAGCTGCTGACGATCTTCTTCCTGGTCCTGCTCCTGCTGCTCGAAGGCCCCAAGATGCGGCGCTGGATCATCGGCCAGATGGCTCCGGACCGCGCGGCCAGGACCACCAAGGTGGCGGCCGACGTGAACCGGGCCGTCACCGGGTACATGCTGGGGAACCTGCTCACCTCGATCATCGCCGGCATCGTGGTGTTCGTGACGCTCATGATCCTCGGCGTCCCCTACCCGCTCCTGTGGGGCCTGTGGGTCGCCCTGGTGGACTTCCTGCCGATGATCGGCGGGGCGCTGGCGGGCATCCCGACCGTGCTGTTCGCCCTCACCCACTCCCTCGCCGCGGGCATCGTCACCGGGATTGTCTTCATCGTCTACACCCAGGTCGAGAACCACATCCTCAACCCGGTGGTCATGAGCAAGACGGTGAAGATCAGCCCGCTGCTCGTCCTGATCGCCGTGCTGGTCGGCGCCTCGCTCGGCAGCCTGGTCGGCGGCCTGTTCGGCGGCTTCGTCGCGGCGCTGCTGGCCATCCCCGCGGCCGGTGCGCTGCAGGTGATGGTCAAGGAGATCTGGCAGGCCACCGCGCCGCCGCCCGAGGAACCGTCCGAGCCTGACGATCCCGATGATCCGGCCGCCGCGGCCGTTGAGCTCTTCCCTGTTCCGCCCGATACGCGGGAGCATGGCTCTTAGGCCGCCGCACGTAAGCCGCAGTAAGCGTCTTAGGAGGACCGGACATGGCCCTGTCTATCTCCGGCAAGTCAGTCCTGGGCATCGTGCTCGCCGGGGGCGCCGGAACCCGCCTCAGCCCGCTGACCGCGGACCGGGCGAAACCGGCCGTCCCGTTCGGCGGCCTCTACCGGCTGATCGACTTCGCGCTGTCCAACCTGGCCAACGGCGGCATCAGGAAAATATGCGTGCTCACCCAGTACAAGAGCCACAGCCTGGACCGGCACATCTCCACCACGTGGCGGATGAGCTCCCTGCTCGGTAACTACGTGACCCCGGTCCCGGCCCAGCAGCGGCTCGGCCCGCACTGGTACACCGGCTCGGCCGACGCGATCTTCCAGTCGATGAACCTGATCAACGACGAGCAGCCGGACATCGTGATCGTCTTCGGTGCCGACCATGTGTACCGGATGGACCCGGTGCAGATGATCGACCATCACGTGCGCCACGGCGCGGGCGTGACGGTGGCGGCCATCCCGGTGCCGCGGAGCGAGGCCTCCGCCATCGTCAGCGTCGCGGCGGATGGCAGGACGATCGACGCGTTCCTGGAAAAGCCCGCCGACCCGCCGCCCATGCCGGGGAACCCGGACATGAGCTACTCGTCGATGGGCAACTACGTGTTCGACACCGACGTGCTCGTCGACGCGCTGCGCAAGGACGCCGACGACGACTCGAGCCGGCACGACATCGGCGGCAACATCATCCCGAACCTGGTGCGGAACGGAAGCGCGCAGGGGTACGACTTCAACCTCAACGAGGTCCCCGGCGCGACCTCGCGGGACGCGGGTTACTGGCGCGACGTCGGCACACTCGAGTCCTACTTCGACGCCCAGATGGACCTGTGCGCGGTGGAGCCGATCTTCAACCTGTACAACGACCAGTGGCCCATCCTGACGTACGTGCCGTCGCTGCCGCCGGCCAAGTTCGTGCACGAGGCGGGGGACCGGATCGGGCGGGCGATCGACAGCCTGGTCAGCCCCGGAGTCGTGATCTCCGGAGGGCTGGTGCGCCAGTCCGTGCTCTCGCCCGGGGTGCGGGTGAACAGCTGGGCCACGGTCGAGCGGTCGGTGCTGCTGCACAACACCAGGATCGGCCGGCACGCGGTGGTCCGGAACGCGATCATCGACAAGAACGTCACCGTGCCGGAGTGGGCGCAGGTCGGGGTGGACAAGGACCGCGACAGGGCGCGCGGCTTCGTGGTCTCGGCCGGAGGCATCACCGTGGTGGGCAAGGGCCAGGAGGTCGTGCCGTGACCCGGCCCCCGACTCTGCCCATCCCTGGCGGCAAGCTCAGGGTCGCGCTGCTGACCCGCGAGTACCCGCCCGAGGTGTACGGGGGGGCCGGCGTGCACGTCACCTACCTGGCGCGCGAACTCGCGCCGCTGGTCGATCTCACCGTGCACTGCCAGGGAGCGGACCGCCCGGGCGCGGTCGCGCACCGGCCCTGGGACCTGCTGGCCGACGCCAACCAGGCGCTGCGCGTGGTGTCGACGGACCTGTCCATGGCCGCCGCCGTCGGGCCGGGAATGAACAGCGCGCAGCTGGTCCACTCGCACACCTGGTACGCGAACCTGGCCGGCCACCTGGCGGCCATGCTGTACGACGTCCCGCACGTGATGACCATGCACTCGCTCGAGGCGCTGCGGCCGTGGAAGGCCGAGCAGCTGGGCGGCGGGTACGCGGTCTCCACCTGGTGCGAGCGGACGGCGGCATCCTCGGCCGCCGCGGTGGTGGCGGTCTCGGAGGGGATGCGGGCCGACATCCTGACCGCTTACCCCGAAATTCGGGCCGAACGGGTGCGGGTCATCCGCAACGGCATCGACACCAACGAGTACCGCCCCGATCCGAACACGGATGTGCTCGAGCGCTACGGCATCGACCAGGGGCGCCCTTACGTGATCTTCGTCGGCCGGATCACCCGGCAGAAAGGCGTGCCCGTCCTGCTCCGCGCGGCCTCCGGGCTGATCCCGGAAGCGCAGCTGGTGCTGCTCGCGGGGGCAGCCGACACGCCCGAGCAGCTGGCCGAGGTGACCGAGTTGGTCGACGGCCTGCGCGCGAACCGGTCCGGCGTCTTCTGGATCCCCGAGATGCTGCCCAAGCCCGAGGTCATCCAGCTGCTCTCGCACGCCACGGTGTTCGCCATCCCGTCGATCTACGAGCCGCTCGGCATCGTGAACCTCGAGGCCATGGCGTGCGGGACCGCGGTGGTAGGGTCCCGCACCGGCGGGATTCCCGAGGTGGTGGCCGACGGCGAGACGGGCCTGCTGGTTCCCCCGGGGGAGCCGGGGCCGCTCGCCGAGGCGCTGAACACCTTGCTGCGCGACCCCGACCGGGCCGCGGCGATGGGGCAGGCGGGCCGCAAACGCGCGGTGTCGGAATTTGGCTGGCCCGCCATTGCCGCCCAGACGGCGGATCTGTATGCCGAATTGGCCCACTCGAGATAAAAACGCCTTTCCTCGCTCGAATTCGTCTAACCGGGCTCATCGTCTGGACCTGCAAGGGCAGCGGCGCCGCCAACCAGCGCTGGTCCGCGGCCCTGCGCTAGCTAGTCCCGGTCCGGCGGGCTGGTCCCTACCAGGTGGGGATCAGCCCGCCGTCGATCCTGAAGTCGGCGCCGGTGACGTTCGCGGTCCGGTCGCTGGCCAGCAGGAGCACGAGGTCGGCCACCTCCTCTGGGCGGCTGAACCGGCCGGTCACCGAGCCACGCGCGGCCTGGCCGGCGATGTCCTCCGGCTTGGCGCCGGTGGCGCGGCCGACGGTCTGCGCGACCCCCTGGTCCCCCAGCCACAGGTCGGTGGCCACCGGCCCCGGGCTTACCGTGTTAACGCGGATGCCCCGCGGACCGACCTCCTTGGACAGCGCCTTGCAGAAGCCCGCCAGGGCGGCCTTGGCCGCGCTGTAGTCCAGTACGGCGGGATCGGCTAGTGACGCGTTGACCGAGCAGATGGTGACGATCGACCCCTTCCCGGCCGTGAGCATTGCGGGCAGGGCGCTACGGGTGGCGCGCACCGCGGCCATCAGGTTGAGGGTGAGGGTGGCCTGCCACTCCTCGTCGCTGATGCTCAGGAAGCCGCCGGTCCTGGCGGGTGCCCCGCCGACGTTGTTGACCAGGATGTCGGGTCCCGCGCCGGCCAGTGCGACCAGCCGATCCGGCCCGCCCGGATCGGCCAGGTCCACCTCGAGTACCCGCACTGAACCCTCCTTGGCCAGCTGATTCAGCTCCGCGGAGGACCTGCGCGCCCCCGCGACGACGTGCGCGCCGTGCGCCGCCAGGCCGCGGGTGATCGCCAGCCCGATACCTCGGCTGGCACCGGTGACGACGGCAGTCCGTCCGGCCAGGCCCAGATCCATGGCATGCCTCCTCGGGTAGGACGTGGGTCATACGCTAACTAAGCACAGGTGCCCCCGGCTCGAGTCGCCCGGCTGACGACTCGGCTACCGTGGCGTGGTGGCGAATGATCACCGAGTGAACCAGTGACCGGGGCCGGGAGGGCGGGGCGCCTGCTGTCGGTCAACGTGGGCCTGCCCAAGGACGTGGCCTGGCACGGGAAGACGGTGCATACCGGTGTCTGGAAACGGCCGGTGGACGGGCCGAGCCAGGTGCGGCGGCTGAACATCGACGGGGACGGGCAGGGCGACCTGGCCGGGCACGGCGGCGAGCACCGCGCGGTGTTCGTGTACCAGATCGAGTCGTACCGGTACTGGCAGGGTCAGCTCGGCCGGGACGACTTCGAGTACGGCCAGTTCGGCGAGAACTTCACGGTCAGCGGCCTGGCCGACGACCAGGTGTGCATCGGGGACCGCTTCCAGATCGGCGAGGCCTTGTTCGAGGTGACCCAGCCGCGGGTGACGTGTTACCGGGTGGGAATCCGGATGAACGAGCCGCGGATGCCGTCGCTGCTGGTCTCCCACCACCGGCCCGGCTTCTACTTCCGGGTGCTGCGCGAGGGCGCGGTCCGGGCGGGGGACGAGATCGTCCAGGTGGCCGCGGGACCCGAGGCGATGACCGTGGCCGAGGTCGACGGCCTGCTCTACCTGCCCGGGCACTCCCGCGAACGGGTACTGAACGCGCTGCGCATCCCCGCCCTGCCCGACGGCTGGAAGGCCTCGTTCCGGGCCGTGGCCGATCAGGAGGAGACGTCCGGCGGGGCCGGCGGCAACGCCGGGCTGACCGCGGTGAGCCCGCCGCCGGCCTGGCCCGGATTCCGCTCGCTGACGGTGACCGCGGTGCACCGCGAGAGCGATTCGGTGATCTCGGTCCAGCTGGCCGATCCCGGCGGCACCGCCCTGCCGCCGCCAGGACCCGGGCAGTTCCTGACCTTGCGGCTGAACGCGGTTTCCGGCGGGCGGCCGCTGCTGCGCAGTTACTCGCTGTCCGGTCCGCCGGACGCCGGCTCCTACCGCGTCAGCGTCAAGCGCGAGGCGCACGGTGCCGGGAGCCAGTTCGTGCACACCCGGGTCCGGCCCGGTGACCTGCTGGAGGTGGCCGCGCCGCGCGGCACCTTCGTCCTCCAGCCGGGGGACAAGCCGGTCCTGCTGATCAGCGCGGGCGTCGGGGCGACCCCGGTGCTGGCCATGCTGCACGCCCTCAGTGCCCGCAGGTCCGCTCGCGACGTCTGGTGGCTGCACGGCGCGCGCAACCGTGCCGAGGAGCCGTTCGCCGCGGAGTCGCGGTCCCTGCTGGCCGGACTGGCTCACGGCCACCGGCACGTCTGCTACAGCCACCCCGGCCCCGGCGACGTGCCGGGGCGCGACTACCAGACCGCGGGACGACTGTCGGCGACGGTGCTGGCCAGCCTCGGCCTGCCGGATGACGCCGACGCCTACATCTGCGGACCGGCCGCGTTCATGACCGAGATCTCCGCCGCCCTGGTAGACCTGGGCATCGACGGCGCACGGGTGCACATCGAGATCTTCGGCGCCGCGCCTCCCACGACGCCGGGAATCAAGGCCGCGGCGGCCCGGCCGCCGCACGTGCCCGCCGGGCCGCCCGGTGACGGACCCGAGGTCGCCTTCGCGCGCAGTGGCCTGACCGTCCACTGGGGGCCCGCCTACGCCAGCCTGCTGGAGCTGGCCGAAGCCTGTGACGTGCCGGTCCGCTGGTCCTGCCGCACCGGCGTCTGCCACACCTGCGAGACCGCCCTGATGGCCGGAACGGTCAGCTACGCCCCGGACCCGGTAGACGAGCCCGCCGAGGGCAGCGCCCTGATCTGCTGCTCCCAGCCGTGCGACGACCTGGTCCTGGACCTGTGACTACCGTCACTCCGGCGCCGCCCGTACGGATCGTTGTGGATGCCACATCCACGTCGTATGAACACCATGGCTGGGACATCCACGCCTTATCAACCGGGCGGACCGAAGCGGTGGGCGCGTATCACCAGTCACGACAGGACGCTGGGAGCGCAGCAACACCAGGAGGCAAGGCCGGGGCGCACCCCGCTGCCCGGACAGCAGCGATCGCGGGTCGGGATCCGGGACGCCCCAGGTCCATGACAGCATGTCGGCATGAAGGTGCTGCGCACGCCCGAGGACCGTTTCGCCGAGCTGCCCGACTTCGGCTATCCGCCGCGGTACGCCGACGTCGACGGGCTCCGGCTGGCCTACGTGGAGGCCGGGCCGGCCGACGGCGAGCCCGTCCTGCTGTTGCACGGGGAGCCGAGCTGGTCGTTCCTGTACCGCAAGGTCATGCCGGTGCTGGCCGACGCGGGCCTGCGGGCGATCGCGGCGGACCTGGCCGGGTTCGGCCGTTCGGACAAGCCGGCCGAGATCGGGGAGCACAGCTTCGCGCGGCACGTGGAGTGGATGCGCGGGCTCGCGTTCGACCGCCTCGACCTGCGCGGGCTGACGCTGGTGGGGCAGGACTGGGGCGGCCTGATCGGGTTGCGGCTGGTAGCCGAGCACCCGGACCGGTTCGCCCGGGTGGTGGCGGCCAACACCGGTCTGCCCACCGGCGACCAGCCGATGCCGGACGTCTGGCTGCGGTTCCGCGAGATCGTCCGCACCGCGCCCGCGCTGAGCGTGTCCCGGCTGGTGCAGGCCGGCTGCCAGACCAGGCTCACGCCGGAGATCCTGGCCGGCTACGAGGCGCCGTTCCCCGATCCCGCCTACGCCGCCGCGGTCCGCGCGATGCCGGGACTGGTCCCCACCTCCCCGGATGACCCGGCCTCCGAGGCCAACCGGGCCGCCTGGCGCCGGCTGGCGGCCTGGGACAAGCCGTTCCTGGTGGCGTTCAGCGACCGGGATCCGATCACCGGCGGCATGGCGCCCATCCTGAAGAACACCGTGCCCGGCGCGGCCGGCCTCGACCATCCCGTGCTCGAAGGAGCGGGGCACTTCCTGCAGGAGGACGCGGGGGAGCGGCTCGGCGCGGTGATCGCCGAGTTCGTCCGCGCCCACCCCGCCAGCTGAAACCCGGAGACGACCGAGGAGGCAAACGATGACCCATGACGAGGCGGACGTCGTCACCAAGCTCAGCCCGCACCCGGTAGCCGATACCGTGTCGAAGCTCACCGGCATGATCAGCGCGAAGGGCCAGAAGCTCTTCGCCGTCATCGATCAGAGCGCCGAGGCACGCCAGGTCGGGCTCTCGCTCCGCGAGACCACGCTGGTGGTCTTCGGCAGCCCGGCGGCGGGCACGCCGGTAATGGCGGCGTCACCGCTGGCCGCCCTCGACCTGCCGCTCAAGGTCCTGGTATGGGACGACGACGGGCAGACCAAGGTCTCGTACTACTCGCCGGACGCGCTTGCCGCCCGCCATCACCTCGGCGCCGACCTGGCCGGGAACCTGGCCGGCATCAACGCCCTCACCGACACGCTCGTCGCCTCCTAACCCAATGCCACCCGCTTAACCTGATCTTGGGGCCCGGCGGGGCGGCGCGTGCCCGGCCCCCTCGCCCCTGGTGTTCCTGCGCTCCCGGCGCACTGCCGTGACTGGTGATACGCGCCCGCCTTCCGCCACCCCCGCTTCATAAGGCGTGGATGTCCCAGC
>Ga0306920_100014254_pt1 | contig 10853 bp, 7 predicted proteins | sample flu12Cox44000170_FD_204666 | JGI IMG/M metagenome (GOLD analysis project Ga0306920, IMG submission 204666) | Lab enrichment of tropical soil microbial communities from Luquillo Experimental Forest, Puerto Rico - flux4day.12C.oxic.44.000.170 (v2)... | ecosystem: Environmental > Terrestrial >... | reverse complement strand
GGAATCAATCCTGATTTCGCTTTTCGGTGGCGCGCTTGGCCTGATCACGGCGCACTTTGGAATTGAGTTGCTGCTCAAGTTCTTTGCCGACAAGTTGCCGCGAATGGGAGAGATCGGGTTGAGCAACCCAGTTCTGCTCTTTGCCCTCGGACTGTCGATATTGACGGGAATGCTCTCTGGCCTGTTGCCGGCGTGGCGCATGACGAAGGCAGATGTAAATGATGCTCTGAAACAAGGACTGGGACGCCTGGACACGGATTCCGGAAGCGGCGTCACGCGTTCGGCGTTGGTCACAGTGGAAGTCGCCCTCTCTCTTGTTCTTCTGATCGGCGCAGGCCTGATGGTTCGCAGCCTGTGGAAACTGCAGGCCGTCGATCCGGGATTCGACGAGCACAATGTTCTGACGATGTCGCTGCAAGTGCCTCGCCACCAGTTCGTCTCACCCAGACAGGAAGCGCAGTATTTTGATGAGGTGCTCAAGCGGGTGCGTGCCCTGCCAGGCGTCGAGTCGGCAGGCGCGATTGACAATTTGCCTCTGACCGGCGGTTCAAACCAGCCCGTTGCAGTGGAAGGACGGCCGTTGGTTCCGATGTCGGAGCAGCCGGAGGTATCGGTTCGTGTTGTGAGTGCGGGATACACGAAAGCCATGCATATTCCGCTGCTTGAAGGCCGAGACATCGCCGACAGCGACGCGGCCGATTCGACGGCGGTGGTCGTGATCAGCCAATCCATGGCGAAGCAATTCTGGCCGAGCCAAAGCGCCATTGGACGTCACCTGAAGCTTTCGTTCTTTCCGGACAGGGAGCGTGTTGTCGTCGGAGTGGTGGGAGACGTGAAACAGCTTCGCCTCGATAACGCCGCCGGAATCTCGACTCTTTACTGGCCCGCGGCTCAGGTCGGTGACTCTGCGATGGGTCCGTGGCGTCCCTACTCCCTATCGCTTGTGGTTCGCACTTCGACGCCCCCGCACAGTCTCGCGACCACAGTGACAGGCGCGGTGGAACAGGTGAACAGCAACATTCCCGTCGACAACGTCATGACGCTTGAGGAATTTGTCGGCGACACCCTGACGCAACACAGTTTCAATATGCAGTTGCTGACGATCTTCGGCTTGCTGGCGCTGCTCATCTGCGCCGTCGGTATCTATAGCGTGCTTGCGTATTCAGTGAAGAGACGCATGAGGGAAATCGGCTTGCGAGTTGCGTTCGGCGCAAAGTTGAGCGATATCACGCGACTGGTTGTCGTTCAGGGAATGAAGCCAACGCTCGCCGGAATCGGCATTGGACTGGTCTCCGCATTCGCTCTGGGGCGAGTTGCGAGCAGCCTAATCTACGGAGTCAGTTCCCGTGATCTTCTCACCTTCGTGAGTGTGACGCTTCTGCTGATCGCCGTCGCATTTGGCGCAAGCCTGATTCCCGCCCTGCGAGCCACGCAGGTTGATCCTCTTGAGGTCCTTCGCGACGAATAGCGATCGCGTTGCGGTTCTCATTGAACGGTTCAACTCAGGAAACCGATTGCAAATGTGAAGGGCGCGCCCGGTACACGGGAGCGCCCTTCGCACAACGCAGCCTGGAGAGTTTACTTCTTGCCCGACTTTGAAGCCTTGTAGCTGGAGTCAACCTTGGTGCCAGCCTGGTCGAGGATACCCTTGACATCGGCTGCATAAGGACCGGTGGGCGCCAGTTCAAGGTACTTCTGATAGGCCTCGCCGCAACCTGGAGGCAGAACAATTCTCTGCGTCTTGGGATCGACAGTTGCCTTTGCCACGAGGGCCTGCCCCTTCAGGTAGTACGGCAGCGGATCCTGCGGATTTGCAGTGATCGCAGCCTCTGCGGCGGCTGCCTGTGCATCGGTGTTGCCGACCTGCTGGAAGATGACCGCTTCGTTCTTCAGATAGAAGGCAGCCTTTGAGGGATCGGCCTTGGCCGCTGTGTCATATGCAGCCTGCGCTTCCTGGGCTTTGCCGCTACGTGCAAGGGCTTCGCCCAGACCGGCGTTTGCCATGCCGACTACCGCAGGATTTGGCTTCTTGGCTGCAGCATCTGCTTCGATCGCCTTCTTATAGGAGGCCTGTGCTTCGTCGTACTTCTTCAGTCCCATCTGCCCCTGACCGAGATATGCCCACAGGATCGATTCGCTGGGTCTGACCTGAGTATCCTTGGTCATCAGGGTTTCCACTTCGGTGTACTTTTGCGTCCTGGTCTCGTTTGCCTTCGTTTCGATGTCGGCTTTGGAGGCCGAAGCTCCCAGCGCCTCCGCGGCTGCCGCATGTGCCCCATCCGCATCATGAATGTCCTGCACAACGGTTTTGAGATCGTTATTCAGGTTCTTGATGACAGCGTTTGCTTTCATCGCCTGGGTGTTATGTTCGCGCATCTCTTCCAGTTGCTTCCGGGTCTCTGGGGGAAGAGCATCGATGTACTCCTTGCGCGACATGTCGAAGTCGGCCGCCACATCCTGCCCTGCCGTCACTTTGACGTTGTCGATTCTGTCGGCCTGCTTGTCCTGCTCCATGCCGGGAGTGCGATAGATTGCCGAGTACGTTGCGACCGCGGCTTCGCCCGAGAACGTACCGTTCGCGTCCACATTCAGGACGATGCCTTCTTTGGAAGTGGATCCTGCGTGTATCAGGGTGACGGTGCCGCCGCCTTGAGGCGCTCCAGTTGGATTCGTGACCTGGCCGTGAACCTTGCCCGTGGCAGCGGGGGTCGCGGGCGCCTGCGCAAGCGCGGGCATAACGGCAAATGCCAGTAGGCCGAGCCAGAGCGAAATCGTGCGTTTCATTTTTGTCTCCTTGGGAGCTCGGACGGGCACCTAAGCCCGTGGGCTCGATCAATATGATTTTCCTAAATCTAGGTCACTACCTACAACATGCTTACGCAAAGTGTTAAATCGCGCCTCTGTCACAGGCCTGCAAGAATCCACCTCAAGCACGCCCGCGCGCGACAATTCAGCAGAACTACCGGAACCGCATACGCCGCATCCCGGACATTTCTGCTTGGCACGGACCAAGTTAAATCCAATCGACACTCCAACACAAGGCCGGGGAGCCTTTGGGTTCTCCCTAAATGGTAGATTGCGCCGTGGATTCGAACCTGTGGCCTGCATCACACCCTACAATGACTGCATGGCCACGACGATTCGCGAAGCCACGGCGGCCGATGTGCCCCAAATTCTTGATTTCATTCGAGCATTGGCAGCTTACGAGCGTGAGCCAGATGCCGTGACGGCAACGGAGGCTGACCTGCTCCGCGACGGGTTCGGGCCCAACCCTGTCTTTTTCTGTCTGATCGCTGAAGAGAACGGCGAACCCGCAGGCTTTGCGTTCTATTTCTTCAGCTATTCCACCTGGCTGGGCAGGCCGGGACTCTATCTTGAGGACCTGTTTGTCCATCCCGAATTTCGCGGGCTCGGTATTGGTAAGACCTTGCTGCAAAGAATCGCGGCGATCGCCGTGGAAAAAGGCTGTCCCCGGCTTCAATGGGAAGTGCTGGACTGGAATACGCCGGCCATCGAGTTCTATCAGGCTATGGGAGCGGAGTTCATGGATGTCTGGCGTAACGTTCGCGTCACGGGGGAGGCGTTGCAGCGGCTGGCCGGGGCAACCGCGGACAGGCCGGAGGCGGCGAGGTGAGAATTCGCGTTATCGGCGGCGGCCTTGCCGGGCCCGAGGCAGCGCTGACCGCGGCACATCTTGGCTGCCAGGTGGATCTCTACGAGATGCGGCGCGTGGTTGACGGCAAACCGCAACTCACACCTGCTCACCAGACGACCGAATTTGGAGAGCTCGTCTGCTCTAATTCCCTGAAGAGCGAATCGCCGAATACAGCTCCATGGTTGCTCAAGCAGGAGATGCGTCGAGCGGGGTCGGCTCTCTTACGCATCGCCGATGAGACGGCTGTACCGGCAGGACACGCATTGGCCGTTGATCGCGTGGAGTTCTCGCGTCGAATCGCAGAAGCGATTGCAGCCGAGCCCGCGATTCGAGTGATACGCGAAGAGGTGACGCATCTGGAGCCGCCGAAACCGGGCGATCCCGCGCTGACGATTGTCGCCACTGGCCCGCTGACTTCCGGGCCGCTGAGCGCGGAAATTCAACGAATAACCGGAACAGGGCATCTCGCGTTCTACGATTCGATCTCGCCGATTGTCGACGCCGAATCCATCGACATGGAGCGCGTGTACTTCGCTGCGCGATGGGACAAGGGAACGGCCGACTACATCAACTGCCCGATGAATCGAGAAGAATACGACCGCTTTCTTGATGCGCTGCTCGCGGCCGAGGCCGCGGAAAGCAAGGAGTGGGAAAAACTAGAGTACTTCGAGGGCTGCCTGCCGATCGAGGTGCTCGGCCGCCGCGGACGCGACACGCTGCGATTCGGTCCGATGAAGCCCGTGGGATTGCGCGATCCGCGCACGGGCAAGACCCCGTGGGCTGTTGTGCAACTGCGCAAGGAGAATCTTCGCGCCGACAGCTACAACCTGGTCGGCTTTCAGAATCACTTGAAGTGGGGCGAGCAGGCCCGCGTGCTCCGTCTAATTCCCGGGCTTGAGAATGCAAAATTTCTGCGCTACGGGCAGATTCATCGCAACACGTACATCTGTGCTCCCGCGTTATTGGACGAGACGCTTCGGCTCAGAAAAGAACCGTGGCTGATGTTCGCGGGCCAGATATCCGGCGTTGAAGGATACACAGAGTCGATTGCGACAGGCATGCTTGCCGGAATCTACGCCTCGATGATCGTGCAGGGAGAAGCCCCCTCTGCGGTCCCGCGCGGAACTGCTCTCGGCTCGCTGATGCACTACATCACCAGAGCCGACCCCAAAGACTTCCAGCCCGCCAACATCACCTTCGACCTGATCGAGCCGCTCGAAGAAGACATGCGAAGAAAGATCAGGGACAAAAAGGAGCGCCACCGCCTCCAGTGCGGGCGCTCACTCGGCGCATTTGATGCATGGTGGACCGCCGTTCGCCTGCAACACCTTGACGTAGCTCAATAACGTGAAAGTGGACTGGCGCCGCAGCCGGCTTGTATTTGCCTCGCCCGCTTCTCCACAAAAGTGGGCGGGATACCACGATCCCTCGCCAGTCCATTGTCATCCTGAGCGGAGCAAGCTTGGGGCCCCGCGAACGATTCATCGTTCGCGGGGTAAGCGGAGCGAAGGATCTGCTTTAAGCCCAACTCATCCTCGAGTCTGGTGCCCCATCCTACCGCGTCTTTTGTGGAAGGGTGGGTGGCGGTAACTGTCGTCCAGCCTCGTTTTTCCTATCGCTCATTTCACCACGGAAGGCGTGAGACCAGTGGCTGTAGAATTCCCTCACCATAGAAATAGACAGTAGACAGCGTTTCTGTCCGAGGGGACCCCTGCCTTTGTTACGGCCTATACCGACGCTGGATCTGTGGTACGCTGGGCCGTTCCCTTGAAAGGCGCTCTATGCAAGCTCTGTCTGCAGCAGACGCGGTTGCACCGTCAATTCATCGAACCAGGAACTATCTCTTCAGGCCGTTTGAACTGGGAACCTACCTGAAGCTTTGTCTCGTAGCGGTCATAACGGAAGGCATTGGCGGCAACTTCCACGTGCCGGGCGGCGGCGGATCACACGGCCATACTCAGTCGCATCCGCATCCGGGCCCGCACCTGGCATTCTCTCCCCCAATGATCGCGATAATTATCGCCGCCATTGCGCTCGCGATCGTGGTGACCATCGCTATCTACTACCTGATCACCCGGCTGCGCTTTGCGTTCTTTCATTGCCTCGTCCGGCAGACAAAGGAGATTGCCCCTGGCTGGCGGCTTTATCGCAATCAGGCAAACCGCTTCTTCGCGCTCAATCTCGTCGTCGGGATCATATTCGTTTTGCTTCTTGGAATCATCGTGTTGCCGTTTGTCATAGGGATTGTTCATCTGGTGCGAGGTACTCCGCCCGGGGCCCACATGAACATCGGGGCCTTCCTTGGCTACCTGGTTCCGCTGATTCCGATCGTTCTGCTCGCGATTCTCGTTGCGATTGCAATTCAGATTGTGTTGCGCGACTTTATGCTGCCGCACATGGCGCTTGAGAACGCCTCCGCGGGAGAGGCATGGGCAGCGGTGCGAGCGCACATCGTCGCGGAGAAAGGCGATTTCTTCGTGTACACGCTGCTGCGCATTGTCCTGCCGATCGTTGGGCTGATTGCGGTGTTCATGGTGCTTCTGATTCCCGGGTTGATTCTGCTGGGCTGCGCCGCGGTCGTGTTTGTTGCGCTGCATTCGGCCTTCGCACAAGCAACCGGCTCGGCGGCGGTTGCAGGGATCATGCTCCAGGTACTGATTGGCATCGTGGTGTTCTGCATCCTTGTGCTTCTCGGAATCATTATCGGAGGGCCTCTGAGCGTGTGGGTACGAACATATGCGCTCATGTTCTACGGCGGTCGATACACGGCCCTGGGAGACGTGCTGACGATCTCGACGCCACCGCCCAGTCCAGCATTTGGCACGGCGCCGTTCTAAGGCATTCCGACCCCGATAAGGAACTCGGGAGGATCCTTTGTGGTCATGCGCGGGTGTGATTGTCCGCCCAAGCCTCCTGAAGCTTTGCCGCCGCTTTCTTCACGGGCAGAGGGCGCTGCACGCTCTTTCGTTCCCAATAGGCCATGCATGCCGCGAAACCAGCTGAGATTCCGAGAGTAAAGAAAGTAAGTCGAAACATCCCGCATCCTCCGGTGACTGAGGCTTCGATGCTCGGCCCGCTGATCGAGATGTAGTGGTGGAAAGGGCGCAGACGCTGGATCGTCAGGGGACGGATCCCGGGGCTGATAACGTACTTGCGGAGCAAAGTGATGGCGTCAGTCGGACGAAGCATTGTGGTGTCAGCGTTCTTCACCTTGTTGGGTGGGCCCGGAATTCTGCTTGTCCTCGTGCCCTGGCTCTTGACGCGGTTCCATATCCCGCCCGGTCAGCCGCTTGCGCTGAAGGTTATCTGCGGAATCCTGATTGCCGCAGGGCTAGTTCCGCTTTTCGAGTCAATCTGTCGATTCGTCTTCGTGGGCCGGGGCACACTGGTCCCCACGGTTCCCACGGAGCACCTCGTAGTCAGCGGCCTGTATCGATACGTCCGGAATCCGATGTATGTTGGTGTGCTTGCAGTCATTGTCGGCGAAGCTCTCCTATTCCGAAGCCCCGGATTAGTGGTCGAGTTTTTCGTGGCATTGTCTGCCATGGAATTGTTTGTCCGCTTCTATGAAGAGCCCAGTCTCTCGAAGAGGTTTCCCGACGAGTACGCCATCTACCGAAGCCATGTGCGCCGCTGGCTGCCCCGCCTTACGCCATGGAACGGCGCGAAAACATAAGAATCGAACTTTTCCCTGTCCTGCGGTGTCAAAGAAAGAAGTGAGGATAGTGCGTGCAGCCCGGCGCGGGCCCATTCGAGCGTTTACCCTGAATATAGGAGTGATTTGAACTTGATGCGCGGGATTGCCATTGTTGTGTGTGCGACGGCGTTGCTTGGAAACGGGGGTCGCTTGAGTGCGCAGGCTGCGCCCGCAAAGTCTTCTCCGGTGATGATTAATACCGGTCCTGTTGAGCCGGCGAAACCGAAACCGCTGCTCCCCGAGGCGTTCGCGGGGTGGGAGGCGGCCGGACCGATCAAGACCATAGCTGATGTTGCGGAAGCCGACAGCGCGAATGCTGGCGCTTTGAAGGAGTATGAGTTCTCTGGCGCTGCCGTGGGCAACTTCAAACGTGGTGCCGAATCACTCAGCATCCATGCGCTGAGCTTCAAAAATGTGAGCGGGACGTTCGGTGCCTACTCCTATTTTCGGCAGAATGGCTGGCCGAAGGCTGATATCGGTACCGGAGGGACGTCGAGCGGGAACCGCGTCATTTTCTGGCAGGGCAATACGGTCATTGACGCCACGTTCTCGAAGATCGGACCGATGTCTGCGGCGGAGTTGAGGGAGTTGGCAAGCCTGTTGCCTGTGCCGCAGGGGAACAAGGCGCTCGTGCCACCGATCCTGGCCAGTCTGCCGCAGGGTTCGCTTGACAAGCAGACCACGCATTATGCTGAAGGACCTGCGGGCTACGCGGGAGGTGGTGGCGTGCTGCCACCCGGCCTCGTCGGGTTCGATCGCGATGCAGAAACCGTGACGGCCAGCTACTCCCTTCGCTCTGGGCCTGCAACACTTACCCTCATCGACTATCCGACGCCGCAGATGGCTGAGGCTCAGGAAACGAAGATTCGTGAATACATCAAGGCAGGCAAGCAGGCGCAGCCTGCGTGGCCGAAGCCCCTCGCTGACTCCGATGTGGCATCGCTCGAGGTTCGACGGAGCGGGCCGCTGGTGGCGCTGGTGAGTGGCGATGCCATTCCCGAGGAGAGCCACAAGCTGATCTCAACCGTCCACTACGATGCCGACCTCACCGCCATCCCGCAGCCCACGGAGTCAGAGGTCTCAAGGACTGGAAGGCTGTTGATGGGGATCGCCGCGATCGTGATCGTTGGAAGCGGCGCAGCGATCCTGCTCGGATTCTTTCTCGGCGGGGGAAGGGCGCTCTACCGCCTGGCAAGAGGGAAACCGGTTTCAACGGTTTACGACGTGGAATTCATCAGCCTTCATCTTGAAGACTGAGAAGCTCAATGCCCGGAATCCGGAAAGCAAATGGCGGGAAAATTACGGGTTTTTGCCTGTGGAAAACAGGAGCCAAACCCGAAGAAACACCCAGAAAAGACGAGAGTAAACGGAGTTGCTAAGGAGAACAGATAGCGAATAGATGATAAGGGAACAAAGAAAGTTACCGGGCACAACTATAAGAAAATAAAGTACTTATTTCTATTCCTATTTGCGCTTGACACTCTGTTTCCCCGCACCTACTATGCAGCCAGAAAGTTCTGATGGTTTTGCCTCCGTTGGAACTATTCTCCCTGAGGAAGGAGCTGCCCTGTTGCCGGGCGGCTCTTTCCGTTTCCGCCTGATTCAGCTCGAGATCCAGCACAAATTTGCCTGCGGCCTCCCGACGAACGGCATGGTGCCCGGTTAATCTGTCTCCCCGAAAAGTTGTATGTACTCGTCACGATTCTTTGACGGTCCACCACATTTTTCTTCACCGCTGTTTGAAAGCTGTGGAAGTCTCGTCGCTGGAGGTTCACGCAAGTTACATGCATGCACGGGAATGGATCCACGGAGTGTATCTCGGTGTCGTTATGCTGGTTGTCTCCGCGACGGCTGCGGGACAGACTGGCTCGGTTCAGACATTCGTGCTCGATAACGTGACCGGGATCGATGCGCGCAACGCGAAGCTTGAGCCGGCCAAGTTTCAGGGGAAGAAATCAGTTCGGCTCACAACGGACGCGCGTGATGGCGGCCTGGCAATCCTGCACGGCAGCGACCTGCAGGACGGCACGATCGAAGCCGACCTCGCTGTGAAGACCACCACGCCGCCGGGTGTGCGCATGCCCGGCTTCACTGGGATTGCATTTCGAGCCAGGCCGGATGGCTCAGAATTTCAGATGTTCTATCTGCGTCCGAAAAACGCGCTCTCTGATGACCAGGGCATGCGCAACCATTCCGTGCAATACGTCTCAGAGCCGGGGTTTGGCTGGTACCGCCTGCGACGCGAGTGGCCGTTTGTGTATGAGAGCTATGCCGACATTCAGCCGGACACGTGGACACATCTCAAGATTGAAGTCGCGGGACGGACCGCCCGAATCTTCCTGAACGGCAGCACGAAGCCGAGCCTTGTGGTGGATGGCTTAAAGAGCTCAATGCTGCACGGAGCGGTGGGATTGTGGGGCTATGCCGGAGAGGAGTCGTACTTTGCCAATGTGCGCATCACACCTGCTGCTGCGCAGCCAGTGAAGAATGGGGCCGATGCAGCGGGCGAATGGATCGTACGGTACGCAAGCGATGCCGGTCCATTCGAAGGATCGATGAAGCTGACACGCGATGGAAGCAAAGTCACCGGGACGTGGTCTGGCGCGCTTGGCGAGAACAAGGCAATCAGCGGCACATGGCGCGACGGCTACGTGGAACTGGCATTTCCGGCCGACTGGCCGGAGGGCCGGGATGGCGCACCGGGACCCGCAGCGGCATTTCTGGAAGGGTGGTTTGATGATTCCTCTGCGAAGGGACGGATGCGCGTGGAACGACGTGCTGATGGCCGATGGGCAGCCGAGCCCAAGGTTCATTGAAGCTGGTCAGGCGGATGCCTCACTTTCAATGGGGTCAGCCCAGTCGTTTCCGCAGGATTCGCAGTGCCAGGAATTCGATGGGTCGACGTTCTCTAGGGTCGGTTCAGGCGCGCCACACTTTGGGCAGACGGGGAGTTTGAAAGCAGCGGCCTCTTCCATGTCCTGTGACTGCGCGATGATGTCCTGAGGGATGGGTCGCGCGATGATCTCACGGGCCTCATCCAGTTGATCGGCGGCAACGAGAATGCGCGCGCCACTCATGCTCAATCGCGTGTGTGGCCGCTCGATCCAGCTATCGATCCCTTCCTGCTTCAGCATCAGCGCAATCGGCAAGGCTTGTTCAGTTGTGTCGCATGCACATAGCTCTGTCTTCCACGTGTATTCATGAGCGCTGTCCGTTTTGCCTTTGGCGTCGGGGAATTCGTAGCGATAGCTTGATGGTTCAAAGTGCACTTCTGCGCCTTGATTGATGACGCTCGGCGCATTTTGGACTGATTGAGCTTCAGCCAGACCGCGCTTTTTCAATTCATTGCGCAGAACTTGCTGGGCAGCCTCGGTCAGATCGCCGATGCCGGCTGCGAGCTCGTGAATCTCGATGTCACTCATTTCACCGTAAAGGCCGGTAAGGCGCTGCCACTCTTCCATGGGGTTGGATTGCATGAGCAGCAGTATACGAGTTGGGCCG
>Ga0306920_100014253_pt1 | contig 10853 bp, 6 predicted proteins | sample flu12Cox44000170_FD_204666 | JGI IMG/M metagenome (GOLD analysis project Ga0306920, IMG submission 204666) | Lab enrichment of tropical soil microbial communities from Luquillo Experimental Forest, Puerto Rico - flux4day.12C.oxic.44.000.170 (v2)... | ecosystem: Environmental > Terrestrial >... | reverse complement strand
GGCTGGTCCGCAACATCCGCGTCGTCCGGGGCACCATGCGGTTCGCCGTCGCAATCCAGCCACGCTTCGACTATGGCCGCAAGCCGCACACGCTGGAACTTACCGAGGATGGTGCGGTGTTCCGGTCCGAGGGCCTGGACCTGACCATGCACGGGATCGGGGACGAGGGGGTGTCCATCGCCCAGGCCGGGGTCACCATCGAGCGCGACGGCGACGGGTTGCGGTGGACCCGCACGTTGCGGGAGGGCCAGATCGGCGGGGTGGTGCTGGAATCGGACGGGGGCACTCCCCGGCGGGTGTCCCCGGCAGCCGCGCAGCGGATGGCGGACGACACCGCGCGGTTCTGGCGTGACTGGCTGCACCGGTCCACCTACCGCGGGCGGTGGCGGGAGATGGTCAACCGCTCGGCGATGACGCTCAAGCTGATGACCTACCAGCCGACCGGCGCGCTGGTCGCTGCGCCGACCACCGGGCTGCCCGAGCAGGCAGGCGGCGAGCGCAACTGGGACTACCGCTACACCTGGATCCGCGACGGGTCGTTCTCCATCTACGCCCTGCTGGGGCTCGGCTATGTCGACGAGGCGGCGGCGTTCGGCGCCTGGCTGCGCGACCGTGCCGCCGAGTACACCGGGCAAGGCCGGCCGCTGAAGATCATGTACCGGGTCGACGGCAGCTCCGACCTGGTCGAGGAAACACTCGAGCATTTCGAGGGCTGGCGCGGCTCCCGCCCGGTCCGGATCGGCAACGGCGCCGCCGACCAGCTCCAGCTCGACATCTACGGCGAAGCGATGGACGCCATTTCGCTCGCGGACGCGCGTGGTGTGCAACCTGCCTACCAGGGCTGGAAGGACCTGTCGGCGATCATCGACTGGCTGTGCGACCACTGGGACCAGCCCGATGAGGGCATCTGGGAAACCCGGGGCGGCCAGAAGAACTTCACCTACGGCCGGTTCCAGACCTGGGTCGCGCTCGACCGCGCCATCAAAATGGCCCAGGGCCGGGCCCGCCCGGCCAACCTCGCCGAGTGGATCCGCGTCCGCGACCGCGTCTACGACCAGATCTTCGAACGCGGCTGGAACCCCAAGGTCGGTGCGTTCACCCAGCATTACGACACCGAGGTGCTGGACTCATCCCTGCTGCTGATGCCGCTGCAGGGCTTCATCGCCCCCCGCGACCCCATGTGGCTGTCCACCCTGGCAGCGATGGACCGCGAGCTCGTCTCCGACAGCCTGGTCTACCGGTACAACCCCAGCGCCTCACCGGACGGGCTCGCCGGGGATGAGGGCACCTTCTCCCTGTGCACCTTCTGGTATGTGGACGCCCTCGCCCGCGCCGGGCGGCTGGAGGAGGCCCGGCTGGTGTTCGAGAAGATGCACACCTATGCCAACCACCTCGGCCTGTACTCCGAGGAAATCAGCAGCACCGGCGAGCAGCTGGGCAACTTCCCGCAGGCATTCAGCCACCTGTCACTGATCGGCGCCGCGATCAACCTCGACTACCAGCTCGACCACGGCCTGCCGCCGGCCAGCCGGCGCTAAGCCAGGGCCGGGGGCCCGGCCGGGATAGCCGTCCCCACCCCGGTGAGCAGTGCCGGAGGCCAAACCGTGAGCTTGGCTGCGGGCCGCGCCGGGCGGGCCGGCGGCGGCTGCGGGCTGCCATAGACTTGGCGGCCGTAGCCGTTTGCGGCCGTGCCAGCTGTCCGTCCCGCCGGGCGCGCCACGGCGGGCAGGAAACCCACGCGACCAGGGAGTGACGCCGCCGTGAAGACCGATGTGGAGGAGCTGAGCCCGACCCGGGTCAAGCTGACCATCGAGGTTCCGTTTGCTGAGCTCAAGCCCAGCCTCGACAAGGCCTACCGGGAGGTCGCCAAGCAGGTGAGGATTCCCGGTTTCCGTCCGGGCCACGTCCCGCCGCGGGTTATCGACCAGCGGCTGGGCCGCAGTGTGGTGCTGGAGCAGGCGGTGAACGACGCGGTCCCGGAGCTGTACGGAAAGGCGCTGCAGGACAACGACGTGCTGGCGCTCGGGCAGCCGGAGGTGGAGATCACCCGGCTGGACGACGGGCAGGAACTCGCGTTCACCGCCGAAGTCGACATCCGGCCGAAGATCGACCTGCCCGACCTGGCCGGCCTTTCGGTGACGGTGGACAACGCCGAGGTCAGCCCGGACGAGGTGGAAGAGTACATCGCCGGGCTGCGGGAGCGGTTCGCGTCGCTGCGGGGGGTGGACCGGCCCGTGCAGACCGGTGACTACGTCTCCATCGACCTGTCCGCCTCAGTGGACGGCACCCCGGTCGACGACGCGCAGGCCAGCGGGATCTCCTACGAGGTCGGCAGCGGCTCGCTGCTGGATGGCCTGGACGAGGCGCTGGCCGGGCTGTCGGCCGGGGACGCGGCCACCTTCAGCTCGGAGCTAGCCGGGGGGGAGGAGGCGGGCCGCCAGGCCGAGGTCGCGGTGACCGTGCACAGCGTCAAGGTGAAGGACCTGCCCGAGCTGGACGACGAGTTCGCCCAGTCCGCCAGCGAGTACGACACCCTGGGCGAGTTCCGGGCCGGCACCCGTACCAGGCTGGCCGGGGCCAAGCGGCTGCAGCAGGCCGGCCAGGCCCGGGAGCGGGCGCTGGACGCGTTGCTGGCCCAGGTGGATGTGCCGCTGCCAGAGCGGCTGGTGGCGGAGGAGATCGACCGCCGTGACCACGCGCTGGACGAGCAGCTGGAGCGGGCGGGCATGACCCGGGAGGCCTACCTCGGGTCGCGCGAGCTGACCTCCCAGGCGCTGGACGAGGAGATCGCCGATGACGCCCGCCGTTTCGTCACCGCTAGCTTCGTGCTCGATCAGATCGCCCGGCAGGAGGAGATCGGGGTCGAGCAGGAGGAGCTGAACGCCTACCTGGTGGAGCAGGCGTACCGGCTCGGGGTGCCGCCGGAGCGGCTGGCCAAGGAACTCGTTGACGGAGGGCGGCTCGGGGTCGCGGTCACCGAGGTGCTCCGGTCCAAGGCCCTGGAGCTGCTGGCGGAGCGGGCGACCGTCACCGACGAGGCGGGCCGGCCGGTCGACCTCAAGGCGCTCGCCGCGGCGGACGAGGCCGGGGAGGCCGGAGCCGGGGAGGCCGGGGCGGAGACGGACGCGGAGGGCGGCCAGGACGGGGACGGCGGCCAGGACGGGGACGCCACCCCCGGCTGAAAGCGGCAGGCCGGCCGCTCGCCCACCCCTGACCACCAGGTCAGGCGCCTTGTCAGCGCCACGCCGCCAGTGCCGGCGGTAACGTTCCCGGCGTTCGCGAACTGATCAGTGCTGACGGGTTTCCGGGGAGCACTGCTGACCGGCCCTTACCCGGATGGAGCCTGCGCCGACAGCGAACAGGGGCCGGTGGCGGACGTTCCGGGCTCGCCTCCGCGTTAGGGTCACTGACAAGGGCAGATGAGAGCGAGGAGAGCACCGTGAGCGACGGGGTGCAGCACCTAGCGGCGAACGAGCAGCGGGGCACGGGCACCGCCCCGGCCGTCCAGCCGGTGTCGGCCAGCGCCGCACTGGCCAGCACGGTGCCAGCCAGCACGGTGCCGGACATCGTGCAGCGGACCGCGGAGGCCCCACCGGCGCTCCTGGGTGACCCGCTCTTCCAGCGCATGCTGCGGCACCGGATCATCTTCCTCGGCCAGCAGGTGGACGAGGACATCGCCAACCGGATCTGTGCCGAGCTGGTCTTGCTGGCGGCCGAGGACGACAAGCGTGACATCAGCATCTACATCAACTCACCCGGCGGGTCCGTCTACGCGGGCCTGGCCATCTACGACGTGATGCAGTATGTGCCAAACGACATCGCCACCTACGCCATGGGCATGGCGGCGTCGATGGGACAGTTCCTGCTGTCGGCCGGTGCACCCGGCAAGCGCTATGCCCTGCCGCACGCGAGCATCCTGATGCACCAGCCGTCCGGTGGCATCGGCGGCACCGCCTCCGACATCAAGATCCAGGCCGAGCAGATGCTCTACATCAAGCGGACGCTGTTCGACCGGATCGCCTACCACACCGGGCAGCCGGTCGATCAGATCGAGAAGGATGCCGACCGCGACCGCTGGTTCACCGCCGAGGAGGCCAGGGATTATGGCTTCGTCGACCACGTGATCCGCAGCGCGCTGGAGGTCCCGTCGGCGGGGCCTGTCTCCTGAACCTGGATCAGAAGCAGAGGAAGCGAACCGTGAGCACAGCCAGCCGTCTCCAGGCCCAGTCAGCAGTCAGCCCGGCCGTGGCCTATCCCGCGCAGGCGCGGTACGTCCTGCCGTCCTTCGTGGAGCGCACGTCGTACGGGATCAAGGAGATGAACCCGTACAACAAGCTCTTCGAGGAGCGGATCATCTTCCTGGGCGTGCAGATCGACGACGCGTCGGCGAACGACGTGATCGCCCAGCTGATCGCGCTGGAGTCGATGGACCCCGACCGGGACATCACCATGTACATCAACTCGCCGGGTGGCTCGGTCACCTCGATGATGGCGATCTACGACACCATGCAGTTCGTCCAGCCCGAGATCGCCACCTGCTGCGTCGGCCAGGCCGCCTCGGCGGCCGCGGTGCTGCTGGCGGCAGGCACCAAGGACAAGCGGATGGCGCTGCCGAACGCGCGCATCCTGCTCCACCAGCCCGCCACCGAGGGCGGCTACGGCCAGTCCAGCGACCTGGAGATCCAGGCCCGCGAGATCCTGCGGATGCGCACCGCCATGGAGCGCATCATCGCCCTGCACAGCGGCCGGCCGGAGGACCAGGTAGCCCGTGATGTCGAGCGGGACAAGTACTTCTCGGCCGAGGAGGCCAGGGAATACGGGCTGGTGGACGAGGTTCTGACAAACCTCAAGCGCCGGGCCGAGGTAACCTCGTCCTGAGGCAGGACTGGCCCCAGCAGGCTGGGCCTGCCGCCGCGCCGGCTGCTGATGACTTCGCACCTGGGGGCGGCAAACGGTACGGTCGGACCGACAGGGTAGACCAGCGGGGTCTGGCTGGCACATGATGGCAGGACCGCGGGACGTTGGCCTGGCCGCCGCGGCGGCCGCGATGAGGGAGTTGGTTGGTGGCGCGCATCGGGGAAGGTGGTGACCTTCTGAAGTGCTCCTTCTGCGGGAAGAGCCAGAAGCAGGTCAAGAAGCTCATCGCTGGCCCCGGCGTGTACATCTGCGACGAATGCATCGATCTCTGCAACGAGATCATCGAAGAGGAACTGGCCGAGCCGGCTGAGCTCAAATGGGACAGCCTGCCCAAGCCGCGCGAGATCTACGAATTCCTCGACGCCTACGTGATCGGCCAGGAGAAGGCCAAGAAGGCGCTCTCGGTCGCGGTCTACAACCACTACAAGCGGGTCCAGTCAGGCGGCGAGACATCCCGGTCCGGTGAGGACGGGGTGGAATTGGCCAAGTCGAACATCCTGCTGCTCGGCCCGACCGGCTCCGGCAAGACCCTGCTCGCCCAGACGCTGGCCCGGCTGCTGAACGTGCCGTTCGCCATCGCGGACGCGACCGCACTGACCGAGGCCGGCTATGTCGGGGAAGACGTCGAGAACATCCTGCTCAAGCTCATCCAGGCGGCCGAGTACGACGTCAAGAAGGCCGAGACCGGGATCATCTACATAGACGAGATCGACAAGATCGCGCGCAAGAGCGAGAACCCGTCGATCACGCGCGATGTGTCCGGCGAGGGTGTGCAGCAGGCGCTGCTGAAAATCCTGGAAGGCACCACCGCCTCGGTACCGCCGCAGGGCGGGCGTAAGCACCCGCACCAGGAGTTCATCCAGATCGACACGACCAACGTGCTGTTCATCTGCGGCGGGTCGTTCTCCGGCCTGGAGAAGATCATCGAGCAGCGGGTCGGCAAGAGCGGGATGGGCTTCGGCGCGGTGCTGCGGGTCAAGAACGACCGGGCCACCAGCGACGCGTTCGCCGAGGTCATGCCGGAGGACCTGCTCAAGTTCGGCATGATCCCGGAATTCGTCGGCCGCCTCCCGGTGATCACCAGCGTGCACAACCTGGACCGTGAGGCGCTCATCCGGATCCTCACCGAGCCGAGGAACGCGCTGGTCAAGCAGTACCGGCGGCTGTTCGAGCTGGACGGGGTGGAGCTGGAGTTCACGCCCGAGTCACTGGAAGCCGTCGCCGATCAGGCGATCCTGCGCGGCACCGGTGCCCGCGGGCTGCGCGCCATCCTGGAGGAAGTGCTGCTGTCGGTCATGTACGAGGTGCCCAGCCGCAAGGATGTCGAGCGGGTGGAGATCACCGGACCGGTGGTGCTTGAGCACGTCAACCCGACCCTGGTCCCGCGCAGCGCGCGCACCCGCCCCCCGCGCGAAAAGTCCGCCTGACCCGGCTCTCCGCCTGGCCCCCAGCTCTTTCCGCCTGGCCCCAGCTTTCATGATCACGGAATCCTGTCAGTCGCATTCCTCCTGGGTTCAGGGGATCCCCGGACGGCAGCTCGCGCCGGCCAGGGACCGGCAGGACAGGCCCTAGACTTTGCTGACGTGACCGCAGACAGCCGGACCCAGCTCCCGCCCCACTACACCCCCGGCGACGTGGAGACGCGCCGCTACCAGGACTGGGTAGCGCGCGGGCTGTTCGGTGCCGATCCGGCCGAGCCCGGCCCGGCCTACTGCATCGTCATCCCGCCGCCGAACGTCACCGGTTCGCTGCACATGGGCCATGCGCTTGACCACACGCTGATCGATGCCCTCATCCGGCGCCGCCGCATGCAGGGATACGTCACGCTATGGCTGCCCGGCATGGACCACGCGGGCATCGCCACCCAGAACGTGGTCGAGCGGGAACTCGCCAAGCAGGGGCTGTCCAGGCACGATCTTGGCCGGGACGCGTTTGTCGAGCGGGTCTGGCAGTGGAAGGCGGAATCCGGCGGCACGATCCTCGGCCAGATGCGCCGCCTCGGTGACAGCGTGGACTGGTCCCGTGAGCGCTTCACCATGGATGAGGGCCTCTCCCGGGCGGTGCAGACGATCTTCAAGCGGCTGTTCGACGACGGCCTCATCTACCGGGCCGAGCGCATTATCAACTGGTGCCCGCGCTGCCTGACCGCGCTGTCCGACATCGAGGTGGAACACACCGACGAGGACGGTGAACTGGTCTCGATCCGCTACGGCGACGGCGCCAACTCGGTGGTGGTCGCCACCACCCGGGCCGAGACGATGCTGGGCGACACCGCCGTCGCGGTCCACCCGGACGACCCCAGGTACGCGCACCTGGTGGGCACCGAGGTGGAACTGCCGCTGTCCGGCCGGCGCATCCCGGTGGTCGCCGACCCGCACGTGGACCCGGAATTCGGCAGCGGGGCGGTCAAGGTGACGCCCGCGCACGACCCGGACGACTTCGAGATCGGCCGCCGCCACCACCTGCCCAGCCTGACCATCATGGACGAGCGCGGGGTGATCACCCAGCCAGGCCTGTTCGCCGGCCTGGACCGGTTCGAGGCCCGGCCGGCGGTGGTGGCCGCGCTGCGCGAGCAGGGCCGCATCGTCGCCGAAACCCGTCCCTACCTGCACGCGGTCGGGCACTGCAGCCGGTGTGGCACCGTCGTCGAGCCACGGCTGTCGCTGCAGTGGTTCGTCAAAGTGGAGCCGCTGGCCAAGGCGGCGGGGGACGCGGTCCGGGACGGCCGGGTGCGGCTGCACCCGGCCGAGATGGCGGCCCGCTACTTCGACTGGGTGGACGACATGCACGACTGGTGCATCAGCCGCCAGCTGTGGTGGGGGCACCGGATCCCGGTCTGGTACGGCCCGGGCGGCGAGGTCCGCTGTGTCGGCCCCGGCGAGCAGCCCCCGGCCGGGGATGGCTGGCAGCAGGACCCCGACGTGCTGGACACCTGGTTCTCCTCCGCGCTGTGGCCGTTCTCGACCCTCGGCTGGCCAGACGATACCGCCGACCTGCGCCGGTTCTATCCAACCTCGGTGCTGGTGACCGGCTACGACATCCTGTTCTTCTGGGTCGCCCGGATGATGATGTTCGGCCTGTATGCGATGCGGGCGGCCGGCCCGGAGGAGGCCGTGCCGTTCCGTGCGGTCGCGCTGCACGGCCTGATCCGCGACGCGCACGGCCGCAAGATGTCCAAGTCGCGCGGCAACACGGTGGACCCGCTGGACTGGATTGACCGGTTCGGCGCCGACGCCACCCGGTTCACCCTGGCCCGCGGCGCCAGCCCGGGCGGGGACGTGGCGGTCAGCGAGGAGTGGGTGACCGGCTCCCGCAACTTCTGCAACAAATTGTGGAACGCCACCCGGTTCGCGCTGCTGAACGGCGCCGGGGTGCCCAGTGCCCGGCCCGCGCCGGACCGGCTGCCGGTCGCGGACCGCTGGATCCTGTCCCGGCTGGCAGCCGTCACCGCCGAGGTGGACAGCCTCTACCGGGGCTATGAGTTCGGCAAGATCTGCGACGCGCTGTACCACTTCGCCTGGGACGAAGTCTGCGACTGGTACCTGGAGCTGGCCAAGGCCGCGCTGGCCGGCCCGGACCCGGCCGCCGCGGACACGACCCGCGAGGTGCTCGGTTACCTGCTCGACCAGCTGCTGCGGCTGCTGCACCCGGTGATCCCGTTCGTCACCGAGGAACTGTGGACGGCGCTGACCGGCGGCGGCACAGTCGTGACGGCGGCCTGGCCGGGCGAGCAGGCCAGCGGGGGCGCCCGGGCCGGCCAGGGCAGCTCGGACCCGGCGGCCGAAGCCGAGATCGGCTCGCTGATGGCGCTGGTGACCGAGGTCCGCCGGTTCCGGTCGGACCAGGGCCTGCGGCCGGGGCAGCAGGTCCCGGCCGTCCTCGCCGGGATCGCCGGCACGCCGCTGGCCGGCCACGAAGCCGCCATCAGGGCGCTGCTGCGGCTCACCCCGGCCGGGGACGGCTTCACCCCGACCGCATCCCTGCACGCCGAGGGGGTCACCGTGGAACTGGACACGGCCGCGGGCATCGACGTGGCCGCCGAGCAGCGGCGGCTGGCGAAAGACCTGGCCGTCGCCCGCAAGGACGCTGAGCAGGCCCGGCGCAAGCTGGCCAACGACGAGTTCCTGGCCAAGGCGCCGGCTGAGGTGGTCGAACTGACCCGGCGGCGGCTGGCTGCCGCCGACGCCGACGCGGCCCGAATCTCCGGCCGGCTGGCGGAACTGCGCCGGGGGGAGGCTTGACCGGCGGCAGCCAGGCACCGGCCGATCCCACCGGCGCGCAGCGCCTGCGCGAGGTGGAGCAGGAGATCTTCGCCCGCCGCCCCGAGCACACGATCGATCCCACCCTGGACCGGATGACCGCGCTTACCACCCTGCTCTCCGATCCACAGCGCGCCTACCCGGTTATTCACGTCACCGGCACCAACGGCAAGACCTCCACTGCCCGCATGATCGAGGCCCTGCTGCGGGCCCGGGGGCTGCGCACCGGCCTGTTCACCAGCCCGCACCTGACCAGTGTCCGGGAGCGGATCGTGATCGACGGCGAGCCGCTGGCTACCGAGGCGTTCCTGGCCAGCTACGACGATGTCGCGCCGTATGTGGCGCTGGTCGATGAGGGGGAGCCGTTGCGGCTGTCCTTCTTCGAGGTGCTGACCGGGATGGCGTTCGCGGCGTTCGCGGACGCGCCGGTGGACGTGGCGGTCGTCGAGGTCGGGCTGGGCGGCACCTGGGATTCGACCAACGTCGCCGACGGCGCGGTGGCTGTGGTGACCCCGGTGGCCATCGATCACACCCGCTACCTGGGTTCCACCCTCACCGAGATCGCCGGGCAGAAGGCGGGCATCATCAAGCCGGGCGCGGTCGCGGTGCTCGGCCAGCAGCAGGTGGCGGCGGCCGAGGTGCTGCTGCGCCGGGCGGCGGAGGTGGGCGCCACGGTGGCCAGGGAAGGGCTGGAGTTCGGCGTCATCGGCCGCGAACTGGCCGTCGGCGGCCAGTTGCTCGCCCTGCGCGGGCTGGCCGGTGAGTACCATGACCTGCTGCTGCCGCTGTTCGGGGACTACCAGGCGGGCAACGCGGCCTGCGCGCTGGCGGCGGCCGAGGCGTTCGCCAGCCCCGGCCCGCAGGCCGGCCCGCTGGACGAGCGGCTGGTCCGGACCGCTTTCGCGGGCATGACCTCGCCCGGCCGGCTGGAGGTGCTGCGGCGGAGCCCGGTGGTGATCGCCGATGCCGCACACAACCCGGCAGGCATGGCGGCCAGCCTGGCCGCGGTGACCGAGGCGTTCTCCTTCCCGCACCTGATCGCGGTGCTGGCGATCAGTGCCGACAAGGATGTGCCCGCGGTCCTCGACCAGCTGGAGCCGGTCGCGGATGAACTGGTGGTGACGCGCAACTCGGCCGGCCGGTCGATGGACCTCGGCAAGCTGGCCGACCTGGCGGTGGCCGTGTTCGGGCCGGACCGGACCAGGGTCGCGGACAGGCTGGATGATGCCATCGAGATCGCGGTCGGCCTGGCCGACGCGGCCGCGGCCGGCCGGCCGGGCGGGGCCGGCGTACTGGTCACCGGTTCGGTGGTGACCGCGGGCGACGCCCGGGCGCTGCTGTGGGAACGTGGCGGGGCCGGCCCGCGGTGAGACGGCTGTGCGCCACCGTGCTGGTGTTCGAGGCGATCGTGATCGGCCTGGCCATCCCGGTCGCCATCACCATCGAGCACGTGGCGCACCGCCCGGCCCTGCTGGCCGGTGGCCTGCTGGCGGGGGCCGCAGTGCTGCTGGCCGCGGTGGTGGGGCGGCCCGGGCAGGGCTGGGCGCTGGCGGCGGGCAGTGTGCTGCAACTGGCCGTCATCGCGGCCGGGGTGGTGGTGCCGGCCATGTTCGCGCTGGGTGCGATCTTCGCCGCGCTGTGGGTGATCGCCATCTGGCTGGGCCATCGTTACCGGGA
>Ga0306920_100014251_pt1 | contig 10854 bp, 7 predicted proteins | sample flu12Cox44000170_FD_204666 | JGI IMG/M metagenome (GOLD analysis project Ga0306920, IMG submission 204666) | Lab enrichment of tropical soil microbial communities from Luquillo Experimental Forest, Puerto Rico - flux4day.12C.oxic.44.000.170 (v2)... | ecosystem: Environmental > Terrestrial >... | reverse complement strand
TGGTGGCCGAAAAAAGCCATGCCCACCCGAATCTGATCCGGCTGCTCAACCCAGCCGTAAACTGGACCAACATCGCCCCGGGCATGGTTTTGAAGATTCCTGACGTGAACTACCCGGACCCGACCGACAAGGCGGCATTTGTGGTCATTCATCTCGACGGAAAATTTCTGGAGGCGTTCGACCAGCGCACAAATTTGATGGCGCATTTCCCCTGCAGCATCGCGGCGCGTGTTGAGAAACGACCGGTTGGCGAATTACATGTCATCGCCATCGCCCCGAATCCCAATTATACCGTGGACCCGGAACTTTTCCCCGAGGCCCCCGACTTGCAGGTGGTCGGCCACAAGTTGATTTTGCCACCCGGACCTAACAACCCCGTGGGGGTGGCCTGGATTGGATTGGACAAGACCGGTTACGGCATCCATGGCACACCGATTCCGGAACAGGTCGGCCGGACCGAATCGCACGGCTGCTTCCGGCTGGCGAATTGGGACGCGGAATATCTGGTGCAACTGGTTTGGGAAGGCATGCCGGTGCAGGTGCAGCCGTAGCCAGGGTTTGTCCAGGCGTTGGAAAATGCCTGTGTTGACTGAGTTAAGAGCGATTCCAAAATGACGGCCAAATTATCATTGCCGGGAACCGGGCTTTGACCTAATCGTTAGATAAACTAAACAAAGGAAAAATATGGCCATTGGATTGATTTTGGTTGTCATCGTGCTGGTTTTCGCGCTGGGGATCGTCGGCTTTGTCATCGGCGGTTACAACAAACTCGTCACCCTCCGCAACCGGTACAAGAATGCCTACGCGCAGATTGATGTTCAGCTCAAGCGCCGTTATGACCTCATCCCCAATCTCGTTGAGACGGCCAAGGGTTACATCAAGCACGAACGCGAGACGCTCGAAGCCGTCACCCAGGCGCGCAACATCGCCTACGCCGCCTCGCAGGCCGCCGCGGCCAATCCCGGCGACGCCGGCGCCATCAAAAGCCTGGTCTCCGCTGAAAGCGGTCTCGCCGGCACACTCAGCCGGCTGATGATGGTCTCCGAGCAATACCCTGATTTGAAAGCCAATCAGAACATGATGCAGCTGACCGAGGAGCTGACATCGACGGAAAACAAAATCTCCTTCGCCCGGCAGGCATACAACGATTCGGTGATGGTTTATAACACCGACCGCGAAATGTTCCCCAGCAATCTCATCGCCGGCATGTTCAATTTCAGCCCGGCGGAATTGTTCGTCATCGACAAACCGGAACAGAAGGACGCACCCAAGGTTTCATTTTCGTGATTTGCGGGAGGGACGGCGGCACGCCGTCCCCAATTAATTTTGGGACGGCCCGAGGCCGTCCCTCCCAAAAATGGATTTCTTCGAGCAACAGGCGCAGGCGCACCGCAAAACCAAGTGGCTGATTGTTTATTTTGCGATGGCGGTGGTCGCGATGATCATCGCCATTTACGTCGCCGCGCTTCTGATCTTCTCCGGGATTAAAATCCATGAATCCCGCTCCGAGTACGGGCAGGAACAACCGCCGTTTTCCGTTTGGGACCCCCAAATCTTCGGCACCGTGAGCCTCGTTACGCTCACCATCATTGGCGTCGGCAGCCTTTACCGGATCTCCGCACTTTCCGCCGGGGGCCGCGCGGTCTCGGAAATGATGGGCGCGCGCGCCGTCAACCCGACCACGACGGACCCCGATGAACGCAAGTTGCTTAACGTGGTCGAGGAAATGGCCATCGCTTCCGGCGTGCCGGTGCCCCAGGTTTATGTCATGGACGAGGAGGATGGAATCAACGCCTTTGCCGCCGGCCACCAGCCCGGTGACGCCACGGTCACCGTCACGCGCGGCTGCATGAAATTGCTTTCGCGCGACGAATTGCAGGGCGTTATCGGCCATGAATTCAGCCACATTCTCAACGGGGACATGCGGCTGAACCTTCGGCTCATGGGGATTATCTTTGGCATTCTTTGCCTGGCCATCATCGGACGCGTGTTGCTGCAAACGGCGCGCGGCTCGCGCGGACAAAACCCATTACCCTTGCTTGGTCTGGTGCTGTTGCTCATTGGTTGGATCGGCGTTTTTTTTGGCCGGCTCATCCAGGCCGCTGTCAGCCGCCAGCGCGAGTTCCTGGCGGATGCTTCGTCGGTGCAGTTTACGCGCAATCCCGGCGGTATCACCGGCGCCTTGAAGAAAATCGGCGGGCTCGGCGAAAACGGTTCACGCGTCAGTCATGCCCACGCCGAGGAACTGTCACACATGTTTTTCGGCAACGGGGTGTCCGAGCCTTTCATTGGTTTGCTCGAAACCCATCCGCCGCTCACACAACGTATCCGGGTGTTTGAGCCGAACTTTGACGGTCAGTTCCCGACCGTCCGTTACGACGGCCGCGACCAGCCGCCCGAAGAAACCTCCAAACCGAAACGTCAGCCCGCACCCAACCTTTTCGGCACGGTTCTGGGCGGTGCGGTCCTCTCATCCGGTGCCAGGGAGGAGCCGCCGGTCATCCAATCGCATTCCGTGCTGCCGAACTTGGGCAACCCCACGCCGTTGCACTTGAAATATGCCGAGCAATTGCGTGATTCGCTGCCCGACAGCGTCAAGGCCGCCACCCGCGAACCGCTCGACGCCGTCGCCCTGATTTACGCCATATTGTTGAGCAACGATGAGCCAACGCGTACGGAGCAACTGGCCGAGCTCGCCAAACGGGTCGACCCGGCGATTGAGCAAAAAGCCGCCGCACTGTACCCGGACGTTTCAACTGCCGCCGCGCGTGCACATTTGCCGATGATTAGTCTCGCTTTGGGCACATTGCGGCGTTTGAGTGCCGACCAGTATGCCCAGTTTTCGCAGACACTCCAGTGGCTGATCGAAAGCGACGGGAAGGTTGAGTTATTTGAATATGTCATTCAGAAAATCATCCTGCATCACCTCGCGCCGGTATTCGGCCGGGCCCCGCGGCCTGTTGTGCAGTTTTATTCCATGAAACCGCTCGTGCCGGATTGTGCGGTGCTGCTTTCGGGATTGGCGAACGTGGGCAGCAACGACATCGCCGAAATTCAAAAGGCCTTTGCGGTCGGCATGCCCTATCTGCGGGCGCCGGATGAAACCGACCTGGTATTGCTCCCGCGTGAACAGTGCAGTGTGAATCGGATTGATGCTGCGCTCAACCGCCTGGCGCAGGCGTCACCGCTGATCAAGAAAAACCTGCTGGAAGCCTGCCTCCACACCATTGGCGCCGATGGCGTCATGCAGGAGGCGGAAGCCGAATTACTCCGCGCCATTTCGGACACGCTGGATTGCCCGATGCCACCGTTTGTGCCGGTGGCGTAAACAAAATGCGGACCAACCGCAGAGAGTTCCTTCGGACCACGAGCGCGGCGGGTTTGCTGCTGGCGGCCGAACCGTTGTCGGCGCTGGCTGATTCGCCCGGCCGCATCGACCGGCGCACCCTGGTCCGCCGGCATAATCCATTGGTCACGCACTGCGATCCCTTCTCCGCGCTTTCTGTCGGCAATGGTGAATTTGCCTTTACTGCCGACGTGACCGGGTTGCAAACGTTTTCCTCCGAATACGTGAAACAATTTCCACTGTGCACCACCTCGCATTGGGCCTGGCACAGCATGCCCCTGCCTGACGGAGTTGATCCCCAAAAATTTCGCTACAAGGATTATGACACTTATGGCCGGCCCGTTGGTTATGCGACGGATTCGACCGGTCAGGAACCGCTCTTCAACTGGTTGCGGGAAAATCCGCACCGGTTCCACCTTGGCCGGATCGGGTTTGAACTGAAGAGATCCGATGGTTCGTTGGCAGCGCCCGGCGATTTGAAAAACATCCACCAGACTCTCGATCTCTGGAGTGGCCGGCTGGAAAGCTATTTTGAATTCGAAGGCCGTCCGGTTCATGTCCATACCTGCTGCCATCCCGCCCGGGATTTGGTCGCCGCCCGGATCGAGTCGCCGCTGCTGGTGGATGGCCGGGTGCGGGTGCGCCTGGCGTTTCCCTATGCCGCCTCCGGCATGAGCATGGCCGATTGGGACCACCCGGAACGGCACACCACCACCCTCACGCGCCCGGCAAAAAACCGCGCCGATTTCGCACGGAAACTGGATGCAACCCAATACGCCGTCAGTTTGCAGTGGAACGGCGGGGCGGAACTGGCGCAGTGCGCGGAGCACGAGTTTTTGTTGTCGGTAAAAACGGGTAGCACTCTCGAATTTGTTTGCCATTTTTCGTCAAGACCAACTTCCGAAGAACTGCCTGGTTTCGTTCAAACCGAATCTGCGGGCAAGACGCATTGGCAACGGTTTTGGAGCGATGGCGGCGCAATGGACCTGAGCGATAGCACCGACCCGCGCGCCGATGAACTAGAACGGCGCGTGGTGCTTTCACTCTACAACACCGCTTTGCACTGTGCCGGGTCGTTGCCGTCGGCGGAGACCGGTTTGTTGTGCAACAGTTGGTTTGGAAAATTTCATCTGGAAATGCACTGGTGGCATAGTGTCCATTTCACAGCCTGGAACCGATTTGGGCTCTTTGAGAAAAGCCTTGGCCTTTACGAGCGCCTTTTACCCCTGGCACGTGCTACGGCCCGCCGTCAGGGTTATCAGGGTGCGCGTTGGCCAAAGCTGATCGGCCCCGAGGGGCACGATTCGCCCTCGCCCATTGGGCCGCTGCTCATCTGGCAGCAACCGCATCCGATTTATTACGCTGAGCTTTGCTACCGCCAACAACCGGGCCCGCAAACCCTGGTCCGTTGGCGGGATATTGTCTTTGAGTCGGCGGAATTCATGGCGTCCTATGCTGAATTCATTCCGAAACGAAATCAATTTGTTCTCGGCCCGCCGCTGAAAACCGTGTCGGAAAACACCGATGCTCTTAACACTGTCAACCCGACGTTTGAGCTGGCTTATTGGCGATTTGGTTTACGGGTGGCGCAGAGCTGGCGCGGGCGCCTGGGAAAGCCGCGCGAACCGCGTTGGGACCAGGTTTTGAATCAACTTTCCCCCCTGGTCGTCCAGGACAATGTTTATTTGATGCAGGAAGGCATGAGTGACACCTACACCAAATGGAACTGGGAGCATCCGGCCTTGCTCGGGGCGCTGGGCATGCAGCCGGGCGCTGGCGTGGACGACAAAATCATGCGGCGCACGGCGCAGCGCGTCAAAGACACCTGGCAATGGGACCGTTGCTGGGGTTGGGATTTTCCTGTGGCCGCGATGACCGCCGCGCGTACCGGCCAGCCGGAACTGGCATTGGATTTTCTGCTGCTCGACACCTCCAAAAACCATTATCTGCCGAATGGCCACAACTACCAGCGATCTAATCTGCCGGCCTACCTGCCGGCCAATGGCGGACTGCTCGCAGCGACAGCCATGATGTGTGCCGGCTGGACTGGCGGTCCCAATGAATCCGCACCCGGCTTCCCACAGAATGGCAAATGGTCTGTGCGTTGGGAAAATCTGCTGCCGTGGATGTGAGCCATGGCGGGTGACGGGGGTGTGCAGCGGGCTTACGCCGAACATTATTCGCGCACAACTGCCTTCAATTGCATCTTGAAGGCCTCCACGATTTTCGTATGTGCCGTGTTGACTTCGGCGTCGGTCAAAGTTTTTTCCGCTGAACGATAAGTGAAGGCATAAGCCAGACTCTTTTGTCCTTCCGGTACGTGTTTGCCACGGAACACGTCAAACAGTTCGACCATCTCCAGATTTGCCGGTTTTGTCTGCCTCACGACTTGCAACACAGCATCATGGGTCGTCGCTTCTGCTACCAGCATCGCCACGTCGCGACGGATGGCCGGGAATTGCGGCAATGACTTGAACGATTTTGTCGGATTCCGCCGTGCCAGCAGTTGATCGAGATTTAGCTCCGCGAGAAAGACCGCGTCGCGCAAATCGTATTTTTTGGCAAGCACAGGAGAAAGCTGGCCCATCTGGCCCAAGGGCAATTTACCACCCAGCTGAATCGCGGCTGATTCCAGGAACAAACCCTGGCCGGCGTCCGTTTTGGCGGGATTGAATGTGACGCCACGGACTCCGAAATGGTCGAGGAACTCTTCGACAACGCCTTTCAGATCGCAGGCGTCAAATTTCGCTTCGCGTTCGACGCCGCTCCAGAAATTCGGCCAGCGTTGGCCTGTCAGCGCAATGGCAACACGGCGCTCCTCCTGGCAGGCACCGCTCGCCGGGCCGTCCGGGCGGTTCGGCGACGTTTCCTTACCTTGCGTGAACACCCGTCCAATCTCGAACAGTGCCACGTCATAATTCTTCCGACTGATATTGTGGCTGAGCGAATGAATCAGGCCTGGCAACAGGCCCGGCCTTAGCACGTCCATATCTGAACTCAACGGATTCGCCAGCACGACCAATTCTGCGTTCTGCATTCCGCATTCCGCACTTGAAATTAGCGTTTGCCCCTGCGCCTCATTCAGTCCGAGTCCGGTCAAAATCCTTCGGGCCTCGGCGATCTGATCGTGGACCGAATCAAAGGCGTTTGTGCCAATCGCGCCCCGCGGCGGTGTGGCCGGGATTTTATCCACGCCATGCAACCGGGCGATTTCTTCTATCAAATCCACTTCGCGTTTTAAATCCACGCGGAAGCTCGGAACCTGAAACACCGCCGGTTCCGGCGGACCGCTGGCGCCGACAGGCCGGGCCTTGCGATTGGTCATCTTCAACCCGAGTTGACCGAGATAAAATTCACATTCCTCCGGTTTCAAGGGAATGCCCAGCAGCTCGGTCACCTTGTGATAGCGCAGAGTGATTTGTTTTGGCTCAAACGGATTCGGATAAGCATCCACGACACCTTCGGCCAGTTGGCCGCCGGCGGTTTCCAGAATCAGCTGGGCCGCGCGCTGGCTGGCCCGGTCGCAAATCCCGACGTCGGCGCCGCGTTCGAAGCGATAGCTGGATTCACTGCGGAGGCCGAGCGCCTTGCTGGTGCGACGGATGTTGATTGGCGAGAAATAGGCGCTCTCGATCAGCACGTCCACCGTCTTCTCGTTGATTTCCGTATTTTGGCCGCCCATGACGCCGGCGAGCGCAATGCCTTTCTGTTCGTCGGCAATCAACAGCATTTCATTCGTCAACGTGCGTTCTACGTTGTCGAGCGTCTTGAATTTTTCACCGGCGTTGGCACGGCGGATGACAATAGTTGGTTTGTTGTCCTTGCCTTTCGCGATGAGATGAAAATCAAATGCGTGCAGCGGCTGGCCGACTTCCAACATGACATAATTCGTCACGTCCACGACATTGTTGATGCTGCGGATCCCTACTTTTTCAAGGGCAGCCCGGAGCCAATCCGGGCTCGGGCCGACCTTCACGCCTTTGACCACGCGCGCCGTGTAACGCGGGCAAAGTTCCGGATCTTCAATCCGCACCGACACCCCATTTTCAGCTCTGACTTCTGACTTCTGACTTCTGACTTCCGGAATCTTCAGCTTGTTTCCCGTCAGGGCGGCAAGTTCCCGCGCGATGCCGATGACACTGTTCCAATCCGGCCGGTTCGGTGTGATTTCCAGATCGTAAACCACGTCGCTGCCGCTGCGGCCAAGATATTCGGCGAACGATTTCCCGATGGGCGCGTCCTTGGGCAGAATCAGCAGGCCATCCACCTTGTCCGGCAGGCCGAGTTCCTGCGGCGAACACATCATGCCCTGGCTGGTGATGCCAAAAACCTTCCGTTCCTTGATGACGAACGGCTCCTTCTCGCCGGGTTTCAGCGGCAGTGCAAAGTTCGGCAGGATGAGCGGCACCTTGTCGCCGACGTTGTGGTTCTGAGCGCCGCAAATGATGGTGCGCTCGCCCTTGCCGTCGTTCACCTTGCAGACCGTCAGCTTGTCCGAGCTGGGCACCTTGTCCTTGGTAAGGATTTGGGCAATGACAATGCCTTCGAACTCGCCACCGACTTTCTGGACGTTCTCGGCTTCAAGTCCGAGCATGGTGAGCCGCTCGGTCAATTCCCCCGGTGACCAGTCGAAATCAACGTACTGCTTGAGCCAGTTGAAGGTGACTTTCATGGAAAATTATTAAGCAAAACCAATTCGTTTCTGTTCGGTTTGCTCCAAAAGCTTGGCTTTAGCTCTTTCAAATTCAGCGTCATTCAGCACGCCTGAATCCTTGAGTTTCTTCAAGGCAGCCAGTTCACCGGCCAGACTCTGGGGCGCGGGTTCGATCGGACGATTGTTCCAGGCTTCCTCGGCCGTTTTGCTTAAAGTTTCACAAAACTCGCTGAACGTTTTCATATCAGGTCTTCCGAACCAGATGTGCAATTGGCCGTGTCCGTTGCGAAAATAGAAAACATTTGCATTGATTGACAGCGTCAGCAATTTCCAGATGCAGGCCCAAAAAGCGATTCCAAACAAAAAAAGGGGAAAGGCCAGCGCGCCTGTAAGTCCCCAATCCCTGGTGGTAATCAATCCTCCTACCATGGCTACGAGGAAGCCCGCGCATATCAAACCGAAAATAATCGTGCCCACAATGGGGCCCGGGGGTGTGAATTTGCTCCGAGTGGGACTGGGATTTAACTGCCAAACTGGAAACTTGAACTGGTTATGCAAACTAAAACGCTTGATGGTCACTTCCAATTCGCCATCGGGGCGAATTTCAAATTTTTGGCAGCCGCGCAGGAATTTCCGCTGCTCAAGCGTCATTGTTTTTTGTGGAATCATATTTTTCCCTCTGGATTAAAACTGCTTCAAGAATCGCACGTCATTTTCGTAAAAGAGCCGGATGTCGTTGATGCCGTACCGAATCATGGCGATGCGTTCGATGCCGAAGCCGAACGCCCAGCCGGTCCAGAGCTCCGGGTCGTAACCGACATTCTCGAACACCTGTGGATGCACCATGCCGCAGCCGGCAATCTCCAGCCATTCCTTGCCCAGCTTTTTCACCAATGCGTTGCTGAAATCAATCTCGAAGCTGGGCTCGGTGTAACTGAAATAGTGCGGCCGAAACCGGATTTTTGTTTCCTCGCCCAGCAGTTCCTTGAAGACAAATTCGACCGTGCCCTTGAGGTCGCCGACGGTGACGTTTTTGTCCACGTAAAGGCCTTCGATTTGCTGGAAAGTCGGGTTGTGCGTGGCGTCGGCGTTGTCGCGGCGATAAACACGGCCCGGCACGATGATGCGGATCGGAGGCGATTGCTTCTCCATGACCCGAATCTGCACCGAAGATGTGTGTGTCCGGAGCAAAAGCGGTTTGTGATCGCCCTCACCCCGGCCCTCTCCCCCGGGAGAGGGAGAAGTATTCGGAGCGCCGCTGGCGAGATAGAACGTGTCCTGGGTGTCGCGGGCGGGATGATCGGCGGGGGTGTTAAGCGCGTCGAAACAATGGTATTCATCCTCAATTTCCGGGCCATCAGCCACAACGAAGCCGATTTTGCGAAAACTGCGGACGATATCCTCGGTCACTTGCGTCAGGGGATGCAATTTACCAAGCGCGCGTCGGCGTCCCGGCGCGCTGAAATCGGTCGGTTCCTTCGGCAACGCGGCGGCCAGTTCGAGCTCGGAACGGCGATCGGCCAGCGCGGCTTCCAGTTCAACTTTGGCAGCATTGATTAGTTTGCCGGCGGCGGGTTTTTCCTCCTTCGACAGTGAGCCGAGCTGTTTCATCAAGGCGGTGAATTTGCCGTGCGGCCCAATCCATGCGCCCTTGGTCTGTTCGAGCGCGGCGAGGTCGGAGGCTGCTTTCAACTCGGCCAAAGCGGCCTGCTTCAATGGCTCGATGTCGTTCAGAAGTCCCATACGAATTGAGGATGGAAGATAGAGGATGGCAAAGGGAAACAAAAGCAAAACGGGCGGACCCTTTCAGGCCGCCCGTTTGAATTCAAATTCAGATCTCGTTTACGCCTTGATGAGGGTCGCGCCGGGCTTGGCCTTAAGCGCGTTTTTGGCGGTATTGGCCAACTCACTGAATGCCGCGGCATCGGTCGCAGCGATGTCGGCGATGACCTTGCGGTCCAGGGAACACTTGGCGGCCTTCAGTCCTTCGATGAGGCGGCTGTAGGTGAGGCCAACCGAGCGGGCGGCAGCATTGATGCGCACCTGCCAGAGGTAACGGAACAAGCGTTTTTTGCGGCGTCGGTCGCGATAAGCGTATTGCCGGCCGTGATCCACGGCATCGGACGCGTAGCGGTAAAGTTTCGAACGGCGCATCCGGAAGCCTTTGGCGGCGCGGATCATCCGGGTGCGGCGTTTACGGGAAGCGGGAGCGTTGGTAACTCGCATCGGTAATGGATGGTTGAGTGTTGAAAGTCGATGGAAAAACAGTAATCAGTGGCTGAAGGGCAAACTTTGGGTGATGCGGTACGCATCGGTGGCATCCACGCCAGTCAAGCCGCGCCAGGTGGCGCCGGCCGGCGCTGGAGCGCAGGACTTTTCCGCCAGCCGTAATCTTGAAGCGTTTGGCCACGGACTTCTTGGTCTTAATGCCTTTGGGACGTCGCATAAAATCTTAAAATCTTTATCGCAAAAGAGCGCGCACTATACGCCACGCCGTCAGCGGTAGCAAGCGATTTTTAGAGCTAAAAAGGGGCCGGGTCGCTTGCCAGAGCTACCGGGGTCACCTATTTTCGCCCCGATGAAATATCGTCGTTTTGGGCGGACGGAACTGGCCATGCCGGTCATTTCCTGTGGCGGGATGCGTTACCAGTTCAAGTGGCAGGATGTGGAACCCGGGGAAATCCCGCGCGAGAACCAGGAAAATATCGAAGCCACCATCCACCGCGCGCTGGAACTGGGCATTAATCACATCGAAACCGCACGCGGCTATGGCAGCAGCGAGATGCAGCTTGGCTACATCCTGCCGCGGTTGCCGCGCGACAAGATGATCGTGCAGACGAAGGTCTCGCCCTTC
>Ga0306920_100014250_pt1 | contig 10854 bp, 8 predicted proteins | sample flu12Cox44000170_FD_204666 | JGI IMG/M metagenome (GOLD analysis project Ga0306920, IMG submission 204666) | Lab enrichment of tropical soil microbial communities from Luquillo Experimental Forest, Puerto Rico - flux4day.12C.oxic.44.000.170 (v2)... | ecosystem: Environmental > Terrestrial >... | reverse complement strand
CCCTTACCAATCAATTGGCTAGCACATAAATGATAGATGATAGCCATTTGCTGGGTCGGAAGATTAAGATTTATCCAGGGAAGCGGCCATGGTTCTCAGCCTTCTCATCGTCTACCTTCTTCTGAGCGGTTCCTGGCCAGAGATCACACGGCAGGCTCTCCAGATGCGACAGGACCAACTTGAGACAGGCGTTCTGCAACGTGACCAAACCTTGGTCCTGGAAGCTGTCTCGGCCGGTGCTGATGTTAATCTCCCGATTGCGATGACAGCTACGCGCCTGAAAGAGTTGGCCCAAACTAATCGCCGACTCGGTCACTATTTTGCCGGTGAAACGCGCGCATCGCCACTTATTGTAGCCGCGGCCCTCGGCCAGGTTGGCATTTGCCAGACCCTGCTAAGCCATGGGGCCAAACGTTTTGGGGTCTCCAGTTGGGGCTGGATGCCCGCTCAATATGCCGCAAAGCTTGGGTATCCGGAACTGGCGCAACTCCTCTTTGATTCAGATCCACTCGCGCTTCACTACTCGATTGATATTCAACTCGCCTCCCAGATCCTCATTCTCTATAAAGACGGGCACACCCCTGGTCCGGGGGAGAATCTCAACCGGTCGCCATGGATTTGATACTCCCGCTGGACGATACCTTGTGACCGATAAGGAGCGAACCAGATTCTCCTCTTTGTACAAAGTACCGATGCCATATTTCCTGAGGCTATCGTTCAGCGAGTATGGAATCCATGAGGGTTACGATCCGGGCCGGCCCGCCAGCCACGGTTGCATCCGGGTAGCTGGACAAGGAACAGCCAGAACACTTTTTAACCGAACGCCCATTGGCACTCTCGTTACCATTGAGTGATCTGCGATAGTGTTCCGCTGGGGCGAGGATGAGGCATTAAGTTAATGCTTGCGAGGCAAGCCCCGGAAACATCCGAAGGTAAAAGCTGGAGCTTAGCTCCCCATTCGTACCAAGGCTGACAATATCTATGCTAACTAACCCGCATTTTTCATGAAAAATGCGCCCGAAGGGCCGAAACCACCGCTCTGGCCTTTGCCAGAGCGCTTCTTCTGGGTTAGCCTCGCTCACTGGCCGCGCCGAACCAGTTCCCCGAGCTGGTTCAGACGCGGCGGATATTGCATTACGAAATCCGTCATGCAATATCCGGGCTAACATTAAGCTAGTATTCCAAAAACTGCCGAACTACTGATCCTGTTTCACCCCGGGGATTTTTTGGGGGGTCGGAGTTGTTAGCGTGGGCTGGGCTGACCCATCCGCCAAGTGAGTCTCGGCCGCCGGAGTGGCCTTGACATCTGTAGCTGCCGGCTGCTCAGTTGACGGCAAGTCATTTGCCGAGTGAGGCTGGGCAGCAAAAAGTTCGGTAATTCTTTGGACGAGTTGCGCCTGTTCATTTGCCTTCCGAAGTTCCGCTTCCAGGGCATTTCGCTGGCTCGTGGCAAGATCGGCATTTTTTTGCGCCACCTGCGCCTTCTCTTGCGCGCAGAGCAGGGCATTTTCCAGCGCGCCGCGTCCGTTGAGGGCAAGAGCGGCGCTTTTCTCCGCGAGTTGCGCTCTTTCTTCGGCCTTCTGGAGTTCAGTTTCCAAAGCGCTTCGCTGGCTGGCAGCGAGATCACTATTCTTTTCGGCGAGTTGCGCCCTTTCTTCGGCCTTTTTCAACTCGGTCTCGAGAGCGCTCAACTGGCCAGCAATGAGATCTGCCCTGTTCTCCGAGAATTGCACTCTCCCTTCAGACTGCATCGCTTCGAGGCCGCCGGTCTGGGTCAGAGCAGGAAGCGCATCCACTTTCTTTGGACCCAAACCCTCTGCCCACCATCGAGCCGCTCCGCCGGCGAGAAGCAATAAACTTCCGGCAGCCAACAACTGCGCTGTGTTCCGCGTCCGGCGGCGACGTTTTTGCTTTGCCAGGCTTTTCTCAATGTACCCAATCTCGCTCTCAGTAAGCGATGCCCTGGAATCTTTCAGCAGGCTCTTCGCCTCAGCGAGGCCCGTGGCGGCATCGAGCAAGTCGCTGGTCCTCTGCCCTTGGGCTAGCCAGATCTTCAGACGCTTATCCAACCGATTTCGTAGATAAACAGCGTCTCGGTCTTCAGACGCCAGTCGGGAAAGTCTCGGCCACCTCCGGAGAAGCGTCTCATGGGTAACGCTAACCAGCATTTCCTTACTCGGGTCCGTACTCGTGCAAAAAAGTCCCTCCCGGAGAAAACGGTCTACCAATCCTTTGGCGCCTGGCTTCTTCCGGTCGTTCATACCCGGCGACGCAACGAGATTGCGATAGGCCGCAGGGCGCGCAGCACCTTTAATACTCCACTCGGGCGTGACCATCTGCCGCATGACCAGGTCGAACGCCGACTGCTCATCGCTCTTGAGCGTCAAGAATACGCTCTCGGCGTGATTGGCTAGAGCGCACTCCAGTTCGCCTATCTGCCGAAAGTCAGACCAACGGAGCAACCCATCTTTCCGCGCGCACTGTTTTTCATACAACCGGCAAAGCAGATGTTCCAGTATTGGAAGCGGCTCCACACTAGCCGCCGCGGACTCGAGCAAGGTCTCATCCAGGCTTCGGCCCGTTGCAGCATCCCGCTCGAACCGCAGGCCGGCTGCTTCTGCTGGCAACCGGATCATGTTCGCCAGTTCTTGTCTTTTGGGAGGCTGAAGGTCAATTCTCCCGGCCGCACCAACAAGTTCGACCAGGTCGGCGAACTCCTGATAAGAGCTGTAGAAATCGTTCCGGAGCGTGGCAATCACAAAAACTCGCCGGGTTCGAACCAAGGCGATGAGAGTTCCGATGTATCTCCGCTGCAACTCCCGGGAAAATTCGCCGACAAATAACTCTTCCAGCTGGTCAACCACCAGGACGAGCTGCGTCTTCGTTTTCGACGGCTCCAGGCATTTCCGACGGGCCAGCTCAACCGCTTCCCTTCTTCCCTCACCCTCTTCAGGATCGTCCAAGAGATGGCTGAGCTTTTGCAGGCCGATGTGATCTAATTCTTCGCAAAGCTGTGCGGCGACTTGACCCGGATGGTTTCTAAGCTCGAAGGCCAATTTCTTCCAGCCCTTGGGCACCGCCGCGCAAGGCGGCTTCGGGAGCGCGCATTCGTCCAATAAGGCTGCGGCTAGGGAGTCGAACGGATCGTTGCCCGGCCCTGCGGCCGCCGGCCGAGTGACCGCTCGACGCCATGGTCCGTCTCCATCGGCCGTGCCAGCCTGGGTTAAGATCGGAAGCACACCGGCCCGGACCAGAGAACTCTTGCCGGCGCCGTTTGGGCCTAGCACCAGCACGAACGGCTTCTTCGCGGCGGCCTGTTTTTTTAGCGCATCCAGGACCTCACCAACGGCTTTCGTTCTGCCGTGAAATACTGGCGCATGCTCGAAATCAAAGAAATTCAAACCCCGAAAAGGGTTCGATTTCCACCCGATTCCTGGCAGCCCCTCGGTAAAGAATTCGTTCTCCAGCTTCTGTTCGAGAAAATCTCGGAAATGCTTGCGGAAAAGCTCTTCGAACTCCGCCAGGTCTTTGTAGTCGGCGCAGGTCTCTGAAAATCCCGGTTCCTTTTCCCAATTCGCGAAAAACTCCTGAATCGAGTCCCACCGCTCCAGGAACTTCTCACGTTCCTCTTTCGGTTCCAAGGGAGCTGCGGGGATCGATCGATTCCGGTAGATGCGCAAGGCGGGAAATCCGGGAGTCAGCGTTGCCTGATCCAACGCCCAGGCGACTTCATAGTCAGTCGCGGATCCCGGCTCAGTGCCGCCTGGCATTACAAATGGCGGCGCGAGTCTGATACCGAGGCGTGACCACAGGACACAGACGACCAGATCGTACTGGCCGGTGTTTGGAATGTATTCCCGGCCGGGGCTGCCATCCTGGTACTCCCAAAAGCAAGGACACAACAAGGGCGTACCGTTCTCTCCGCCATTAACATGTCCTGCCGGAACCCTTTCTTCGCTGCTTAGTGCGCGTAATCGGTTTGAATAGGTGATACTGACCGGAACGTTGAGCTCGGCCGCAATCGACCGAATCAAGCGTTCCGCCAAACTTCGCTCTTTTTGAACGTCCCCGGGGAAGGAAGCAAAGATTTCGATCCTTCTCATCTTTTCCGCAGCATCTTGCTCTAACCGTGTTAAAACGGCCGGCTTCCCAGTTTCTTTATCTCGAGGGAGCGTTTTCCCATGCGCGTTGACGCGGAAAAAAAGCCCTCGGTTGACGTTGCGGCGCCTTCCACCGAGGTTTGAGGAATCAACAGGTCCCAGTGTGAATGAACCAGTTCAAATCTCTTCGTGCATCGTCGCTCTATTGTCCAAAGTGCCGGGTCGCCCAGCCAGTTCGTGAAAAGCTGCTGTTGATCCTTCCGGACCGGGAGCTTTTTGACTACCTGTGCACGAATTGCGGATCATCGGTGGGTTCTCGAGAAATCCGTGCTGCCGAGAGGGACCGGCCGCCGTTGATCATCCGCTAGGCAGGCTAAAAAAAGCTAAGGCGATTTAGCCCATCCTGGAATTCAATATCGACCTGTGCCCCTGGCGCATTGCTAAGCTGAAACACAAGTTGTTGCGGATCCATCGCACGCGGCACGGCCTTGGGATGCGGATTTTCGTTGTCGACAATCCAGCGGCTTTGATCGGGCAACTCATACAAGACAAAGACGTGACTTCCTGCCATGCCGGTGTCGCGGATATGCCATCGGTAAAAGATCAGCCGGCCATGGATACCGTGAGCTGCAAGTATTGACGACAGGGCCAGGGCATAGTCCACGCACTCGCCAGCTTTACCTTTGCCGTGGACGCCTGGATCGCTCGCCAGCTTGTAGTGAAGAGGTTCGGCCAGAGAAATGCCACCCAAGACCAGGGCGGGGGCCAGGGCAGTCAGGATGACAACCAACGTATTCCTTCTTGACGTTTTCACTTTCAGTCAGGGCTTCCTTAGCTTTACTCCCAAACCCGGACGTTCCTGGTCGCCGCCCTGCAAGGCAACCTCACGATCTGGGTCACAGGCACGAGAGAGCACTTTTAATGCCAAAACTTTGGGCCTGGTAGGGCGCCTGGGCCAGGCGCCGGGGGAAATCGGGGGAACTGCGTTATTGCCAAAACGGTCCTCCCTACCGACTACTCTCAACTGTCCACTGTTTTCGAGTCACCGTCCCAGAAGCGAGACTCATTGCATTGGGGGCGTCAAAAGGAGAAAGTTATTCCATGCCAAGAATTGTCCGTTTTCATCAAGTGGGTGGTCCCGAAGTTTTACGCATTGAAGATTTACCTTCCCCTGCCCCTAAAAAAGGAGAGGTCAGAATCCGCGTGGAAGCAATCGGTCTCAATCGAGCCGAGATCATGTTTCGATCGGGACACTATCTCGAACAGCCGAAATTCCCCTCCTCTCTGGGCTACGAGGCGGCGGGAGTCGTGGAAGAGGTCGGACCTGGGGTCACGGGTTTGAGCAGTGGTGATCGAGTCAGCTCGATCCCTTCTTTCTCGATGGTAAAATACGGAACCTACGGAGAGGTTGCCGTGCTTCCAGCCTATGCGCTGGCGAAGTACCCGGCACACCTAAACGCGATCGAGGGTACGTCAATCTGGATGCAATACCTCACCGCCTACGGTCTGATCCAATTTGGCAAAATGAGAAAAGGCACGCACGTCTTGATCACTGCGGCGGCCAGCAGTGTGGGCTTAGCGGCGATCCAATTAGCCAACGCGGTCGGAGCAATCCCGATAGCAACAACGCGGAATCAAAACAAAGTGGAGTCGCTGAGACAGGCAGGCGCAAAATATGTCATTAATACGACCGAACCGGATTGGGTTGCTCGAGTTCGGGAGGCGACCTCCGGAAAAGGGGCCAGTCTGGTGTTCGATCCTGTCGTAGGGCCGCAACTTGCTCAACTGACGGAAGCTGCCAGCGAAGATGCAGTAATTTTTCTCTACGGCGCTTTATCGCCGGATCCGGCTCCGCTTCCGCTGTTCGCACTTATCGGAAAAAACCTCACCCTCCGCGGGTTCACGTTGTTCAGGATTGTTCAGCGCGCCAGCCGGCTGAAAAAGGCGAAGAACTGGGTTGTGGAAAACCTGGAGTCAGGAAAGTTAAAACCCCTGATTGCGCGCACGTTCAAATTTGAGGAGATCGTTGAGGCGCATCGCTACATGGAATCAAACGAGCAGATCGGGAAAGTTGTCGTGACGGTACCCTGACGGAAATTCACCCTTAGAGCAAAGATGAGCAAGAAAGTCGAATGGGGAGTACTGGGCGTTGCTAACATTGCAGTTAATAAAGTCATTCCGGCAATGCAACGCGGCGTATGGAGCCGGGTTGGAGCCATTGCTTCAAGGGACCTGGAGAAGGCCAGGCGCGCGGCGAAACAACTCGGCATCGGCAAGGCCTATGGATCTTACGAGGAACTCCTGGCCGATCCGGAGGTGGAGGCTGTCTACAACCCTCTGCCAAATCATCTTCACGTCCCCTGGTCCATCAAGGCTGCAGAAGCAGGAAAACATGTCCTCTGCGAAAAACCTATCAGTCTCACTGTCGAAGAAGCCCTGCCCCTGCTGGATGCCCGCAAGCGCACCGGCCGGAAGATCGAGGAGGCTTTTATGGTTCGCACCCATCCTCAGTGGCAGAGCGTCCTTGACCTGACTAAAGCAGGTCGCCTGGGGACGGTTCGATCAGTGATGGGATACTTCAGCTATTACAACCGGGATTCGAAGAACATCCGCAATATACTTGAATACGGTGGCGGCGGACTGATGGATATCGGCTGCTATCTGATCTACACCTCTCGACTCGTATTCGGTGAAGAACCCACCCGCGTGTCGGGGTTGATTGCGTCAGATCCTGAGATGCGGACTGACGTGCTCACTTCCGGGATCCTCGATTTTCCGTCCGGGCAATCCGTGTTCACCTGTAGCACACAGGTCGTCCCTTACCAGCGGGTCCACGTCTTCGGCACACGCAGCCGGTTGGAAGTTGAGATCCCGTTCAATGCGCCGCCTGACCGGCCGTGCCGGATATTCGTAGATGACGGAGCTGATCTCTCGGGCCGAAGCGCGGAGGTTTTAGAGTTTGAGACTTGTGATCAGTACACGATCCAAGGAGATCTTTTTTCGAAAAGCATCCGTGAGGGTACGGAGCCGCCTGTCCCGCTGGAGGGTTCGATCAGAAACATGGCCGTGATCGAAGCGTTGGTCCGCTCAGCAAAATCCGGCAAGTGGGAAGAACCTTTGGCCAAGGGCCTCTGAAAGGCGGCCATGGTCTGATTGCCTTAGCCAATAATGATCGCGCGTCTTCCCTGTTTCGGCGGATGCCTGCCCCTTTTCCTTCTTCTGGCAGGCGTTAGTCTTTGTCAGGGCCGTATTGGAGACACTCTGGAAGAAGAGGTCGCAAGGTACGGAAAGCCCGTGAACAAAGCGGCTTCCGAGGACTACGCGATGTTTAAGCAGGGACCTTATTACGTCACGGTCCACTTTCACGACCAAAAGACCGATGCGATCACCTATGTTAAGGCCGCGTCCGGGACCCAGAACGCCTTTTCGAATGATGAAATTGACAGGCTCCTGCGGATTAACGGAGGCGGTCGTGACTGGCAGCAATCGAACAACTCGACAGGCCGGCCCCTGTGGAAAACCGGCGATAAGAAGCTTCAGGCGGTTTACTCAGAATCAAAGTTTCTGGTGATCACAACCGACGCATATTTGACGCGCCTTCAGGCGGCCGAGAAGGAGGCCAAACAGAAGAAGAAAGCCGCCGAAGAAACCGAACAGAAACCGGCGGCGGAAAATCGGGGAAGGGGGAAAAGTGGGAAAAAGAGTCCTTCTCCGAAAAAGGCGCTCTCGCTCCAGAAGAGTGCCACTCCAGCAAATAAGAAGACAGCTGCCTCCAAGAAGGGGAGTGCAACTGCTTCAGCGAAAAGGAGCACAGCGGCTTCAGCGAAGAAGGGCACAGGGGCTTCCACAAAGAAGGGCGCAGCCGCCTCCACAAAGAAGAATGCAGCTGCTTCAGCGAAAGAGAGTGCTACTTCTTCGGTGAAGAAGAATACGACGACTTCAGCGAAAAAAAGCGCAGGTCCTTCGAACAAGAAGGGTTCGACTACTTCAACGAAGAAAGGTGCGGCTCCAACGAAAAAGAGTCCGGCTCCCTCCGAGGAGCACGGGGATTAGCCCGGATATTGCATGACGGCTGCCGTCATGCAATATGCGGATTGGATAATTCCTTCACTGGCATGAGCAGACAGGGCAAACCAATCTCAGTCCGGGCAGGACGCTTGGAGTTCCTCAAACTTAATGCCTCCAAATTCGAGTTACGAGACACCTATCATGTCGTTCTGACTTTGAGCTGGCCACGGTTTGCGGCCTTCGTCCTGGGCGCCTATCTCCTGATTAACCTGATTTTCGCGTGCCTTTACATGCTCGGCGGCAGGTGCATCGCCGAGATGCCGCCTGGTTCGTTTCCCGAGGCCTTCTTTTTCAGCGTGGAAACCTTCGCCACAGTCGGTTACGGACACATGTACCCGGACACGCTGTACGGCCATTCCGTGGCGACTATCGAGATCATGGTCGGTCTGTTCGGCATGGCCGCTATCACCGGCCTGATCTTTGTTCGTTTCTCACGGCCAACTGCCCGGATTCTATTCAGCAAGTGCGCCGTCATCGCGCCCTTCGACCGGGTACCGACGTTTATGCTTCGAGTGGCTAACCTGCGCCACATCCCGATGGCTGAGGCCGAATTTCGCCTCACGTTCTTCCGCGATGAACGGATTCCTGAGGACAAAGAGCCCGTTCGCCGGTTCTATCAGCTCAAGCTTCAATTCGATCGGATGATTGTGTTCCCGGTGGCAATGACACTCCGGCATGTGATCGACGAAAGCAGTCCCCTTTATGGAATGACTCCCGAATCCCTGAGGGAGTGCGACGCGCGTTTCATGGCGTCGATCGTTTGCATCGATCCCGTGATTCCAGCCCCGGTCCAGACTGCGACTGATTACTCCTACGAGGATGTCCTTTGGAACCGGCGCTTTGTGGAAATTTACGAGGAGACGCCCGATGGCCGGTTTTCCGTTGACTACGGCCGGATTCACGATACGGAGGAGGCAGCGACGGCGGTCGAGGTAACCTCGCGCAACAAATAGCAAGCGCACTGGCAGGAAAGCAATTTGCTTTCCTGCCACTGAGCTACTCCGCCGCGCCAAACCAGCTCTCTGTGCTGGTTCGGACCCGGCGGATATTGCACGACGGCAGCCGTCATGCAATATCCGGGCTAGCTATGAATTGGCTTTTGATCCTTCTTATCAGTTACCTGGCCGGCTCACTGCCCAGCGGATATATCGTGGCACGAGCAAAGGGAATTGATATCCGGCAGCATGGCAGCAGCAACATCGGGACCGCCAACGTCGTCCGTGTCATGGGCAAAGGATGGGGCTATCTGGTTTTTTTGGCCGATTTTTTCAAAGGCTTCCTCGCCGTGAAGATAGGCTCCCTGCTCGCCACCCATCTCCCGGGAGGGACCGTGGCCGGCGGCGTCATCGCAGGGATCGCTTGTATCCTGGGGCACAACTACCCGGTGTGGCTGGGATTCAATGGGGGCAAAGGTATTGCTACCTCTGCCGGAGTGGTCCTCGCCCTCTGTCCCCCGCTGGTTGTGATCTCGCTTGCGATCGTCTGGGCAACGGTCTTTTTCATCAGCCGCTACACGTCACTAGCTTCGCTTACCTCGGCGGCTGGCCTGCCGGTTGCTATTCTGGCAATCGTCCCGAAAAAAGGAACCGACTTTTGGCTTCTGCTGGCGTTTTCCATTCTGATTGCAGCCCTGGCGATCTGGCGCCACCGCAGCAACATCAGTCGCCTGCTGAACGGAACCGAAAATCGGTTTGGGAAGAAGTAGGAGCCATGCGCCAGAATTCAGGAGCCAGGAGTCAGGAGTCAGAATTCAGGAGACCTTCCCAGATGTCGGTTTCCCGTTCCCAGGGCTCGAATCAACTGAGTCGGACCAACGATCCCAAACTGACAAAGTTCTTTCTTTCGAGAAACGAGAAACCAGACACGAGAAACGAATATCGCGCTCTCGCGCCTAGCTCCTGACGGCGCGTTTCGACTTATTTCTTCAGACGTGGTCCCAGCAGCGACCGGTCGGCCGGACTGAGGCGCTCCGAGGCAGTCTTCACCTGGTGCCAGTACGGATACTGTAACGGCGTGAGGCTAACCTTATCGAGCCTGGCCTGTTCTTCCGGCGTAAGTACCAGTTTGGCGGCGGCCAGGTTATCGGCCAACTGCGCATCGGTCCGCGCGCCGATGATTAGAGAGGTTACCGCCGGTTTGTTCAACAAGTAGGCCAAGGCGACCTGCGCCCCCGAGACACCGTGACTGTCGGCGATGGTCACAAGCTCCTCGACGATGTCGTACAGCTTTTCCTGGTCGTAAACCGGAGGTTCACCCCAGTCGTTCAGATGCCTGGTTCCTTCCGGCTGCGGTTTTCCGCGACGGTATTTGCCGGAGAGCAAGCCGCCTGCCAACGGGCTCCAGACAAGAATGCCGAGGCCCTGATCGATGGAAATAGGAACCAGTTCATTCTCTGGATCGCGCCCTTGCAAGGAATAGTAGATTTGCTGACTTACGAACCGGACATAACCGTGCCGTTCCGATGCGGCAAGGGCCTTCATGAGATGCCAGCCCGAGTAGTTTGACGCGCCGACATAGCGCACTTTGCCTGAGCGCACCAGCGTATCCAGCGCTTCCAAAGTCTCTTCAAGCGGGGTTTGGCCATCCCATTCGTGCAACTGGTAAAGATCGATGTGATCGGTCTTGAGCCGGCGAAGGCTCTTTTCGCACTCTCGGATCAGGTGATACCTGGAAACCCCGCCGTCGT
>Ga0306920_100014249_pt1 | contig 10854 bp, 8 predicted proteins | sample flu12Cox44000170_FD_204666 | JGI IMG/M metagenome (GOLD analysis project Ga0306920, IMG submission 204666) | Lab enrichment of tropical soil microbial communities from Luquillo Experimental Forest, Puerto Rico - flux4day.12C.oxic.44.000.170 (v2)... | ecosystem: Environmental > Terrestrial >... | reverse complement strand
TCGCGAACCTTCAGGACCTCTACAGCCCGTTGCAACATGCGTTCGAATTCACACGCTTCGAGAAGAACTCCCCGGGGATGAGCTTCCTCCGCCGTCGCGACTTTCCGCGGTTGGCTCTGACCCACCGTTTTGCAATTGCTGCTTTCCATGATCATGTGTAAATGGCCCTCCGAAGAGCACTACTCCAACATTCTGTAGTGACTCAGCCCCGAAAATCGTTTCATCGGGCATCGCTATTGCGGGAACCAAGAGCGCGCAGGAAGGGAGATCCCGGCGATCTGCTCAAGATCCGGAGTAAAGCTGGAACGGTGCCCAATAAAACGGCTTCTTGAACACGGTGTTTGCACTGGCATGCAGCATGGCGAGCTTGGCATCGCGCAGGGCCGTGGCAGGATCTTTACCGTGAGTCAGTTCGGAATACAAAGAATCCATCAATTCGGGCGCGGAGGCATCGCTGACTTCCCAAAGCGCACTAATGACGTTATGGGCCCCGGCCCGTGCGAACGCCCAAGAGAGCCCAACCAGGCCTTCTCCGGAATAGGGACGCGCCCCCGCACCATTGCACGCAGAGATGGTGACGAGACCGGCGTTGATGTGATGCCGCACGATATCTCGCGCATACAGCTTGTAAGAACTCCCGTCAGGGCTGAGAACTACGGCGGATTCAAGCGGATGCCTGACACTGGCAGTGCCATGGGTCACAAAATGAATATAAGAAAATCGCTCAGGCCGGCTCTCGAGATAAGCCTTTGCGGTGGCCTCCTTTCCTTCGAGCACCGTGAGCCCGTTATCGGGAAAGTACTTCTCGATGTTCTTCATTTCCATCCGGGCTTGCCCCAGAACTGGAAAATCACTGTTCGGCTGCTCCGTGTTTCCGATAATAAGCAGGCCCTTCCCTTTCTGAGGTGACCCTGGCGGGTTGGACAATAGCGTCAACGAACTCGCCACGCTCACAGTGACGTCTTCAATCCAATAATGCGGCTCTGGGCTCGGAGCGATTAGCGCTTCGAAATTCAGCCGGTACAGGCTGGCGTCAGGCAAGACAATCACGCGGGCATGCGCTGGAATCAGTTGCTTCGCGGGCGCAACCAGCATCGAATACAGCTGCTGGCCTCCACCACCTCCCCCAGCGAGCAGGTCCTTCCCGTCTTGCATCGCGCCCCGATAATCGTTCACCAGGGCTTCGACTTCCGATTGCTTAGCAATCGTCACACAACTGATCTTCGTGGGGGTGATCACCCATAAGTAGGATTGCCGCGGTGCCAGCCAGTAATCGAGGAGCACCGCATTCCGGCGCCGCGCGACCTTTTGCGGATGAAAATCACGCAAGGGGAACGAAAGCGTCTTGGGCACGGTGCCAAGCCCTTCCGCAAGCGTTCGCGCGCGGCTCAACTCCACCACTTGAAGAGCATCCTCGATCCGGTGTCTCGATACAAGGAATTCGACGAAATTGCTGTAGAACCTGATCGTGTTGAACAGAAAGGATAGGCGCAGCTCGGGCGTCTGAATCGACGCACGAGCATCCTCGATGGTCGTTAGGGAAAGGCGATACTCCTTTTCCGCTTTGTCGTCCAGACCTTCCGCAGCGTAAACGTTCGCCAGTTCGGCTTGTGCTTTCCATTGCTGAAACTTGATGGCCTGCGCCTTCTGAGTCACTGCCAGGTAGGATTCCTCTGCTTCCTTGTAGTCGCGCCCGATCGCGGCAATCGCACCGCGAAGCAACATCGAATCGATGACCAGCCTCGGCCCTAGCCCCTTCTCAGCATCCATCGCTTGCTTGTTATAGTCCTCCGCCAAATCAAGCCTTCCCGTCTCCAGGGCGATCCATGCCAGCTGAGTCAGGCATTGGGCCAGCATTTCCTTGGCATCTTGAGTGCGCGCCAACGGCAGGGCCTGTTTCAGGACGGTTTCAGCGCTGGCCTCGTCACCGAGTCCCCTGTGTGCGTAAGCGATGGAGGCCAGCCAACGGACTTGCGGCGCGACTAAACCGCTCCGTACCGACACTTCCTCCGCTTGTTTGTAGAAAGTCAGTGCGTTTTGATAATCGCCCAAATCTGCGTAACTCCAGCCCGTATTTCCTAAAGCCCTTGCCAACGAGCCTGCAGCTCCCACGGACTGCGCCAAATCCGCCGCCGCCCGGTTCCAGTCGATGGATTCGTCGTAGTGGCCCTCCTTTGTTGTCGCCACCCCCATGCCGCTGAGAGCCGCAGCCTCCAGGAATTGATCTTTCTCTTGACGGGCAAGGTCCAGTGCCTTTTTGTACGCAGCTTCGGCCTCCGTCGCCTCGCCCTTCCCAAAATGGAGCGTTCCATACCGCAAGAAGACCTCTCCTAAGAGCTCCGGATGATATGTCTTGGCCAGCGATTCCGCCTCCGCCAGCAATCCGTCAGCTTCGTTCAGTTGCTGTGCAGTACCTAGCGCTGCGCTGGCAGCTCCTTGGATGAATTTGCGCCTCACCGCCAGGTCGCTAGTAGCAAGGTAGGGGGGCAGTTCCACTCGTAGAACGGACAGACAATCTTGTTCTTGGCCCTGCGCATGGAGTATCTCCGCCTTTAACACCAGGAACCGCCAGTGCCATTCTGTCTGTTCCGAGGGAAATCGCCGCAGACCGTTGAGCGTTTCTTGAACAGCAATCGACGTTTGGCCAAGTTGCAATTTCATCCGCGCGTCATCGTAGAGAGATTGCGGGCTCGCGAGCGGACGGCACCCCGAAAGGAAAAAGCCGAAACTGAGGAGGAGAATTACCTGCCCGGCGGATCTCCGTTGGTTGAACCACCGCCGGAGGAGCCGCCCCCGCCATCGGGCGAGCCCACCTTGAACCGCAACATAGTTAGAGTTCTGGTTCCGCGTCCTGCAAAAACCTCTGCCAGGGCGACCTCGCCAAAGTGCGGAATCCGTATCACGTGCCCTTCGATCTCTACTCCCGGCACTTTGTCCAAATCCGTCTCGATCTTTTCCACCAGCGAGCACAACAAGACCTCTTTGCCCGGGAACGTTAGCTTTCCGGATTTCGAGTCATTCTTAACACCGTTTTGCAAATCCGCAAAGGTCTTGCAGTTTATGAGCAGGTCATGCCGCAGCGTGACCTTCACGTCGAATCCGGCTAGACGCAGCCCTTCGAAATAGCTCCCCACGGCAATGATGTGGCTCTCGCGGTTTGTGCCACCGAACTTGTATTCCGCGGTTAACCGCGTCACCATGCGATCCACGGTCAGGAAATCCAGGATTCCCAGGCCCTCCACGACCACCGTCACACTCGTCGTCGCCGTGTCGTTGTCCTGCCAGCTCCCGGAAAGGTGCGTTTGTGCAGACGCGAAGTGTGCCAGCCGCGGAATCTCGAACTGCTCCAGCCCGGTATGCGCGCTGCCGCCTTCGATCGGCAGCGCCAGAGCGGCCTGCGCGGGAATAGGGACTGCGACAGGGCGGTGGAAATGTCCGCTTAAGGCGTATCCGCTGGCATGGAAGTGGAAGCGAAGGGGCTGGTATTTGGGCATCGTCTTACCTCAGAGGCTTGAATCGGGCGAATACTTAATCATCTCAGGGATGAAAATCAACCACGAAATTCATTCGCGAAACTTCATGCGCTTGGTCCCACAGCCCCTTCCCCCCCGGGTCACCCACGATTACAACCTGGTACGCACCCGCGCGCTCCAACCCTTTTGGCACAAGCAAATGCACTTCCTGCTTTTCTCTCTCGGCAGGAATGGCCACCTGCAGCACGACGCGCCCCGACTCATCCTGTAACTGGCATAGGTAGTGGTCAAAACTCGGCTTTGGCAGAAAGTCGAAATCGAGCGCAAACATTTCACTCTTGCGTACTTGCACCTCTACCTTCCCCTCGCCACGCTCGTTGCGACTGTTGGCCGCAACCAAAGAGAAGGAGTTGAAGACTTCCGCCTTAGACTTCAGCCTCGGTATTGTTGTTAGGTTCTGATAGCCCACGACGGCCAACAGAACCAGCAGGGCTGGCCCAGCAAAAGCTGGGCGTAGCCAAAACAGCCATTCGCCCGTGCCACCCCGCACTTGGTTTTCTCCGCGCTCCTCGCTTCGGGCTTCTTGCCGAAACACCTCGCGCGCGGTGTCGGCAAATGCCGCCGCTGCCTGCACATCCTGCGCGCACTCGGGACAGTCAATGTAATGGTCCTCGTATTCATCGCGTTGAACGGGCGAGAGCTCGCCGAGCACATACTTCACGGCTAGTTGCAGTTCTACTGCCTGTTTGTGATCCATAGGTGCGATCCCATGACTAGTGCGCGCGGCGGCATAATCGTTTCACCCGAACGCGCCTCCCATTCGCCCGCTCCCATTTTTGTCTTTACTTGTAGAGAACACGGAACTTGTCCTTGGCCCGCAGCACCAAGACCCTTAGGTAGTCGCGGTTTACCCCAAATTCGATACAGATCGTGTCCTTATCCGTGTCGTCAAAAAACAATCGGCGAAGGATGCGGCGGTCCCTTTCCGGCAACTGGCCTAGGACGCGCCGAACATGTTTTGCCGTCTCCTGTGTGACCAGTAAGCCGTCTACATCCAACACCTTATCTGGCACGTCGACCGGTCCATCCTGTGCGCGTGAGTTTTTGGAGGAATATCGGAAGTATTCCAGTAAGACGTTGTTACTAATGGAGTTAACGAAGGCCCCAAAGCACTCCGGCTGTCGTACGGCACCGTCGCGAAGCTTGATCATGACCCTCAGCAAAGTGTCCTGAACCAAGTCGTCGACCACGTCTTGGGGAAGCCTCCGGCCGCGGTAGCGGATGCGCAGGAATCTTCCAAAATAACTTGCAAAGTGATGTTGCGTCGCGAGATCGCCTCCCCGCAACTTATCCAAGTAGCCCTGGTCAAAAGCAAAGAAATCCACACCCGCCCTCGGGGACTCAAATGCTGCCGCCTGCGACTCGGGCATGGAGTATACCGTCGCCTTTCCTGACCCGCAATGGAACCCCGGTATACACGGCACGCGCGAAATCTCACCCAAACACTGATGAAACGAAAGCGGGGTGCCCAGCACTACTTATCCGTGAAATCTCGGAATGTCCGGGATTCTCTAACCCTGGGGGATCCACCCCGGTCCCCTTGTGCCCCAGCAGGCGCATCCGGGCCGCCCTGAACGGGCTGGATGCGCCTCCCCTGCTCCGCAGCGGCAGGCCGAATCGTTGGAGGTTTTGTGCCAAGTCCAGTTCGCCAGCCAAATTACGCCGGAAAGTCTGTCGTGCCTTTCTCGGAGCTCTCGGGCCTTAACTGCAATGTGGAGTGGCCCGTCACTCGCAACTCGAGGCACTTTACGGCGTTCAGTCTTGAATTCGTGGCGAAGCCCGAGCATGCCAGCAGGGCTGTTTTGGACCTTCCGGCAGAGATTCCAAGGGGGTTACAGGATTTTGCTGGTTTCGCCGGCAGCCTGGTGATGGTCTCCGACCTGGAAGCCCGCTTGATCACCGTGATCATTCTCTGGCAGGGAAGCGAAGCGAGGCGGAGTTGCGCCCAGAGCGTCCGCCGTGTGCGAGCACTTCTCGCGCCGTACATGGACCGCTGTTTGCGCGCGCAAAAACTGCTGGCGCACCTGCCGTCTGCGCCAGGGCTTTCAAACGGGCCTAGTTCTATTGACATGGACCTTATCGCTAGCGACAGTAGTGCTCGGGAATCTAACGTCTGCGTCGCCTAGCGCATCTTGCCGGAAAAGGGAGCGGAGAGAATGGGAGAGCGCTGGGAGTCGCGAGGTGTGGGTTCGGTGGATACGAAGCTTTCGGAACGTAATTGCAGCGAACGCGCATGTCACAGCGCCGCAGCTACTTCACTCGATCAGCAGGCTTTTTGCCTGAACCATTTTCTTCTCCGCTGTTATGCGAGGCTGGAGGCTGTTGATCCGCGCGGTCAAAAGTCCCGCGAAGAGCGCGTGGACCTCGCCGCCATGCGCGCGTTCATCGAGGAATGCTCGCAACGGGCCCTGGAGGTCAGTCTGCGTCGTGCCAACCTCACGAATCTGGAACGCGCGCGCTTGCTGGACATCCTGCTTTGGGCCAGCGAACTGTTCCTGATTCTGCGTGCGCCGCGAGTCATTCCTGAAGAGCCCTCAGTTTTCTCAGAGGGTCCCAACTCAAGGAGCGCGGCTACACGGCGCTCCTGACACCACGCCGAACCAGGGTTCAGTCGTTATCCGAAGGTCTTGGCGCGCTGCGAAGCCGGCCGACACGCCGCATGGCCCATTCCCTCCAGGGGACGGCTTCCAGCTCCGCGAGGTAGGAATACGCCACCGGCACGACCAGCAGCGTCAGCAATAAGCAAAGCGTCTGGCCGCCGATAATCGTCACGGCGATGGACGCGCGCTGCTCCGAGCCGGCGCCGATGCCGATGGCTACCGGAATCAGTCCCGCAATGATCGAAAGCGTAGTCATCAAAATAGGACGCAACCGCACGCGGTTGGCTTCCAAGATCGCCTCTCGCAAGGGCATCCCGGTGGCGCGCAGGCGGTTCGTGTAGTCCACTTGCAAAATTCCGTTTTTCTTCACAATGCCCAAGAGCAAAAACACGCCCAACGCACTCCACAGGCTGAGGGCGCGGCCCGTAATCCAAAGCGAGAAAAGCGCGAACGGCACGCTCAGCGGCAGCGTGAGCATGATGATAAAGGGGTAAGAAAAGCTTTCGAATTGCGCCGCGAGCACCATGTACATGAAGATGGAGGCCAGCAACATCGCCAACAACAAATTCCAGGTGGTTTCTTCGAGAACCTTCACCTGCCCTGAGAAAAGGTAGGAATAGCCCGCCGGCAGCCCGACGTCTTTGATAGCCTGGACGGTGTGTGCCGCCGCGAGATCCAACGGATAGCCGGCGGCAACGTTGGCGTAGACGCCCACTTGGAACTCGCGGTTGTAACGCTGCAACGTAGCGGGGCCGGCTCCGCGCTGAATGGTGGCCACATTTTCCAGGCGCACCTGGCCTAGTTTCGAAGAAGGAACCATCATGCGCGCGAGAACGTCGGGATTGTCGCGCTGCTCCGGCAGCAGTTGCATGGTCACCGGATATTGCTCGGAGCCTTCCTTGAAACGGGTAATTTCGTCTTCGCCGGAATAAAACAGGCGCACCGCGTCGCTTATATCTGTCATTCGCACGCCGGTGTCCGCGGCTCGCTGGCGGTCCACTTTTACTTGCAACTCCGGGGTATTGAGATTGAGGCTCGGGTTGACGTCGACCAGCTCCGGATATCTGGCCATGCGGTCGGCAGCGGCCTTGCTGATTTCCGCGAGCTTCGAGAGTTCTGATCCGCGAATCACCGCTGAGATCGGAAAATAAATTTCGCCGCCGAGGACGGAAGGCAGGCGCACGTTGTAGGTCATGTTGCGATAGTCGGCCAGGATTCCGCGGACTTCGGTGGCCATTTGCACGTGACTGCGCTTCCGTTCGTTGCGCGGCACGAGCACGATGAAAAGATGCGCGTGGTTCGTCGGTCCGTGCGTAAACGATTGCACCATCGCTACTTCAGGCAGTGCCACCACGCGTTCCGCGATTTCCGTCGCCAGGCTTGTGGTTTTCTCGAGCGACGTGCCTTCGGGTAGCGTGTAGGAGCTGATCAGCTCGGACTGGTCATCCGCGGGGATCCAGTCGCGCCCCACCAAACGGTAGAACCCGAAGGTCGAGAGAAACGTCAGCACGCAAATCACCACAATGGCGCGGCGATGCGCCAGCGCCCAGTCGAGAGTCTTCAGATAAAACTGATCGACCGAATGCAGGAATCCCTCGGAGTGGGCCTTTTTCTCACAGCCACCCAACTTCAACATCCGCGAACTCATCATCGGGGTGAGGGTGAAGGCCACCAGCAGCGACACCATAATGGCCATGGCCATGGTCCAGCCGAACGAATTCACGTACTTGCGGGCGTATCCGGTCATGAACGCAATGGGCAGGAAAATGATGACTAGCGAGAGCGTCGTGGCCATGACTGCCAAGCCAATTTCCTTCGTCGCTTCGATGGCCGCTTGGACGCGGTCTCTTCCCTTCTCTTCCATGTAGCGAAAAATGTTTTCGAGGACGATGATGGCGTCGTCGATCACGATGCCCACCGCCAGCGTCAGCGCCAGAAGTGTCATGTTGTTCAACGAAAAATCCATCCCGCGCATCAGCGTGAAGGTGGAGATCACGGATGCCGGAATGGCCACGGCCGCGATCAGCACGGCGCGCCAGTTGCGGATGAAGATCCAAACGATGAAGCTGGCGAGAATGCTGCCGAGAACCAAGTGTTCGAGCAGCGAATGCACCGCGGCTTTGATGAACTCAGAGATATCGTGGACAATTCGCAGCTGAACTCCGGGCGGCAATTGGGAACGCAACTCCTGCACCTTGCTTCTAACATCGTCCGCCACGCGAACGGTGTTCACACCCGACTGCCGGAGAACGTCGATGGCTACAACATCCTGGAGAGGAGTGTCCTTTGAGAACAAGGCGGACCAAGTGCGCAACTCTTGCGCGCCGTCTTCGACTTGCGCGACGTCGCGGACGCGCACAGGTGTCCCGCCGCGCGTGCCAATCACGACCTCGCCAAACTGCTCCGGCGATAGGACGCGCCCCAGCGTGCGGAGTCCCAACTCTTGCGGGCCAGTGATCATGCGGCCGCCCGGCGCCTCAATGTTTTCCCGCTGCACGGCGTCGCGCACGTCCAGCACGGTAAAATTGTGGGCCGTAAGTTTCTGGGCATCGAGCAAAACGCGGACTTGCCGCGCCTGTCCGCCATTCAGGTTCACGCCGCCTACTCCGTCGACGGTCTGGATTGCGCGCCGCACCTGTTTGTCGGCGATTTCCGTCAGCTCCCGGCGGCTCATTGGCCCGCTCACCAACAAGGTGAGGATGGGGTCGGATTGAGGGTCGAGCTTGGTGATGATAGGCGGGAGCGTGTCGCGTGGCAGGCGGTCGATGGCTCCGGCGACTTTCTCACGAATATCCTGCGCGGCACCGTCGATGTCCCGCTCGAGCACGAAAGTACAAGTGATATCCGCGAAGCCTTCGAAGGAATACACTTGGATTTCGTCGATTCCGCTGACCGAGGAGATGGCATCTTCGAGCGGCAATACCACCCCGGTCACAATTTCTTCGGGGGTTGCCCCGGGCAATCTCACTTCGACGTTAACCGTTGCCGGATCGGCTTTGGGAAAAAGGTCGACGGCCAGGCCGCGGTAAGAAAACGCTCCCAGCGTCACCAGGAAAGCAATCAGCATCACCGTGAAGACGGGATACTTTACGCAAGTTTCGGCGAGCTTCATCTGTATTCACGCTTGCGGTGATCGTATTTTGCAAGCTTTCTTATTTCATAGCCGGGACGATCCCCGGGCTTCCACCGGCCTGCTCCTGGACGACAGTGCCGTCGTGCAATTCGCCGGACACTGCTACGGCAACACGGTCTCCGGGCTTCAGGCCTTCCGCGACTTCAAAGCGCCGCCCGCGCTCATCTTCGGTTTGCCCCGCCGGACGAATTTGGTGTTCCGACACGCGATTGCCATTGAGCAGAAAGACCTTGTAAACGCCGTAGCGGTAATTCACGGCATTTTCCGGCAGAAAGATGGTCTTCTCTTCTTTCTCGCTGGGAATGGAGGCTTCGACAAAGAACCCCGGCTTCATCTTTCCGTCGAAATTGAGGAGCAAGGCTTCGGTCTCGAAAGTCCGCGAATCCTCGGCCACCGCAGGATTGATGCGGGAAATCTTTCCGTGAAAGGTTTCTCCGGGAAAGGCCTCCACGTGCAAATCAATGGTGACGCCGTCTTTGACCCATCCCGCCCAGCGTTCCGGCACGGCCAGGCGCGCGCGCAAGCGATCCGTGCGCACCAGCACCATCACCGGGCTCTGCACGCGGAGATACTCGCCCGGGTGAACGCTGCGCGCTTTGATGGCTCCGGGGAAAGGCGCGCGAATAGTAGAGTCGTTCAGCTTTTTCTCGGCGAGCTTCTCGCTCGCTTCACTCGACACCAAAAGTGCTTTCAGACGGTCCACTTCCTGCAGTGCCACGGTGTAGGTTGCCTTGGCGCTCTGGTAACGGCTGGCGGCCTCATCCAGTTGCTGCTGGGAAATCAGATGGTCGCGAAACATCTCCCGCGCACGTGTGTATTTCTGGTCGGCATCGAAAAGATCCGCCTCCGCGCGCTCGACCGAAGCGACCTTTTTGGGGTCCGGGGGCGGCGGATCATTGGGCCCGATCCCCAGTTGCGCCCGAACCTGCCTCACAGTGCCGCGTTGCCGCTCGACTTCGAATTGCAACTCCTGGGGATCGAGGCGCACCAGCGGCTGGCCCTCCCTTACATTGTCGCCAATGTCCGCAAGTACTTCGGCTACGCGACCTTCAACCTCCGAACTCAGCGTGCTTTCTTCCAGCGCGTACAGCGAGCCGACCGCTTGGATCCGCCGCCGCGCAGTTTCTTCCGCGACGGTATAGAAGTGCACCGGAGCAGGGTGCGCGGCATCGCCCACCGCGCCGGTAGGACGCGCCTTCGAGCAACCCGCAGCCACGAAAATGGCTAACATTGCTGCCAGGGCCAAATCCATCCTATCCCCGCGAGATTCGAGCTTTGTGCTTGTGACATACTCCACCCCGTGAACGAGGTGGCTTCTCAAGCAACGCATACCCTTACCTCAGGTTTCGTTTGCGCTTGAAGGCTCAGTCCGAGCCTTAGTATTTCGGCTGCACTTGCGTGATCTCGGGTAGTGATGAGACCACACGCGGTGCAAACATGCTCACGATCCGAAAGTTTCTTCGGTACCTTGGCACCGCACGGGCAGCGTTGAGATGTACCCCGTGGATCTATCTTCACCAGCTGGCGACCAGCTTCTTCCGCTTTGTACGCCAACTTTGCGATGAAAGACGCCCATGAGGCATCATGA
>Ga0306920_100014247_pt1 | contig 10855 bp, 13 predicted proteins | sample flu12Cox44000170_FD_204666 | JGI IMG/M metagenome (GOLD analysis project Ga0306920, IMG submission 204666) | Lab enrichment of tropical soil microbial communities from Luquillo Experimental Forest, Puerto Rico - flux4day.12C.oxic.44.000.170 (v2)... | ecosystem: Environmental > Terrestrial >... | reverse complement strand
CCAGGCAGGCGTTGGCACAGTCCTCGATCTCCTGACAGCCCAGACTGCCGCCGCATCGGCGCAACAGACCCGCATCACCGCGGAATACAACTGGGAAGTGTCGCGGGCTCGCCTGGTGCTGGCTCTCGGGCGTCTCACGAACGCTGAGCCACTGAGAGGAAGCTCGGTACCCTGACCATTTCGGCTCATTGCAAAACGAAGCCGTATCCGGACGGCCGAGTGCCGCGCTCGAGGCACCAGTCGGCTGACTGAAATACCCCGCCCGCGGTGCCTGCGACCACCAGGTCGCAGACGATGGTGCGCGCATGGTTCGGGACGCTCGCGCATACCCACACACGCTGCCAGCGTGTGTACGTCTTGGGGTCCGCCATCCACGTCGTAATGGAGGAAAAGCCGGCGAGACGCACGCACAACCGCGGGGCGCTAAATCCCTCGGGCACCTTGATCCAAGCCGAGAACGCATAATTGCCACCTGACGGGATCGGCAGCTGCGCGCGATAGACGTAGGCCGGCTCACCGCTGTGCCATCGATGCTCGAATACCGTACCGCCGATGGCGGAGCACTCGTTGAGTGTGCGCGTCGACGCGTGGGTATCACTGACCCATCGGCAGGATTGCGCGCTGACTGCTCGTGCGATGAGATTTTCGATGCGCACCTTGGGCGGTTCCTCGTTGCGCCACAGACGGTAGGCTTTGGCACAGACGGTGACCCACTCCTCTACGGGGAGGATGGGATCGTCGTCATAGGTTCCAAAGCTGCTGACGAAGCCCAGCAGCAGCGCGTCCGAGTCGCGCTTCACGGAAGCTACAGGATGCTCGTCATCCGAGACCGCGACCCAGAGCAGGCTGTTCGGTCCGTATGTGCGCAGCTGCGCGGCCACATCTCGCATCGTGGCGAGGTCGCTCTTGCCCTTGAAGACGAACAACTTCTTGCCGCGCGCGAGCTCACGCAGCAGATGGACTTTGAGGTAGCGGAACTTCTCGATCTCTCCGGCGCGTACCACCGCCGCATCGTCGTGTTCGGCATAACGGTTGGTGTGCGACTCGAAGGAAAAGTGACGCGACTTGACCCAGAACTCTCGCCGCGGTCCGACCTCATCGAGCCACAGGTCCTCGGGCTCGCACAACGGGTGAAAGCGCGCGCGCAGGAGTGCGGCGAGACACGGAGCATCACACGCTGCAAACCTGAAAAGGCCGAAGGGTTCCAGGCCGACTGCGCGTTGTACGACCCCGAGATCGCAGTTCTCGCCCAGGCTCTCGAACATCTGTAGCAGCCGCGGCACGTCGCACCAGAGCTCCGCGGCGAACGCTGGCGCATTCATTGTTATTTTTAGCGTTGCGCCGCACGTGCGGCGGCCCGGTCGGTCGCGCAAAGCCTATCACCTCGTGCGGACATTATCTCAGAGATCCACTCCACTGTCCGAGCCGGCGCACGAACTAAGCAGTCGGCAGCGATGCAGGATTTTGATCGCTACCCTTACTCTTTGGCACTCATAGCTATGCCGGGCGACCCAGCCGAATCCAGACAAGATCAGATTAGAGCCCTTCCTTTTGCTTAGCCAGGCGACTCGTTCGCAGTCGTCACGTAGCGCCACAGCGCGGCGCACTGGTCATCGGCAATCGTGTAGCGAGGCATCTGCTCGCTGATGAGGACGTAAACTGGGTCCGTGCCGGTGCGCAGCAGCCTACAGAAAGCCTGAAGTGAGTAGTTGGATGGCGGGCCTCCACGGCGCGGCCGCAGTTCGGTCAGCCACGTGCGCGTGAGGCGCGGCGCCTGGGTCGCGGGCACCTCCGGGCCATCGCCCACCGCATGGCAGTTGCTGCAGCGGACCACCTCTGGTGGCAGGGCGGTCGGATGTGAGCTGATGCGTCCCGCCAGCGGCACCTTGCCAACGAAGAGAGCATGCCCGAGGGAGGCCGTCGCCGACAAACCGCTGCCGCTGCCGGCCAGGCACGCCAAGACGACACCGCGCCGCACAAGTCCCCGACCCGGCCTGCGGGCGCGCGTGGCCTCCATGGCTCACTGAATCTGAATCGTAGTCGAGGTGCTCGGCACTCCGTTGGCGTTCAGGGCAAACAGCATGTAGTAGCCTGGCAGAAGAACCCCGGGATCGGCTGGGAGCGTAACGCTATACCCGCCCGATCCGAGCGCAGTCGGCTGCAGCGGGATGCGTCGCTGATCGTTGTTGGTAGTGTGCGTGATCGCTGACAACCGCATGAGCGCTAATGCTGTCACCGTGTTATCCGAAGTCACCGTGAAGGTAGTCCCCAGCGAGGCACTGCTCGGCGCGCTGGGCTGCGCCGGCCGGGTCGCCGCTGTGCCGTCCGCATTGAACAGGTATGGTGGCGAGAGGATCTCCGCATTCAGGTGGTTCCATACGCAGCCGGCGCCGCACTGACCTCCGCCGCCCACGAATACGCGGCCGTCCGGCAGCAGGATTGCCGTACTGTGATATGTGCGCGGCACCTGCATGGGCTTGAGCACATGAAACACCTGCGCGACGTGGTCCCACAGCTCAGGGACCAGCACGGCACCGGTGTCCGTGAACGGCTGCGGAATGGTCTGTCCTCCCACCACCAGTACGTTGCCATCCGGCAGGACGACGCTGCTTACGAAGGCGCGCGCGTAGTTCATCGACGGCAGCTGCTGCACCTGCGGCGCGGCGCCGGGGCCGGCGGTGATGTTGATCAGATAGGCGGAGTTGGTCGCGTATGTCGTCGTGCCAGTCTGTTGCTGATATGCGGGCGCACCGCCGACCTTGAGGATCATGCCGATGTCGTACAACGACGCATTGCCGTTGATGCTGTAGGGATCGCTGCCACGATTTCCGGCCGAGGTGATCGTGCCCTGGCCGGTAGTTGTGATCCAATGCATAGCCGCGCTCGGGCCGGCGTGAAATATCGTGCCGTTGCTGGAAGCAAGCAGCCACAGATGATTGTCACCCCGAAAGACCCCCTGGGGATCGGGGCCCACTACTGGAGTCTCGGGGATGCCCGTGAGCACCGTCCAGCCGCCGCCCGACGTCCACAGCTCACCGGTCTTGCCGATGGTGGTGCCACCGGTCCACGAGCCCCCGAGCGTGAACACCTGGCCGGTCGAGATCAGCGTGTCGCCCTCGTAGCCGCGCCGGATGTTCATGTTCGCATCGGAGCTCCAGCTGCTGGTCTGCGGGGAGTAGAGGCTGGTCTTGGGGCTGCTGCTGCCACCGTTCACGAGTACCCTGCCGTCAGGCAGCCGCGCGGTCCCAGGGCAGAACATGTCCGCGCCCGTATTGGTCACCACCACCTGCGAGGAAGTGTCAGTCGCCGGATTGAATATGCCGGTGTAAGTCTGCCCCGCCGCAAAACCGATGTCCCCCTCGTATTTGAACTCGTCGTAGGCCGACCACATGAGCAGGGTACCGTCGGGCAGGTTTGCGACCGCGATGGAGTTGACTGACAGCGGGATGACCGGGCTCCATGCGGAAGGCAGCACAGTGGCGGCGAGCGCGGGCGCGTAAACCGTGAATTGCTGACCGAGCGCCCCGCCGGTGCAGCTCGTCTGCACAACCGCAGCCTGGCTCGCCCTCGAGCTGCCATTGATTGTCACGCACAGCCCGTTGAGCGCTGACACTAGCTGATACAGGCCACCGCCCGCCGCCACCAGGCTCCACTCCTCGCTCGGCGACGACTGACACGGATCCTGCACCAGCTGCGTCCCGCTCGAAGCGGAGCTTCCCGGAATGTCCAGACACATGTTGGTGCTGCTCGAGACCACCTCGTAGTAGTTGCCAACGGCCACGAACGACCATTCCTGGTCCGGTGTGCCACTGCAGGGTGTCTGCACGATCCCAGTGCCGGTGGCGCTCGCGCCAGTCACGCACATGCCGCTGTTCGCGGCGGCGATCTCGCTCAACACGGTGGCCGGTACCGGCGCAGGGGCACTCAGCGCCGTGAACTGCTCGTTCTGCGCCCCGCTCACGCACCGCCACTGGATGACCGCCGCGCCGCTGCTCTGCGAGTTGCCGTAGATGTTCACGCACTCGTTGTCGAACCTCGAGACGAGCTGGTAGGCGTTGCCCGTGGGGACGAGGCTCCACTGATCATTGAGTGTGCCTGCCCATTGGCAGGGCCATTGAATGAGCTGCGTCCCCTGGGTGGTGTTATTGCCGGGGATGTTGAGGCACATGCCAGTGCTCTCTACGACCACGTGGTAGTAACTACCCACGGGTACCAGCCGCCAGCTCTGGCTGGTGAGCCCTGTGCAAGGGTACTGCACGACCTTGGCGCCGCTGCTGCTGCTCGCCCCCGATATGCTCAGGCACTGCCCGCTGTTCGCCGCCACGATGTAGCTGTATTGAGGCAGGGCCGGCGCCGCGTCGCTCCAAATGAGCAGGCTCACCCCCAGCGCCACGACGCCTGCACCGAACTCAAACCGCTCGCTCATATGATTCTCCGTGTTGTCTTGCTCCCCGCAGGGCGGCCGTCTGCGGTGTCCACTTGTCAGGTCATCTTCGCGGTCAGCTGCAACAGGATATCCACGACGGACTCCGGCGGCGGCAAGGCGCCGGTACGCCAGATCAAACGCGCGCTGCGATCGATGATCTGCACCTGCGTGGCGTGATCCGAAATGTCGCGGCGCCCCAGACTAAACAGCTGCAGGATCTGCGGCATATCTGTGCTCGCCGGCACCGCCGCCGTCCAACCGGAACGCGCGCCGAAGTGAGCAAGCCAAACCTTCAGCTCGCGCGGCGTGTCCCGTGCCGGATCGATGCTGATGGACAGCAACCTGGCCTGATGAGCGCGGTCCTTTGGCAACAGAGACTGCACGCGCTGAAAAATCGCCCCTTGGATCGGACAGGTACTCGAGCACCCGGTGAACATGAGGTGGGCGGCCGTGGCAAAGCCCCGTGTGAGGCTCGCCAGGTCACTGATCGTGCCGTCGGCACAGCGCATCCGCAAGCTGGGCAGCGGCAGTGGCGGATCGACGCGGCCATGCTCGATGTTGGAAGTTGGCTCTAGCGAAGGCAAACGCAATGCCACGAGCGACGCGGTCGCGCCCGCTGCGGCACGCAGCAGGTGGCGGCGTGATACGCAGCTAGGCGTGCCACTCATGGCGCTGTGCCCACCTCATTAGAATAAATGACTGACTGCTGCTGCCTGGGACTACAGCCATTGCAGCCGATCACCAACGCGTTGGACGAGTATTTGTGCGTTCGCCGATCAGACCGGGAGACTACTCTAAGGGGGAGGGTTGTCATAGCTGGCTGTACCCGCATCGCAGGGTTGGACCGCGTTCCGCTGTGCAGGATCTTTTACATAAGCTAGCGAGGCGAACTTCTCCACGCCGAGCGGACGATCCGGCATCCTGATTCGCACGGCCTGCTCAGCACTAGGCTGCGATTGAGCGACCTGGCTGGCCGCGAGTGGTAAGAGGTTAACCCTAGACCAATGCTCGCAGCCGGCGCGCCGCCAATCGACCGCCAGATCGCACGCTTCGGCGGCCACCTCCTGCTGCTCCTGCAAGCGATCCGACCACGCCTGGTATCCATCCTCCCGCGGGTCGGCGATCCTGAGGCCGCCGCTCACTCCGGCATACACTCGCTCGGCTCCGCGAAGCAGGGGTCCCTTGTCGTCGCCTTAGCGCTTTACCCACCGGCTAGGCGCTACGCCACCGGGGTCGCGCGGCCTCGGCTGCAGAACGCTGAAGGCCACTCCCACGGCGAGCTCGGGTCTCAGGAAGACCACACTCCCGGCCGAACTCGAACTTGGGGGGTTGGGGACCCCGCATTCAGCAGCCATTCAGGAGCGACCCGCAGGATATCGGTTACCTCTTGGGGTTTCTCGTGGGGGGTGCCGATGCCCACTGACGATTAGGTAAGGGGACACCGCGCTATGGGCGCACATCCGCCGACTCATCGAAATGATCGACTGCGCGGCTGGGCAGATCGATGCGGGTGCGGATCAGGAAATAAGGTCGGCTGCGGGTCATGGGACCTCAGTAGGTGAGCACAGACTCCGCGAGCGCACCGACATGCTGCGTGTGCGACAAATAGCTCGAAACGAACCAAGTACGAAGTAGCTGGCCTGCGCCGCATTTATGGCCATAAGCACCTCAAGACCCCTCGGCACCTATATCACCGAGCGTGAGCTACCACGAACCAGGGACGCGCGTGTGTTTGAGCTGCTGCTGCCTTATCAGGTCGAAGAGTCAGAAGAAGCAACAGTGTTTCGCCGGCGGTGGACTTACACCACACAGCAGGAAGCGACAGATAGGAAAAGCGGCGTCGAGGTTTGCCGAGCTCGGCATGCTCTCGAAAAGCAGACCTTTATTCGCCAAGTGCTGCGCGAGTTGAGAGATCGGGGAGAGACGTTGTACTCCGTCGAAGGGCGGCGAACGCCTGTCCGTGGGAAGGCGTGATGCGCGGCTTTCCTGGCACGCTCCTTCGTCTGGTTTCGCCCTGATCGATTCTGTTTGTGAGGCGGATCACGGATGCCACGCGCGCGGGGTCCCGTGTGCGCCTTATGGCGCGAGCATATGATCAAATGTAAAGCGCTGGTCTGTCCGGCTGCTGGCCGTTGCGGGCGAGCAAACCGAAACGGCGGGGAGCTGGGCGGCCCAGCTATTCCGTTATTGGGGGACGCGCACGGGCCTAGGGCACGAGCAAGCGCCGAAGCTCCCGAGACCGGCAGACTTCGCCTTGATTCAGGATCGTCCCGTCGCGCCTTATAATACTAGTGGTGGTGCCTCCCGAGGCGCAGGATCTCTTTTGTCCTATCACATCCGCCGGACAGAATGTGATACCTCAGGCCTCAGACACCTTCCTGGGACTCATCACAGGACTGCTGCGATTCTTGACGACCTCCGCGGCGGTATCAACAGACGGAGGGCCAGGCCGCGTTGGTTTTTCCGCTCTCGGGATGATCCTCTTCCTGTCTCTCAGTGCGTGCGGCGGTGACTCCGGCACCCCCGCCCCGGTACTCAATATCGGGATTTCGCCAGCCAGCGTTCCCGCGGGTCAGACCGCGATACTCACTTGGTACTCAAACAACGCCTCGATGTGCCAAGCGAGCGGTGCCTGGATGGGCTCCCGATCAACGAGCGGAAGTCTCGGGGTGTGGCAAGCAGCGCCTGGCACCTATACATACATGCTTGCCTGCTCATCGACCCCGTCGGGTGTGGCCTCGGGATCAGCCACGCTCACCGTCACGCCAGGCGCCGCGCCGTTGTCGATCCTTCCCGCCGCCTTGTCCAATGGAGTCGTCGGCACTCCCTACAACCAAAGCCTACAGGCCACGGGAGGGGTCGCGCCCTTCGCCTGGATGGTGAGCAGTGGAGCGCTGCCCCGCGGTCTCTCGCTGAGCAACAGCACGACGAACACCGTGACCGTATCGGGTACGCCCGATGCGAGCACGCAGGGCGCGGCCTTCACGATCCAGGTCGCGGATAGTGTCCATCAAACAGCCACCCAGCCTTTCACCGTCTCGATTGCTGGGAGCTTAAATTGTGGCAGTGGGTCGACGAATGCCGGTGGAAGTCCAGAAATATGGCTTTGGCCAAGGTATGGTTCACAAGATTTCATGAAGTTTTTTGAGCCAAATGCAGCATGGTCGCAAGTGGCTCCCCATGTAAGGGTTGTTGGCTTATCGATTGAGGCGTTGACTCAGACGTCTCAGTCGGACCTGACTACGATACTGACAGATCTTCGTCAGCGAAACATGCCGATTTCTTTAGCGATGCTTCCTTTACCAGGAGGCGGTCCCACGGGGTGCGGCTATCAGGTCGAGGGGTACAGCGCGCCGGGACAGACCCGGCAAATAGCCAACAATGTCAAGGCTCTGGGATCCGTGCCGAAGGCTTACAGCATGGACGAGCCACTGTACTACGGGCATTTCTACACCGGAACGAACGCGTGTCAGACCGATCTCCCTACCCTGATTCAGCAGGTCGCGCAAAGCGTTAGGGATGCACGCTCGGTCTTCCCGGGCGTGGAAATTGGAGAGACCGAACCGATCATGGCAGTCACTCAGGGCGGACTCACGGACCTGAGCAATTGGCTGGATTTCTATCAGCAGACCATCGGCGAGCCTCTTGGGTTTATGACCTTTGATATGGATTGGAGCTCGCAGTGGAGTTCCCGGATTCCTGCAGTCATTACTCTCCTGCGAAGCAAGGGCGTTGCCGTGCAGGTCATATACAACGGTTCTGGAAGTGCTACATCGGATGGGAATTGGACCGGTGAGGCGGTAACTCACTTTCAAGCATTCGAGGCGATCGCTAAACCGGACGGAGCTCGCTTTACTTCTTGGAACCCGCACCCGAGCCATATGCTGCCTGACTCAGATCCGACCACGCTCACGGGCTTGGTCAACAGTTACATCCACTACGAAACCTGTCCGTAACACGGCGCGCGGCATGCGTGCAATCTTGCTTGTACACTGAGCTAACTTTCCGCGGCGGCGGCCGCGGCCCCACTGGGCGGCCAACCGTAGGCTCCCCCTCGGATATAAGTAAATAATAGACTCTCCCGATTAGGGGGAGGTCATGAGGAAGTCGAGGTTTACCGAGTCACAGATCGTCGCGATCCTGAAAGAAGGCGGAGCCCGGCGTCGCGCTAAGCGAGCTGACGAGGAAGCACGGGATTAGCCGTGCGACCTATTTCAACTGGCGAGCGAAGTACGGCGGGGTGAGCGTCTCGGAGCTAAAGAGAACGAAAGAGCTCGAGGCAGAGAACGCTAAACTCAAGCGCATGTACGCCGAGCTGGCGCTCGAGAACGCTGCGATCAAAGACCTGCTGTCTAGAAATGTATGGTCCACCTTGCTGTTGCAAGGACAAAGCGCATCCGACGGCCGGCAGTTCGCACTAATGCATCCGGCCTCCCGCGGTCGAGACGTAGTTACGCCCAGGCCACGATGAGTATTCGCACACTCCGTTCCCAGATCACTGGTTCGGTCTCGAGGACCGTTTTCAAGTTGCGCACCTACTCCAACGAGTCGAAGGTAGCGACGCACTAAGGCCGGTGGCCCCGAGGCGCATCTGGGGTGCCGGTGACCACTATTAAGGGACTTGCGGCCCGATTGTGAGCCGCTGCTATTGGCTGCATTGAGTCATTATGCGCGGCCTACATCTTCGCGACGCCTCGACCTTCTCCGCCCCCCGTGCATATTCCTTCGCGCGAAGCCACCGCAGCTACGCGCGCCGCTCAGGCCCCGGCGGGAAGCGCTGGCAGATTGCGCGACGAAGGCTAATGAGGGTGGCTCGCTTTAGTGCACCGCTAGGGAGTGCTACTCGGCGCTTTTTGAGTAGCGGTTGCTGTCGCGGCTGCTGGCTTAGGAGGTAACGAGACTGCGAAATTGTACCTGTGCCCCGTTTTCACTGGCAGGGCGGCGTATCTACGACGTGCGTAGATAGCCGTCCATTCAGGCGTTGGCATCGCGAAGACATACAAAAACCCATCCTGTAACGACGTGATTGAACACGTCCGCAACTCAGGGGGTGTAGCTTTGGTTATGCGCGATATGCAGATTGCCTGTTTTTGGATCGATGGGAACCTAGACTGCTCCTCTGAGAGTTCCTGCGATGACGCGAAAACCCATACATCGACAGGCTTAAGGTAGCCGAAGTACGGCGTATGATCCTCTGGGTCGTCCACGACCTCGAATATGATGCCCAGCATTTGAACCTCCCTGAGTTTCTTTGCCAAGTTTCCCTCCTTTTTCTGGCGTGGATGCATCACTTGGATCCACTTTAACCGAGTTCACGCAGCGGATCCCAACCTCGGTCGGTTGCTGCAGCGCGCAACAGACCGGACGTCGGCTCTTTTGTCCTGTTCGAGTGTCGAAATGCGACCGTCCTCGCATGTATCACTGGCTACCATTCAGGACAGCGGTCGAATCCAGCCCGATATCGGAGCGGTTTCCGTCGGAACGGTTTATAGCACCAGTACTGCTGGCCTATTGGACAGAATAAAGACCGCACCATCTCGATGCTTACTATCGCACGCCGATCGGTGAACGAGAGCCGCACGCGGGAGGTTACTGGCTGAAGACGCTGCGCAAAGAAACTCTGGCATCAGCACATGTGTACTTTTGCACTGTCAGACCAGCCTAAAGCTCATGAAATTGTCTTTCTCGACACGTTTGCTCAGAGTCTATCGGCTGCGAGTCGGCAGCTCCTGATGGCCGAGCCCTATCACGTTCCCTTCACAAATCTCGAGCGAAAGAAAGGTGAGTCCAAGCGCCATGGGATTGGGAGGCCCCATGTACCGAGAGAAAGTCGAAAGAAAAAGACTGCATAGGAGGTACGCCTAGGGGCTGCCGAGCCGGGGGCCCACCACTACTGATGGACGGAACCGAGCCGGAAACCCGGCCGAACCTCACACGCTAGCGGGCGCGGGCATAGGAGGGCTCAGCTGCAGGGCTCGACTGCCGAATCCGAAAGACTGAGCACAGGCGCAATGACTCGGCCTCGATTAGTGCGCGCTTTCACTCAGCGCCTGTTCGAGCGGGCTCGGTGGCAGCGGCCAGTGAATGCGGACGGTGGTTTGGACTCCAGCATCAATTTGCTGTCGTGGCCGTCCATCGAGGCGGTTGGCAATCTCACTGATCACGTCCTTGTCACCATCGAGCGCCATCAACACCACTCGCTGGGCGATCCGGCCCAGCGCTTGGCCGGCTTGAATCATTCGCTCTGGATCTTCGTAGGTGATCAGCGCTTCCCGCAGCGCGTTCGCCCAGCGCCGGCCCTTTGCCGCGTTCTGATTACCGATTGGGGCGCCAGCCATTGATGAAGAGCTCAGCCTTGTGTGGCGAAGGCCACGAATTCAGTGGCCTGGCGTTGTTTCAAATGCGTCACCACGTGTCGAGGGAATGAGA
>Ga0306920_100014246_pt1 | contig 10855 bp, 9 predicted proteins | sample flu12Cox44000170_FD_204666 | JGI IMG/M metagenome (GOLD analysis project Ga0306920, IMG submission 204666) | Lab enrichment of tropical soil microbial communities from Luquillo Experimental Forest, Puerto Rico - flux4day.12C.oxic.44.000.170 (v2)... | ecosystem: Environmental > Terrestrial >... | reverse complement strand
GTTCGCCGAGGCGCATCACCACTACGAGCGCGCCGTCGAGCTCTGGGACCTCGTGCCCGACGCCGAGGAGCGTGCCGGGCTCGACCGCCTCGCCCTGCTCGAGCGCGCTGCCCACGCCGCCGACCTGGCCGGCGAGCACCGCCACGCCGCGGCGCTGCTGACCGCCGCCATCCGCGAGCTCGACGCCGACCAGCCGCCGGTCCGCGCCGCGCTGCTGCGCCAGCAGCTGGGCCGCTACCTGTGGGCGGCGGGCGACAGCCGGCGCGCCCTCGAAGCGTTCGAGACCGCGGTCAGGCTGGCGCCCACCGACGTGCCCAGCACCGAGCGGGCGCGCGTGATCGGCGCGTACGCCGAGGCGCTCATGCTGGCCGGCCGCTACCGGCGCTCGCGCGATCAGGCGGAGCAGGCGCTGGCCATCGCCGAGGCCGTCGGGTCCGACGCCGCGCAGGCGCAGGTGCTCGCCACCCTCGGGTTCGACCTCGCCTACCTCGGCGACCCCGACGCGGGGATCGCCGCCCTCGAGCGGGCGCGCGACATCGCCGAGGCCATCGGCACGGCCGAGGACACCGCCCGCGCCTACCTCAACCTGGCCGAGGTGCTGTCGGGCCCCTTGAGCCGGTTCGACGCGGCGGTGACGGTCGCGACAGACGGCGCGGCGAGGGCGCGCGCCCTGGGACTGGCGCGGTCGTTCGGCGTGGCGCTGCAGGCGATCGCCGTCAACACGCTGTTCCGCGCCGGGCGCTGGCCGGAGGTCGACCCGATCATGGCCGATGCGTTCGCGCAGAAGCCCACCGGTGCGGCCGCCATCGAGCTGTACCTGGCCGCAGCGCGGCTGTCGGTCGGGCGGGCGGACTTCCCCCGGGCGAGGGAGGAGCTGGCCGCGGCCGAGCGGATGTCGACCGACGCCCTCGGACCCCGCTACGAGGCGGCGCTGCTGACGCTGCGCGCCGGCCTGGCCCTGTGGGAGGGCCGGCCCGACCTGGCCCGGGACGCGGTGACGGCCGCCGTGGTGGCCTGCGGGAGCGCGAGCGACGACGTGTGGCTGCTGGCGCCCATCCTGTGGCACGGGCTGCGGGCCGAGGCCGACCGGGCCGAGCAGTCCCGCCGGCAGCGGTCCGAGGAGGAGCTGGTCGAGGCCCTGGGCATCGGGGCGGGTCTGCTCGGCCAGGCCCGCGGCCTGATCGCCGATTCCATCGAGGCGGCCCCCGCCGTGCGCGCCGTGGTGGAGGCCTACCTGCACCTGTGCGAGGGGGAGTGGTCGCGCGCCAGCGCGCGGTGCGATCCCGAGCGGTGGGCCCTCGCCGCCGCCTCGTGGCAGGAGTCGGGGCAGCCCTACCCCGTGGCGTACGCCCGGTTCCGCCAGGCCGAGGCGCTGCTCGGCCTGCGCTCGCAGTCGGCGGAGGCGGCCGCCCTGCTCCGGGCGGCCAACCGCACAGCCGAGCAGCTCCTCGCCGAGCCCCTGCGGCGCGAGATCGCCGCCCTGGCGGCCCGGGCCCGGGTCGTCCTCGATCCCGCCGATGCCAAGCCGGATCCCGACGTCGATCTCCGCGAGCCGCAGCCGGCAGCCCTGTCGGGGTTGACGCCACGCGAGGTCGACGTGCTCGTGCTCGTGGCCCAGGGCCGTTCCAACCGGGAGATCGCCGACCGCCTCTACATCAGCGAGAAGACGGCGAGCGTCCACGTGTCGCACATCCTGGCCAAGCTGGGGGTGCGGACCCGGGTGCAGGCGACGGCCCTGGCCCACCAGCTCGGCGTGGCCGGTACCGCGTCGGCGTGAGGCCCACAGCCCCGGCCGTCGGCTGCGGCACGTGACCGGGGGCCAGGGTCGGGCTCCAGCAGCCGAAATAAGGTCGGTGAACCCGGCCAATAAGGCAGTCGGCCGATGCGGCGACCAGGGGCCGACGCTCATAGTGGCAGCACACCGGACAACGGGAGGGGGAAGATGACCGTGGAGCCCATCGACGCAGACCGGTTCGCCGAGGCGGACCGGATCCCCGAGGTGCTGCGGCGGCTGGATGCGGTGCAGGTGGCGGCCGAGAAGCAGCCCCGGTCGAGCCACGACGGGTTGGCCTGCTTCAACCACCTCTACACCGTCATCACCCGCCAGGTGCAGGACGACTACCTCGCCGGCAAGTTCGCCAACGGTGACTTCATCACCCGGCTCGACGTGTCGTTCGCCAACCGCTACCTGAGCGCCGTCTACGACGAGATCGAGGCCGCCCCGCGCCCGTGGCAGTGCCTGCTCGAGCAGCGCAGCGACCGCTGGATCTCCCCGCTCGCCTTCGCCGTCGTCGGGGTGAGCGCCCACGTCAACTTCGACCTGGCCTTCGCCGTGGTGGAGACGGGCACCCAGATGGGACAGCTGGACCCGGTCGACCACAACGACTACCAGCACCTCAACGCCATCTTCTTCCGCGAGATGTACAAGCTGCGCCGCTACTACGAGAGCGGCAACGAACGGTGGCTGGAGCGGAATCTCGGGCTCACCACCGTCGAGAACATCCTCGGTGACGCGCTGGTGGTGGTCTCCCGCTACCTCGCCTGGAACAAGGCCATGCGGCTGTGGCACCAGCGGACCGAAGCGGGCGCGGACGCGTCCGACGAGCACACCACGGCCAAGTCGGTGGGATCGCTCAATCACGGCGTGCTCGTGTCCGACCACGCCCTGCGCCAGGCCTACTCGGAGTCCGAGCACGCCGTGCGCAACGTCTTCTCGGCGGTGTCGGGCCGGATCCGGGGAGCGCGGTCGTGATGGGCGTGCTCGACGGCGACACGAACGCCAGCGCCCGCTCCGAGGTGGCGCTGCTGGTCAAGGAGGCGGCGACCGGCAACGAGACGGCGTGGAACGCCCTCGTGGCGCGGTTCTCGGGGATGGTCACATCGATCGCCCGGTCGTACCGGTTGGGTCGCACCGACGCCGAGGACGTGATCCAGACGGTGTGGCTCCGTCTGGTCGAGGGGGTCGGCACGATCCGCGACCCCGAGCGCGTCGGCGCCTGGCTCGCCGCCGTGACCCGGCACGAGGCGCTGCGCATGCTGCGCCGGGCCGGGCGTGAGGCTCCGGTGGCCGACACCGGGATGGACGAGACGCCGTCGGCCGACGGCGCCGCCGACGAGGGCATCCTCGCCGCCGAGCGCCGTCTGGCCGTGTGGGAGGCGCTCGAGCGGCTGCCGGCGCGGACGCAGGCCGTCATGCGCTGCCTGCTGGCCGACCCGACGCCGGGCTACGACGACGTCGCCATCGGACTCGGGATCCCCGTCAACTCGATCAGCCCGACGCGCCACCGCGCCGTGCAGGCCCTGCGCCACAGCCCCGTGCTCGCCGCCATCGGCGCGCCGACCTCGTAGTCCCCGTTCCACCCGGCGGCCGACCGCCGGCGTTGTAGTCCCCGTTCCACTCGGCGGCCGACCGCCGGGCCCGCGTGGCCTGGCTGGTCGCGTCCAGAGCACGAACGCAACGCCGGCCTGGCCGGTCGCGCCCATGACATCGAAGGCAACGCCGGCCCCGCCGGTCGCGTCCATGCATCGAAAGGAGCTGCACCCATGCACACCGGAACCCACTACACCCCGCCCCCGGGACCGACACGCCGCCGTCTGCGCCGCACCGCCGGCATGGTCTGCGGGGCCGTCGCCGTCGGCGCCACCGCGCTGCTCGTGGTCGAGGTCACCAGCGGGAGCTCCAAGACCCCCACGCTCTCGCTCTCCACCTCCCCGGCCGCCGCCCACGGCCCGGCCCCGACCAGCACGACGACCGGCGGGTCCCCGACCTCGGTGTCGACGACGGCGACCTCGCCGGCGCGCGAGGCGACCACGTCGACCACGCTGGCACCACCGGTCGTCCTGCCCGACGGCTCGCCGGTCCCGGTGCTGGTGGTGTTCAACGGCGACACCATCACGCTGGCCGGTGCCGTCCCGACTCAGGCGGCGGCCGACCGTCTGCGGGCGCTGGCCATGGCGAACAGCAAGTCGCCGGCACAGGTGATCGACAACCTCGTGGTCGACGCCCGGGTTCCGGCGACGGTGGGTGTGCACGTGATCGAGATGAACGCCCTCCGCTTCGCCGAGGGGAGCAGTGCGGTCACACCCGACTACGCACCCGAGCTGGCGCGCGTCGTGAACCTGATGCGGGCCCTGCCGTCGGTCACCGTGACCGTCATCGGGCACGCCGATCAGACGGGACCGACGGGTGCCAACCTGCAGCTCTCCCAGGACCGGGCCACGGCCATCATCGAATACCTCGTGTCGCAGGGCATCAGCCCGGACCGGCTCTCGGGCCAGGGTGTCGGTGACCGCGACCTCCTGACCACGCGGACCAGCACGGCGGGGCTGGCCCTCAACCGCCGGACCGAGTTCGTCTTCTACGGCCTGCTGGCCAGCACGGCGCGGTGAACGGCCATGCGCACGGGCTCCGTCCACTGTGACCGCATCATCGCCCTGATCGACGCCTGCCTCGAGGAGCTCGGGGTGACGATCGACGACGGCGACGGCGGGCCGGCTTCGAATCCCACGGCAGTCGATCACGAAGGAGGGTCAGTGACATGAGCATCGTCGAACCCGGCTGGATCAAGCGGCTGGTCGAGCGGCGCCGGCAGCGCCGGTGGCGGGCCGACACCGAAGCCACGGTCAGATGGGCCGTGACCTGCCTCACCCTGGTCGAGAAGGCGGCGTGATCGGCTGCCCTCAGGGGATGTTCACGTCGTGGTGCGCCGCCGCCAGGCGGCGCTCCTCGACGGTGAGGTCCAGGTCGCGCACCGGGGTCACGACCGACCAGTGCCCGCCCACCGGGCAGCGCTGGAACCGGGCCCATCCGAGGCGGATCGCCTTGAACGACACCCCGGGGATCCAGATGGTGGTGAAGACGTGGCCCTCCCGGCAGCGCACGACGGTGTTGCCGCCGACCTTGTAGCCCAGGCGGCGGGCGACCAGCGTCCCGACGACCAGGGCGGCGATGACGAGGGCGAGGCGGTTGCGGCGCGACACACCGTCATTGTGACCCGCCCGCCGGCGCTGTGCTCATCGTCGGCGCCCCCGTCTCCGGGGTCGTGCTCGCCGCCGGCGCCCGCTCAGCGGCGGCGCGCGGCGGTCCTGTCCTGACCTCCTCAGCTTCCCTGATCCTCCCCCTGCCCGTTCTGGTTGGGAACGAACACGATGCTCTTGGGGTTTTGGAACGCGTTCCCGAGCGGGGTGATCTGGCCCGTCCGCAGGTTCAGCACCCCGAGCAGCGGGTTGGCGTTGTCGCTGGCCTCGGTGACGAACACGGTGCCCTCGGGCCAGCCGTCGGTACTGAGTGCCTCGATGGTCTGGGCCTTGGCGTCGACGACGTAGAGCGTGCCGGCGTCGGACGTCGCCACGGCCAGGCCGTCGAGCGGCGGTGCGTTGCCCGCCACGTTGTCGCTCAGGATCAGCTCCGTCAGCGTGGGGCTGTGCGCCGCGTCGGCGGCGAACACGATGACGCCGTCTCCCTGACTGATGGTGGCGACCTGGCCGGCGAAGCGGGGACTCGACCACGGCATGGTGTAGTTGGTGTCCGGGTCCAGGAGTGCGAGTGTCCCGCCGGCGGCGCCGGTGGCCGGGCTGTCGTCGAAGAACACGGCCCTCAGGTTGGCGGTGTGGGTGATGTCGTTCAGGGTGACCTCGTACATCGCCGCCTGGGTCGTGTCGTTCGGGTTGGAGTGCGACACGTAGATGTGGCCGTCCTGCAGCGTGATGCTGTCGGTGCCACCGTTGCCCGTCACGCCGGGGTCAGGGGCGTACGTGTAAGTGACGACGGTGTTGGTTGCCGGGTCGATCGTGTCGAACGCAGAGTTGAGGTCCTCGTTGACCGTCGCGATCAAACGCCCGTGCGCAGGGTCGGCGGTCAGGCCGTCGACCTTGCCCGTGACCTTGATGTCGTCCTCGGGCGCCCCCGTCGAGGGGTCGAAGCCGACGACGTCACTTTGGGTCGGGCCACCCGCCACTGCCGGCGTCCCGTCGGGGTTGATGTGGTTCTGCATCCCGGTCCAGAGCAGAGCCTTGTCGCCGTCCAGGCCGCCGACGGCCAGCCGGGTCAGGTCGTCGGGACCGGACGTCCCGGTCGGGGGTGCACTGACGATGGTCCGTCCGGGCAGCGTGGCCGGCCCATGTTGCCCTTGGTCGTCGCCACCAGCTGCGTGGACGGCGGAGCCGACGGCGACGACGCCGAGGGTGAGTGTGGCTCCGAAGACGAGCGCACGGGTCGATAGCGATCGGATCACGGGAGGCCTCCTGGCGCGGGGGAGGGGGGTCGGATCGACGCCCGCTGGGATCTTCCCCCTCGTGCACAAGGTCCATGTCAGGACCGTCGAATGTTCACCCGTGGTTCGGCCGCCCTCCACCTCCCCGCGGCCCGGGGGCCGCATCCGGGTGGTCAGACCGTGGCGGGCGCGGCCTGGCGCCGCGGGGGAGCCGCCGGCTGCGGTGGCAGACCGGTGGCGTCGTCGGGGGCGGCGGGGCGGGCGTAGAGGTAGCCCTGGGCGGCGTCGCACGCCAGGTCCCGCAGGATCTGGTCCTGCTCGAGCCCCTCGACCCCCTCGGCCACGACCGTGAGGCCCAGTCGGTGGGCGAGGCGGACGACGCCGTCGATCAGGTTGGCGCCCTCGGCAGTCGCTCCGATGCGCGCGATGAACGACTTGTCGATCTTCACCGTGTCGACGGGAAGCTCGTCGAGATAGGCCAGCGACGAGTAGCCGGTCCCGAAGTCGTCGATGGCGATGCGCACGCCGAGCTGTTTGAGGGTGTGCAGTGTCTTCGCCGCTTCGGCGATGTCGGCGACGAGGGCGGTCTCGGTGACCTCGATCTCGAGCAGGCTGGCGGGCAGTCCGGACTCCGAGAGGGCCATCCGCACGTCGGACGCGAAGTCCCGTCCGATGAGCTGGCGACCGGACACGTTGACGGCCACCCGGATGGGGTTGCCCGCCCTCCGCCAGGTGGCGGCCTGCGCGGTCGCCGTGGACAGCACCCACCGGCCGATGTGGTCGATCAACCCGCTGCGCTCGGCGATGGGGATGAACCGGTCGGGACCCACGGGGCCCCGCTCGGGATGGGTCCAGCGGCACAGGGCCTCGACCGCGTCGGTCCGGCCCGAGAGCATGCTCACTATCGGCTGGTAGACGAGGTGGAGCTCGCCGTCGCGCAGCGCCCGGCGGAGGTCGGATGCCAGCTGCTGGTCGTCGATCATGCCCCCCTCGAGACCGACGCTCCACACCACCGTCTCGTGGGCCCGCCGGGCCTTGGCCGCGTACATGGCCAGGTCGGCGCGCCGCAGCAGCTCCTCCGGTCCGACCGTGGGGTCGTTGGTCACGGCCACGCCGATGCTGGCGCGTACGGCGGCGTCACCCTCCTTGACGCGCACGGGATGGCGCAGCGCCTCGTCGAGCCGGACCGCCGCCGCCGCGGCCTCCTCGGCGGTGACGTCCTCGAGGAGCACAGCGAACTCGTCGCCGCCCAGGCGGGCCAGGGTGTCCTCGGCCCGCACCGCGTCGGCCAGCGCGGCCGCCACCTGGTGCAGCACGGCGTCGCCGGTGTCGTGGCCCCACAGGTCGTTGACGTTCTTGAAGCCGTCGAGATCCAGGAAGACGATGGCCACGCCGCTCGAGGACCGCGACAGTCGCATCAGCGCGTGGGCGGAACGCTCCCGCAGCAGGGCGCGGTTGGCCAGCCCGGTCAACGAGTCGTGGAACGCGTCGTGGCGGAGCCGCTCCTCGAGCTTGCGCTGGTTGGTCACGTCACGCCAGGTCATGACCACCCCCACGACGGACGGATCGTCGATCAGGTTGCGGGCCACCACCTCGAAGGTGCGGGTGGGGCCGCCGGCCACGCTGATGTGCAGCTCGTCGTTCAGGGTGACGCCCGGGGCCTTGCGGCAGCGGTCGAGGAGCACCGCTATCCTCGTCCGGTCGTCGGCGTGGACCATGGACGACGCGTCCGCGCCGACGCACGCGGCAACCTCGATGCCGGTCACGGCCGTGTACGAGGGGCTCACGTAGGTCACGACGCCGTCGGGCGAGATGACGCAGATCACGTCCGAGAGGTGCTCGACCATCGCCTTGAAGCGGGCGTGGCTGGCGGCCAGGGCTTGCGCCTGGGACCGGTCGTGGTCGGCGAGCACGGCGAACAGCTGGGCGACGGCGACCGAGCCGGAGCGGCCGTCGGGCCACAGGACCAAGGCGTCGTCACCGGCCGCGACTCCCTCGGTGTGCAGCGCCGTGCGGCTGGCCTCGAGGGCGGGGGTGTCGGCGGTGAACACCAGCGGCGAGCTGGCGATCGGCAGCACCGCCACCGGCTTGCGGTGGTAGAGCGCCCACCCGAAGCCGCGGGGGCCGACGAGCGCCTGGTAGAACGCCTCGCGGTTCAGCAGTGACGGCCCCTGGGGGAGCTCGACGACGATGCTGCGGGGGGCGTCCGCCTGCCGGAAGCGGCGCTCGACGTCCCGGCAGCTCATGGTGGGCGGGATCGCCTCGTGGGCGGTCGCGAGGTCGCCGACGGTGGGCGCGGGTGGTCCCGAGGGGTGGTCGGCGTCCGCGCCGGGCACGCAGAACCCATCGACAGGGAGGGGGTCGACATTTAATGCTTCGGGGCCGGCAGGCGGCCGCATCGGGGGCCCGGAGGCTCATCGGGAGCGGACCCGGCCGGTAGCCTGGCAGCCGTGGCCGTGCGGTTCGTGATCATCGGAGGGGGTCCGGCCGGCAACACGGCGGCGACGTACGCGGCCCGACTGGGCGCCGAGGTCACCATCGTCGAACGGGACATTCTGGGCGGGGCCGCCCACCTCCGGGACTGCATCCCCTCGAAGGCGATGATCGCCACGGGCGGCGCCATGGCCGATGCCCGGCGGGCCCCGGGGATGGGCCTGCTCGACCTCCAGCCCGCCCTCGACCCGCCCGCCCTGCGGGAGCGCATCGCCTCGATCACCGGCCGCCTGCAGCGCAACATCCACGAGCTGCTCGACAGCCAGGGGGTCCGCATCATCTCCGGCGTGGGCAAGCTGAAGGGTCCGCACGAGGTGATCGCCGACGTCGGTGGGGGCATCGAGGAACTCGACGCGGACGCCGTGCTGGTCTGCACCGGGAGCCGGCCCCGGATCCCGGAGTGGTGCGAGCCCGACGCCGAGCGGGTCCTCACGACCCGCCAGGCCTACCCGCCACCGGAGATCCCCTCCCACCTGGTCGTGATCGGGTCGGGGGTCACCGGCGTCGAGTTCGTGCACATGTTCCGCTCGTTCGGCTCCGACGTGACGCTCATCGTCAGCCGCCAGCAGGTCCTGCCCCGCAAGGATACCGAGGTCGCCGCTGCGCTGGAGGACGACTTCATCCGCCGCGGGGTGCGCCTCTTCAAGGGCGCGCGCGCGGTCGCCATCGACCGCGAGCGCGACGAGGTGGTCGTGCACTGCGACGACGGCCGCATGGCGCGCGGCAGCCACGCCCTGCTGGCCATCGGCTCCATCCCCAACAGCGACGGGCTCGACCTCGAGTCGGCCGGCGTCATGGTCGACGACGCCGGCTACGTCCCGATCAACCACCACTGCCAGTCCAACGTGCCGCACATCTACGCGGCGGGGGACGTGTCGGGCAAGCTGCCGCTGTCGTCGGTGGCGGCCATGCAGGGCCGCAAGATCGCCGAGCACGTGATGGGTCTCCACACCCGGGAGCACCGCCACCTCGACTACGACAAGGCCGCCTCGGCCATCTTCACCGAGCCCGAGATCGCCGACGTCGGCCTGGCCGAGGCGGAGGCGTTCGCCAGCGGGCGCAAGATCCGGGTCACCAAGGTGCCGTTCTCGGCCAGCGCCAAGGCGCTGATCGAGGGGGACTCCCGGGGCTTCGTCAAGATCGTGTCCGATCCGGCCACCGGGGTCGTGCTCGGTGGCTCGATCGTGGGCCGCAACGCGGCCGAGCTGATCTCCGTGCTCGCCCTGGCCGTGACCGCCAACCTCAAGGTCACCGACATCGTCGAGAGCCTCCTGGTGCACCCGGCGCTGGCCGAGGCGCTGGCCGACGCCGCCGAGTAGCCGGACCAGGTAGGTCGGAGCCGCCTCAGAGCCGCCTCTGAGGCTCCTCCCAGGCGCGCCCGCGAAGGTCTGTGGGCATGGAAGGATCTCGACCCATGGCCCGTCGGCGGCGGCGGTGGACCCGGTGGCTGATCGGCGGGGTGGCGGTGATCGTCGTCCTCGTCGTCGGCGGCCCGTTCGTGTACATCCACTTCATCGAGGGCAAGGCGCCCCCGCCGCTGAGCATCTCCACCGAGACCACGCCGACGACCGCCGGCACCAGCGCCGGGGCGGCCGGGACGGGCTCCACGACGACGACCGCCGGCGCGGCCGACGTCTCCACGACCGGTGTCGCCGGGACGTGGAAGATCTCCACCGGCTCGCTCGCCGGGTATCGCATCAAAGAGACATTGTTCGGCCAGAGCAACACGGCCGTGGGCCGCACCAGCGCGATCACCGGGTCGATCACGATCACCGGGACCGAGGTGGGCGCCGGCCAGTTCACGGTCGACATGACCAAGGTCAAGAGCGACGAGAGCGAGCGGGACAACCAGTTCCAGGGGCGGATCATGGACACCGCCAGCTTCCCGACGTCGACATTCGTGCTCACCCAGCCGATCCAGCTGGGCGCCATCCCCGCCGCCGGGACGACGATCACGGAGACCGCCACCGGCAAGCTGACGTTGCACGGGACGACCAAGGCGGTCACCTTCCCGGTGCAGGCCCGCCTCAACGGGACCACCATCTCGGTGAGCGGCTCGATCCCGATCGTCTTCGCCGACTACGGCATCGACAACCCGAGTGGCGGGCCGGCGACCACGTCGAACAACGGCATCCTGGAGTTCCTCCTCA
>Ga0306920_100014245_pt1 | contig 10856 bp, 5 predicted proteins | sample flu12Cox44000170_FD_204666 | JGI IMG/M metagenome (GOLD analysis project Ga0306920, IMG submission 204666) | Lab enrichment of tropical soil microbial communities from Luquillo Experimental Forest, Puerto Rico - flux4day.12C.oxic.44.000.170 (v2)... | ecosystem: Environmental > Terrestrial >... | reverse complement strand
GCTTCCCCGCGCATTCCTTTTACAAATGCTGATCCCGATCCAATAGCCGACGCAAGCCTCATGGCGTTTCCAAAATCAAAAATAAATCATGAAAACTGCAATTCTCAGTCTTGCATTAATTGCCAGCCTTCCGGCATCGGCACAGACAAACGAGCCGGTGGTGGAAGATTTCAAGCCGTCATCGCTTAACCAGCCCGGAAAACAATACCCCCAGATCAATTCTGAAAGGCGCGTTCGCGCCCGCGTTGTTGCGCCACAGGCACAAACAGTGGTCTTCGAATTCTTGGGTGGTACAAAATATCCCCTGACCAAAGGCGAGGACGGTGCCTGGGTCGGCGTCACGCGTCCACAGGACGAAGGTTTCCACTACTACCAACTCCTGATCGATGGCGCCGGGGTTCCGGACCCCGGAACGCTGTACTTTTACGGCGGTAACCGCTGGGGTAGCGGCGTTGAAGTTCCTGCTCACGACGCGGATTTCTACGCTGTTAAGGACGTGCCTCACGGCCAACTGCGCGAGACCCTCTTCTACTCCTCAAGCACGCATACCAATCTCCGGTGCTTTGTTTACACCCCACCGGATTATGAAAAAGATCAGGCGAAGCGTTATCCGGTGTTGTATCTGCAACATGGAGCAGGGGAGGACGACACCGGCTGGGGGAATCAAGGGCACGCCGGTCTTATCATGGACAACCTGATCGCCGAGGGCAAAGCAAAGCCCTTCATCATAGTGATGGCAAACAGCTGTGTCCCCGGCAGTTCCTACACTTTTGGCAATCGATCCGCCTTAACAAACCAACCCGGCGCTGCGACAGCCGCTGGCACGAACTCATCTCGCAGTGGCCCAGGTTCGGGCGGTCGCCCCTTCGACTTTAGCGCCTTCGAACGGGTCCTGGTCAATGACCTCATTCCCTTCATTGATGCCAGCTTTCGCACCTTTACTGATCAGCCGAATCGAGCCATGGCCGGACTCTCCATGGGCGGGATGCAGACCAGAACGATCACTTTAGTCAACCTCGATAAGTTCTCCCACATTGGTGTTTTCAGTGGTGGCAGCATCGCTACAACGAACATCATCGACATGGACGCTTTCAAACAGAAGGTGAAGTTGGTGTTCGTCAGCTACGGCAGCCGCGAAGTGGACCCCGCCAACCGCAGGCCGGGCGCCAACCGCGGGCCCTTCGGCGGCGACCCTAAGATGAACACCGATTCCCTGAAAGACGCGGGTATCAACGCTTACTACTACATATCCCCGGGCACCGCCCACGAATGGCTCACCTGGCGGCGAAGCCTGCATCAATTCGCTCAACTGGTTTTCCAGGAAAATCCAATGCAGATCGCGGATGCCCTGCAAGCGGCGGAACTTGCGGGAGCGTCCGCGTCAGCCGTGAAGACTTCCGACATCAACGGCATCTGGAAATCTGAATTCGACTCCCAGATAGGCAACCAGAAATACACTTTCACTTTTAGGCGGGACGGCACGCGATTAACGGGAAAGGCGAACTCCGAAGTGGGTGACCGCAAGCGCGAAGCCGAACTGAAAGAGGGCAAGGTGGAAGGCGACAAGATTTCGTTCGTCGAGATGATCAGTTTCCAAGGTAACGAGATTCGCATCACTTACACCGGCAAGCTCTCCGTGGACGGCAATGAAATCAAGTTCACGCGCGAGGTTGGCGATTTTGCCAAAGAGGAAATTGTGGCGACACGGGCGCAGACAGGGTCGGTCGCCGCTACACCCACGGCAAAGATCATTCGCATCAAAGCGGGAACATCCCAGCCCGTCAAAGATGCTGAGGGCAATATCTGGCTGGCCGACCAGGGTTTTGAGGGCGGCCAAACGATCCAAAGGCCCGACATCCAAATTGCCAACACCAAGAGTCCTGACCTCTACCGGGCGGAGCACTACAGCATGGACTCTTTTTCGTGGCCGGCGCCAAACGGCAAGTACCTGGTGAAGCTCCATTTCGCGGAAACCTTCGAGGGCATCACCGGACCCGGCGAGCGCGTGTTTTCGTTCAATGTGCAGGGTCACGAATTCAAAGACTTCGACGTTTGGGTCAAGGCCGGTGGCTTTTTGAAGGCTTACGTGGAGACGGTCCCCGTTGAAGTCACGGATAGCAAGATCAAGGTGACCTTCACTCCCAAGGTCGAGAACCCCCAGATCTGCGCAATCGAGATTATTACGCAGGGAGTTAGTGAGACCCGCACGGGGAGCTCTGCGCAATAGCCTAACCGTGAAAAGAAAAACCAGTCTCGCGGTACTGCTCGCATTGTCGCTGGCCACGTTGATAATTGCCGCACAGGCCGAGGCGGCCGGACTGAACGTTCGACCAGAAGGCCCGGGTGATATTTATGCCGCTGCCGGTTGTCCCTGCGGGGCGGCTCACAGCACCACACGCGCACTCTACGCCTCCTACAACGGCCCGCTATACCAGGTCATGAGGCAGTCGGACGGCAAGACTTTGGACATCGGCGTGGTCCAACCCTCCGCAACGGATGCGGGTGGGTACGCTGACGCGGCCGCGCAGGACGCCTTTAGCGCTAACACCTACTGCTGGATCGCCAAGATTTACGACCAATCCGGAAACGGCAACCACCTCGTGCAGGCGCCCCGCGGCGGATTCAGCGGCCCGGCCATGGGCGGGTTTAACAACCTCCCCCTCGCCGATATGGCGCCAATTACGATAATGGGTCACAAGGCCTACGGCGTCTTCATCGCGCCGGGCATGGGTCTGCGCTGGAATGACGCAAAGGGCACCGCGGTCGACGATCAAGCGGAGGGGCAGTACTGGGTCATCAACGGCCATCACTACAATTCCGGCTGTTGCTTCGATTACGGCAACGCCGAGACTGACAGCCGCGACGACGGCAACGGCACTATGGAAACCACCTATTTTGGCAATGCCGGCGCCTGGTATCACGGTCCTCCTCCGGGCCCGTGGATCATGACCGACCAGGAGAACAACCTGGTAGGTTGCGTGAACCTGGATGGATCCAAGAATTGCCCCGACCTGCCAAACATCACATGGCGATTCGTGACCGCAATCGCCAAGGGCGAACCTCACCACTGGACCTCGATGGGGGGAGACGCACAAAGTGGCGACCTGATGGTCATGTTCAGCGGGGTGCGCGTCAACGCCACGTATGACCCTATGCGCAAGCAGGGAGCTATCCTCTTGGGTAACGGGGGCGACAATAGCAATGGTTCGCAGGGCACCTTCTATGAAGGCGCGATGACTGCCGGAGGCACTTTTCCTTCGGACACTACCGATCAGAAAGTGCAGGCCAACATTGTGGCTGCCAAGTACGACGTGCAGCGGCTGAACCTGGCTCCCACATCGGCAACTAGCACGCCGCCGAGCCTCCAAACGTTCTCACCGGGATCATCGCAGGAAACTACCGTGACCTTTAAAAATATCTCGGAGGCGCCCGCGACAGGAGTCAAGTTGAGTATTTCCGTGCCCGGGGAGTGGACCTCTGTGCTCTCCGGCGGCAACGACACGTCAAAAAAGTTTGCAGATCCGGTCGCACCGGGCGCGAGCGTCAGTGCGACTTTCAAGGTTACGTCCGGACGGGCGGCCTTCAATGGCGATCTGGTCGGCAAGGCCTCTTGGACAGTAAATAGCCGAACCCAATCCGAAACTACGACCGAAAAGGTCCGGAATGTCAGCCCGATTAAGATTAATGAGTTTCGCATTAGTGCCGGGTCTCTATCCAACTCAACCGATTCGTTCATCGAGCTTTACAACGCGGGCGACACTGCCGCCGATATCTCCGACTGGACCCTGACAGAGCACCCCACTCAGCAGGCCATCTTTTCGTCGGTGAAGATTCCATCCGGGACGAAGCTAGCGGCTCGGGGTTTTTACCTGCTCGGGCTCGCCAACTCCGGACTGGCGGTCCCCGCGCATAAGGGTGATACGACCATCTTCGTCAGGAGCACGGCCGGCATGAACGTCGGCGATACGATTGAAATCGAGGCCGGCTCGAGCGTGGAAACCCGCAAGATCGCCAGCCTCGGCACAGCGGCCGGCAACAGCACGACGCTGTGGCAACCTCTGCCCGACGGTCCGGTGATCACGATCCCTGTCGGCTCAACTAACGTCCCTTTTACCGGCTCGCGCGGAGGACCGTTCGGCGGCGGTGGGGGCTTCGAGGTTGAGGTAGGCGAGAAGATCGGGATCGGGTATGGTGCCACTTATCCCACGGTCGCTAATGCCGAGGAAAAATACGAAGTGGTCACCGTCACCGAAGTCGGGAAGCCGGGCACGCAAGCCTGGCTGGCAGAGGACGCAAAAGCCGGGGGCACTAACATCAAAGTTTCCTCTGTCGCCAACATCTCCGTCGGTGACAAAATCCGATTGGATATCGACAGTGTCGGGCACGGGATCGAGACAGTCGTGGTCACGAAAGTCGGGGCACAGTCGAGATTCAATCCCAACAACGTTCGGAGCGGAGACGCAGGCACAGGCCTTGATCTGGCCGAACCACTCAAGTTCAACCACTCTGCCAACATTCCGTTCAGCGTTCGAGGAACGGGGATCAGCTTCAAGCCGGTAACAGCCTTTGCTCACTCGAGTAACGAGCCCATCCAACCGCTGGGCACCGGCATCACGCTCGACCAACCCCTGGCCAATGACCACAAGGTCAACGCGATGGTGCGTGACGCCGCGGTCACGACCGCCGGCTATCAAGGGCCTCCCGTCCCGAACCAGTGGTTTGGCGGGCCTGCCCTCGCGAACGCTGGGAGCATGGTCCTCCGTGACGCCGCTGGCTTGGTCGTGGACAGCCTGAACTACGGCGGCCTCGTCGATCCGTGGTCTGCCGAAGGTTATCAAGCCGAATCCGGAGCTGGGCGAAGTGGGTGCAGCGTGCCTTCGCCAGGCGGGGGCCGCGGTGGCTTCGGCGGGTTCGGCGGGCCACCTGGCAGTGGGCTCAACAGGAGCGCGGGCCGCTTCCCAGATGGCACCGATACCGACAGTAATTGTCGCGATTTCCTCTTGCAGGCAGCCACTACCATGGCGGCCGCTTCTTCCGCGCAGGCAAACAATATCAAGGTGGCCAGTGTGGCAGATTTTACCGCGGGCCAGATGATTATTGTTGATACCGGTGCAAACCGTGAGACCGCCGTCATCGCGACGGTTGGCACGGCAGGCGCGAGCACGGTGCGCACTAATACTGAAGTGGGCGCGACTCTTATCACTGTCGCCAGCGCGTTTGGCTTCAGCACGGGCCAGACCATCACCATTGACAACGGTGCGAACCGGGAGACGGCGGTTGTCGCCTCCATCACCGGAGGCTTTCGCGGCTTTGGCGACCGCAGAGGCGGCGGCGCTACAATCTCGGTCGCGGCCCCGCTCGCTATTGCACACACCGTGGATGCACAAGTCTCCGGCAGTGGGATCACTCTAACCACTGCATTGACGCGAGCTCATGAAACCGGTGCGCCAATTGCCAGCAATCTTCCAACACCGGGCGCGCCCAACCAGTATTAAAGAAGATGACTCGTTTGCGCCGAGCTTGGCCCTGATGGAGTTGTAGAGAGTGTATGTGAGGACACAGGCGGCAAGTAAAATTGACTTTACATTTCACATTGCTCTGAGAAGCTCTACATAGTCGCCGTTTTCGACACACAGGCACGAGCCGTATGAAAGGTAGTGTGAACAGTCCCACAAGATACTGGGTGCTTCTGGTTTGTATCTGCGTTCTTGCAGCTGCGCCTGCGAAAACCCAAACGTTCGCCACAATTTTCAATTTCACCAACTCGATCGACGGCGTTGGCCCGCAAGGGTTAACCTTTTCGGGAAGCACCCTTTATGGCACGACGGTCTCAGGCGGCGTTTCGAATGCTGGCACCATCTTCAATGTCAACACTGACGGGTCCGGGTTCGCGGCGATTCATCATTTCGCCGGCTACCCAGCTGACGGCGCCAGCCCAAAAGCGGCTTTGGTTTTATCGGGCAGCCGCCTCTTTGGAACGGCATCCGCTGGCGGGTCTTCCGGCGGGGGCACCGTTTTTGCCATTAACACGGATGGCACCGGCTATACCACACTCCACGACTTCATTTCTACTGAGGGCACTACCCCGACGGGCGCATTACTTGTTTCAGGCAATCGATTATATGGAACGGCATCGATGGGCGGCTCCTCGGGTTCGGGCACGGTGTTCGCCCTCAACACTGATGGGACCGTTTTCAGGATTTTGCACGATTTTTCTTCCGGTACAAACAGCGACGGTGCTCACCCACAAGGGGCTCTGGTCGGCGCCTTAACCCTTTCGAGCAATACGCTCTATGGCACGACCACTTCAGGCACTGTATTTGCTGTTAATACCGATGGTTCCGGCTTCAGGACACTGCACTCGGTCGGTGGATACATAACCGGGAGTCTGGTGCTATGGGGGGTTAAATTATACGGCACAACGCTTTCGGGCAATGGCACCATGCCTTGGGGCAATGGTACCATCTTTGCCCTCAATATAGATGGTACGGGCTTCCATACCGTGCACTCCTTCGATCCGCAAACGAGTGTTTTGCTCGGTCCCCCATATACGGCTATGAACCAAGACGGAGCCAACCCCAATACTCTGATTCTCTCACCCCTTGGCCAATGCTCACGACCGGCATCCCATAGGCCGATGCCGGGATAGAAACGATGCTTCCGACGCCCCCGTAGTTCACGATGGTTAGAGCCTCGTTATTGGTGGTGTAAGAGAAAGGGTCAAGGATGGTTGCATCAATAGCCAGCTTCAAAAACAGACCTCCGCTTAAGCCATTACGCGTCGTCGGTCCCATTTGCCAACCGCCCAAAGAAACATAGTTGGGAGCAACACTGAAGAATAGCGCCGCTGGCCGCGGTTTTTCAATCGGTACACGGAGAGCGATTTGGTACTGGGTAAAGGGTTGTAAACTTGTTTGCCAGTTTGGGTGGAAATCGATGAAGACCGTATTTTGCGGCCATTGTGTCGGCGTGGGGTTGGTCGTTGGTCGGCCTAATGGCACGACAGGCAAAGGCTGGTTCCCGATAATTTGGTACAAATCGGCATCAATGTTGGTCCAGGCGTTTGGGCCATAACCCCCTGAGTCGAACTCCAGTACTGCCGAATTAAGTGAATAGAAAGAGGCTCCCGTCGTAAAGCTTCCCAGGAAATAGTATTGGCCGGGAAAAAGAGTGTCGCCGATGCCAATGCCGCCGTCGAAGCGATTCGCGAGATTGCTGACGTAAAGATCCGCATCAACTTTGAAGCCAACGCACGTTATCAGCAAGGCAACCAGGATAAGACCGCGAAGGTGGCTTGGTATGGACTTCCGTGATTTCACTGCGCAGCTAACGTCTTTTCTTTTGCTCCTACTATCCATTGCCGGAACCAATTAATCCTGTTGGAGCCAGGAGCAAGGGCGCTGCAGGCTCATCATGAAAACTCATTTGTTTGTTACGGGAAGTCAAGCTTGATTACGAGGGCTGGAGTGAGTCTGTGCCACTACAACGGCTTCCATGCTTCGTTAAAGAACCCTGTGTCGAGAATTTTTCCGGCGGCGGTGTCGCTGGCTGGAACGCTGACGTCTAGGATAGCCCAATCTGGCAATTGCGGGGTTTGGAGCGAATTGTTGGGGTCGGACTTCTCACGGATAGTTGGGCCGCTGTTCAACACCATATAGTGATTGGGGTGTTTCGGGTTCGGGTAAACCAGCAACGGCACCAGTGTATCACCGCGCCAACTCTTCGTACCGAGCTTGATCTCGCCGTTTTTCCAGCCGAGCGGGGTTTGTGGCAAGAGTTCCGCGAGCTTGCTATTGCATTCTGGATCGCCAAAAAGAATCAAGTTCCTGTTTTCAAGATCGTCGGAGGTCAGCTCGGAGATTTTTCGGACCGGCAAATCACCGCGGAACACCTGGCGCCAGCGGCGGACCGTGTACTCAAGTTCGCGCTGGTAGAAAGCCTGGCGCACAGTGGAACTGGAGGTACCGTCCGGTGGCACGACCACAAAGGGTTTCATGAAGGCGTCATCAATCGGGCCTTGCAGATCCGGAACCTTACGCAATGCTGCTCGGCTACTGGCATTTTCCAGACGCCAGTTCCCCTCTTCGAGTTTCAACGCTAGCAACATATGCCCTCCCGTATGCTGGAGGTCCTTCGGGGCCGCGCTGACAGTTTGGCCGTCGATCCGCACTTCGAGGCCCGCTGGCCGATTTTCCGGCAGGCCCGCCACGTTGATTTCCAGGTGGGTGACATTGCGGGTGGTCAGCTTTAGTTGGGCGCCGTCCCACTCGCCATCGGCGCGGCTATCTTCCCAATGTTGCTTCAGCCCGGTGACTCTGAGCCAGAACATGCGTGGGTATTTGAGCGTCTGTCCCTGCCAATGGGCGGCCGCACGTACTTCGGGCTGACCCTGGATCAACTGGTCGCGTGCCCAGGCTTCGATTTGCTTGAGAACTTCAGGATGATATTGGTGACCCATCCCTGGACCTATGAGGTGCTTGAGCGTCTGGCCTTCGGCCTGGAAACTCTCAGCCATGATGTCCGCCGCCATTTTTTGCCCGTCAACCTCTCCGCTATAGGCAAGCACTGGAATATTGAACAGGTTGCGCACGTAGTCCGGCACATCGTACTGTCCCCAGAGCGTCTGGATGTAAGCCGGCGGCAATGTTTCGGGAGTCATTTTCATAAAACGCTTCACGTCGACAAACCCGGCGCCCGCGTGCACTGCGCACCAATTATCCGCGTAATGGGCCCCGATGTGCCATGCGCCCGCACCGCCCATGGAAAAGCCGGCCAGCATGATCCGCTTCTCATCGATCTTGTAGAGGTGCTTCACGGCCTCGATGGCTTCCATCACATCGGTCTCGCCAGCCAGCTGGAACCCGAGACATTGCCGGCCAAAGGGATGTAGAATGATGCCGATTCCAGGCTGAAACTGTCCGGCTTTGTGCATGTGCTCGGCGATGAAATGCATATCCGTGGCCTTATCACCGCGACCATGCAACCAGACCGTCAGCGCGACCGGTTTGGACCAATCCATGTCCGCGGGAATCTCCAGGCCGATGGGCTGCGGCGAGCCGTCGATGGTGGAAAAGAAGCCGCGGGCCAGTGTGCCCGTCTGCCTGGGCCACGAGGCGTGATGCTCCTTCAACTCGGCCAATCGCGTTTTGGCGAGGGCGAGCAACTCCTCAGCCTTGTCGACATCCTTGGGCGCATAGAACTCGCCATCGGTGATCGCAAAGCGAACGGCCTTCAGAAGGACAGCCACATCGGCAAACAACGGATCGCCCGTGAATGGTTGAGCCGCGGCAGTGATCGCCTGCAACTTCTGCTCCAGAGCCTGGCGCGCCTCGGTGGGAATCTCAATCCCACGAACTGGCAAGCGATACGGTGCAGCTTTGGCGCGGGCCGGACCTTTGTCCGCCGTCGTGGGCGCCGGTTGCCCGGAAGCGAGTGGTGCCTGGGCCATGGCCAAACTGCAAGCAACGAGCCAAAGGGAGACAAATGCAGGGTTCATGTAACGTAGCAGCTTAGCTACTTCGGCGCGGTGACGCAGAAAGGTTGCTTGCGGCCCTTGTTCGTACTTGTTCGACGATTTTTTGCGCTCACTTGTCAATGTGCGGCACTGCCGCCGTTCCCAAGGTCGCACCCGGAGGGTGCCAGAATTTAGCCGGAGGTCGGAGCGCCCCGCGCGAAGACCTCCGGAAAGTCGCACCAAGATGCTTGTGCACCCCGCCAAGGGGTGCCACACGATTTGGATTTTCCGCGGAGTTTAGTGAGAGGCGTTGCAAATTGCCATTGCATTCTCCAGCTCTTTCCGCCCTTAAACGCCGTTGGCCAATCCGCGCCGTCTTGCACCCTGCCAGGGTGCATTGGTCTTTTGGCGGCATTTCCGGAGGTCTCCGCAGGCTCCGACCTCCGGCCACCATCTGGCACGCCTCTGGGTGCCCACCACGGCCGATTCCTGTTGCCGCCGTCACCGGTTATTGTTGTGCTTTGCAGCTGCAATCTATGAAAGGCGTGGACAGCGAGCACACCGGAGCAGCTCTGATTGGGATGCTGCACGTGCCCATCAATACAATCATTGCCGCACCGCCGATATGGCGAGTCGGCTTGGGACTTCCAACGGCTTCGCGCAACGACTGGGATATTATTAGCAAACTCCCCCTGCCTCCCAGCGAGAATGATGGTGAGGACGCAACCTGCGTTGCTCGAGCGCACGAGGGAGTCAGGCGCTTGTCGTTCTGGTCCGCTCTCTGGGATCGATCTGAGTCTGAAGCTCGCTGCTACCAGCGCAATGGAGTCAACCAGGTGATAATTGAGAACGTTGCGGCGCCCTATTTTGTCCGCTCGGCGCAACCGCCGGTGATTTACTGGTTCATGAGAGCCCTGGCCGAGCTGCTGAAGACGTCTTGCCCCGGCTTTAAGATTGGGATTCAGGTCCTGGCCTGCGCAGACCATTGGGCGATGGAAATTGCCTGCCGTACGGGCTTGGATTTTATCCGGTGTGAGAGCGCCCTGTTTGAAGGCCTGCGACCGGAGGGTCGCACTGCCAATGAGGGCAATCTGGCAAAGCTCTACCTGATGCGCAACAGGCTCATGGCACAGTTGGGGTTGGAAGGACCAGGTCCCCAGGTTTATGTCGATCTGCACAAGAAACATACTGTCTTCGCCCCTTGGCTGGATTCCCTGGAACCATGGCTGGAAAACATTCTGTTCCAAAAAATCGAAGGCATCATCATTACCGGAAAGGCGACCGGCGCTCCCATGTCTGAGGTGGATTTGCGACAGGCGCGCGCCGCCATCGAAAGCGTCAAGAAGCAAACCGCCGCAACCGTAGAAAAGCCGTGGAGCCCTCCACTGGTCGTCGGATCGGG
>Ga0306920_100014244_pt1 | contig 10856 bp, 8 predicted proteins | sample flu12Cox44000170_FD_204666 | JGI IMG/M metagenome (GOLD analysis project Ga0306920, IMG submission 204666) | Lab enrichment of tropical soil microbial communities from Luquillo Experimental Forest, Puerto Rico - flux4day.12C.oxic.44.000.170 (v2)... | ecosystem: Environmental > Terrestrial >... | reverse complement strand
TAACGGCCGCCCGCACGGCAGGGCAGCAGGCAGGGCGCCGGCCAGAACCCGTTCAGCACCTGATGATCGTTTGCGGTGGGCGGTCTGGGCGGCGGCGATGCTGGCACGGGCGGCCAAGCGCAAGCTGGTCACACCAGCCAAGGCTTGTTTGCCGCCGGCCGCGAGCCGAACAGCCGTTCGGGCCGGCAACGACAGTCACTTTGGCGATCCAGGTTGCCGCCCAGATCGGATCGGGCGGTCGGTGTGGCGGCGGGCTTGCTCTTCGGGGCGTGTTGGTGAGCCAGCGGCAGGCAAGGGGTCTGCGGTATCCGGCCGCGCCATCTCAATAGACCGACCATCCGCCGTCGACGAGCAGGTGCTGACCGGTGATGTAGCTCGACGCGTCGCTGGCCAGGAACACGATGGTTCCATCGAGCTCGTCGAGCCGCGCGGTCCTGCCCAGCGCCGTGTGGCTCTGTATCCATGCCACCTGCTCTGGGTCGCTGAGAAATCCCGACTGGCGGGTCGGGAAAAACGCCGGGCCGATCGCGTTGACCCGGATACCGTGCTGTCCCCATTCGGCGGCCAGGGATCGGGTCAGCGCCACCACGCCGGCCTTCGCGGCGCTATAAGCCGCCAGCGGGTAACGGTCCAGGCTTCGCTCGGCCGCGAGCGAAGCAACGTTGATGATCGAGCCACGACCAGCGTCGATCATGGCTGCCCCGGCCAGCTGAGTGAGCGCGAACAGCGAACTCAGGTCGGTGTCGATCAGCTTACGGAACTCTTCCAGCGGCGTGTCGCGCGCCGGAGCGCTCGCCGCCGCTGCGGCGTTGTTCACCAGCACATCGATTCTGCCGAACCGCTGCAACGTGGTTTCCACCAGGCGCTGTCGATCCTGTGCCAAGGTGAGGTCAGCCGGCACCACGAGCGAACCGGGGATGGCCGCAGCGACTTGGGCGAGTTCCGGTTCGCGCCGCGCCGACAGCACCACGGTGCCCCCCGCGGCCGCCACGACCGGAGCCCAGCGAGCCCCCAGGCCGGAAGAGGCACCCGAGATGACAACCACCTTCTGCGCGAGGCTAAACAGCTGAGCTGGAGCCGCGACATCGATCATGCCCAGCATTGTCTGCCTTCCAGCCATGGCCCATCCAGCACCACACCGGAACTGGCCACAGATTGCCCTGATCGAAGCGGCAACTGCCGATCAACAGGCCCGAAACGAACCGCTCCGAACGGCGGGTCGGCGCGCGTTCTCCCTGATCTTCTTCACCACTCGGCGTGCGGCGGGTGCGCTACCGGGAGCCGGGCTACCCGGACGTCACTGCGTTGCCACAGGCGCTGGAGGACGTGCCCCGGCTGCCGAATTCAGCCCGGTGCCCTAAACCCCCACCAGATGCCCCCCGGCGGGCCAGTCCCAGCACCGCACAATGCGGCATCCGGCGGCAAGCAGTCCAGCGGTAGCACCTCCGCCAAGGGACGGCAAGAACAAACCGGCGGGTAACCTATTCTTCCTGCCTATAACAGAGCTGCCGGGCACACTCAGCATCGGGCCGCGTAATCCAATCACCCGGTGGCGCCCAGCGCTCGGCGGTAGCTGCCGCAGACCACGCGGCATGCCAGTAGTTGGCGACCACATCGCCGCCGTTCGTGTCGCGTCCGCCGGACCCCGATGGGGCGTCCTCAACTCGGCTAAAGCGCGCTGGCGACTGGCTACACGGCGCCCGATCGGCCGGGCGGGGTGGGTGCGATGGCCGTGCGGCTAGCATCGCCTGATGGGTGATCGGTTCTTTGTTCCGGCGGATTTCGCGGTACCTGATCGGCTCACGGCTGAGGATTTCCGGCTGGAACCGCTCGGGCCTCAGCACAACGCCGCAGACTACGCGGCATGGACGGCCAGCATCGGCCACATCCAGGCGACCCCGGGATTCGCCGGGACCGGCTGGCCGCACCAGATGAGCCTGGCGGAAAATCTGCGCGACCTCGAACGCCACGCGCAGGACTTCGCCGAGCGCCGCGGGTTCACCTACACCGTGCTCAGCACCAGCACCGGTGAGGTCATCGGCTGCGTGTATATCTACCCGCCGCGCGGCGAGGACCCGGGCGGCGGCGCGGGTGAACAGCATGCGGCGGTCAGTTCCTGGGTGCGCGCGGACCATGCGGCGCTCGACCCGGTGCTTTACCACGCGGTCCGCGCGTGGCTGGAACGCGACTGGCCGTTCCGCTCGATCGAGTACGCGCCACGGGCCTGACCTGGTACCACCTGCTGGGCTGAGGCCGGTGACGAAGTGCGGCCGACTGCGGCGGAACGACATCGGGGATGCCGGCCCGGCCGACGGCGGATCAGGCACGTCAAGTAGCGGCAGCCGGTGGGCTGGATGGTGGTTTCGACGGTGCTGCTGGGCCGTCGTGGATCACTGCATTTACCCGGTCCACGGTTGCCGCCTCCGCGGGGAATTCGACGAGCCACCAGGTGGCACCGGCCGCGGCGTATGGGGCGGGATCCTTGCCGGGTGGCAGGACGGCGATGACGTCATAGGGCTGTGTGCTGGCGGTGCCTGCCGCTTGGCGCAGCTCGATGAGGTCCGCCACGATCTGGGCGAGCTGGTCGGGGTGTTCGAGGTTGACGGGGATGAAGCCCTGGTACCTGGCGGCCCGGCGCAAGGGTCTGGGCTTGCCGTAGAACCCTGCGACCCAGACCGGCACGCCTGGCCGCTGCACCGGCCGGGGAAGAAACCGCATGCCGTCGACCGTGTAGTGATCGCCCCGGTGATGCACCGGCTCACCCGACCAGGCGGCCGTCAGGATGTCGAGGGACTCGTCAAGCATCCGTCCACGCCGCCGATCGTCGAGTTCTTCGCCGGTGATTGAGTACTCGCCCGCGAACCGGTCGCTCCCCAGGCCGACCCCGAGCGTGAGCCGGCCGCCGCTGAGCTGGTCGAGCGTCGCGGTCTCCCGGGCAACCTTCGCCGGCCGGCGGCGCGCCAGCGGCGTGACCATCGGCCCGAGCCGGACACGTTCGGTCGCGGTGGCGATCGCCGCCAGTGTGATCCATGGATCCGCGACCGCGATGACCGGCTCCGGCCAGCGCACGTGATCCCACACGAACAGCCCGTGCCAGCCGGCTTCCTCCGCTTCGAATGAAAGCCGGGCGACGGTCGCCGGATCCGCGAGCTCGTCGAACAGGGGCAGGAACAGGCCCGAACGCAGCGGCATGACCTCAGGTTACGGCCGCACAAGCTCCAGGATGCCTGGCTGGCGTGAGAGTCTGCGCCGGTGTCTTGACGGGCTAGGGTGTCGTTGTTTCGGGCCCGGCCGATCGCTCGGCCTGCTGCGGGGCGGCGGCGGGCCGGGCGGCCAGTTGGCTGCGGTCACCGGGGGCCGGGCTGGGTGGCGGCTGCCGGGCTGGGTCGCGTCCGTAGGCGAATCCGGCTACCGCGCCGAGCGCGGCGAACGCGGCCGCAGCGAGCAGGACGTCATTGAGGCCGCTTGCGGTCCCCACCTGGGCGGCGTGGGTGACCGCAGCGCGGGCGGCGGGTGGCACCACGGTGGCGACCCGGGTGCCAGCGCCGGAGGCCACCGCGGCGGCCAGTCGGTGGGCCGCGCCGGGCGGGGCGGGCAGGCCGGCCAGGGCGTGCAGGGTGGCAGTGGTGACGCGGGAGGCGTAGAGAGCTCCGAGCACCGCCACGCCGGTGGCGGTGCCGACTTGGCGCAGCGTGTTCACCAGGCCGGCGGCCATCCCGGCGTGGGCGGGCTCCACCGCCGAAAGCGCGGCTGAGGCCAGGCCGGTGGAGGTGACGCCCAGGCCGATCCCGGCCAGGATGAACCCGGGCAGCAGCACCAGCCAGGTGGACGTGGCGGTCAGGTGGGCCATCGAGGCCAGCCCGGCCGCGGCCGCGACCATGGCCACCCCCAGCAGCACCCGCATGGCCACTTTGCCGATCAGCCGGCCGGTGGCCGGGGCGACCGCGAAGGAGACCAGGGACAGCGGCAGGAACCGCAGCCCGGCCTGGACCGGGGAGTACCCGAGGGTGTTCTGCACATAAAGCGACAGGTAGGTGATCACCCCGATGACCGTCGCTGAGATTGCGAACGCGACGAACCCGGTCGCGGCGAAGCTGCGCCGCCGGAACAGGCGCAGGTCGGCCATGGGCGCGGCAACGTGCAGCTCGTAGGCGACGAACCCGGCCAGCGCGACGGCAGCGGCGGCGAACAAAGACACGATCGCCGGGCTCGCCCAGCCCAGCGCGTTGCCGCGAATCAGCGCGAACATCAGCGCGGTCAGCGCGGCGGTGATCAGCGCCGTGCCCGGCCAGTCGGCCCGGCCGCCGGCCGGGTTGCGGGATTCGCGCAGCCGGGCCACCCCGCCCGCGAAGGCCGCCACGCCGATCGGCAGGTTGATGAAGAAGATGGACCGCCAGCCCAGCGCGTCGGTCAGTGCCCCGCCGGCCAGCGGCCCGATGGCGGTGGCGCCGCCGATCGTGGCGCCGAACAGTCCCAGTGCCCGGGCCAGGGCAGCGCCGGAGAACTCCGCGCGCAGCAGCGGCGTGCCTGTGGCGAACAGCACCGCGCCGCCGACTCCCTGCAGCGCCCGGAACAACACCAGCGCCAGCGCGGTCGGGGCCAGCGCGCACGCCAGCGACCCGGCGGTGAACACGGCCAGCCCGGCCAGGAACAGCCGCCGCCGTCCCAGCCGGTCACCCAGGGTGGCCGCCGGCAGCAGCAGCACCGCCAGCACCAGGGTGTAGGCATCGATCACCCACTGCAAGTCCGGCAGGCTCGCTCGCAGATCCTGCTGAATCGACGGCAGCGCCACGCTCACCACGGTGATGTCCAGCAGCAACATAAACGTCGCCGTGCACACCAGCACCAGCGTCCACCGCTGCCGCGAGGACATCCCCTGCGCTTCTGCCATCTGCCTCACCGCCCAAAGCCGCACCGCGCCAGAAATGCCGCGGTCAGCAGCCGTTCCCAGTAGAGTGAGTGCTCACATCACTCTAGGGTATAGTGAGTGCGCACTCTACTGTCAAGAGGCTCGCAGCACCCGCAGGAGGCGGTCATGCCAACCCCGGCACGCCAGCGCATCCTTGACGCCGCCCTGGGCCTGATCCAGCAGAAGGGGATCGGGCGGGTCACCACCAGGGAGATCGCCATGGCGGCCGACGCGGCCGAGGGCAGCTTGTTCAAGAACTTCGGGGACAAGATGGGCCTGCTCACCGAGCTGCTCAGTTATGAGCTACCCGAGAACCAGGCATGGCGGGCCGTCGCCATCGAGGCACCACCGGGCCAGGGGGACCTGGTCGCCGGCCTGGTCCTGTTCATGGAGCGGGCGATTGACTACTACGCCGCCGCGCTGCCCCTCCAGGCCGGGTCACTTGCCGACCGGGAGCTGCTGCGCCGCCACCGGGCTCTCAACCGCGAGCGCGGCACCGGCCCGCAACTGGCCCTCCAGGGCACTGTGGACTGCCTGCGCGGCTGGCAGGAGGCCGGTTACCTCGACCAGGAGGCCGACCTCTACGCGATGGCCGTTGCTCTGTGCGGCGGCGCCCTGATCTGTGCCTACATCGAGCAGCTCGCCGGGCCCGGGCAGATACGCGGCGGCCGCGACGGCCTCATCCACTCCCTGATCGACAGCGCTGTCGGACCGTACATGACCAAGGACACACCATCCTGACCGGAAACGATTGTGAGAACCTTCCGAATCCCGGCTCTTCGTCACATCGGAGCGGGGGCGAAGCCCCCGGCTTTGGGGCAGGCCACCAGTTCGCCAACACAGGCGGGTGACGGCTCAGAAACACCTGTGATGGCAGTCGGCACAAGGATCGGCCCACAGGCTCGGCGTTCGCTCCGGCGTCCGCTTAGGCCGTCACTGTGACCACGGCATAGCGTTCACGGGAAGCATCGAAGTCGGTATCGACCTCCCTCAATCCCGCGAGTTCAAGCCGCGCGCGCAGTTCGCTGAGAGTAAAGGGACGGAATGTGATCTGGTACTCGTGCGGCTCAACCTGGCCGCCGGTCTCAAAGACGAACACCAGATGGGCCATGTGCTCCTCGCCCAGGCGGTCCGGTATCTCCCAGGCATAGAACACCAGGCATCGCCGCCCGCCGCGAGTTACCATCCGGTCGGCAATCTGAACGACCTGCCGCTCGGCATGGAGCTTCTCCCAGTTACGGGAATCAACCACCACATATCCCCCGGGACGGGCCATCCGCCGCAGCCCGGTCAGCGCCTCAACCATGGCCTCGCGGCCGGTCGCGTGAACCAGCGAGTTCCCGATACACAGCACCACGTCAAACCGTTGGCTGATGGCCGCGGGAAGATCTGCCCACCTGCTGTGCGACAGCGGGATCGCCAGCCGCTCCCGCCGGAACCGGGCGGCCGCACCCTCGACCATCGCGTCGCTTCCGTCGGCCGCCGACACGGTGAAGCCCCGGCGCGCGAGCACCGCGGCGTCGACGCCCGTGCCGCAGGCCGCGTCCAGCACGGCGCTTGGGGTGCTGCTGACCCGCTGCAGCAGACGAGCCGTCGCGGGCAGGTTGATGGCGCGTCCGTTAGCGAGCGCGTCGTCGTCGAACATCCAGTCGTAGTCGGCGGCGAGCATCTCATAGGCGCCAGCCATGAGACCGCAGTCTGCCAGATAGCGCCGGATCACCTGAGCTGTGCGCATCCCAGGCACCACCCCGCCGGCCCCCTATCGGCTGCCTGCGCAGGTACAAGTTCGAGCTCTACTTCGATACCTAATCCGGGCGTTCAGCCTGACCAGTGGCCACGAGCCGTAACGGGGGAACGGCTTGCGTCGCTGGTAGTTGTGGCTGCGCGCGCGTCGCGTGGCTGGGGAGCCTGCGGCGTGCGGGGGCCGGTAAGGGCGCCGCAGGCTACCTCTGGCCAGGCCGGTGCTCTGGCCATGCTGCTGAACCTTCTCCTGGCGGTCGGCATGAGTGAGCGGATCCGGCCGGGGTAGATGGCCGGGACGCCGCGGCCCGCAGCCGTCAACGTTGGGGACGGTGCGGGCCGCGGCCCAAGCCACCCACCCACGGTCGGCGAGGTACCCGGCCCGCCTGCAGGCGGCGGCGCTGAGAGTGCCGTGCCGCTGCCACGGACACCCGGAATTGTGTGCATCGAGGGCCAGGCCGGGACACAGGGACTAAGGTCCTTCCCTCCCCCAGGTGTGCCTGGGTCACTCTGAGATGAGTTCAGAAATCGTCCCGCTGGTTGACGATGGCGGTACAGCGGCGCGGTGGACGGCTGGCGGCCCGCGCGGCGCGGGGGGAGCACAGCGCGGGCCGCGTCCACCTGGGGGCACTTGGGTGCGTGCGGCGGCTCGCCAGGCAGGCACCGGCCGGGGTCAGATGCGCCGGGCTGCGCTGCTGTGGTCACCTCGCGCGAGAGGTAAACGCCAGCCGGGCGCACACAGACCCCGGCTGGTTCGTCAACCGTGCCCAAAAGATAACGCACCCTTGCCGACGTGAACAGTAGGGGCACCACATTTACCGGTAGCCGGTGACGGGCCTCGGATTTCTGTCCCTCAAAACAGCTCCCCCTGCTCGCTGGGGATGACCAGCGGGGATACTGCCGGGGCCGCCACCTCCACATCGCCCCGCCGGTGGCCCGGCGGCAACTCGATCGTGCCCGGGAACGGCAGGGCCATCTGGACGGCGGGGACGCCAGCCGCGGCCGCCGCCTCGATGGCCACCTCGATCTCCCCCGCCGTGGCACCTGTGGCGATCGCGCTCGTGATCGCGTCCCTGATCGCCATCGCCCGGCCCTGCGCCCCCCTGCTGTCGGCCCCTGGCAAGGCCGCGCCGCGGACCGCGATGCCGGCGGCGCTGTCCGGGGCCGTCCCGGCGGCCAGGTGGATCGGGTTGAGGCACGAGGGTTCGCCGCACCGGTGGCGGATCAGCGGATAGCTGCCATCGGGCAGCGGCCGCAGCAGGCCCCGCGATTCCTGATACAGGTATATGTGGGGAGCCACCACGACGCTGGCCGGGCGCGAAGCGCTGGCGGCCCCCACGCGCAAGCGCACGCGCCCGTGCCCGCTCGATGACAGCGCACCCAGCCAGTAATGGCACTGCCCGGGCCCACGCCGGTAGACCTTCTCGTGCATCCGGGTCCGGGCCTCGGCGTCATCCAGCAGCGCCGCCCACAGACCAGGCGGGATCCCGCCCGGCTGGCTCCCATCCCCCGCCCCACGGCCGCCGTCCATCGCCGGGCCGGCCGACATGGCGAGAACGGTCATGTTCCCACATTACGGTCCGATCCGGACACTCAACCTACGGTCCTCCGGCGGCCAGTTCTACCAGCAGCCGTCCCACCCGGCCCATGTCCAGGGCCTCGCCGGAACGCCGTTCATCCAGCTCAGCCACGATGTGGCGCAGTGGCCCGGCAAGGGCGCCGGTACTCACCGCCACCCGCCTGTGCATCGCTTCCCCATGCCATCGATCCCACCTGATACGGCCAGGGCCGGCATCCCCCAGGGAGGTGAGAGCGCGGCCCAGTGGGCTCCAGGCCCACTCAGGAGCTGGCCGGCTGCGACGGAGCGAGATCCTGTGGCGCCGTCCGGGTGAGCATGGTGACCCCGGCGGCCATAACGGCGAACGCCACGGCGCCAACGGCGACGTTGGCCGGGCTGGCGGTGAAGTGCTCACCGAACAGCCACACGCTCAAGATGATGCTGGCGAACGGGTCGGTGATGACCAGGATCGGCTGGGACACGCTCAGCGGCCCCACGTGCAGCGCGCCCTGCTGCAGCAGCGCGCTGGTGATGGTGGCGGCGATAAACGCATATACGGGCCAGTCCGCCAGCATGCCGCCGACCCCGGAGACCGACAGCGTCTCGGTCGCCGTCTTCAAAAACGACGCCTCCAGGGCCGTCGCCAGCCCGGTCGCCGCCGCCAGCACGGCCGCCCGCCGCAGCGGCGCGCCCCGCAGGCCCAGCAAGGTCAGCACGGCGATGGCGCCGCCGAACACCAGCCCGGCCGCCAGCCACGCTCCGGCCGTCGGGAAGGGGTGGCCACCGGTGGGCTCGCCGACGGCCAGGAACACCGCCAGTGACACGCAAACGACACTGACCGACGCCCAGGCGGCGCGGGCCACGTCCTGGTGAATCCACACCCGGCGCAGCACCAGGACGAAGACCAGCTCGGTGACCAGGAGCGGCTGGACCACCGACATCGGCCCGCTGTGCAAGGCCAGCGCCTGGAAGACGAACGAGCCGACCGCAGCGGCCACGCCCAGCAGCCACAGCGGCTGCCGTGGCAGGTACAGCGCCAGCCGCCACCCCTTGACCTGCCGCGGCGCGCCGATGCTCGCCTTGTGCTGGGTCAGCAGGTTGACCGCGTTGGCCAGCGCGGCGGCCAGCGCGAACACCACCGTCAGGAGCATGCTTCCGCCCCACTTCCCGTATGGCTGGGCAACCGAGCGCCAGTGGCGGGCTCACGGCCATGTTCTCGCGCGACGGTGGTGATGGTCATCTGCCTACCCCATGAGGGTGATGCCTGCGGGCTCTCCCGCGATCACTATGACTGTCAAGGCCCACCCCGCCGACACCGCCGTCTGACGCACATGCGAACTTGAATACGAGAGGTAGGGGAAACTAATGAGCACTTTTCCGCCGATTGCCGAGTACGGGTTATTGTCCAACTGCGAGCAGAGCTGCCTGGTGGCGCCAGACGGGGCGGTCGAGTGGCTGTGCCTGCCGCGCCCGGATTCGCCGAGCGTGTTCGCGGCGCTCCTGGACCGGTCCGCGGGTACGTTCCGGTTCGGCCCCAGCAACGCCCAGGTTCCGCAGCAGCGCCGGTATGTGCCGGGGACGATGGTGCTGGAGACCACCTGGCAGACCCCCACGGGATGGATGACCGTGCAGGACTTCCTGGCCGTCGGCCCGGTCAACGACGGGGCGCGGCGGCCGGAGTATCACCGGGCCCCGACCGATACCGGCGCGGTCGGCGCGCTGGTGCGGATCGCGACCTGCATCAGCGGCCGCGTCGAGGTGATGGTGAACTGCGCGCCGCTGTTTGACTACGGCACCGCCGCCGGCACCTGGTCCTACCGGGGTGAGGGGTATACCGCGATGACCGCCGCGGCCAAAGAGGGGGACGTGCAGCTTCAGCTGGCGGGCAGCATCGGGCTGGGCGTGCTGGGCGCCCGCGGCTACGGCCGCACCACGCTCACCCAGGGCCAGTCGGCCTACATGGTCTTGTCCTGGGGCGACACCAACGTCCCCGCCAACCTCGAGGAGGCGCTGGCCGCGCGGGACACGACCGTCGGTTTCTGGCGTGACTGGCTGGCCACGGCCCAGATCCGCGACCACCCGTGGAAGCCCTACCTCGACCGCAGCGCGCTGACCCTCAAAGCGCTCAGCTACAAGCCCACCGGCGCCATCATGGCCGCGGCGACCACCTCGCTGCCCGAGACCCCCGGCGGGGAGCGTAACTGGGACTACCGGTTCACCTGGATCCGCGACTCCTCGTTCATGCTCCGCGCGCTGTACCGGCTCGGGTTCGGCTGGGAGGCGGTCGAGTACTTCGGCTTCATCCTCGACGCGGTCACCGGCGGCGACCTCAACCGGCCGCCCGAGCTGCAGATCATGTACGGCATCGGTGGCGAACGCGACCTGACCGAAAAGACCCTCGACCACCTGTCCGGCTACGGCGGGGCGCGCCCGGTCCGGATCGGCAACGGCGCCTGGAACCAAAAGCAGCACGACGTGTGGGGCATGATCCTGGACGCCCTCGACATCCAGTTCCGCCAGGCGGCCGGGCAGATCGTGGCGCCGGTGTGGGACGGGCTGGCCACCTTCGTGGACGCGGCGCTGGAGCACTGGCGCGAGCCCGACCAGGGGATCTGGGAGGTCCGCGGCGCACCCCAGCACTTCACCGCG
>Ga0306920_100014243_pt1 | contig 10857 bp, 11 predicted proteins | sample flu12Cox44000170_FD_204666 | JGI IMG/M metagenome (GOLD analysis project Ga0306920, IMG submission 204666) | Lab enrichment of tropical soil microbial communities from Luquillo Experimental Forest, Puerto Rico - flux4day.12C.oxic.44.000.170 (v2)... | ecosystem: Environmental > Terrestrial >... | reverse complement strand
TGGTAACGGCTTCGCCGCCAAGCTGCATCAACCAATTCCCTTTGGCATCGCCATCGCCGGTGGCGGCGTCTGCGTCGCCTTGTCTCGCCTCGCCACCTGAGTCGGAGCCCATCCATGTCGCCCCGCCGCATCGTCTTCATCCTCATCGCGCTCGTCGCCTCGGGTGCGACCATCTTCTTGGGCCGCGCGTGGTTGATTGCCGAGCGCAATGCCAGGGTCCAGGCACAGCAGCAGCAACCAGCGCCGGTCGAGAAACCCTCGACGATGGTGCTGGTGGCGAAAGGCGACCTGCATGTCGGTCAGTTTCTGCGCCGGGAAAATCTCCGCTGGCAGCCGTGGCCGGCCGATGGCGTCACGCCAAGCTACGTGGTTTCGACCCAACATCAGCTCGAGGATTATGAAGGGGCTGTGGTGCGCAGCTCGCTCGGTGACGGCGAGCCGGTCACCGACGCGCGCGTCGTCCGCCCGGGCGATCGTGGTTTCCTCGCCGCCGTCCTCAAGCCCGGCTACCGCGCCGTGACGATCCCGGTAACGCCGTCTTCGAGCGTTGCCGGATTTATTTTCCCCGGCGACTACGTCGATGTGCTGGCGACGCTGAAGGTGACGGACGAGGGCAAAGACAAAGACAAAAAAGGGCCGGACCACCATGCCGCCGAGACCGTCCTCCCCAATCTGAAAGTCTTGGCGCTCGACCAGCGGCTCGACGATCAGAGCAAGGAAGTGGCGGTGGCGAAGACGGCGACGCTCGAAGTCACGCCGAAGCAGGCGGAGATCATCGCGGTGGTCGCGGAAATCGGCAAATTGTCCCTCACCTTGCGCAGCTTGCCCGAGGACGAGGCGCAAGTCGCGAGCGACATCGGGCGCACCGGCGTCACCTACACGTTTGACAGCGAAGCGACGCAGCTCATCGGTTATCCAGGCTCCGGCGGCTCGACACGCAAGGTAGTCGTCGTCCGCGGCGTGCAAGAGACATTGGTGGAATTCAATCGGAGTGCCCAATAAATGTTGCCCCTCCCACGCATGTCCGCACTGGCGGCTGCGTTCTCGGCGGCCGTCGCCTTGAGCGGCACCATGCCGGCCGTGGCCGCCCCCAAGATCGTTGCCGCTGCCGGCGCACCGCTGCTGGTCGAAGTCGGCAAAGGTCAATTGGTCACGCTCGATCATGCCGCGACCACGGTGTTCGTCGCCGATCCCGATGTCGCCGACGTCCAGGTCAAGTCGCCATCGCTCATCTATCTCTTCGGCAAGAAGGGGGGCGAAACCACCCTCTTTGCGGTGGGCGAAAACGACCAGGTTCTCGCCAATCTCAATGTGCGCGTGCGCTATGACACCGCGCGCGTACAGGAAGCGATCCATCAGATGGTGCCGCACAGCGCGATCTCGGTGAACGCGCTCGACGGCTCACTGGTGCTGGAGGGGACGGTTTATTCCGCGGCCGACGGCGATGACGTGCGCCGCGTGGCCGAGCGGTTCGTCGGCGACCCGAAGCAGCTCGTCAACAAGATGAAGGTCGACACGCCCAACCAGATCAATCTGCGCGTCCGCGTCGCCGAGGTCTCACGCAACGTCGTCAAATCCTTCGGCATCAATTGGAACGCCTTGTTCCAGCCGGGCAAGATCGCCTTTGGCGTGGCGCAAGGACGCGACCCGGGCGGGAGCCTTAGCCCCCTCGGCCCTAGTTTCTTGACCCGCGTTGCCGTCCCCGGCGCCGCCGCGGCTGACACCGTCAACAATCTCGTGGGCCATTACAGCTCCGGCCCGAACGGCACGGCCCAGGTCGACACGCTGCTCGACGCGCTCGACAAGAACGGTCTCATCACCGTTCTCGCCGAGCCCAACCTCACCGCCATTTCCGGCGAGCCCGCGAGCTTCCTCGTCGGCGGCGAATACCCGATCCCGGTGTCGGGAAGTCTCGGTCAGATCGGCCTCGACTTCAAGAAATTCGGCGTGAGCTTGACCTTCGTCGCCACCATCGGCGTCAACAATCGCATCAATATCCATGTGCAACCCGAGGTGAGCGAGCTCGATCCCACCGCCGGCGTGCAGATCGGCGGCCTGCAAATCCCCGGCCTTGCCGTCCGCCGCGCCGAGACGACGCTCGACATTGCCAGCGGTCAGAGCTTTGCCATTGGCGGTCTCGTGCAAAACAACGTCAAGCAGAGCATCAACAAGTTCCCCTGGCTCGGAGACGTGCCGGTGCTGGGTCAGCTCTTCCGCTCCGAGGCGTTTCAGCGCAATGAGACGGAACTCGTCATCCTCGTCACGCCCTATGTCGTGCGGCCCGTCTCAACGGCCAATCGCCTGGCCGTGCCGACCGACGGCCTCGTCACGCCGAGCGATGCGCAGTATGTGCTCTATGGCAATCAATACCGGCAGCAAGCGCCACGGCGCGAGGCCGATACGCCCATCAACCGCTCTGGCGGGAGCCTGATCGGTCCCGTCGGCTTCGAGCTCGATTGAGGTTCGTCATGATCGCGCGCATTTTTCCCGGGCTTACGCTTTCCCTCGGCCTCGCGATTGCGGCCTGCAATCCGCTGACGCCGCCGTTCAAGCCTGGAGACAGCTCCTTCAAGCAGCTCAAGGTCGATTACGTGCGGTTGGCGCACCCGGCCGTGTTCGGGCCCAATGCCGTGAAGCTTTCCGGCGAGGAATCGCAGAAGCTCGCGGCGTTTCTCGACAACGCGCAAATCACCGCCGACGATCACGTCTATATTGAGCCGCCGTCCGCCGACAAGCTCGCAACTCAGCGGATCGGTCAAATCGCCCACCAACTCGCGGCGCGCGGCATTGGCGTCCGAACGCTCCCCGCAAAAAGCGAGGCCCCAAACGATCAGCTGACCGTTCTCGTCGAGCGGTACGTCGTGACGCCGCCCGCCTGTCCCGATTGGACCAAGGACCCGGTGTCGGACCACGACAATGAGCTCTACAGCAATACCGGTTGTGCCAATGTCACCAACCTCGGGCTCATGGTGGCCGACCCCCGCGACCTCGTGATCGGACGTCAAATGGGGCCGGATGAAGGCAATCCGGCGCTGGCGGGCATCGCACGCTACCGCGCCGGCAAGCCCAAAGATCTGATCAGCGCCGGCGGCTATCAAGCTGGGGCTGCCCCGCAGAGCAGCGCTGGTGGCGGTGGTGGTGCCGGTGCGCCTGGTGGCGGAGCCGGCGGGCAATAGCGATGATGAGTGGGGCAGCGAAAGCAGAGCCGGCGTTGAGCGGCGGACTTCGCTTCGTCGCCTGCGTTGTCGACGATGTCACCCGCGAGGCGGTGAGTCGCGCGGTGGCGCACCTCGGCTGGCAAAACGCCAAGGTGCGCGCTGGCGGCATCGACGCGGCGCGGCGATCGATCGACATTACCTCGCCGCCGCGCCTCGTTCTCGTCGACCTCGCCGAGGCCGCGGATCCGATCGAGGGCCTAACCGAGCTCACTCAGCTCTGCGGCCCATCGACGCGTTTTCTCGCCATCGGTGCCGTAAACGATGTCACCCTCTATCGTCAGCTCGTCGGACTCGGTGTCGCCGATTATCTGGTGAAGCCGGTATCGAGCGAGGTGTTGTGCGACGCGTTGACCGCGGCTGCACGCGTCGATGAGGCGGCCTCGAGCGCGCAGCGCAGCACGCGGCTCTTTGCCTTCGTCGGCGCCCGGGGAGGCGTCGGCACCACGACCATGGCGATCGCCACCGCCTGGCTTCTCGCTCACGAATTCAAGCTGCGCACCGCCCTCATCGACCTCGACCTGCATTTCGGCAATCTCGCCTTGAATCTCGACCTCGAGCCGGGACGCGGGTTGCGCGAGGCGTTGGAGAATCCGGAGCGCACGGACAGCCTTCTGCTCGCATCGGCAATGGTGAGCGAAGGCGACAAGCTGCCGATTCTCGCGACCGAGGAGTCGCTCGAGGAACAACTGATGTTCGACGGCGCGGCGGTGGCACCGCTGCTGTCCGCGTTGTCGCAGGACTATGACTGCCTCGTCGTCGATCTCCCGCGTTCGCTCGATAGCATCGCGCGACAGGTCGTTGCCTTGGCAGACGCGACGGTCGTCATCACCGATCTTTCCCTATCGGCGCTCCGAGACTCCGTGCGGCTCGTTGAGCTGTCACAGAAACTTGAGGCGCGCACCAAGCCGCTGGTGGTGGCCAATCTCGTGGGTGCCGACCATCGCGGCGAAATTGGCCGCGCGGAATTCGAAAAAGGCCTCAGCGGCGAGCTCGATCACACGGTTCCGTTCGATCCCAAGGCAGTGACCGCTGCCGCGCATAACGGCAAGGCGGTTCCCGCCGCGGCCGCGAGCAGCAAGGCCGCCACCGAGATGCGCAAGCTTGCCGCGCGCCTCGCCGGGCGCGAGGACGAAAAGCCGCGCGGCGGGTTGCTTGCGAGGTTCAAGCGATAATGTTCGGCAAGCGCGACAACAACGAAGGCGGCCTGCAAGCGCGAATCCATGCGCTAAACGCCAAGCGCGACCGCGCGCCAGCCGCGCCGGCCGCGCCCGCCGCCTCGAACGTGGTCCGGGCGATGCCGCGGCCCGATGCGCATGCCGACACCACCGTCGAGGAAGCACGCGCGCTGGTCGAGCCCGCAGTGATGGCGGCGATCGACCTTGCTACCGCTCGCTCGAAGCAGCGAGGCGAACTCAGCAAGCAGGTGGAAGACCTCGTTCGCGGGACGCTCGAGCAGCAGAAAATTACGATGTCGCTGCTCAACCAACGCGACCTGGTGACGGCGCTCGTCAATGCGCTGGCGGAGAAAGTAAAGCGCGAAACGCAGCAGCCCGAGCCCGGCAGGACCGTCGGCAGCCGCGCCGCGATCGATGATGCCATCCCGCGCATCTATCCCTTGGTGATGGAGCGGATCGACCCCGAGGTCGCCGCGAAACTGCCGCGCGCCGAGCTTTCACGCCAGTTGCAGACGGTGGTCGGCGAAATCCTCGTCGAGAACAAGATCCAGCTCAACCAGCTCGAGCAGCGCGATCTCGTCACCGTGCTGCTCGACGACATGCTGGGCCTTGGTCCGCTCGAGCCGCTGCTTTCGGACGAGAGGGTGACCGACATCATGGTCAACGGTCCGAAGCAGGTCTATGTCGAGCGCGGCGGCAAGCTCGAGCTCACGGACGTGACATTCCGCGACAACGGCCACGTCATGAGCGTCGCCACCCGCATCGTGACGCAGATTGGCCGGCGTATCGACGAATCGACGCCGCTAGTCGACGCCCGTCTTGCCGACGGCAGCCGCGTCAACATCATCGCCCCGCCGCTCGCGATCGACGGCACTTCGATCTCGATCCGCAAATTTTCCAAGAAGGGCATCACGCTCGACATCATGGCGAAGCAAGGGAACATCTCCCCCGCCATGGCGGTGGTTCTCAAGATCGCCGCGCGCTCACGCCTCAATATCCTCATCTCCGGTGGTACCGGCTCCGGTAAGACCACCCTCCTAAACGCCATGTCGCAGATGATCGACGAAGGCGAACGCATCTGTACGATCGAGGACGCGGCCGAGCTGCAATTGCAGCAGCCGCACGTGGTGCGTCTGGAAACTCGACCGGCGAACCTCGAAGGGAAAGGCGAGATCACCATGCGTGATCTCGTCAAGAACACCCTCCGCATGCGTCCCGATCGCATCATCCTCGGCGAAATCCGCGGCGCCGAGGCGATGGACGTGCTTCAGGCCATGAACACCGGCCACGACGGCTCGCTCTCGACGATTCACGCCAACCGCCCGCGCGAGGCGCTGACCCGTCTTGAAAACATGGTCGGCATGTCCGGCATCAATTTGCCGGCGAAGGCGGTGCGTCAGCAGATCGCCGCCGCGGTGCACATGATCCTGCAAGTGAGCCGCATGCGCGATGGCATGCGCCGCATCGTCGCCGTCACCGAAGTGGTCGGCATGGAGGGTGAGATCATCACCACGCAGGACCTCTTCACCTACCAATACGAGGGCGAGGGCGCCGACGGCAAGCTCAAGGGCAGCTTCAATTCGAGTGGATTGCGGCCGCACTTCACGACGCGGGCGGAATACTACGGCCTCGATCGTGCGCTGATGGAGGCGATTGGATGAGCGCTATTCTCGAGGATCCGATGCTGCTCTTCCTGGGCCTCGGCCTGGGCGTCAGCCTGTTGTTCCTGTTTTTTGCGTTTGGCGACAGCGGTGACAACAAGCAGGCAAAGCGTGTCGAACGTCTCAAGACACGCGGTCAATTGGCGACCACTGACGCGTTACAGTTGCGTCGCGACCAGGGCGACCGCAGCAAAATCGACCAGATCGTTCGCCGGATCCTCCCCCGGCCGGAGCTGCTGCGCGAGCGCCTGCAGCGCACGGGACGCTCGATCAGCCTCGGCGCTTATGGCATCGCCTGTCTGCTGGCGACGATCGCTGGCATCGGCGGGCTCCTCTTCGGCGGCCTTTCGCTCATGCTTGCCGTGCCCATTGGGCTCCTGATCGGGCTCTGGGTTCCGCACTATGCGGTAGGCTTCATGGCAAAACGCCACGCCAGCAATTTCTCGACGCACTTCAGCCAAGCGGTCGCCCTGATGATCCGCGGCATCAAGTCGGGCCTGCCGATCACCGAGACCTTCCAGATCGTCGGCAACGAGACGCCGGATCCGGTGGGCTCCGAGTTCCGCCAGATCAGCGACCAAATCCGCCTGGGACATCCGCCTGAGCACGCGCTCTGGGACGCGGCCAAGCGCATTGACACGCCGGAACTGAAATTCCTGGTCGTGACCCTCTCGATCCAGCGCGAAACCGGCGGCAATCTCGCCGAGACGCTCGAGAATCTGGACAACGTGCTGCGGCGACGCCGGCAGATGCGGATGAAGGTAAAGGCCATGTCGTCCGAAGCGCGGGCGAGCGCCATGATCATCGGTGCGCTGCCCTTCGTCATGGTCGGAATCCTCTGGTTCATAAACCCCGATTACATCTCGCTCCTCTTCACCACCGACCGCGGCAACCATCAGCTGATGGCGGCGGCGGGAAGCATGAGCTTCGGCATCGGCGTCATGGCGCGCATGGTGAGGTTCGACATATGAGCGCGTTCGGCATTCCTCTCGATGAGACGATGGGCGCGGTCATTGCCGGCATCCTCGTTTTCATCAGCCTCATCGCCCTGGGGCAGGCCATGGTGCCGCAGGACCCGATGGCGGCGCGGCTGCGCAGCCATCAGAAACGGCGCGAGCAGCTCCGCGGCAACCTCATCGGCGAGCCCACGGCAGGTGGGCGCCGTGCGGCCTCGGTGGGCAGGCTCAAGCAATTACTCGATCGCTTGCAGCTGCTTCGCGGCGAGGACGCGAAAAGCACCAGCGACAAGCTGACACAAGCCGGGTGGCGCTCGCGCGACGCACTCGTCATCTATCTCAGCCTCCGCCTTGCACTGCCCTTCGTCGGCGGGCTCGCGGCCTTCCTCCTGATGCTGGCCTTGATGCCGGAGGCAAGCATGCTCAACATGCTGCTTGGCGTGCTGTGCGGCTGTATTCTGTTCTTCTTCGTGCCGACTTACGGCTTAAAGCAGGCGGTGAAGAGCCGCCAGAACAAGCTGCAGCGCCAGCTTCCCGACGGCCTCGATCTGCTGGTGATCTGCGCCGAGGCGGGCCTCAGCCTCGATGCCGCCTTGACGCGCGTGTCGCGTGAAATCGGCTTCTCCTCGCCCGATCTCGCCGACGAGATCGGCCTTACCGCCGTCGAACTGGGCTTCCTCCCCAATCGGCGCCAGGCGCTCATGAACCTGACAAAGCGCACGGAGGTGCCGTCCATTCGCGGTGTCGTCAACACGCTGGTGCAGACCGAGCGCTACGGCACCCCGCTGGCTCACTCGCTGCGCGTCCTCTCGGCCGAGTTCCGCGACGAGCGGATGATGAAAGCGGAAGAGAAGGCGGCAAGGCTGCCGGCAACCCTCACCGTGCCGATGATCCTCTTCATTCTGCCGACCCTCTTCATTGTGCTGGTCGGCCCGGCCATCATCCAGGTGATGGACCTCACGAAGTGACGGGGGTCAGCGGCCCCGCACCGTCGCTGCCGTCTGTCCGAAGAGAACCTTGCGCGCTTCCTCGCTCGTCGGCGGCATGGTCTTGTATTCCTGCCCACGGGCATAGGCACGCTCGGTCGCCGGGCGCGCCTTGATCGCTTCGAACCAACGCTTCAGATGCCGGAAGTCCTCGAGCTTCTGTCCCTGTCGCTCATAAGGCACGATCCAGGGATATGAGGCCATGTCTGCGATCGAGTAGGCGCCGGCGATGAAGTCACGATCGGCGAGCCGCTTGTCGAGCACCGCATAAAGCCGGTTCGTCTCATTCACATAGCGGTCGATCGCGTAAGGAATCTTCTCGGGCGCATATTGCGAGAAGTGATGGTTCTGCCCCGCCATGGGACCGAGGCCCCCCATCTGCCAGAAGAGCCACTGCACCACCTCGAAGCGGCCACGCAGATCCTTGGGCAGGAACTTGCCGGTCTTTTCCGCGAGATAGAGAAGGATGGCGCCCGACTCGAAGACGCTGACCGGTGCGCCGCCACCCGGCGGATCGTCGTCGACCATCGCCGGCATGCGATTGTTGGGCCCGATCTTGAGGAAATCGGGCTGGAATTGCTCACCCTTGCCGATGTTGACGCCGTGCAGCTGGTAAGGAACCCCCGCCTCCTCGAGGAACATCGTTATTTTGTGACCGTTGGGCGTCGGCCAATAATAGAGCTGGATCACGGCGTCACCTCCCGCGCTTTGGCGCCAACTATGGCGCGCCGCTGCGGCGAGCGGCAAGCGCCTCACCGAGCGTTTTGATCAACCCTGCCATGACCCGGCCGGGGTCATCCGCCGCCATGACGCCGCCCATCACGGCAACACCGACCGCGCCTGAATCGACGCAGGCCGCGATCCGCTCGCGATCGACGCCGCCCAGCGCGACGATCGGAATCGATGCTGAAGCCGTCGCGCGGGCGAGCGCCTCTGAGCCGAGCGCAGGTCCATAACCGGGCTTGCTTGCGCTCGGGAAGATTGGACTGAGCGTCGCGTAATCGGCGCCGGCCGCCGCCGCACGGACGAGCTCGTCCATGCTATGTGCCGAGCAGCCGAGGAGCGTCCGCGGTGGAAGTTGCGCCCTGGCCGTCGCCGGGTCCGCGCCGGCGGGAAGATGTAACGCCGCTGCCGCGGCCGCGCGCGCGGCATCGATATCCCCATGCACGCCGATCGACGCGCCGTAGCGACGGCCGAGGTCGATGAGCCGCCGCAGCAGCGCAAGTCGCGCCACGGGCGTCAAATCCTTTTCCCGGAGGCTCACCCAGCGACAGCCGGCGTCGAGCGCGCGGGCGACGGTATCTTCAAGCGAGCGCCGCACCTGGCGGCGGTCGGTGATGAGGAGAAGCGGCGGATCGGGAAGGCTCACCCGCCGACAAGACCGAGCTCGGGACTCGACGGCTCGGCGTGACTGCGCTTTGGGATGCGGCCGGCAAGCCGCGCGTCGCGGCCGGCGCGGACGGCAGCGTGCATCGCCGCCGCCATGCGCGGCGGATCGAGCGCCTTGGCAACCGCGGTGTTGAGCAGGACGCCGTCGCAGCCGAGCTCCATTGCCTGCGCTGCATCGGAAGCGGTGCCGATCCCCGCATCCAAGATCACCGGCACCGGACTCTGGACGCAGATGCGCTCGATGGCGTAGGGGTTGATGATGCCGAGCCCGCTGCCGATCGGCGATCCCAGCGGCATCACTGCCGCGGCACCGAGATCGGCAAGCTTGCGGCAGGTGACGGGATCGTCGTTGCAGTAAGGCAGCACCACGAAACCGTCCTTCACCAGCTCCTCGGTCGCGCGCAGCAATTGCTCGACATCGGGATAGAGCGTCTCCCGGTCGCCGATGAGCTCGAGCTTGATCCAGGGGGTATCGAGTGCCTCGCGAGCAAGTTGCGCCGTCAGCATCGCATCGCGCACCGTGGCGCAGCCGGCGGTGTTGGGCAGCAGCGGATAGCGCCCCCCGATGAGATCGACGACGCTTTCGGCATAGCCTTCGAGGCTGATGCGGCGAATGGAAACCGTCACCATCGCCGGCGCCGCCGCCTCGAGCGCATCGAGCATGATCTGTTGATTGGGATATCCGCCGCTGCCAAGCAGCAGCCGCGAGGCGAAGCGCCGCCCGGCGATGGTCAAGCCGTCGCCGGCGCTCGTGATCGTGGTCTCGGCCATGGCGCGCCTCACCCGCCGCCAAAGGGGCGCACGATCTCGACCACGTCGTCGGCGACCAGCGACGACGACGCCCATTGCCGGGCCGGCACCACGGCGCCGTTCACGGCGACAGCGACGCCGCGCGTTCCCTCGATGCCGCGGGCGCGCAGCAACTCGGCAATGTTGGCGACGACAAGCGGCTCGTCATTGCCGTTGACGCGGATATGCGGGCTCATGCGCCCTCCCTGACCTTCGCCGCGAAGCGGTCGATGCCGAAGGGACGGATCGCCTCGGCGATCTCGCCGGTGAGGATATAGCGGCTCACCGCCTCGGTCGTCACCGGGGTCAACAAGATACCGTTGCGATAGTGCCCGGTGGCCAGCACCAGACCGTCGATGCCGCTCGGCCCGAGAATCGGTGCGTCATCGCGCGAGCCCGGTCGAAAACCCACCCACATCTCGTCGATCGGCAAGTCTTCGATGCCGGGCACGGCGCGCCAGGCACCTTCGAGCAGCGCGAAGACGCCGCCCGCGGTAAGCGCGGCATCGAAGCCGCGTTCTTCCACGGTGCCACCGACGATGAGGCGGCCGTCGCCGCGCGGCACGAGGTAGACACGCGGCGTCCACAGCACGTGGCGCACGAGCGGCGTCGCCGCGTCCATGCGCAGCGCCAACATCTGTCCCTTGATCGGCCGCACCGGCGGCCGCGCCGCCGCCGGCAAG
>Ga0306920_100014242_pt1 | contig 10857 bp, 5 predicted proteins | sample flu12Cox44000170_FD_204666 | JGI IMG/M metagenome (GOLD analysis project Ga0306920, IMG submission 204666) | Lab enrichment of tropical soil microbial communities from Luquillo Experimental Forest, Puerto Rico - flux4day.12C.oxic.44.000.170 (v2)... | ecosystem: Environmental > Terrestrial >... | reverse complement strand
CGATTAAGCCATGGGCTACGGCTAGATTTCTATCAAGCGCCAACGCCTGCTCGCATTCGGCGATGCCCCGAGCCACGCGTTTCGTAAATATTTGGACCCAGCCCAGACTTACGTGGGCCAAAGCGTGGTTCGGTGCGAGGCACAACACCTTTGTTAGGGTCGTCTCTGCCGCAGCAAACCGCGCTGAATAATCGTCGGTCATCAAGCCAGCCCCAAGTGAGACATCGACCCTTGCCAAACCGACCATTGCCTCGATATTTCCGTGATCGAACGCAATGGCCTTCTCGAAAAAACTCCGCGCTTGTGCCATGTGATGGGGGGTTAGCCCCTTGTTGAACCAACTTGTACCTTGGAACACCAAGTCCATCGCGTCTGGATGGGCCGAACGCTCCGCTCGACGCGCCTCAACCTCTATAAGCTGGTCGATCAGCTGCACGTTGACCCGGAGCCGGTTGCCGCCACGCTGCACCGAGCCTTCTAGCACGTAACGGACGTTCAACTCGCGGCCGATCCGTCTAAGATCAACCGCTTTGCCTTTGAACGTAAATGCGGTGTGCCGACCGATCACGAACGCGCCGCTGATGCGGGACAAATCCGTGGTTAGGCTCTCGGTCACACCATCAACGAAATAGTCTTGCTCGGGATCGCCGCCGATATTCGCGAAAGGCAGCACCACTATGGACAGGCGCGGGGCAGAAGATGGCACGGGGGCGGCTTGATAAGCACCCGCGCTCAGGTCAACCGCATACGCGCGTATCGGAAGGGCGATATTCTTGAGGGTCTGCTCGCCAAGATCGGTGAACTCAACCTCGACCTTGCCGCGAACCTGCTCGTAAGCGGATGAGGAGATGCAGATGCCACCCGGCTCAGCTATCCCCTCAAGCCGAGCCGCGACGTTGACGCCATCGCCAAAAATGTCGTCACGGTCGACAATGATGTCGCCGACGTTTATTCCAACCCGAAACTGAATAAGCGGTCCGGTCCCTCCGGTCGTTAGTTCCGCCATCTTGCCCTGCACACCGATCGCGCAGTTCACCGCATCCACGGCGCTGGCGAATTCAACGAGCATCCCATCGCCGGTCGTCTTGACGATACGGCCTTCGTGTTCGGCAATGGCGGGATCGACAACCTCGCGGCGGAGTGTCTTCAGCGCTGTCAGCGTGCCAACCTCATTGAGGCCCATCAGCCGGGAATAGCCCGCGACATCAGCCGCCAAGACTGCCGCTAATCGCCGATGGACACGTCCCTCGGGCAAGGCTGCCCCCCGGTCCTAGATCAACTGGGCACCATCAAACCACAGCCAAGGGTTGATCCGCTAGACTGTTTCCAACACGGGGGACGGTGATGACGAGGAAATCGAAGCCTCTGTAGCTCAGCTCAGTCGGGGTCTAGTCGCGTAACTGTGCAAGGTGGCAGGGTTCGAAGGTTACGCGCACCGAGCGCTGTGGTGCTTGGTGGTTTTACTTTCAAACGGTAATTGTGGACGGGCGGATTATGTTGGTTTCGACTGGTCCATGGCGGTTTTTGGGGGCCGCGCAAGTCAACGGTTCGCAAACCATCGCGTCCTCGCTGCCAAGCCCGCTAACGATTTCGCAAATCGACCCGTGCACAGTCTCCTGAGCAACGTCAAAGGGGGACCTTCAATGAGTGGCAAGGCTGTTTTGGAGAATGTGCGCCGATATCGAACCATCGCTTCGTTGTATCGCCAGACGGCGGCGTTTCGCCCTGATCAAAAATGTTCGCTCCTATCGCAAGCCTATGAGTATGAATGTCTCGCCGTAGCGGAGCTTGAAGCCCACTTCACCATTCGTGAATGCGCATGGCGATGGGACATGGCTGCTGCTGCCTGATAACGGCAGTGGAGCCGGCAGATGTTTGACTCGTGCACCCCCGCCGGCGGCGCCTCTTCTGGGCACCAGCCACGCCTAGAACAAAAGCGCCCCGGCGTTCATTGTGAGCGGATCCATCTACTTGTCGAGCCAGACATCCTCCATGCGCCAGCTGTTGAAGATGCTGTTGACCATGATCGTCAGGCCCTTGACATACGGGCGCTCGCAGGTGCCGCCGCGGCGGTAGAAAATGATCGGCCGCACATTGTCGTCGGCCAGCTTGCGCTCGATCGTCCATAAGATCTGCTTGCGCTTGGCCGCGTCACCTTCGCGTGACTGCGCCTCGATCATTTTGTCCATCTCGGGATTGCAATAGTTGTCCCAGTTGAGGTTCGAGCCGCAGCCGTAGAACACCTGCACAGCCTCGGGATCGGGTCCCGCCGTCTGCACGTTGAGCGCGACCGTGTATTCCTTGCGCTGGATCTTCGGGAAGTATTGCGGCGTGTCGACGAGGTCGAGCTCGCCGTCGATGTAGATCTGCTTCAGCTGATCAATCAGCAGCACCGCCGGGTCGCGGTACTGCGACCAGTCACGCGTCGTCACCTTGACCTTGAGCCGGTTTTCGGGGCCGTAGCCGAGCTTTCGCATCAGGGCGCGGGCCTCTTCCCGGTTCTTGTGCACGTCGAGGCCGTAGCCCGGCAGCTCGGCGATCTGTTCCGGGGGCATGCCCCACAACCCGGCCGGAGGTGGCTGCAAGATGCCACCGATCTCGCCTTCGCCCTGGCCGAGCGTGTCGATATAGGCCTTGCGGTCGATCGTCAGCGCCATCGCCCGCCGCAGGTCGGGATCATCGAACGGGGGCTGGGCACGGTTGATCAGCAAATGGGTGTTAACGGTGCCGGGCGACAGCTCGCACGCCGCGTCCGGCACCTGCTTGCGCATGTCCTTGTAGCGGGGAACTGACAGTTCGAACGGGAATGTCATATCGAACTTCCCGGCAACAAACGCCAGGTCCGCAGTCGAGGGATCGCTAATGATGGAGTATTCGATCCCGTCGAGATACGGCCGGTCCTTCTTCCAGTAATCCGGGTTGCGGGTGACTTTTATGCCTTCATTGGGCTTGAACTCGACGAACTTGAAGGGGCCGGTTCCGATCGGATGCTGGCGCATCTGCTCCGCTTTGATATGGCAGGGATAGATCGCCGAGAATCCGCCGGCAAGCAGCATCGGGAAGGCGGGCTGCTGCCGCTTCAGGTTGAAAGTGACCTCGTAATCACCGTTCGTCGTTACGTCGGTGAGGTTTTCATATGCGATCTTGCGCGGGTTGAGCCGCAGCTTGTCGGGCCGCTTATCGAGCAGCAGGTCCCAGGTGCACTTAACATCGGCGGCGGTGAACGGCTTGCCGTCATGCCATTTGACGTCCTGACGCAGCTGGAAGGTCAGCGCGGTGTCGTCCTCGTTCCACGACCAGCTTGTCGCCAGTTCGCCGACTATCGTGCCGAGGCTGACCTGCGGCTTGTGCTGCTCAAACACGATGAGGTTGTTGAACACGCCCATCATCGGCATCTCGCCAACGATGGTCGCCAACTCATGGATCGACATGTTGGGCGGGTTGGCCGGGCTCGCGAGCCGCAGAATGCCGCCGCGCTTCTGCGCCCAGGCCGGATGGCCGGCAGAAAGCGCCAACAGCAGGGAGACCACTGCAAGGCAACGCAAATACGGCTTCACCATTTTGACCTCCCTATGTTCGTGGCTCGGTCGCGAATCGACCGGCAATGAGCAGGAAGGCGGTTACCAGCAAGGATACCGCGCTCCCTAAAAGCGTGATGAACTCCCGCCGCCTCATTCGATCAGCGTCGGCGCGGGCGAGCAATCCGGCAGGTATTTCGAGGCTGAGCGTTTTTGCCGTCTTAAGATGGACGACTATTTGGTATTGGGCCATATCAATCAATGACCGCTGCATGTACGGCGTTTTGCAGCAGGTCCGAGTTGGAAATATGGAAGCCGCGTTGGTAGCGAGGCGACACGCTGAGATAGACTCCCACCACTTCGTGTATGGGGTCCGCCCAGAAGCAGGTGCCACCGTTGCCAATATGACCAAAAGCATGCACCGACATGAGGGACCCATTTTTCGAAAATCGATCGCCTTCTCCAAAGATCGCCAGGCCGTAGCCGTAGCCCCCTGCCGCGAACCTGACATCACTGCGCTCACCGGTCACCGGGTTGATCCAGGGAAAGATCCACGGGATTGCTCTATCAACCTGATGACGGGTCATGGCGGCGACGCTGGCAGGGCTGAGGATCTGCTGTCCGTTGTACGAGCCTCGATTGAGCAGCATCTGCGCAAACACTGCGAGATCTTGGGCCGTCGACAAGGCACCGCCTGATCCCAAATCAAGTTCGTCAAGCCCGGAACTGTTGACCCCGCCATGATAGGGATTCGGCTCAGTGGCGGGCATCCCAGGCGCGCGATAGACGCGCCTTTCGCGCATCGCGGGCGGCAGCAGAAAGTAACTGTCGTGCATGCCAAGAGGTTCGAACAGTCGCGACCGCACGAACTGCCAAAACGGCTGACCGCTGACGCGGCGGACAATGTCTCCCAGCAGGTTGAAACCGCCATTGCAATAAACGCAGGCCGAACCTGGGCGCCACCTGAGTGGTGCTCCTGCTGCCAGCCTTATCCTCGTGTTGACCTTCGGATGCTGTCCGGGCGCGGGAGGAGGCAAATCCGGCGAGCGCTTCGCTGCAGCGTCGATAAATGCCGCAAGTTCAAAATCGTCGATGCCAGCGGTGTGGCACAGCAGGTTGGCTACCTTTGCCTCCGCAAGCCACTGCACGTCGGGGATGTCCAGCTCGGGGATGTAATCGGCGAATGGCCGGTTCAATCCCAACAGTCCGTCCTCGGCAAGGCACATCACAGTGGCTGCGGTAAGAGACTTGGAGATTGATGTGATTGGAAAGATTGAATCGAGTTTCAAAGTCGGTGCCGTGTCTTCCGGACGACGGACGCCAAAAGCTTCATGAAGCACGATCACTCCGCGCCTCGCCACGAGGACCACTACGCTCGGGGTATCACCACGTTTGACCCAGTCGGCGACGAGCTGGCGCACTCTCTGGATTCGTGCGGGATCCATCCCGACGGTTTCGGGCTTTCCTTGCTGCAAGACATAGGCCGTCATTTTTCGTGCCTCGTTACATGAATAATTTTCTCGCAATTGGCTGCGATAGAAATCGAGAGCGAGCCGAACTATTTTCGAATGTTTTTGCGATCGTCATGAGCAGGTCGATCGCGACCTGGCGTTCTCGAACGGCGTGCTCCTGTCCAAGCGCCAGCAATGCAGTTGCGCGCAAAGCGTGCAGTTGCCAAGCCAGAGACTGCCAGCCAGCTGCCGAGACGACCTTGAGCGCCTTGTCGGCTGCATCACAAACGTCGGAATAGCGGCCAAGAGCAAGCAACGCCCGAATCCTCAGCTCCTCAGTGATCCAGTAAGCGCGTGACAGCCCATCGGCCTCAAGCTGCGGAAGCCGACGTGCACACTCCGCAAACGCCCCTTCGGCGTTGCCGGCCAGAAGTCGCGCAGCAACAAGTGCGTCGTCCGAAAGCCGCCCGCCGGCAGCTTCAATCTTTGCCCGCAGTTTCGACTCATCTGTGCCATCGGCGGAGGTGGCCACGATCGCCGAGGCGAGAAGATTATCAAGCCAGGGCATCATCCACATGCGCTGCAGTTTCCGTGCGTCTGCAAACACACGCGCGACATCGCCAATGACGCGCTCGTAGTCCGCTGCGCGGGCATGCCAGACGACTCGACCGAGCCGCTGAAAAGTTTGACCAAACGGATGGTCATCATCTGCCACTTCCGCGTCGATGGCGTGCCAAGCCTCGTCGAATCGACCGAGATCGATCAGGGCAAACGCCTTGATGGTGCTGTACTGAACGGGCGGAATGCCCAGCCGCTCAGCCAAGGCCGTGCCTCGATCGCACGTCGAGATGCATTCTGAGAAGCAAGCGGCCTGCCAATGAGCCCACATAGCCTGAAAGAAGTGTTCGTTGAGCGCAATGAGATCGCCGCGACGCTCGAGGGCAGTCGCAATCCGCTCGATGTCACCGCGCCGCGCCGCAAGCGTTCCTAATCGTTGGACGGCCCGCAATGCGTCGATCTCCAGATCCTCATCACCCAGCTCGCGAGCGATCGCTAACGCGGAATCGGCGTTTGCGGTCGCCTGCGGCTTGAAACTTGGGTCGAAATCAGCGTGCCAATGTGTGGGGATCAGCGCACGCGCCTCGCCGTGACGGTCAGCCAGTCGAACTGCGAGCTCGCGTGCACGTTCAAGCGCCTCCAGCGATCGCGCAATGGCGGGACGATGGTCCAGGCCAACAACGTAGTAAGCGCGCCCCAGCCGTAGCAGCGCTTCCATTTCCTCAGCGGCGGCGCCTTCTTTCGCCGCCTCGCTCATGGCGAGTTCCAAGTCGACGGCGGCTTCTCGGCCCCGGAACAACCCCATGAGCAGCTCACCGCGGGCACGCAGTGCGGCGCGGCGCGTTGGGCCCGGGCCAGCAAGTTCGGCCGCCCTTGCAAAGTACGCTAACGCTTCGGGTGTTGCGAGATGGCTTGCCGCTGAGACACCGGCCTGGTGAAGGTAATTCGCCGCCCGCTCCCGAGCGCCAGCCTGAGCCAGATGGTAGGCGAGATCGCTCACATGCTCATCGAGCTTCCCGGCATAGAGCCGTTCAATGGTATCGGCGACCCGCTGGTGCAGACGCTGCCGTCGCACGAACGACAGGCGGCCGAGTAGGGTCTGCCGGATTTGCTCGTGCGCGAACACATGGCGTGGCCGTCGGCCCTCCTCGGCGATTAACAGTCGCGCGCGCTCGGCTTCATCCAGGGCATCCAGCAGATCGTCCTCAGGCGCGTCGGCAACCGCTGCCAAGAACGGGAAAGTAAAGGTTCGACCGATGCACGCGGCCGTAGTCAGGATGCGCTGAGCCGTTTCACCGATGCGGTCGATGCGATGGCCGAGTACGAGTCGGATTGTCTCAGGCACCTCGATCTCGCCGATCGCAACTTCGGGCAGCCACTTGCCCCTCGGATCGAGCAACCGATGTTCCTCGGCTAGATGGCGATAGACCTCCTCCACGAAGAACGGCACCCCCTCCGTCTCGGCATAAATCAAGCGCGCAAGCTGTTCGGGAGCGTCCTGACCGGACAAGCCACGCAACATGCATGCGACCTCAGCCGCGCTCAACCGTTTGAGCGTGATTCGCGAAACAAAGGGCATTCGTGACAATTGCTCAACACCTCGCGCGAACGGATCTTCACGGCTCAGGTCGACGTCGCGATAGGTTCCAATCACAAGCAAGGCCGCCCGACCGACGCGGCGCGCTAAGCTCTCAAGCAGTTGCGTTGTGGAAGCATCGGCCCAGTGCAAGTCTTCCAGGGCCATTACCATCGGCCTCATGGCGGCCGCGCGCTCGAAGAAATCACACACGCTCTCGAACATGTAGTGGCGCGCCTGATCAGTCGGAAGCGCAAGCTGCGGAGGCAGGTCCGGGTAGGCAAGACGCACCTTCGGAACGAAACGCGCGATCTCGGGCCCGGCGTCGCCCATGGCTTCCCGAAAGAGGTCCCGCGCAGTTACAGCCAATCCGTACTCGATGGCCTCGACGAACGGCAGATATGGCGGCGCACCCTCCATATCCGAGCAGTGCCCGCGGACAACGAACATGCCGCGTGCTCTCGCCTCGACCGCGATCTCATCGACCAGGCGAGTCTTGCCGAGGCCGGCCTCTCCGGAGATCAGCACGACGCCACCGCTTCCGGCTGCGGCGCGGTCGAGTGCGAGGCGCAACAGAGATTTTTCCTCCGAGCGCCCGATATAGGGTGTGCGTCCGCCTGGCGATTCAAAGCTCGTGGGCCCGGTATCGGCAGGCTGGGACGCATCGGCATCAGCTCGCCAACCAACCTCCCATAGCCGCCAACGCTCCGGAAAACCTTTCAGACGGACCCGCTTGTAATCCTTGAAGCCCACATCCCTTGCCGCTCCAAGCACGGTTCTTACGACGTCCGAGACCAGAATCTGTTCCGCATCAGCCTTCGCCATGATGCGGGCCGCGGCGTCCACGCTGGTCCCGAATAGATCCTGGCCTGCATGGATCGCTTCACCGGTGTGCAAACCAATGCGTACTCTGACAGGTTGGATCGGATGCTTTCGGTTGTAATCGTACAGAGCGCGCTGAATGCCAATCGCGCAATCTACGGCTTTGCGCGCTGACTCGAACGCGACCATGAAACTGTCGCCGCTCGTCTTGATCTCGCGACCCGCACAAACACCGAGCTGCTGCCGCACGATCTCATTGTGCGCGTTCATGATCTCGTGCGCGCCAGTTTCACCCTGCCGCTGGCGCAAGCTCGTCGAGCCAACGACATCAGTAAACAACACCGTTACGGTTGTCGTCTCGGTCACGGCCCGTCGCCCGGACAAGTACCTGAATTAAACTCAAACGATACGGCGTGTTGCGCTAGTGGGTCAACCGACGGTGGCAGCAAAGAAGAGGCGTTGGTGTCCGTCCACAAGAACCCTAAGTGCGCAACTATAGATTGATCAAAACGCAGACGCTTTCGTTGGTAGTATTGGTGCGGCCACCCAGGCGAGACCGCTTTGCACGGCGTGCGGTACGGAAGCCCGAACCGCGTCTGCCTCGGGCGTTGATCGCCTAAGCCTTCAGGTCTTTCGCTCGCGGTGTGCCAGCTTCGGTGAATGCAACAACAAGGCCATTTCGTTGCGTTGTCTTGCGCCATTGCGCCATCAGTGCGACACCAGAAATCGTGCCACTGACCAAGAACGTCCATTGGAAATGAAAATTCCGGCATCAAGGCCGGCGTTTGATCGTTCGTTGGCTTCTAGGGCTCGGGGGGCGCTTCTTTCAAAGCCGCGTTCTTTCAGTGTCGCATCGGACCTTCCAGGAGTCTCGCGTGCAGAATGCGGCGACGAGCCCGCTCAAAATGGCCAGCACGCAGATGGCGGCGATTGACGTGCCCGAGATTGCCGGCGCCGGGTTCGCCAGTTCTGGCAATTGAGGCCAAGTCGACCATAACCAGCCCAAGACGATTTCGATTCCCCACATCATGGAAACCAACACCGCGCCGGCACACAGAAACCAGAGGCCGATAAACCACGTGCGCACCATTACGTCAGCTGCGATTGCGAACGCGATGAGAGGCAGCGTTAGAGCAATATAGAACAACATCATCTCTGGTCCTTCCTCTGGCGGTCCAATTGCCGAAGCGCTCCACCTACTGGCAGTTTGTCCAAGCGTCGAGTGGCCCTGTTGCCAGATGGCGGGCTGGAACAAGTTTTTGGCGAAAGATCACAAAAGACCCTGGGTCCTTCTGAGTATGCGGATTTTGCGGCATGACGGCAGCGAGGGCGTCTCTCTATCCCCATCCCGCGGTGAGACCGCCGTCGACCGTGTAGATCACGCCCGACGTGTAGCCAGCGCGGTCGGAGGCGAGGAAGGCCATGAGGTCGCCGATCTCGCGCGCATGCGCCGGCCTGCCGAGCGGCATGCCCTTCTGGAACTCCTGGTAACGGTTCTCATCGCCGAACTGATGCATGGCGCGGGTCTTGAATATCGAGACGAAACGGTCGGTGCCGACAGGGCCGGGGTTGATCCCTACAACGCGGATGTTGTCCGCCAGGCTTTTTCCCCCGAGCGCGCGCGTGAAGGCCATCAGCGCGGCATTGCCGGCGCAAGCGCAGATGTAATTGGCGTCGAACGCCTCGCCCGCCGCGCCGATGTCGTTGATGATGACGCCGCTGCCGCGCGCCTTCATCTGGGCATAGACCGCCCGCGTCAGGTTGATATAGCCGAACACCTTCAGCTCCCAGGCGTGGCGCCAGGTCGCCTCATCGATTTTGTCGATCGAGCCGCCGGGGACGTCGCCGGCGTTGTTGACGAGGATGTCGACGTCGGCCGCATCCTTTGCGAGCCGGGCCAGATCCTCCGACTTGCGCAAATCGACCATGTGCGTGGTGGCGTCGATCCGGTGCACCGAGCGCAGGCGGTCGGCCAGCGCCTTCAACTGCTCGCCGCCGCGGGCGGCAAGGCGGAGGTGGCAGCCTTCCTCGGCAAAGGACTCGGCCGCGGCGGCGCCAATGCCCTTGGAGGCGCCGGTGATCAGGACACGCTTGCCGCGCAGATGCAGATCCATGGAATTGCTCGCTTGCTGTTGCAACGAGGGAGAATGGTCGGCGAAACGAGTAGGCAATGCGACTGCCGCGTTGCGTCGCGGCCGAGTTTCGTTCATTGCAGGCCGTGAAGATAGACGGCGTGTCCGGCCGGGCAAGGAGTTTTTACATGAGCAGCACCAGTACAACTTCTTCACTGGCGGGTAAGGTCGCCGTTATCACCGGTGCCGGGCGCGGCATCGGGCGCGCGATTGCGCTCGCCTATGCCGCCGCCGGTGCATCCGTGGTTTGTAGCGCGCGCAACGACCGGGAGATCACCGAGACTGCCGCAATGATCAAGGAAGCAGGCGGTCAGGCGATCGCCTGTCCCGCAGACGTCGGCAACCACGACGATGTCGTCGCGCTGTTTCAACGCGCGCAAGATGCCTTCGGCGGCGTCGATATCGTCGTCGGCAATGCAGGCGTCGCATCGGATCTGCGCCGGATCGAAGACAGTGACCCCGCGCTGTGGCGCAAAGCCATCGACATCAATCTGACGGGCGCCTACCAAACCGCGCATGCTGCCATCCCGCATCTGAAGAAGCGTGGCTGCGGCAAGATCATCATGGTCGGCTCCGGCCAACGTAACCGCCCCCTGCCGGGGCTCTCAGCGTACTCCTGCTCCAAAAGCGGTCTGTGGATGCTCACCCAGTCGCTGGCCATGGAACTGCTCGAATACAACATCAGCGTCAATGAACTCATTCCCGGACCGGTCAAAACGGCCATGACCCGCGATGTGCCGATGCCGCCGGGCGAGTGGGTCAAGGAACCGGAAGATGTGGTGCCGCTCGCACTGTTCCTC
>Ga0306920_100014241_pt1 | contig 10857 bp, 15 predicted proteins | sample flu12Cox44000170_FD_204666 | JGI IMG/M metagenome (GOLD analysis project Ga0306920, IMG submission 204666) | Lab enrichment of tropical soil microbial communities from Luquillo Experimental Forest, Puerto Rico - flux4day.12C.oxic.44.000.170 (v2)... | ecosystem: Environmental > Terrestrial >... | reverse complement strand
CTCGCGCCGACGACGGCGCAAATGCCGGCCGCGCTCCTGGCTGACGTGAACCGTGGTCATGAGCGGCGGTCGGCCCTGCGAATCAGTCGCCGCTCATCAGTCCTCAATAATCAGGCGTCGCTGTGTCCTGACGCTGGCATTGCGATTGCCGATGCGATCACCGGCGGCGGAAAAATTAACCCTTGATTAACGCGGTGATGGCAAATAATATAGGAAACCCAATAGGTTACGTCGGATCACGATCTCGAAACAAACGGCCAGTAAACGGCCACGACGGTGCCCAGAGGCCTCCCGACCGGGTCCTCCGTTAGCAACTCTCTGAACCTAGCACGTAGCTCAATGATCAACAGCAGGCGCACCGCTGCCATCGCACAGCCTGCCTCAGCCTCGATCGACACCGACCCCGCTCGCGGAGGCCTTCTATGCGCGATTGAGCGAATGCTAGCGTGCGCAGAACCTCGACGAGAACCATATCGTGGCACGTCAGTTCGCCTCGCTCAGCGGCTGGCTCTGTGCCGTCCGCGGCGAGTCGGAATCAGAGCGCCAGCAACGCACCTGGCCAACCGGATTGCCGGCGACATAAGCCAGCGCGCCGGTCACACTTTCCGGCCAGCGCGCGAGCGAGCCGGCCCCGGCGCCGTCACCATCACCGCGGCGATGCCCATCGAAATGGACCTGACCGCTACGCCGTGAGTTTCGCGGCACGGCGCAGGGTGTCGTTGATCCGGGTTTGCCACCCGGCCCAGTGCGGCGCTCCGCAACGTGAGGTGCTGCGGCACCCTGATCATATCTTTGGCGGCCGATTGCTTGGAGGAGGGGTCCGCCGCGAGCGAAGGGCTGCGCGTCGCACCAATCCGATTGCACAAACGTTCTGCCCCGTAGATGACCCCCATGAGCTGGCGTAATCGCAGCGCGACGATATTTTTTGGTGGCCAATTTCGCCTTATGTCTCAGGGTGTTGCCAGAAAGATAACCAGGGACAGAGGCGTCCCGGGCCCTATTGACATAATTCTGCCGCAAGTAGGAGGATACTCAGGGCGTCGGGAAGCATTTATCCCGTGGGAGCGCCAAAATGGAACCGACGAATTTGAGCATAACCGCTCATTTCATCACGCGGGCACGGCAGCGCGGCTATCGACAGGAAGACCTAGCGATCATGGAGAGGTTCGGGACTTTCCAGGCAGACGGCCTTCTCCTCCGCGAGAAAGATGTGGCAGCGGAGATCGGCCACCTGAGCATGACGCTTCGGCTCATTCGTCGGGGTGGGGCAAACGGCAATGCATCAGAGATTGCTCGGGGGATTGAGCGCCTGCGACGACTTCAGGGAGCATTCATCCCAATTGAATGCGGTCACGCGGTGTCGATCTATCGCCCTTGCAGGCGGCGCATGAAGTACGTCCTGCGTGGCGGACGGAGACCGCGCCGGGACCGGAGGTACTGGCGATGAGCAAGAAGCAAGAGGCCGAGGTCGAAGCGCGCCTTAAGGAGTTTTGGGATGACCACAAGGACTTCGACTCAGCATGGGCACGAGATATTTTGGTTGAGCTGGATGCCATGCTCCCATTCGTTTTCAAGGAGGTCCCCGACTTAGAGCAGCTCTACCTGAAAAGCGGTGTAAGGATTCCAGACGATGTCGCGTGGGACGATGCAGCCGAGCTACTACCCGCAGCGGTCCTTAGTCCGCTTCCAATCTTCAAATATGCCTTGGCGCTTAGTGCATATGCGGATTACGGGTTGATTCTGCAATTTCCGAAAGAAGATGGAATCTTGGAAGTAGACATCTGGGAGTTCATAAACCGCGTTCCACGCTGGGCCATCCAGCCGGCGTGGGCCGAGGGTGTGCGGGGTGTGAACAAATACAGGGGGATAATTGCCGCTCAGGCGCGGCGGAAACTCGATCAGCATGAGAGCGTGACGCCGGATGAGTTGGCGGCGCTAGCGCGAGTACGCCGAAAGAGCATTATGAATTTAGCCGCGCCCGGCAAAGAGGGCGTCGTTCTTCAGAAAAGCAAGGTTGTCCCCGAGGGCGAGGACGATCAAATCACGAGCGAAAGCGGTTGGCAAATCACGAGCGAAAGCGCAATGCGTTGGCTGCTCTCCCGTCCCGATTTTCGTCGGTCGATCTGGCAACAGCAAAAAAACCTAGACTTCTCCCTACTTCCGAAGCAGGCAACCCCATCTTTCGTCGAACCGCTGTTTGTACCTGTGACTGCGGATGGGAGCTGGTTTTCACCGCAGGAGCGTCGCGATGGCCATTATCAGGTCGGTAACGGCGACGATGAAAAACAATTCGACGACTACTGGACCGCCTTAGACTTTCTTGCTCGGGCTGCCTCACCTCGTTGGCGTTATGCTGATACGACCGGCCGGTGGCGGATAAAGATGGGGACGGGGTGGGAACGCAAGGCGCGCGAGAAAGTCGAGAAGCTGCTCGCGGAGCAGATGGAAAGTAAGAAAATCAATCACACGAGGAAGGCATGACCACAAACCAAATTCAAAATGCTTTTATCTGGACGAAGGTTCAGTCGGATGCGGGTCAACCGATAGACTGGATTCTCAATCGGAAGGAGTTGGAACGGCAGTCAGGCAATACATTCTGGTGGGGAATCGGTGAGTCCAAAGCGGATCAGATTAAGCTTCTCCTCACAAAAGACCCCCGCCCACTCGTACTGTTTAGTCTAATGCTATCGCGCCCTCACCGGCGAGATAGTCACCCGGACGGCGTGCTCCTGTGGGAAGCATACAAAACGACAGGGGGCGAGATTCCATTGCCGCCGCACGCGATCGTTCTCTCTCGTGCCCACGATAGCAAGGGTCGTCCAAAACAAGTTTATTATGCACTGGTTTGTGAGAACCCGACGGGGATCCTGCACAGCGGCCATGGGATGCTGGACACTAGGACATTGCGCAATTTCGGTGACAGCGGCAAACCGGTTGGATCATCCCAGGTGACGGCGGTAGTTGAGCGGACGAGGCCACATGACAAGGGCCGGTCATATCCAATCACCGCCCGCGCAACGCTGACCGCTCCTTACGCTGTACAGCTCACCGGGCAAAGAAAATTGTCGGAACAAGCATTGCGACTTCTGCATCAGGCGTGTCTTGGTACTATGAGCCCCAGAGATTGGATTGCGGTCGCAAAGCAGATCCGACGCATGACAGGAACGCAGGCCCGCAGTTCCAACAATCACGAATGGCGGACAATCATGCCAAGTTCTCCAAATTCCTTCGGACCAATGTAGCTCACATCGCGGAGGACTGAGTTATAATGCGCACGAAATTCAAAAGAACGCGTAGCCATAAAACTAGCCATGCATGGCGAGGTAGGCGCTCTCCCGAGGACGACGCGCGTAGGCTTTTACATTTTCATGGATTTACAACTTACCGCAACGAGCGCAATGGGTACGTGGTAGTTTGCCATTTCGGACGCATGTTTGTGTTTGAATACGGGAAAGCCCGAGAGTTTCTTGATTGGACCCGAACCAAGAAAAGCGGTTTGCCTCCTATCGCTACGCTTCCGGCTGGCTTAAAGATTTGTACGAGTGGCAACCGCCAAAATATAGAGTCAACTGCTAAGCCGCGTAACCCGCATTCAAGACCCACCACGCCTACGAAGAACTCAGGCAGATCATTTTCAGCAATCGAAGGATCGCACAGCACTGTCCCCGGACATTACGCGGAATTGGATTGGAACGACCTACGTAAGCGGCGCTAGTTCGCTGTCGGCCCCAACGACGTCGTCCCGCTCGAAGTAGGCGATTGAGTAGGCTGCAACGTTTTGGACGGTTGATATGCAAGCACATACACCCGCAGGTCTTAGGGAATGCCATACATGCAAGAAACTTAAGCCTATTTCAGACTTTAGACAAAGCCCCACGGCAAGATATTATCCTCGTGATTGTTTGCAATGTAATAGAGAGTACAGGAGGCTTCACAAACCACCGCCACCAACTACGCCAAAACCATCACAATGTGAAATATGCAATTCTCCTGACAGGATATCAAACGATCATGGATACTTACTACCGGATGGGAAATGGGCACCTCGTAGCAATCATGCTCAAGGTATCAAGAAATTTAGGGGTTGGACATGCAAACGGTGTAATGACATTATTGGTAGGGCTGAAGATAGCCCTGAATTACTAGAAGCTCTAGCTAAGTACTTAACCAAGCGAGCTGTAAGCTGATGGGCTCTCAACGGGGGACAGCATGCCACAAATACGGGCGAGCGAACTGGTGCGCCTGAAGTGCATTGGAGAATTTCAACGCGCTAATGTGCAAACGTGACCGCGCGGTCGAACGCGACGCCAGAGCCAATCTCGACGAAACGAAAGAGGCGGCCAGTGCCAACGGGCCATGCCGCGGCCGAGCATCGAGCGCATAATCCATGAGAAGAAGGGCATCTCCGCGAACACTGCGCTCCGGCTTGGAGCTTATTTCCACACCACGCCCGAATTCTGGATGAATTTGCAGAGTAAGTTCGAGCTCGAAACAGCGTGCCGAGAAAAAGGGAATGACCCGCCAACTCCAGAAAATCGCGGAGAGCATACCCCGCAAGAAGTATCGTCGCCACACGACGAAGCAGATGCTTGTCGGACTTAAGCCGGAAGCCGAGATCGACTGGGGGTTGCCGCGCGGGAGAGACGGTAGCACTGCACACGCTGGCGTGGCAGCGTCGGCAGACGTACTCGAGGATACGTGCGAGAAAATTGCCGCCCTGCTCGGCATCGATTAACCAAGAACTGCGGCCCCGGCCGCCGCATCAACGACGAGCCGGGGTCCGCCTGTCCACCACCTGGGCGTAAATCGCTACTATCTTAGCTGATCAAAACGGATAGCTTCGACAAGCTTACTGGCTCGATCTGGCAACGGCCGCCACCGACCGTGCTTATCAAGTCCGATAAGCGGCTTCTCTGGGAATTCTCGCTGCAGCTTAGGATCGTCGCGCAGGCAGTCGGGAGTACGCGGGTCCGCCATTCGGCCGCGCACGTAATCGAAAAATAGCGGGTGTCCCAGATAATCGTAATCGCGAGCTCTCAACGAGAGAGAGTATTCCCCCACGAGAACCGGGAGCGACTCGTCGGTGCAAAAAACAGCTATAATTTCACGGTCAGACAACGGCAGCGGCTGCACATCGGCAGGGCCGTGCCTTCCGAACCACGCTCGCGCGTGCAATCCGCCGCGGTTAAGCCGCACCAGCGTCGGTACATCGTCTACCGAAATCGATCCGCTGAAAACCGGGGTCATGACGACAATTCGCCCCTGCCGGCGGCTAGCGGCCTGTTCCTTTAGATAGAGCTCGACCTCGCTCGCGCAAACCTCTGCCAAATCGTAGCACATGACGATGTCTCCACGATTACCGAAGGTAGCCCAAGCAGCGGATCTGGCAAGGAAATTTCGACCGAATCAGTGGGTTTGATTGCGTACAATCTTGCCCAAGATCTCGAGCACCGCGTCGACCAGCATATTAGCAGTCGCGGGGTCGAAGTCGCACGCGCACAGCGCCTCAACACCGCGCTCTTTCGCGAGAGTATCGAACTCAGGCCAGTCGACGATCATGTATTGGCGTAGACGAAAAAGCTCCGCAATAAATTTCCCACTCTGACCCTTGGTCGCGGTCGTCAACCCACCGTTCTGAAATTGACCAAGCGCTTCAGCGATCGCCCCCGCGCAGGCACCGACGACCATGCCGAGATGGGCTTCAAGAAGAGGCGCGAAGTTGGTTGAGGTAGGGATTGGTGCGAGGGTGATCGTAGCGCGGGTGGGGTCCACGGCAGACCTCGGCGGGACGGCAAAAGGAAGGGCAGCGGCTAACTTACCCGACTTTCGGGCCTCGGGGGTAGTGGCCGGAGAACGCGCGGGCGGGCTGGCTGGATCTTGGCGACCCATCCCGCGGGTGATGTGGACGAGTCAAAGCTGTTGATAACTTCGGTGCGTTTGAAGTTCGGGGAACATTCATCAACTCGCCCAGAAAAATCGGAAAAGGGACTTTTGGGGGCGCCAAATATTGCGTGCCGAATATTTTGAAAAATTAGAAGTGCCGATGGTTGTTGGCTTTGTATTTTTGGGAATTTATTGCTGACAATTAATTTATTGCCCCAATTCCGGCAAACGTAATCGACGGCACAATGAGTGCGCTGACTGACGCAATCTTGCATTGCCAGCGGAGATGCGTAGCCTCGGTCCATTCAACACACCGGAGGTCGTGTCGCATGAGTTCGATGTCAACTGGTCTCAGCCGCTACGAAAAACGAGCGGCTCGATCCTCACCCTCAATGTCACCGCTCGCGGTGCCCCCGCGGGAGGCCAGCCGTCTGCTTTCGATGAGCATGTCGAGGTTGTACGGCCTAATGCGAGCTGGCGAACTGGAATCGTATCGAGACGGCCGTTCGCGGCGCATCACTATGGCCTCCATTCAAAAACGACTGGCGCGGCAGCTCGCCGACAGCGCCGGGGAATGGCAGCAAATCAACCCACAGCCGCCGCAAGGCGTAGGATGAAAACGTCGAGGCCCGCGACGACGATCGCGAGCCTCAGAACAGCTGAGAGATCCACCGCTGGGCAAACCAAGGGACCAAGGGACCAACCAAGGACCAAGCGAGGCGAACCACAAGGGTGAACCGTGATCAATATCCCACAAATTTCCCAGCCCGACAAACCCCCGCCAACCCCATCTCTGCGCGAAAGTCGCAGACAAGCCGCCGCGGCCGCGATCGCTCTGCTGGCTGAACTCTACCCGAACTGCTTCTCGATTTATGAGGAGCGCCGACGCCCGCTCAAACTCGAGATCCATCTCGATATTCAAACCGCCCTAGGCAGCTCCATCACGCTGGCCGAAGTCCACAACGCGCTCGGCTCTTACTGCTCAAATCAGGCCTACCTCAGTCACCTGCGTAAAGGCGCCCCGCGGCTCGATCTCAACGGCGAGCGCGCTGGAGCCGTCACCGCTGATGAAGCGGCGCACGGCCGAGAAATGTTGGCCCATATCAGAACAAAGCAGAAAAACAGAGCAGCTGCGGCAAAGGCTCAAGCCAAGGCTGTAGCCCCGCCCATAAAACGACTGTCGCTTTCCGATCTGAAAGCCGCCGCGCTCGCGCGGAAAACGGGCGCCGCCATCAATCCGCAGAAAATCAACATGGAGTCTCACAGGAGGCAATGATGCGCAGAACGCAACGACCCGCCGGCCAGGGCGGGTCGAAGCTAGAAGGCAAGAATAATAGTCAGCTCAGCCCCTCTAGCGAAAAACTAAGAATCGCGCAACGTAAATTTTCTGGTCAGTCCGACCGGCGGGGGCGGCCATGACGCAAGTTGCTGCCGCCGCCAAGCTCGAAAGGAAAGCTTACCCCTACACCGATGCCGCGGGCCAAATCGCTTTCGAGGTTTGGTATTTTAACTACGCGCACGACAAGCACCAGAAACAGGCTCGTCAGCGCCGGCCATCGGGAGAGGCCGATGGGAGCTGGCTGTGGGGCCTCGACGCGGGCGAGTTCATGCGCACGGCCCCAGATAAGAAAAACTGGCTCCCCTTCAACGCTGCCAAATTCGAGCAATACCCCGCCACTCGGCAGCGGAAGTTTTTTGACACCGCTGCGCCTGTCATCCCTTATCGACTTCGAGAACTCAAGGAGGCAGTCGGCGCTGGCCGCGTGATTTACGTCGCTGCAGATGAGGATGAAGCTGAGTTTATTCGCGGCTTCGGTTTTGTCGCGACCTGTTGCGCCGGAGGGGCGGGAAACTGGCGGCCAGAGCACAGCCCGTTCCTGCAAGGTGCTGACGTAGTGTTGTACAACGGGGCAAAGCTGATCGCACAAAATCTCGCCCCAATCGTGCGCCGACTGCGTATTCTCGACTTTGCAAATGACAACGTAGAAGAGTTAATCGCCTGCACCGCAGCGGCGAAAGATTACGCGCCCGCGGATGAGCCGGTAACCACCCCAGCAACAGCGAAGCCTGAGCTTGAGCCAGGAGCCAATCCGCCCGCAGAAAAAAAGGAAGAGCCTGCTGAGCCGGCAATCAACCCACCCCGATGCGCGGGCGAACAGCCCCAACCGACTCCAGTCAATTCACGCCTGGTCGCCGCGCTGGACTATGCCGAACGCGGTTGGGCCGTCTTTCCAGCCCCGCGCGGAACGAAGAAGTCGCACAAGAGCGCCGAGTTCTCCGGCGGGGTCAACTGGGGCGCGACCCGCGACCCGAAGCAGATCAAAAAAGACTTCCGCAAATGGCCGGATGCCAATATCGGCATCCCGACCGGCGCGGATAACGGGATCGTGGTGGTCGAGACCGACACGCCGAAGGGCCACAACGTCGACGGTAATGCGTCGCTGTGGGCGCTGGAAGAGAAACACGGACCGTTGCCGGAGACGCTGATGGCGGAAAGTCCATCCGGCTCGCGCCATCGTTACTTCAACCAGCCGGACGGGGTTACAATCATAAACTCTGCATCAGTCATCGCCCCCGGCATCGACGTGCGCGGGGAAGGCGGCATGGTGATTGCGCCGCCGTCGGTGCGCAATGATGGTGCCTACCGATGGCTCAACGACCATCCTATCGCCGACGCGCCGCAATGGCTGATCGATCTGGCGAGCAACAACAAAGAGCTCAACCTCACCCAGAAGAGCACCGGCGGTAATAGCGGCGAAGCTGCTCCCGAATTCGAGGCTCCGCCCGGATTAGAGAACGTTCCGTTCGAATATCTGGCCGAGGGCATCGCCGCTCCTCGCACCAAGCTGACCGCGCAGGAGCTACTCACCGCGAACGGCATCCATCTCAAGAACTATAACCCCGGCAATCACACCTCGATCTGCCCCCAGTGCTCGCAGGACCGGAAAAAGAAGAAAACCAAATGCCTCAGCGTCAGGATCGATGACGACGGCGCATGTTGGCATTGCCACCATTGCGGATGGATAGGGCCAGAGAAGGGTCAGCAGCCGCATCAAATTACGCCAGTATGTATTCCTCGTGAACAGGCACCCTCGACCCAAGACCCTGACTTTGAGGCCACCTACGACTACCCTGGCTTCCAAAAAGTTCGCTTCCCGAAAGGCCATGAACCACGCTTCCTCATCCGTCACCGCGACCCCTCGTCAAATCGAGCAGGCAAGGGCTGGAACTGGGGAGCCAGCGGCGCTGACACCACTGTCCTCTATCGCAAGGACGAGATCGACGAAGCAATCGCGAACGGCTACGAGATCGTCCTTGTTGAAGGCGAGAAAGACGCCGACCGACTATGGTCCATCGGCATTCCCGCAACCTGCAGCGCACACGGCGCAGCCCGTCCAAATCAGGACCCCAAGTGGACGATCGAACACAGCAAACAGCTCGCCGGCGCGGACATCGTGGTTCTCGGCGACCACGACGCACAGGGCTATGCGCACCAGGACGCGACCTGCAAGACCTCGCTCGGCATCGCCAAGCGGGTGCGCATCCTCAAGCTCGCGGATCACTGGCCCGAGATCAAGGAAGGCAATGACGTTTCCGACTATCTCGACGCCGGTCACGCCCGCGAACAACTCGACGAACTGATCGCAAAAGCGCCGGACTACGTGGGGACTTCCTCTAGGATCACCGCTACCCCACACCGCTGGCGTGATCCAACAACGATCTCACCGCGAGATTTTCTCTACGGCGACCACATCGTCCGCGGCTATGTCACCGGCGACGTGTCCATGGGCGGCGTCGGCAAGACCAGTGAGGCGCAGGTCGAGATCGCCGCGATGGTCACCGGACGCGATCTGCTCGGGGTCAAACCAAAACACCCTTACCGCGTCTGGTACATCAACCTGGAGGACCCGCAGGAAGAGATCGACCGCCGCTTCGCCGCGATCTTCAAGCACTACGGCATCACAGAGAAAGACCTCGGCAACCGCCTATTCACCGACAGCGGTCGCGAGAAAAATTTTGTCGTCGCACGCGACAGCAAGGACGGCATCCAGTTCAACGAACAGATCATCGCCGACATCGAAAATACCATTCGCGAAAACGCAATCGACGCCGCCGTCGTCGATCCATACGTCAATTGCGCCCACGTTCCCGAAAATGACAACAACAAGATGGCGGCAATCATCAAAACAGTCTGGGCAAAAATCGCCGAACAACAGAACTGCGCCATCCTGCTCGAACACCATGTGCGTAAAGGGGCCGCCGGTAACGATGGCTATACAGTCGAGGATGCACGCGGCGCAGGCGCGCTAATCAATAGCTGGCGAATGGTCCGCGTGTTCAACACCATGACCAAGGACGAAGGCGAAAAAGCCGGCGTCGAACGCCACCGCTCCTACTTCCGCATCGACAACGGAAAAGTCAACCTCACACAACCACCAGAGAAATCGGAATGGCGCAAATTCGTGTCCATCGATCTCGAAAATGCCAAAGAAGATTGCCCCTCCGATCGCGTCGGCGTCGTAACACAGTGGAAATGGCCCGACCCAATGGAGGACCTCACAATCGCCGACCTGTGCGCCGCACAGAAAACCGTGAACGAAGGCGGCCCCTGGCGCGCAGACAGCCAAGCAAAGGATTGGGTCGGCAAGCCAATCGCAGCCGCACTTCACCTCGATCTCGATAGCAAAGCCGACAAGGCGAGAATCAAGGGCGCACTCAAAATCTGGATCGCAAACGGTGCGTTCAAGGAAGTCGAAAACGAGGACGCCAAACGCAAAAAAAGGACCTTCATCGAGGTCGGCACCTGGCAGACCAGAAGACCGAAACCGTCAAAATGAAAACGTCGCCACAAAAAAAGAACGACAAGGTTCAGCCAATCAAGGTCGCAAAGGCCCCGGACGGCGTCGCTTGCGTCTTCTGCTCAACCATGGATGAACGCCCCATCTGGAAAATCCGGGACGGCCGCGTACCCTA
>Ga0306920_100014238_pt1 | contig 10858 bp, 8 predicted proteins | sample flu12Cox44000170_FD_204666 | JGI IMG/M metagenome (GOLD analysis project Ga0306920, IMG submission 204666) | Lab enrichment of tropical soil microbial communities from Luquillo Experimental Forest, Puerto Rico - flux4day.12C.oxic.44.000.170 (v2)... | ecosystem: Environmental > Terrestrial >... | reverse complement strand
GCCACCTTGTTCGCCATCTCGGGGAAGCTCTCCATCCCCGCCCTCGGGTCACTAATTGTCAGGGGGCAGGAGCCTCAACCCAGGTTGGCAGAGAGGGCAATTAGCGGCAAGGACAGCTTGCGTCAGATCACATGGGACGACAATGGTTTTCCAATCGTCCCGTGTGACCTGACGCACCCCAGGTCACACAACGGATCCCGCACCACGGCCTCTGATGTCCCATGGATCAGCATCGTCCCGCCAGGATCGTCTGGTAGTGCCCAGGCTGGCAGCAGACGCCTGAGCGTGGTCTAGCCTCAAGCGGGTTCGACCGTCACTGTGTAAGGCTGCGCCGGTCGTTGGTTAGGCTGGCGGCAGGGAAACGGTGTTGATCCGGATTAGGCGAAAATCGTTGTCCGGGTCAACCTCTTGAGCGGAGTCGATTCTGTCTCGACGCCAAATGCCTGTGTCATCGTTTCTTGGCGCGGCCGCGTTCGCGGGCCGCACCGTTGTTCTGGTCGGAGGAGGTTCGGGAATTGGCCTGGCAGTCGCCCGACTCGTGGTGACGGCCGGCGGCACCGTTGTGTTGGGCGGCCGCAACGCGGACAAACTCGCATCGGCGGCGGCTGACCTGGGTACCTCTGCACGCTGGCAGGTCATCGACACATCCCGTCAGCAGACGATCGACGCCTTCTTCGAGAATCTCACTACAGTGCACGGGTTGTTCACCACCGCAGCCACCTATGTGACCGGGCCGATGGCCGAACTGTCGGTCGACGCCGCCGCTACCGCATTCGAGTCGAAGTTCTGGGGGCAGTACCGAGTGGTCAAGACCGCACTCCCGCTGCTGTCCCCCGATTCGTCGATCGTGCTGATGTCCGGGGCCGCGAGCACTCGCCCGGCCGCAGCTGCTCCCGCGTACAGTGCGGCCAACGCCGCCATAGAGGGCCTTGCACGCGGGTTGGCCGTCGAACTTGCACCTATCCGCGTGAATGCGATCGCACCTGGCACGGTGGACGGGAACCTCTGGGCGCAACGAGATCCCGCGGTGCGCCAAGCCGCGTTCGACTTCTATCGCGCGGCATCGACATTAGGACGCATCGCCACCGAGGACGAGATCGCCCAATCCGTTGTCTACTTGCTGCTCAACACAGCAACAACGGGATCAACAATCTTTCCCGACGGCGGATACTCATTCCGCTGAGCACATTACCGTCGCGCAACGGTTTACCGGGTACTGGCCGAGCAGACGGAATAAGCCATTGATGGGCTTAAATCCTTTCTTCTCGGTTGAATTTGTGGCCACGGCCAGGGGACCGTTTGAAGTCTTTCCAAATGATCGGCAGCAGATCGGTGCGCAGCGTGCCGCGCGACTGGCCAGGCAACACCGTCACCGTCGAGCCGCCCCGTCTACGAGCCGCCGCGCGGCTGGATGATGAACGGCGGGGGTCAGGCGCTCCAGTCGGAAAACAGCTTCCGTACCGCAGTAGATACCGCAACACGAGCAGAAACCGATAAGGATCGCAACGGGCACCTGTGGTATGTCGCGCTGAGCGGTCTACGTCGCGCCGAACTGGCTGGACTCAAGTGGGATGACATCGACCTGGCGGCGGGCACGGTCGTGGAGAACGAACCGAAGACCCTGTCGTCGCGGCGCACGCTCCCGCTGGACGAGGGGCTGGTGGCCGTGCTGAGGCGCGCGTCGGCACGCTATGCACAGGAGAGGCTGGCCCTGGGCGCTGCGCATGCCGACAGTGGCTATGTGGCGGTCAACGAGGCGGGGGAACCCTATACGCCTGACACACTCACCAGGACATGGTGCAAGGTCGCCCAGGCGGCTGGCGTCCGCCCCATCCGGCTGCATGACGCCCGCCACTCGTGTGGCACCGCGCTGCATCTTCCGGGCGTGCCGCTGGCCGTCATCGCGAAATGGCTGGGACACGCCGATGCCGCGACAACGGCACGCATCTACGCCGATTTTCAGGACGCCCAGCTAATAGAGGCGGGAAAGAGTTTGGGGGGAGTTGTGTCATCCTCGTGTCACTGAGGCCGTTTTCGAAGGTCTCGGGACGATGAGATTCGGCGTTTATGCAGGTAAACGGGGTGCCCCCGACAGGATTCGAACCTGCGGCCTTCTGCTCCGGAGGCAGACGCTCTATCCCCTGAGCTACGGGGGCGCAAAGCCATGATGGTGCGCCGTTGGGCTCGCCCAGACTAGCGCATCGTGGCGGCCGCCAGCCCACCGGAATGAATTCGGGCGGGACCAGGCCGAACCCATAGGATGGACCCTCGTGACCCCCGCTGACCTCGCTGAGCTCGTGCGTAACACCGCTGCCGCGGTGCTTGCCGAGCATGGCCTCGACACCGCCGCGCTGCCCGCGACGGTGACGGTCGAGCGGCCCCGCAACCCCGAGCATGGCGACTACGCCACAAATGTGGCGCTTCAGCTCGGCAAGAAGGTCGGCGTTAATCCGCGCGATTTCGCCGGCTGGCTCGCTGACGCACTCGCCGGGGTCGACGGCATCGCTTCGGCCGAGATTGCCGGACCCGGCTTCGTGAACCTGAGAATCGCGGCGTCCGCACAGGGTGTCATCATCAACAACGTTATCGACGCGGGTGCGAGCTACGGGCACTCGGATGAGCTGCGCGGTCAGCGGATCAACCTCGAGTTCGTTTCCGCAAATCCCACCGGACCCATCCACATCGGCGGCACCCGCTGGGCAGCCGTCGGTGACGCACTCGGACGGCTGCTCTCCACCCAGGGCGCCGATGTAGTGCGCGAGTACTACTTCAACGACCACGGCGCTCAGATCGACCGGTTCACAAGCTCGCTGATCGCCGCCGCCAGGGGAGAGCCCACCCCCGCGGACGGCTACGCCGGCAGCTACATCACCGAAATCACCGCGCAGGTGCTCGAGAAGGCGCCGGATGCGCTGAACCAGCCCGAAGAGCAGCAGCGCGAGACGTTCCGGTCGATCGGGGTCGACCTGATGTTCGGCCACATCAAGCAGTCACTGCACGACTTCGGCACCGACTTCGACGTTTACACCCACGAGGAGTCGATGCACAGCTCCGGTCGGGTCGAACAGGCCATCGCACGACTGCGCGAGACCGGTAACATCTACGAGAAGGACGGCGCAACATGGTTGCGCACCACCGAGTTCGGTGACGACAAGGACCGCGTCGTGATCAAGAGCGACGGGCAGCCTGCCTACATCGCAGCCGATCTCGCGTACTACCTGGACAAGCGACAGCGCGGGTTCGACCTATGTATCTACATGCTGGGCGCCGACCACCACGGCTACATCGCCCGGCTCAAGGCTGCCGCGTCGGCGCTCGGCGACGATCCGGACACGGTCGAGGTACTGATCGGCCAGATGGTGAATCTGGTCCGCGACGGCCAGCCGGTGCGGATGAGTAAGCGGGCCGGCACGGTCATAACGCTCGACGACCTCGTCGAGGCGATCGGCGTTGACGCCGCCCGGTATTCGCTGATCCGGTCGTCAGTGGACACCCCGATCGACATCGATCTCGCGCTGTGGTCAACTGCATCCAACGAGAACCCGGTCTACTACGTGCAATACGCGCACGCCCGGCTGTCGGCGCTCGCGCGCAACGCCGCCGAGCTCGGGCTCATTCCCGACACGGGTCATCTCGACCTGCTCACTCACGAGCGAGAAGGGACCCTGATTCGCAACATCGGCGAGTTTCCGCGGGTGCTGAAAACCGCTGCCGCGCAGCGTGAACCGCATCGCATTTCCCGGTACCTGGAAGACCTGGCCGGCGACTATCACCGGTTCTACGACACGTGCCGCGTGTTGCCTCAGGGCGACGAGGCGCCCAACGAATTGCATACCGCGCGCCTGGCGCTGTGCCAATCCACCCGTCAGGTCATTGCCAACGGTCTCGGAATCCTCGGTGTCACGGCCCCGGAGCGCATGTGATCGCCCATCCCGCCGGACCGCGCCACGCCGAGGAAGTTCACTCCGCGACCGCACCGCCAAAACCGCAGTCCCCTCAGGAACTGAGGCGACTGGCATCAAATGTCTGGCCGCGCAATGTGATACGCGACGATGATGGCGAGGTGCGGGTTGGGGGCATCCGAGTATCGGAGCTGGCTGCCGAGTTCGGTACCCCGCTGTTCGTCATTGACGAGGACGATTTCCGAGCGCGGTGCCGCCTGATGACCGATGCCTTCGGGGGCGGGGCGAACGTCCACTACGCCGCCAAGTCGTTCCTATGCACAGAAGTTGCGCGCTGGATCGAGGAGGAAGGGCTTTCTCTGGACGTCTGTTCTGGCGGAGAGTTCGCGGTCGCGCTGCGCGCCGGGTTTCCGCCGGAGCGAATGGCGTTGCACGGCAACAACAAGTCGGTGGACGAACTGACGGCCGCAGTACGGGCCGGGATCGGCCACGTGGTGCTGGACTCGATGACCGAGATCGAGCGGCTCGATGCGATCGCGGGCCAAATGAGCACCGTGCAGGACGTGCTCGTGCGCGTGACGGTCGGGGTGGAGGCCCACACTCACGAATTCATCTCCACCGCACACGAGGACCAGAAGTTCGGCCTGTCCTTAGCGAACGGGCAGGCGATCGCTGCGATTCGCCGTGTGTTCGAGACCGATCACCTGCGATTGGTCGGCCTGCACAGCCACATCGGCTCACAGATCTTCGACGTCGCCGGTTTCGAACTCGCGGCCCACCGGGTGATCGGCCTGCTGCACGACGTCGTCGACGAATTCGGGGTAGCGAGGACAGCGCAGGTCTCGACGATCGACCTCGGCGGCGGGTTTGGCATCTCGTATCTGCCGCACGACGACCCACCGCCCGTGGAGGAACTCGCCGCGAAGCTGTCCGTTATCGTCCGCAACGAGTCGGCCCGCGCCGGCCTGCCCGAACCGCGGCTGATGGTGGAGCCCGGCCGAGCGATCGCCGGTCCAGGCACGATCACGCTCTACGAGGTGGGCACGGTCAAAGACGTGGCGATCGCATCCAATGTCGAGCGGCGCTACGTCAGCGTCGACGGCGGGATGAGTGACAACATCCGCACCGCGCTCTACGGAGCGGAGTACGACGTGCGGTTGGTCTCGCGGACCAGCGACGCTCCTCCGACGTTGGCTCGAATCGTCGGAAAGCACTGTGAAAGTGGCGATATCGTTGTCAGGGACACATGGGTCAACGATGACGTCCGGCCCGGTGACCTGCTCGCGGTCGCGGCCACAGGTGCCTATTGCTATTCCATGTCGAGCCGATACAACCTGATCGGCCGCCCCGCTGTGGTGGCGGTCCGCGATGGGCACGCCCGCCTGGTCCTGCGGCGGGAAACGATTGACGATCTGCTGAGTTTGGAGGTGACGAGCGCGTGACCGGCGACGAAAAGCCTGTGGGTGTAGCGGTGTTGGGACTGGGCAACGTGGGCAGCCAGGTGGTGCGCATCATCGAGGACAGCGCCGCCGACCTGGCCGCCCGCATCGGCGCGCCGCTTGAGCTGCGCGGCATCGGCGTGCGCCGGGTGGCTCCCGACCGCGGCGTGCCCATCGACTTGCTCACCAGCGACGTCGATGCGCTGGTGTCGCGCGATGACATCGACATCGTCGTAGAACTGATGGGTCCCGTCGAGCCGGCGCACAAGGCGATTCTGGGTGCACTGGAGGGCGGCAAGTCCGTCGTGACCGCCAACAAGGCACTGCTCGCTCGGTCCACCGGAGAGCTGGCGCAGGCGGCCGAGCGCGCGCACGTCGACCTGTACTTCGAAGCGGCCGTCGCTGGAGCCATCCCGGTGATTCGCCCGCTCACGCAGTCGCTGGCCGGAGACACCGTGCTGCGGGTGGCCGGCATTGTGAACGGCACTACCAACTACATCCTGTCCGAAATGGACAGCACCGGAGAAGATTATAAGGCTGCGCTGGCCGACGCTAGCGCGCTCGGGTACGCCGAGGCCGACCCGACCGCCGACGTCGAGGGTTACGACGCCGCCGCGAAAGCCGCGATTCTGGCGTCCATCGCGTTCCACACGCGCGTTTCCGCCGACGACGTCTATCGCGAGGGCATCACGAAGGTCACGCCCGCCGACTTCGCGTCGGCGCGGGCCCTCGGCAGAACCATCAAGCTGCTGTCGATCTGCGAGCGGATCACCACCGACGAAGGCCGGGAACGGATCTCGGCGCGGGTGTACCCGGCGTTGGTTCCGCTGACTCATCCGCTCGCAGCCGTCAACGGCGCATTCAATGCTGTTGTGGTGGAGGCCGAGGCGGCTGGGCGGCTGATGTTCTACGGCCAGGGCGCGGGGGGTACACCCACAGCGTCGGCTGTGATGGGCGACGTGGTGATGGCGGCCCGCAACCGGGTGCAGGGGGGCCGCGGGCCGCGCGAGTCGAAGTACGCGCAGCTGCCGATCTCCCCGATGGGAATGATCACGACGCGGTACTACGTCAGCATGAACGTCGCCGACCGTCCCGGCGTATTAGCAACGGTAGCAGCCGAATTCGCGATGCGTGAGGTGAGTATCGCAGAGGTGCGCCAAGAGGGCGTCGTCGACGAGAACGGGCACCGAGTTGGCGCGCGTATCGTCGTGGTCACCCACGAGGCCACCGATGCCGCGCTTTCCGACACCGTGGCAGCGCTGGCCGGGCTCGATGTGGTGCAGAACGTTGCCAGCGTGCTGCGATTGGAGGGATCCAGCGAATGACCGCGACCAAAACCGGCCGCGTGCACGATCCCTGGCCGGGACTGATCGCCGCCTACCGCGATCGGCTGCCGGTCGGCGACGACTGGACCCCGGTCACGCTCTTCGAGGGCGGTACGCCGCTGGTGCCCGCGCCGAGGTTGTCTGAATTGACCGGATGTACGGTGCATCTCAAGGTCGAAGGCGCCAACCCGACGGGCTCCTTCAAGGACCGCGGCATGACCATGGCCGTGACCGACGCGCTGGCCCGCGGGCGGCAGGCGGTGCTGTGCGCATCGACCGGCAACACGTCGGCGTCCGCGGCCGCGTACGCGGCACGTGGCCGAATCACCTGTGCCGTGCTGGTGCCACAGGGCAAGATCGCGATGGGCAAGCTTGCTCAGGCAGTCATGCACGGCGCCAAGATCATCCAAGTCGACGGCAACTTCGACGACTGCCTCGAGCTGGCCCGCAAGACCACCGCCGACTTTCCGACGGTGGCGCTGGTGAATTCGGTGAACCCAGTGCGCATCGAGGGACAAAAGACCGCCGCGTTCGAGATCGTCGACGCGCTCGGCACCGCGCCAGATGTGCACTCACTGCCGGTCGGTAACGCGGGCAACATCACCGCGTACTGGCGCGGGTACACCGAGTATCACCGCGACGGGCTATCCGACAGGCTGCCCCGGATGCTGGGTACGCAGGCCGCGGGTGCAGCGCCGCTAGTCCTCGGCGAACCCGTGAAGGAGCCGGAGACCATCGCCACGGCGATCCGGATCGGCTCTCCGGCATCGTGGGGTCCCGCGGTCGAGGCCCAGCAGCAGTCGCACGGGCGCTTCGTGGCGGCCACGGACGAGGAGATTCTGGCCGCCTACCACCTGGTGGCGCGCAGCGAGGGCGTGTTCGTCGAACCGGCGTCAGCGGCCAGCATCGCGGGACTGTTGAAGTCGGTCGAAGACGGCTGGATCACCCGTGGGTCCACGGTGGTGTGCACCCTCACCGGGAACGGGTTGAAGGACCCCGACACCGCGCTCACAGGCATGCCGACGGTGTCGGCCATCCCGGTGGATCCGGTGGCGGTCGTCGCGAAGCTCGGCCTGGTATGAGTCGGGCACTGCCCGCTGGGCTGACCGCCAGCGCCGTGGTGCCTGCCTCAGCAGCGAATCTTGGCCCCGGCTTCGACAGCCTCGGTCTTGCGCTGAGCCTCTACGACGAAATCGTGGTCACGACAGTAGATTCCGGTCTGCAGGTCGAGGTCGAAGGCGAGGGCGCCGGACAGGTTCCGCTCGGCCGTGAGCATCTGGTCGTACGCGCCGTGGAACGCGGTCTTGCGGCCGCTGGGGCGACGATTCCCGGGCTGGCGGTGCGCTGTCGCAACGACATCCCGCATTCGCGGGGCCTTGGATCGTCGGCCGCGGCCGTGGTCGGGGGGCTCGCCGCCGCCAACGGCGTTCTGGCCCAGGCCGGTTCGACACCCCTGACCACGCGGCAGCTGATCCAGATCGCCTCCGAGTTCGAGGGACACCCTGACAATGCGTCGGCGGCCGTAATGGGCGGCGCCGTGGTGTCGTGGACGGAGGTCGACGGCGAGTCCACGACATACTCGGCGGTGCCGTTGCGGTTGCACCGCGACATCAGGATCTTCTCGGCGATTCCCGAGGAGCGGTCGCTCACCGCCGCCACCCGCGTGCTGCTGCCGGGCCGGGTAAGCCACGAGGACGCACGCTTCAACGTCAGTCGCGCGGCCTTGCTTGTCGTCGCACTGACGGAGCGGCCGGATCTGTTACTCAGCGCGACGGCGGACGTACTTCATCAGCCGCACCGCGCGACGGCCATGCCGACCTCGGCGGAATATCTGCGACTGCTGCGGCGTTACCGTGTTGCAGCGGCGCTATCTGGGGCCGGACCTGCGATTATCGCGTTGACCACCCGGCCAGAATTGCCTGCCGAGGCTCTCGAATTCGGCGCCGCCAACAGCTTCACCGTCCGCGAGATGTCGGTCGGGGAGGGGGCGCGGTGGACTTCGGACATGGTGACGCAGCGCTCACACCCGTGAGCACGGCGCGAATACCCGATCGTGACAGCCGGAGTGGCTTTCTTGCTTCCCGTCCGGAAGCGGGCTATCCTCGGTGCCGTCCAGCAATCGCAGCGTCTACCTGCGCCGACAGTAGGACGATCACCAATTCTTCTCGGGGATGACGGTTCGCCTCCTAGCTGCGAATCAATGCGATCGCCGTTGCGAAGCCGACGGTGGGACACGGGCACTCGGCGGATCGGCTGAGTGCAACGGACCCCTCGTATGACGAAACCCTGCGAGGGAGAGAAAGGATATCCGTGACCGATACGGACCTCATAGCGGCTGGTAGTGGCGCCGAAGAACCGGATCTGCCCGCCACCGTGACATCTGAGACATCTGGAAGTAAAACAGCCGAACGCTCAAACCCGGCGGCCGTGGACGTCCAGGTGCCCGCCACCCAGCGCCGCGCTGCCCAAGGCGACGGCGGGTTGGCGACCATGGTGCTGCCGGAACTGCGTGCGCTGGCCAACGAGGTCGGCGTCAAGGGCACCTCGGGCATGCGTAAGAACGAGCTGATCGCCGCTATCCGCGAGCGTCGCGGAGAGCTAATCAGCAAGTCGCACAACGGGGGAGGTAACCAGACCGCCCCAACCGACACGTCCGACGTTGCCGAGGCGGCCGCGCCGCCCAAAGACGCCGACACGCTCGACTCCGGTGAGTCGTCAGACAAGCTGGCTGACCAGGACGCCAAGCCGGACAACCGTCGAGGGGGCGACCAAGGCCAAGGCGGCGACCAGCAAGGCGGCCAGAACCGCGGCGAGGACGACGGCGAAGGCCGGCAGGGTCGGCGGGGACGCCGATTCCGCGACCGCAGGCGGCGGGAACGGGGCGGCGAAGGCACCGGCGAGGCCGAACTGCGCGAAGACGACGTGGTGCAGCCTGTGGCAGGCATCCTGGACGTGCTGGACAACTACGCGTTCGTCCGCACCTCCGGCTACCTGGCCGGCCCCAATGACGTTTACGTCTCCATGAACATGGTCCGCAAGAACGGCCTGCGCCGCGGCGACCACATCACCGGAGCGGTGCGCCTGCCGCGAGAAGGTGACGGGGGGAATCAAAACCCCAGGCAGAAGTTCAACCCGTTGGTGCGCATCGACGCGGTCAACGGCGGGCCGGTCGACGACGCCAAGAAGCGTCCGGACTTCGGCAAGCTGACGCCCCTGTACCCCAATCAGCGACTGCGCCTAGAGACGGCAACCGAGCGGCTGACCACGCGCGTCATCGACCTGATCATGCCGATCGGCAAGGGACAGCGTGCGCTGATCGTGTCGCCGCCAAAGGCGGGCAAGACGACGATCCTGCAGGACATCGCCAACGCGATCACCCGCAACAACCCCGAATGCCACCTCATGGTGGTGCTCGTTGACGAGCGCCCTGAAGAGGTGACCGACATGCAGCGCTCGGTGAAGGGTGAGGTCATCGCGTCGACCTTTGACCGGCCGCCGTCAGACCACACGTCCGTCGCGGAGCTTGCGATCGAACGGGCCAAGCGCCTGGTCGAGCAGGGAAAGGACGTCGTCGTGCTGCTCGACTCGATCACGCGCCTCGGCCGCGCGTACAACAACGCCTCGCCGGCCTCCGGACGCATTCTGTCCGGCGGTGTCGACTCGACCGCCCTGTATCCGCCCAAGCGGTTCCTCGGTGCGGCCCGCAACATCGAGGAGGGCGGCTCGCTGACGATCGTGGCGACCGCGATGGTCGAGACGGGGTCCACCGGCGACACCGTGATCTTCGAGGAGTTCAAGGGCACCGGCAATGCCGAGCTCAAACTCGACCGCAAGATCGCCGAGCGGCGCGTGTTCCCCGCTGTCGACGTCAACCCCTCGGGCACCCGAAAGGACGAGCTGCTGCTATCGCCCGACGAGTTCGCGATCGTGCACAAGCTGCGCCGGGTATTGAGCGGTCTGGATTCGCATCAAGCGATCGACTTGCTGATGTCGCAGTTGCGCAAGACGAAGACCAACTACGAGTTCCTGATTCAGGTATCCAAGAACGCGCCCGGTCCGGTCAACGAGGAGTTCGCCTCCTGACTACAGGGGTACCCAGACCCCGAAGAACCAGAAACCCCACTGGCTGTAGCCGCGATCCCAGACCGGAGTCACCGTCTGGCCCCAGTAATTGAACGGCGCCGGCGGTATC
>Ga0306920_100014237_pt1 | contig 10858 bp, 8 predicted proteins | sample flu12Cox44000170_FD_204666 | JGI IMG/M metagenome (GOLD analysis project Ga0306920, IMG submission 204666) | Lab enrichment of tropical soil microbial communities from Luquillo Experimental Forest, Puerto Rico - flux4day.12C.oxic.44.000.170 (v2)... | ecosystem: Environmental > Terrestrial >... | reverse complement strand
AATTCTCCACACCGGATCTGCTTAGACTCCCTGCCATGACCTCACGCACCTGGATCACTCGCCGCACGCTCCTTGCCGGCAGCCTCGCCGCCGGCGCCACACCTCTCCTCGCCCGGCTTGCCGCCGCCGAGGAGGACGAATGCAAGGCGACGGTCACCGCAATCAAGGCGCGGCCGGACCGGGCGGTGTCGCTGCGCCAGATCTCGCTGGCGCTGGCGGCCGGCAAGCCTGTCCGGCTCGAGGGCATGACCCGGCTCGACGGCTATGTCATCGACGACGACAACAAGGACATCGCGCTGTTCGGCATCGCGGAGCGCGGCCAGCCCGAGCTGAACGCCGCCGATTTCGTGGTGGCGCTGCGATCGGCGTTCCGGCGCGGCATCGATCCCAAGGACGGCACCGACTATGGCAAGCGGGCCGCCATCTCCATCGACACCGACCCCGAAGTCTTCCACCGCCTGAACGGTTTCCAGACGGCAACCCCCGAGGGCCGGCGGGAATATCTGGAGCTCTGCAAGACACCGCAGCGGGTGCGCGTCGATGGCATGATCCGCCATTCGCGCGTCGCCAAGATACTGATCGACGCCGACTACCGCATGAAAAGGATCGGCCAGGGCGTGGAGACGCTGCCGATAAGCTCTCCTTTCCCGGGAGACTTCGAGGCTATCGTGCGGGAATGGCGCGCGCAGCTGCAGGCGGGGCGCGAGCCCAATATTCCGCCAAGCAAGACGCGCTACTGGTTCACCCAGGGCCGCTTCAGCCATGGCGTGTCCAGCGACGGCGCGAGAATGGTGCGGCTCAACTACGCCCAGGTGGTGCTCAAGGACGAGGATCAGATTTACCGGAACGGCGTCGATGTCGCGACCGGCGCGGTCAATGCCTATGCCCGCGCCTTCACCTGCGCCTGGACCGAGCGGATGGAGGACACCTTCCGGGCGGAGCCGCTCTGGCGCGACATGTACAACATGTTCCGCAATTTCGCGGTGGCGCGGATCATGTACGACCTGCATGCGTTCCAGAAGGCGGGACTGGAATCGGAGTTCCTGCTCCAGGGCTACGAGCCGCCGAGGGTCGAGGTGCCGGATGCGCTGCCCGGGCTCAGCCGCGTGGAGCTCTACGTGCGCCGCCGAAAGGGCGGCGGCAGCACCACCTATGCCCGCACCGTGTGCGGTGGCGTCTCGATTGGCTGCAACAATCCGGTCGACAAGGAGCCCGACAGCGACGGCGAGATCGAGCGGGCAGGCCTGAGCGTGCTTGGCTCGCGGCCCGCGGGCACCGTACTCGCCTGGAACGTCACGCCGGACGCGCTCAAGGTGATCACCGACCGGCCGTCTGCTCCCAAGCCAGTCACTGCGCCGGCCCCTGCAGCCGCGACGGCCAAGCCCGGGACGCTCGAGGAGCTGTTCAAGCCGCACACGCCCGCACCGGAGGCCTCACCCGCTCCCGGCAAGACACCCACGCTGCAGGATCTGTTCCGGCGGTAAAACGGGCTCAGGTCGAGTACTGCGCGAAGGCTACCGTGCCGGCGCGCGCGCGGTAGTCGGTCTTCACGTTGACGAGCGCGACGCTGCCGCGGTCCACTTCCTTCTGCGCGCGTTGCAATGCCGGGCGGATCTCGTCCGGCCGCTCGATATATTCGCCGTAGCAGCCAAGCGATTCCGCCATCTTGTCGAAACGCGTGTAGCCGAGATTGCGGCCGGGCTTGTTGTTCTGCGGGTCGGCGGTCCAGCCGCCATTGAGGCTCACCACCACCAGGATCGGCACATTGTGGCGCACCGCGGTATCGAGCTCGAGTGCATTGATCCCGAACGAGCCGTCGCCGTGCACGACAATCACCTGCTTGTCGGGCTTGGCGATCTTGGCACCGATGCCGAACGGCAACCCCACGCCCATGGTACCGAACGGTCCGGAGTTGAGGCGATGGCCCGGCACGAAGGTCGGCATCGACTGACGGCCGAAATTGAGAATCTCCTGTCCATCAACCACGAGGATGGCGTCGCGCTGCATGAAATTCTTGATCTCGTCGCACAGGCGCAGCGGGTGGATCGGCACGTCGTCCATCGGCTTGTTGGCGCCCGGCGCCTGTCGCTTGGCCGCCTCGCCGTCGGAGAGCGTCCGCCGCCAGGCGGAGAAGCGATCGGGATCGAAATGCCCGTTCGCCGCATCGATGAGCTGGCGCAGCACCATCTTGCAGTCGCCGACAATGCCGATGTCAACCTTGCGCGGGGCAGTTGCGATCTCGTCGGCATCGATGTCGATGCGCGCGATCCTGGCGCCAGCGTTGAAGCGCGGCGGCGCCGCATGGCCGATGATGTAGTTCATGCGCGTGCCGATCACGATGATCAGGTCGGCATCACGGAACGCCGAGGAGCGCATGGTCAGATACGAATATTTGTGGTCGTCCGGCAGCACTCCACGGCCTTGCGGGGTGGTGTAGAACGGAATGCCGGTCGCCTCGACCAGCTCCTGCAGCTCCGCCCAGGCCTGCGACCAGATCACGCCGCTGCCGGACAGGATGATCGGCTGATGCGCCTTGCCGATCGCTTTGACCAGCTCCTCGATCATCGCAGGATCGCCGAGCGGCCGCGCGTTCAAGAGCGGCCGGCCGGAGAGGCTCCAGTCGACCTGCTCCTCAGGAATTTTGGCGTAGAGGATGTCGCCGGGGAAATCGAGGTAGACCGGGCCGGGCTTGCCGGTCATTGCCTTCTGGAAGGCATTGTTCACCTGCTCGGGGATGCGCTTGAGGCTGTAGACGCGATCGGCCCATTTGGTGCAGGGCTTCATGATGGCAAGCTGGTCGATCTCCTGAAAAACCTGGCGGCCATTCTGGCTGATCGGGCTCGAGCCGCCGACGGCGACCAGCGGACAGCAGTCGATCAGCGCATTGGCCACCCCGGTGGTGAGATTGATCACTCCGGGACCGCTTGCGGCCATGCATACAGCGGGCTTCTGCAGGAGCCGGCTGTAGGCCTGCCCCATGAAGGCAGCGGATTGCTCGTGACGCACGTCGAGCGGGCGGATTCCTTCCTTGATGCAGGAGGATTCGGCGAGCAGCATCGGGCCGCCCATCAGGAAGAACAGGATGTCGGTCCCCTCGTTCTTGAGCGACTTTGCCAGGATCTCCGAGCCGGTGAGTTCCGCCATGGGTGCTTTCTCTCCGTTTAGATGACGCTTTCTTTGGTGAGCTGGTCGATGGCCTGGGCGTCGAGGCCAAGCCATTCGCCCAGCACTTCGCTGGTGTGCTGGCCGAGCAGCGGCGCCGGTCTCACCTCAGGCGTGCGCCCGCCGAAGCGCACCGGCCATCCCGGCATCTTGAACGGGCCGATGGTCGGATGCGCCATGGTCTGCATGATTCCGCGCCGCTCGAAGTCGGCATCCTCGGTCAGCTCCATGGTATCGAAGATGGCGCCGGCCGGTACGCCGGCATTGCCCAGGATGCGCATCGCCTCGCGCTTGTCGTGCTGGCGCGTCCAGGCGGAGATCATGGCGTCCACCTCGGGCTCGTGCTCGAGCCGTGCCGCTGCGGTGTCGAAGCGTGCATCGCCGATCAGCTCCTTGCGCCCGATCACCTCGAGCAAGCGGCGCCAATGCGCGGGATTGGTGCGGCTGGTATAGACATAGAGGTAGTCGTTGGGCCCTCCGGGCTTGCAGGGATAGATGCCGCTCGGCACCGCAAACCCGGAGATCACCTTGGAGCCGTTGCGCTTCGCCGGCACGCCGTAGGTGGCCTGGGTGGAGAGCGCTACGCGGATATATTGCAGCATCGCGTCCTGCATGGCGATCTCGATGCGCTCACCCTCCCCGGTGGCGCGGCGCCGGTAGAGCGCACCCAGGATGCTGATCGCAAGCAGCATGCCGGTGCCGGTATCGCCCAAGGTGACGCCGGGCTTGAGCGGCGGCCCGTCGGGCTCCCCGGTAATGCTCATGACGCCGCCGGTCGCCTGCGCGATCATGTCGAAGGCGAGATTGCCCTCGTAAGGGCCGCCGGTGCCGAAGCCCTTGACCTGGGCGTAGATGATGCCCGGGTTCACCGCGCGCACCGCCTCGTAGCCGAGCCCCAGCCGCTCGATGGCGCCGGGCGCGAAATTCTCCACCATGATGTCGGCGCGCCTGGCCATGTCCTTGACCAGATCGAGCCCGCGCCCGGATTTCAGGTTGACGGTGATCGACTTCTTGTTGGCGTTGAACAGCAGGAAATACCAGGAGTCCTGGTTGCGCGTCTGGTCGGAGGAGCGGCCCAGCAGGTATCGGCCGGCTTCCCCGCCCTGCGGGTTCTCCACCTTCACGACCTGGGCGCCGAGCCAGGCCAGCGCCTCGGTGCAGGAGGGGCCCGCCTCGAACTGGGTGAGGTCAAGAACACGGACGCCCTCGAGGCAGCCCGCAGCCGCGCCGTTGCCAGCCATCTTGTCGTTCCTCCCAACGTGAGCGCGTTGCGTGGCCTGGCCAAGTCAATGGTTCGGAGCGCTCGGATTGGTTTGCGGGAAGGAATTATCGGCACCGAGCCGCGCGAGTCACGCGAAAAGTCGCCCGCGCAGCGATGTCGCAGCCCTGCTATCCGCTTCCGGCCGGACCCGGGTTATGGCACGTTGCGGCCAGGAGCGAATTCGCGCCGGAGAGACGGCATGCGGCTTGTTACCGCTTGCGGCTGGGTTGTGGCCTTGATCGGCCTCGGCGCGCTCCCCGGCCACGCGGACAGCGGCACTGGCCCCGTGCCCGGCGCCGGGGAGATGACAGCCTCTGCGCCAACGCCGCGCCCCCTCGTTCGCGTCGTGCAGGCGGCCAAGAACAATCAGTCTGCAGGCGGAGTTGACCTCACCCAGGCCGAGGTTGAGAAGCTGTTCCGGCCCTTTGTCGACGCATTCAAGAAGATTGAGAGCGAGTATATCGACAAGCCCGATGAGACGAAGCTGCTGCGCGCGGCGATCGAGGCCATGCAAGCTGCGCATCCTGCTCCGCAGCAAACGCCGGCGGAGGGATACCGGCCCGCGCGAAGCTCCTCGATCAGCCTCGCCGCCGTGTACGCAACCGCCCTCGAAATACTCAACGCGCGGCCATCAAGAGAGGATGATGCCGCGCTGGTGTCGGTTGCCATCAAAGCCATGGTGGCGGCACTGGATTCCAGATCGAGCTACCTCGACGCCAAGGGCTTCCGCGACATGCAGGTGCAAAACCAGGGCCAGTTCGGGGGTGTCGGTCTGGAAGTCAGCCTGGAAAAGGGGCTGGTCAAGGTTGTTGCGCCGATCGAGGACTCGCCGGCAGCCAAGGGCGACCTCAAGGCGAACGATCTGGTCACGCGTATCGACGGCCAGCCGGTCGAGGGCCTCACGCTCAATGCGGCGGTCGAGAGGATGCGCGGACCGGTGGGCAGCATGGTCAGGCTGTCCGTCGTGCGCGGCGAGCAGCAACCGTTCGATATTGTGCTCACGCGCGCTGTCATACGCATGCGCTCCGTGCGGTCCCGCCTGGAAGGCGACGACATAGGCCTCATCCGCCTCACAGGGTTCGATGAGAAGACCAACGAGTTCCTGAAAAAGGCGATCAGCGATCTGATCGCCCAGTCCGGACTGATGCTCAAGGGCTTTATTCTCGACCTGCGAAACAACACCGGTGGCCTGTTTGATCCCGCAATCTCGGTCTGCGATGCATTCCTGGAGAAGGGCGAGATCGTGTCGACCCGCGGCCGCCGGGCCGCGGCCACGCAACGTCATAATGCGCGCACGGGCGATCTCACCGGGGGGCGGCCGCTCGTTGTGCTGATCGACGGCGGCACCGCTGCCGGAGCCGAGATCGTCGCCGGCGCGCTGCAGGACCAGCGGCGCGCAACGCTGATCGGCGAGCGCACCGCCGGCATCGGGACCATAACCACCATCTTCCCGCTCGGCTCGGGCAATGGGGCGCTGAAGCTGGTGACGGCGCGCATGTTCACCCCGTCCGGACGCGCCATCGAGACCGCCGGAATCTCGCCCGACATCGAAATCATCCAGCGCGCACCCGGCGAACAGCCGAGCACGGAAGGCAGCGAGCAAGAGCGCTCGCGCTCCTATATCCCGCTCGACCCGAAGGATGACAAGGTGCTGCAGGCCGCCATCGAGCGCCTGCGCGGGGCCGGCGGCAGTCAGGCGCAGCCATCCAAATCAACCTCGGACAGCGGCCGCTGACGTGCAGGGGCGCAGTATTTATAGTAAGGGCTAATGCCTCCAGGCACGGCACCATGACGTTTTCGGAGCGAAGCTTCAGAGATGCGCTGGGTCTCTTTCCGACCGGCGTTGCGGTTGTCACCACGATAACAGGAGATGGTACTCGCGTTGGAGCGACTGTAAGCTCGTTCAATTCGGTATCGCTCTCGCCGCCGCTGGTTCTCTTCAGTATCGCACGAACCTCGAAGTCATTTGCGGCCTGGAACAGCGCTGAAACTTACGCAATCAATATTTTGCACGAGCATCAGCATGCCGTCTCTGCGCAGTTTGCCCGCACGATCGCGGAAAAATGGGGCAGCACCGTCCCCCTCGCAGGGCATACCGGCGCGCTTCTCATACCCGGCGCGCTTGTCTCATTTGAGTGCGAGAATTACGCTCGCTATGATGGGGGTGACCATTTGATCCTTGTCGGCAAGGTTTGCGCTCTGACAACCACGAACGCCAGCGATCCCCGCCCCCTTATCTTCTATCGAGGTTCGTACCAGAAGATCGAACGCGACTATGATAACAGCACACCCGCGGACCTCTATTACCTGATGAATGGGTGGTAGGCATCATCGGCGGCGCGGCGAGCGTTTCGTGCAATGTTCGGCGCGCCCAGCAACAGAGTGATAGTGCTTCGCAAGCCGCTGCATCGCCGCCTTTGTGGTCGGCAGTCTCGACAAATCTGGGCTGCATCGAGCCCGGATTGAGTTACGGAATGTAGGAGGCGAATTTGTGCGAGCGTTGTGCGAAAGCCGCGGCGGTGCCTGCAATCGAGCGACGTACCATCCTGAAACTTGCTGCCCTGGCGCCGGCTTGTCTTGGGTTTCTTTCGCAGGCGCTTGCGCAAACTGCCAAGCCGCTTCCAAAACCGGAAAACGTCCTGTCGCCGGATGCTGCGCTTGCCCGGTTGATGGCGGGAAACGCCCGCTATGTCGAGGGCGTCAGCAGACGGCACGACTTCAACCACGAACGCGAGCCGTTACGCACGGGGCAGAATCCTTTCGCCGGCATCCTCAGTTGCGCGGACTCTCGCATCGCGCCCGAATATTGCTTCGATACCGGCCGCGGCGACGTCTTCGTTTGCCGTGTCGCAGGTAATTTTGCCAGCGATGAAATTGTCGCAAGCCTCGAATATGCGGTGCAGGTGCTGAATACGCCTCTCATCATGGTGCTCGGCCACGATGCCTGCGGCGCGGTCGATGCGACCATAAAATCGATCAAGGACGGCACCACTCTACCCGGTCATCTGCCCTCCCTGGTCAGTGCAATCAGCCCAGCCGTCAAAGCGGCGCAAGGTGAGGCTGGCGACTTGCTCAACAATGCGATCCAGCGCAACGTTGCGCTCAACGTTGAAAAGCTGAGGACCAGCGGGCCTATCCTCAATACCTTCGTGGACGGCAAGAAGCTCCGTATCCTCGGTGGCATCTACAAACTGGCTTCAGGAAAAGTCGAACTTCTGGTCTGACAGAAACGACATGCCGCTAATGGCGGCGCTGCCGGGGGACATCCTGCTCGACAGTGATCGTCCGCCGTGTCGTCATGCCCGCGCTTGTCGCGGGCATCCACGTCTTAATCGCGAGCGCGGTCAAAGGCGTGGATGGCCGGGACAAGCCCGGCCATGACGGAAGAACTATAAAGCGGCCAAGCTCGTGCCTCAGGCGCCCGCCAAACCCGACGATTCGGCCGGCCGTGACGCCCACGCGCTTATACTGGCAGTTCGGCTCAACCTGGGCAGCTATTGGTCTTCGTCTTCGTCATCCTCTTCGTCGTCGTTATCGTCGTTGTCGTCGTCCTCATCGTCCCCATCCTCATCGTCCCCATCCTCATCGTCCCCGTCCTCATCGTCCTCGTCGCCATTATCGTTCTCGTCGTTCTCGTCCTGGTCCTCGTGTTCATCATTTTCATCATCGCGGTCTCGCGGCGGCATCATACTGCCCACGAGGTTTGACCAAGCGAAGACATCCTGTAGGTTGGCGGGAATCATTTCGACCTCGCAGTTTTGATGTTCACCGAACATAGAACTCGGATTACGGCGAGTCGATCCTATTTCCTGTCTGGCACGGCCTGCCTCGATTGCTGGCGCATGCGTTCGGGCGCGGCATAGCGGCACCGCACGGACCAATGAGCGGGGCCCATGGTCATGTGAGGAGGGCAAGACCCCATCTCGGTCGCTCCCGCCTCATTTTTTGAGCTGATCGAGCACTTTCGTTGCTCCATCGGCTTGATTGGCAGCGCATCCCATCAGCATCCGCGGCGCCAAAATCGCCCGATCAGCGCGGCGACGCCGCCGATCTGGGCGCGCATCAAGACGATCACTGCCAACGCGTAGATCACCATGTCCCACTCGCCGTATTTGGCCAGATAGAGGTGCAGGCTCTGCATCGGCGTAACCGCGATCAGCGGCCCGACAAAGGAGCCGAGACCGCCGACTACGACCATGATGATGAGCTTCGCCATCTCGCTGAAGTCGGCGATCTGCGGACTGAGAACGACCACGTAATGCGCGTAGAACGCGCCCGCCAAGCCAGCAAAGGCGCTTGTAACGGTGAACACGAGCACTTTTATACGTGTCGTGTTCATGCCTAGCGTCTCTGCGCGCAGCTCGTCGTCCTTGATCGCGCGCATGAAGATGCCGAGCCGCGAGGACACCATCGCATACATGGTGGCCAGGGAGACGAGCGTAAGCGCAATGAACACATAATAATATGAGCGCACGTTGAGGTCAGCAAACAGCGGCGGCACGGTAAGGCCAAGCTCGCCGCGCGTGATTGCATAGCCCGCGGTGAGCACGATGTGCACAGTTTCTGCAAAGGCCCAGGTGGCGATCGCAAGATAGATCGTGCGCATGCGCAAAACCATTCGACCTAGCGCAAGACCGAGCACGCCTGCGGCTACGATGCCGCAGGCGATCGCCGCCCACATGGCAAAGCCGTAGCGCACCATGAGCAGGCCGGACGTGTAGGCGCCAATCGCAGCGAATGCCTGATGCGCGAGTGAAAATTGCCCTGTGAAGCCGGCGAGCAGATTCCAGCTTGCCGCGAGCATCGTGTAGTACATGCTGGTGATCAGCACGTGGAGCACGTAGTCGCTCGCAAACGGCACCGCCGCGCACAGCGCCACCGCCACCAGAACTATAACCAATACGGCACGCATCCAGTTACCCCCACCCTTCCCTCCCCCGTGCGGAACCGGGGCAAGTCCGGTTTCCATCGGGGAAGGATGCGCAGGGCCAGGCGCAATGCTCATCCGAGCAGGCACTCCGCAACGAGGTCACGCACGCGCTCCGGCGTGAATGTCGCAGCGGGTCCGCACGTTTTCACGGTGCCGAGGTTCATCATGTAGACGTAGTCGGCCTGCACAATTGCATCTTCTACGTTCTGATCCACCAGGAGGATGGTCGCACCCAGCATACGCCGTGCGACCTGCAGCAGATCGTAGACACGCTCGACCAGAGCCGGCGCGAGTCCTGCGGTGGGCTCGTCAACGAGGAGCAACTTCGGCTCGGCCACCATCTCACGGGCAACTGAGAGCATCCGCCCTTGCCCGCCGCTCAGATCACCCGCGGGAGAGCGCCGGCGATCGGCGAGCACCGGGAACACCTCGTAGATTTTGGCAAGCTGTGTCTTCAAACGCGCTGGCTCACGGCGCAGCATCCAACCGCCCATGCGCAGGTTCTCCTCCACTGTAAGCAGCGGAAAGACGTTGACCTCCTGCGGGACGTAGCCGATGCCGGATGCCTTCACCTCGTGCGGCTCGAGCTTTTCGAGGTGGCGCTCGCCGAGGCGGATCGTTCCGGCGTGCGCCTTGAGCAAGCCGAAGACGGTCTTGAGGAGCGTGGACTTGCCAGCGCCATTTGGTCCAATGATGAGCGTGAGGTTGCGCGCGGCGGCCGCAAGCGACACGCCTTGCAGGATGTCGACATCGCTCTGGTAGCCGGCACGAACGTTCTCAATGGCGAGCATTCTGTCCGTGCTCATATACCCGCCTTGCCGAGATAGCCGGCTATGACATCCTGCCGGCGAGCGATCTCGTCGAGTGTGCCTTCTGCGGCGATGCGTCCGTCCATCATCACGGTGATCTGTCCACACAGGCGGCGCATGAGCGCGGTCTCGTGGCTGACAACGACGAAGGTGAGAGCGTTCGCCCGGTTTTCGTGCTCGATCAGCGCGAGAATCGATTCCTTGATCACCGGATTGATGCCGGCGAATGGCTCGTCCAGCACATAGCACTTGAGCAACGGATTCATGAATCCTACCGCGACCTGCAGCAATGCGCGCTGGCCGCCGGAGAGGGTCTTGGCAAGATCATGCGCCATCGTCGCAAGTCGCGTCAGCTCGAGGAACCGCCAGGCGCGCTGCTCGCCCGCCGCGCGGTCGGCCCCGCGCGCAAGCGCAAAGTAGGGAATGAGCAGGTTCTCGAGCAGGCTCAGGTTGCCGAACAGGCGTGAGACCTGAAACGAGCGCATCAGGCCGGCGTGTGCGACCCGATGCGGCGCGCATCCGAGAAGGCTTGCGCCATCGAGCCGGACGTCGCCAGCACTGGGCGGATAGAGCCCGGTGATCAGGTTGACGAGCGTCGTTTTGCCGGCGCCATTCGGCCCGATGATGCCGCGGATTTCGCCTGCGCGAACCCGGAAATCGACGCCATTGACCGCGACCAAGCCGCCAAAACGCTTG